>JGI26470J50227_1000036_pt1 | contig 64179 bp, 68 predicted proteins | sample FreactTroBogLake_FD_50227 | JGI IMG/M metagenome (IMG submission 50227)
CGATCGACTGTTCACAATTAGTCGATTTTGATTCCACTGTATTGACGGTGCTATTGGCATGGCAAAAAAAATTACAGGAAAAAGATCAATCCATCGCCATTCATCATGCCCCTGAAAAACTAAAGGTGCTTGCTAATGTCTATGGCGTATCTGCCCTATTAGGTCTGAACTAATATGAGCGCTGCAATTTCGATTCAAGCTATTTCAAAAAACTATGGTGCATTGCAGGCCTTGGATCAGGTTTCGCTCAAGATAGAACAAGGCGAGTTTTTTGGTTTATTGGGCCCAAACGGCGCGGGTAAAACAACCCTGATTTCAATCTTGGCTGGCTTGGTAAAAGCTGATCACGGTCACGCAGCCATTATGGGTGCGGATGTGCAAAAAGATTTTCGTCAAGCNCGCCGTATGCTTGGAGTGGTTCCCCAAGAATTGGTGTTCGANCCCTTCTTTACNGTTAGAGAGACTTTGCAGTTCCANTCTGGATATTTTGGGATTCGTAATAATGGCGCATGGATAGATGAGATCATGGCCAATTTGGATCTNACCGGCAAAGCCGATAGCAATATGCGCTCTTTATCCGGCGGCATGAAGCGTCGTGTCTTAGTTGCACAGGCTTTAGTGCATAGACCCCCCGTGATTATTTTGGATGAACCAACCGCAGGTGTTGACGTTGAATTGCGTCAATCACTTTGGCAATTTATTAGTCGCTTAAATCAAGATGGACATACCATCGTCTTGACCACTCACTATCTTGAAGAGGCGGAGGCACTTTGCCAGCGCATCGCCATGCTCAANCACGGCAATATTGTCGCCTTAGATACGACATCGAATTTATTGAGNCGGTATGGTTCAGTGAAAAAAGATGGTGAAGGTAAAACCGATTTAGAAGAAGTGTTTATGAACATCATGTCAGGAAATGCTTCATGAGTAGCGTGATTGAGAAAAACACTTTGAAGTATGGGAGCGGCTTCCCAACTCTCTTGCGTAAAGAGATTAAACGCTTTTATAAGGTTGCCTTTCAGACAGTAGCTGCTCCCGTTTTAACTGCCATTTTGTACTTNATGATTTTTGGGCATGTCTTGGAGGGGAAAGAGGTNTATGGCCATATCAGTTATACGGCCTTCTTAATCCCCGGTTTAGTCATGATGAGCCTCTTACAAAATGCCTTTGCCAACACTTCCTCCTCTTTGATTCAATCTAAGCTTACTGGCAATCTGGTGTTTATCCTGCTTACCCCGCTAAGTCATTTTGAGTTCTTTTCAGCATATGTATTGGCTGCGGTTTTTCGTGGAGTCGTAGTGGGCTTTGGCGTATTTTTGATTACCGCCTGGTATGGCTTACCTGCGCTGGAATATCCTCTGTGGATTATTATTTTTGCCTTTCTCGGTGCAGCAGTGCTGGGAAGTCTTGGNCTGATTGCTGGAATTTGGGCTGATAAATTTGATCAGCTTGCAGCCTTTCAGAACTTCTTCATCATGCCGGCGACGATGTTGTCTGGAGTCTTCTATTCAATTCACTCGCTTCCCCCAATTTGGCAGGCTATCTCACGCTTTAATCCATTCTTCTACATGATTGATGGATTTCGTTATGGATTCTTCGGGGTATCAGATGTGTCTCCTTGGACCAGTTTGACTATCATTGGCAGCTTCCTCATTTGCGTATCTGCGATTGCATTGCGAATGCTGCAAACAGGCTATAAGTTAAAGCATTAATGAGTATTAGGAGATTGTGATGTTGCCCACCCCTGAGCAAATTGAAAGCTATATTCAGCAAGGTATTGCCTGCACACATATTGAGGTTGAGGGCGATGGCCAACACTTTTTTGCTACTATCGTGAGCCCCGATTTTGTCGGTAAACGTCTGGTGCAGCGTCATCAATTGGTTTATGCCGCAATGGGCGATCGCATGAAGGCAGAAGTGCACGCGCTTTCGATCAAAGCATTTACCCCCGAAGAGTTTGAGCAGAATCATGGATAAATTGCGTATGGTGGGTGGCACGCCCCTCAAGGGAGAGGTTGTGATAGCGGGAGCAAAGAATGCAGCTCTCCCGATTTTGTGTGCTTGCCTTCTCACAGATCAAGCCATTACTTTACGTAATGTTCCAGAATTACAAGATGTCAGAACGATGCTTAAGCTTCTGCAAGAGATTGGGGTGACTGTTGAGTATCCAGACGCCAATGACCGCACCCACTTAATTCTCAATGCTGCCAAGATCAAAAGCTCCGAAGCAACTTACGAAATGGTGAAAACCATGCGCGCTTCAATCTTGGTGCTGGGGCCATTACTTGCCCGCATGCATAGCGCTAAAGTCTCTTTGCCTGGGGGCTGCGCGATTGGTGCGCGTCCAGTCGATCAGCACATCAAGGGTTTGAAGGCGATGGGCGCAAAGATCAAGATTGAGAGCGGCTATATTCAGGCAGAAACTCAGCCGCCCTTGAATCGTTTGTTGGGCGCTTCGATTGTGACCGACATGATTACGGTTACTGGCACCGAAAACCTGTTGATGGCTGCTACTTTAGCCTCAGGCACTACCGTTTTAGAAAATGCTGCTCGCGAGCCAGAGGTGAGCGATCTTGCTGAGCTGCTCGTCAAAATGGGAGCAAAGATTTCCGGAATAGGAACTGATCGCCTGATCATTGAAGGTGTTGAAAGTCTGCATGGAGCGGAACATTCTGTAATTCCCGATCGGATTGAAGCGGGCACCTTTCTGTGTGCAGTAGCAGCAGCTGGTGGAGAAATTACTTTGAAGCACTGCCGTCCAGATACATTGGATGCGGTAATCGTCAAACTCAAAGAAGCGGGCCTCAAAATAGAAGTGGGTGCCGATTGGATCAAGGCTTCGATGCATTCTCGTCCAAAAGCAGTGAGCTTTAGAACTTCCGAATATCCAGCCTTTCCAACGGATATGCAGGCACAGCTGATGGCGGTCAATGCACTTGCTTCGGGAAGTGCCAGCATTACCGAAACCATTTTTGAGAACCGCTTTATGCACGTTCAAGAACTCAATCGCTTGGGGGCAGATATTGCGATTGAGGGCAATACTGCGATAGCGCAGGGCGTTGAACAGCTTTCAGGAGCCATCGTCATGGCCACGGATTTGCGGGCCTCAGCAAGTTTGGTGATTGCTGGCTTGGCTGCTCAAGGGGAAACTCAGGTTGACCGGATCTATCATCTGGATAGGGGTTATGACCGTATGGAGCAAAAGCTGACCCTCTTGGGGGCCAACATTCAGCGCGTTAAGTAAGGCTGATGGATAATTAGTCCATGAAGTTGACTCTAGCCCTCTCAAAGGGGCGCATTTTCGAAGAAACCGCAGAGATCTTGTCCAAGGTCGGCATTCGGCCGCTGGAAGATCCTGAGAAGTCACGCAAACTCATTATTGAAACCTCTAATCCTGACGTGCGCTTGATTATTGTGCGTGCCTCAGATGTGCCAACCTATGTGCAATTTGGTGGCGCTGACTTTGGAGTGGCTGGCCTCGATATTTTGATGGAAAAAGGAGTCGATGGACTATATGTGCCATTTGATCTCAATATTGCCAAGTGTCGAATGTCAGTAGCAGTGCGCGAAGGATTTGACTATGCAGCAGCAGTCAAGCAGGGCTCACGCTTACGAGTTGCGACAAAGTATGTGAATTGCGCACGCGAACACTTTGCGAATAAAGGTGTTCACATCGATACGATTCAACTATATGGTTCGATGGAGTTGGCGCCTTTAGTTGGTTTAGCCGATGCGATCGTAGACTTAGTTTCTACTGGCAACACTTTGCGTGCAAATGGTTTGGTAGAGGTCGAACCAATCGCCGATATCAGTGCACGTTTAATTGTCAATCAAGCCTCCTATAAACGGAAGCGCGATCAACTGCAGCCCTTTTTTGAGCAATTGAAGTAAAACAATGACTGTAGCAATTTCAATTCAGCGTCTGAATAGTCTAGAAGCGAACTTTAAAGAGAAATTATTGGGCAGCCTGTCTTTACCGATGGCTGACGACGCAGCGATTGATGCGGCTGTAGTCAATATTCTCAATCAAGTGAAGTCTGACGGTGACACTGCTGTCTTGGGTTTTACCAAACAATTTGATCGCCTCAATGTCAACAGCGTCGCTGAACTAGAGATTCCTAAGAGCGATCTTGAGGCCGCCTATCTGCAATTGTCATCAGAGCAAAAAAATGCCTTAGATATTGCAGCGCAGAGAGTGCGGGCTTATCACGAGCAACAGAGAAAAGAAGCGGGTTGCCATTCTTGGGAATACACCGAGAAAGACGGTACTCGCTTAGGGCAAAAAGTGACACCTCTGGATCGGGTGGGAATTTATGTGCCTGGTGGTAAAGCGGCATACCCTTCATCGGTATTAATGAATGCGATACCTGCAAAAGTTGCTGGTGTTCAAGAAGTCATGATGGTGGTGCCCACTCCTGATGGAGCCCGCAACTCTCTAGTATTAGCGGCTGCATGGATCTCTGGAGTTGATCGGGTCTTCACGATTGGTGGGGCGCAAGCCGTTGCAGCTTTGGCTTATGGCACTCAAACCATTCCTTCAGTCGATAAAATTGTTGGTCCCGGCAATGCATATGTCGCTGCTGCTAAGCGCCGCGTATTTGGTACGGTTGGCATCGATATGATTGCAGGCCCATCGGAAATTTTGATTCTGTGTGATGGCTCGATCGATCCTGATTGGATTGCGATGGATTTGTTCTCGCAAGCTGAGCATGATGAACTGGCTCAGTCAATTTTGCTGTGTCCAGATGCAGCATTTATTGAAAAAGTACAAGCCAGTATTGATCAGTTATTGCCTGAGATGCCCAGAAAGCAAGTCATTGAGACTTCGTTGAAGAACCGCGCTTTACTTATTCAGGTGAAAGATATGCATGAGGCTTGCGAGATTGCCAATGCTATTGCGGCTGAGCACTTAGAGATTTGTGCGGCTGAGCCTCGCGTATGGGCTGAGAAGATTCGCCATGCTGGCGCTATCTTTATGGGTAACTATACGAGTGAATCGCTAGGCGATTATTGCGCCGGACCCAACCACGTATTACCAACCGCTCGTACAGCACGCTTTTCTTCCCCCTTGGGCGTTTACGATTTCATCAAACGCTCAAGCATGATTGAGGTCAGCGAAGCAGGCGCACAGACTTTAGGTCAAGTAGCCAGTACTCTGGCTCATGGTGAGGGTCTGCAAGCACATGCACGTGCAGCAGAGATGCGTCTCAAGAAGTAAGACAAACACTAATTCAAGATTTCTTGCAGTGCTGAGAGTAATTCTTGGGTTTGCTCATCCGTACCAATGGTGATTCTCAAGAAATCCGCAATACGTGGAGTCTTAAAGTGGCGCACGATAATGCCGCGTTCACGAAGCGCTTGATAGAGTTTTTCGCCACCATGTTTTGGATGCCTGGTCAGAATAAAGTTGGCGCTTGAAGGTAAAGTGTCAAAACCTAAAGTGCTAAGTGCTTCAATTAATTGCTCACGTGTCTGCATCACTTTTGAACAGGTGCGCTCAAGATAGGCTTGATCTTCGACCGCGGCAACTGCCCCAGCCTGAGCGAGTCTGCCCAATGGGTAGGAGTTAAAACTATCTTTGACTCTTTCTAGTCCGGCGATCAAATCGGGATGTCCCACTGCAAAGCCAACCCGAAGACCTGCTAAAGCCCGTGATTTGGATAGGGTGTGCACCACGAGTAAATTTTCTGGGCAGTTGGGTCCGCGCAAAAGTGGAATGGAAGATTCAGTTCCGTAATCCACGTAGGCTTCATCGATGACCAAAACAGAGTCTGAATTTCTTTTTAGTAGGGCTGCAATCTCTGTACGCGGAATAGATCGACCAGTAGGCGCATTTGGATTGGGAAAAATAATTCCGCCATTAGGCACTTCATAGTCAGTGGCATTGATCTCGAATTCTGGGCCCAATGGCATCGTTTGATATTCAATCCCATAGAGTTTGCAATAAACGGGGTAAAAGCTATAGGTGATATCTGGAAATAAGATGGGTTGCTTTTGCTTGAATAGCGCTAAAAAAAGATGTGCTAGAACTTCATCAGAGCCGTTACCAACAAACACCTGATTTGCTTCTAGCCCATGTAGCTTTGCAATCGCAGTCTTGAGGGCTTTGCTCTCAGGATCAGGATACAGTCGAAGATCATCAGTAGTCTGACTTTGAATCGCGGTCAATGCTTTAGGGGAGGGACCATAGGGGCTCTCATTGGTATTGAGCTTAACCAAGCGCTGCATTTGCGGCTGCTCCCCCGGAACATAGGGCGTGAGGGTTTCTACAACGGGGCTCCAAAAACGGCTCATGGGGTACTCAAGTCAATGATTAAAATTATATTTAGGGTGAAACCAGTGAATTACGCTATTTTTATATCTAATAGGAATGATATTATGAGGCTTCATTCAACACTTCGCCTCACGGCGCTATGAAGTATGCGGCAAGCTGACGTTACCCGAAACACTTCGGAAACCAAAATCGATATTTCCATTAATTTGGATGGAACTGGTAAGGCTGAATTAGCCTCAGGAGTCCCTTTTTTGGATCACATGCTTGATCAAATTGCACGCCATGGAATGATTGATCTTAAAGTACTTGCAAAGGGTGATACCCATATTGATGACCACCATACCGTTGAGGATGTCGGCATTACTTTGGGCCAGGCTTTTGCAAAAGCGGTTGGCGATAAAGCGGGCATTACGCGTTATGGGCACTCTTATGTCCCACTAGATGAAACCTTGTCTAGAGTCGTGATTGATTTTTCTGGTCGTCCCGGCTTGGAATTTAATGTGCCCTTTACGCGTGCCCGAGTGGGTGATTTTGATGTGGATCTGAGCATTGAGTTTTTCCGTGGCTTCGTGAATCACGCCGGGGTCACTTTGCACATCGATAATATTCGGGGAATTAACGCCCATCACCAGATTGAGACAGTCTTCAAGGCCTTTGGTCGCGCATTAAGAATGGCTTTGGCGATCGACCCCCGTGCTTCGGGCGCTGTTCCCTCAACCAAAGGCAGCCTCTAATCCAGAACTTGCTGGACCAAGACTAAACGGAAAATAGGTTAAAAGTTGGCGCAAACCATTGCGATCGTAGATTACGGAATGGGCAATCTTCGTTCTGTGTATCAAGCTTTTCATCACGTTGCCCCTGATGCCAATATTGTGTTGACTCAGCGACCTGAGGAAATTGCTCAGGCCCAGAGGGTGGTACTACCCGGTCAGGGCGCTATGCCAGATTGTATGAAGCAATTAACAGACTCCGGCTTGTTGGAGGCGGTTTTAGAGGCCGCCAAAAATAAGCCTTTGCTGGGTGTTTGTGTTGGTGAACAAATGCTTTTTGATCAAAGCGCTGAGGTTCGCCCTGGTTCTCCGTTCACGACTTGCTTGGGTTTAATTCCAGGAGAGGTGCGTCGTTTTGAATTGCAAGGACAAAAACAAGCTGATGGCTCGGATTACAAAGTCCCCCACATGGGCTGGAATCAAGTCCGTCAGGATATCGCCCACCCGCTTTGGGCAGGTATTCCGGATTTGACGAGCTTCTATTTTGTGCATAGCTACTATGTTGTGCCAAAAGAGGTAAAAAATATTGCCGGTTCAACTGAGTATGGGAATTGGTTTATTTCTGCAGTAACGCGAGATAATATTTTTGCTACGCAGTTTCATCCAGAAAAGAGTGCAGAATATGGGCTGCGACTATATAAAAACTTTGTTTCTTGGCAACCTTAAAATTTTGACATGCTGCTGATTCCTGCAATTGACTTAAAAGATGGCCACTGCGTTCGATTAGAGCAGGGTGACATGGATAAGGCTACAGTTTTTTCTGAAGATCCAGGTGCGATGGCTCAGCATTGGATTGCAAAAGGTGCGCGTCGTCTGCATTTGGTAGATCTGAATGGCGCCTTTGCTGGCAAGCTAAAAAATGAAGCAGCGATTAAGGCCATTCTCAAAGCAGTCGGTGATGAGATCCCGGTACAGCTCGGTGGCGGTATTCGTGATTTAGAAACCATTGAGCGTTTATTGGATGATGGCATCAGTACAGTCATTATTGGTACCGCTGCCGTAAAAAATCCTGGTTTCTTGCAAGATGCTTGCACTGCTTTTCCAGGACACATCATGGTTGGCTTGGATGCACGTGATGGGAAGGTGGCAACCGACGGCTGGAGCAAGATCACTGGCCACGAAGTCATTGATCTCGGTAAAAAATTTGAGGACTACGGCGCTGAAGCCATTATCTATACCGACATTGGTCGTGATGGCATGCTCAAGGGCGTGAACCTTGAGGCAACCGTGAAGCTGGCGCAGGCTGTTCGTATACCCGTGATTGCTAGCGGTGGTTTATCCAATAACCAAGATATTGAAGCGCTCTGTGCAGTAGAAGAAGAGGGCGTCATGGGTGTGATTGCAGGGCGCTCAATTTATGCTGGCGATCTTGATCTGACTCAAGCGCAAAAATACGCTGATGAGATGACGCTCAAATACGCTAAGAAAATTAGCTAGCAACAGTGCTCACTAAAAGAATTATTCCTTGCCTAGACGTTACTGCGGGCCGCGTGGTTAAGGGTGTGAACTTTGTAGGTCTGCGCGATGCGGGTGATCCAGTTGAGATTGCGCGACGTTACGACACACAAGGCGCAGATGAGCTCACTTTCTTGGACATCACTGCGACATCCGATGGGCGCGACCTGATTCTGCACATCATTGAAGATGTTGCTTCACAGGTTTTCATTCCGCTGACGGTTGGTGGTGGTGTGAGAGCGGTAGCTGATGTACGCCGCTTACTGAATGCCGGTGCAGATAAAGTGAGTATGAATTCCTCCGCAGTGGCCAATCCCGATTTAGTTTCAGATGCTGCTGCTCATTATGGTTCTCAATGCATTGTGGTGGCAATCGATGCTAAGCAAACAGCAGGTGGTACTTGGGAAGTATTTACCCATGGTGGCAGAACTGCTACGGGTATTGATGTCGTTGCTTGGGCCAAAGAAGTGACCGAGCGTGGTGCTGGGGAAATTTTATTAACCAGTATGAATCGTGATGGCAGTAAAGATGGTTTTGATCTTGAGCTAACTGCCGCAGTTAGCAAAGCCGTGAGTGTGCCCGTAATCGCTTCTGGCGGTGTTGGCAATCTTCAGCATTTGGTGGATGGCATCACCAAAGGCCACGCCGATGCAGTCCTCGCTGCAAGTATTTTTCATTATGGGGAATTCACAGTTGGGCAAGCAAAAGAATATATGTCAGCCCAAGGAATCCCAGTGCGCATTTAGCAGTAAAGTAAGGCTATGAGCACATTTATCCCTAATCAATCGTTGCAGGCGGATAGCTGGCTGGATGCCATTTCCTGGAATGAACAAAGCCTTGTGCCAGTCATTGCCCAAGAAGTGGGTAGTAAAGACGTCTTAATGATGGCCTGGATGAATCGAGATGCCTTGCTTGAAACATTGCGTTTAGGTGAGGCTGTCTATTGGAGTCGCTCAAGGCAAAAACTGTGGCACAAAGGGGAGGAATCTGGCCATACTCAAAAAGTCAGAGAAATTCGTTTGGATTGTGACGGCGATACGATTTTGCTCCTAGTAGAGCAAAAAGACGGCATTGCTTGCCATACGGGCGAGCACAGCTGTTTCTTCCTCAAATGGAATAGTGCTAAATCGGCTTGGGTAGATGAATCAAAAGCTGGCAAGTAAGCCTTAGCCTGACAAAAGACATAAAATTGAGGCATGAATAATTCTGCAAAATCGGGATCAAGCTTGGATTCGGCCTTAGCCCATTTGGCTGATGTCGTGGATCAGCGTCGAGATGCATTCAAGGACGGCCAGATTGACCCCAAGACTTCCTATACCGCTTTGCTCTTCTCAAAGGGTGATGATGGAATTCTGAAGAAAATCGGTGAAGAGGCAACCGAGGCGGTCATGGCTGCTAAAGATGCTCGTCAGTCTCAGCTTGCTCCAGAGCAGCAAAAACTCTTGGTTGGTGAGATGGCAGATCTCTGGTTTCATTGTTTGATTGCCTTATCCCAATTTCATTTAAGGCCAGAGGATGTGATTGCTGAGCTAGATCGTCGCTTGGGAACCTCAGGTATAGAAGAAAAGGCTGCTCGCAAAGCAACAGGTCAAGAGTAAAGCAGATGAGCCACGATCCTAATTGCCTATTTTGTAAAATTGCCCAAGGCCTGATTCCTTCAAAAAAGGTCTATGAAGACGAGGAAATCTTTGCCTTTAAGGACATTAATCCTGGCGCCCCAATCCATTTCTTAATGATTCCGAAGAAACATATTCCGATGTTGGAGGCTGCACAGACTCAAGATGCGCCTTTGCTCGGTAGAATGATGGAATTAGCACCTCGTCTTGCCAAAGAGCAGGGTTGTCGTCCCGGAAAAGAAGGCGGCTTTAGGGTGATGGTCAATAATGGCGCAGATGGTGGACAAGAGGTCTATCACCTGCATTTACATGTTTTGGGCGGTCCACGCCCCTGGAAAAAATAATCCAAGGAGAAAATGATGGGTTCATTCAGTATTTGGCATTGGTTAATTGTTTTGGTGATTGTGATGTTGGTTTTTGGCACCAAAAAATTACGCAATATTGGTCAAGATCTTGGCGGTGCAGTCAAAGGTTTCAAAGACGGCATGAATAGTGCTGATACAACTAAAGAGCAAATCCCCCAAAGTGGTGCAGCTACAGATAAAACGGTTGATGTGCAAGCTAAAGATCTGAATAAGTGATCTTGTCAGCATCAATGAGTTCACATGATTGATCTTGGGGTTTCCAAACTTGCGCTGATTGCGGTCGTCGCTTTAATTGTGGTCGGCCCAGAGCGCCTACCTAAAGTGGCGCGCGTCGCAGGGAACTTATTTGGCCGCGCTCAGCGTTACATGTCTGAGGTGAAATCAGAAGTCAACCGTCAAATGGAGATGGAAGAGTTCAGAAAATTGCGGGAAGACAGTGTGGCAGCCCTTAAAGAGGTTGAGAACAGTATTCATTCCACTGCACAAGAAGTGACGACGCATTTAAGTGATCAAGCCGATATTGGTTTGGCAAGCTCAACGAACTTCTCCGAGGCTATTCCTAGCGAGCAAGATGTGATTCGGAGAACGCAACGTCAAGGTAGAAATAGTTGGGCAAATAAAAGAGCAGCAAGACCTTTGTGGTTTAAACGGTCCACTGGAATTCGGGCGCGCGTGCAATCTGGCGCAGCTAGAATGAAACGCTTTCACCATAGCGCCATTAAGTAAACCCATTTTTAGTTCTACATGACAGAAAACCATTCCACTGAAGATTCGGGATTGCAAGAATCCTTCCTATCGCATTTATTTGAATTGCGAGATCGGATCATCAAGGCGGGTCTAGCCATTGTGATTGTGTTTGCTGGCTTAGTGTATTGGGCGCCAGATATCTTTCATCTTTTTGCCCAACCCTTACTCAATGCATTACCTGCTGGCGGCAAAATGATTGTGACTGATGTGACGGGTTCTTTCTTTGTGCCCATGAAGGTCACCATGCTGGCTGCTTTTATGATTGCATTACCAGTCGTGATGTATCAACTATGGGCCTTTATTGCCCCTGGTCTCTATCTGCACGAGCGTAAATTAATTGTGCCCCTGGTGATTAGTAGCTACACCCTATTTATTGTTGGGATGGCTTTTGCTTATTTCTTGGTCTTTCCAACAGTCTTTAAATTTATGGCGAGTTACAACGCGCCACTGGGTGCGGAAATGTCGACTGACATTGATAATTATCTGAGTTTTGCCATGACCAGCTTCTTGGCATTTGGTATTACATTTGAGGTGCCTGTTGTAGTCGTAGTCCTCGTCCGCATGGGAATGGTTACCTTGGCGAAGTTGAAAGAGATTCGCCCTTATGTCATTGTGGGCGCCTTCATTATTGCTGCGGTAGTCACGCCGCCAGATGTGCTGTCTCAGCTATTGCTTGCTTTACCCATGATCGTGCTTTACGAAATCGGTCTTTTAGCTGCGCGTCTGTACGTTCCAAAAGACAACGAGAATTAAGCTAGCTCTATATCTGATTCATCCGGCTGACGTTTATTGATTCGAGTCTTCAGCCAGTCCGTCACGCGATCAAATCGGTAGCGTCTTTGTCTGAGGTTCCCCTCTTGATCAGAAGGGATGCCTGCAAAGGCTTTCCCTGCAGCCAACAAACTGCGACGTTGACTTACCGTCTCAATCTGAATGAGCCGAGGTAATATTTTTGGCAATTCCCAACGAATATCTACCATTACACAATGCTCATGTTGCATCTGACTGACTTCACAGAGGAGTAACTCCGCCTTGCTCAATTGGAACTGATTGGCAATGACCAGGCGATGACACATCAGGATCCATTCTTCATCTAACTTGTGTTCAGCATAGTGGTTCAGCGCATGCTCAGCCAAGGTGGCAAGTTCGTGCCAATCATTCTGTTTGGGGGTGGGAACGCTCTCCAGAATTTTCTGTAGCAATTCGCTTGCTTCACTAACCCCTTGCTGATGCGCTTGCCATACCCAATAGGATGCTTGCAAACCGCGAACCGGCTCTTCTAACTTCTCTCGCTTGCGCCACAAGTTGGCGCCTTTCCGAAACTGAGCTTCAGGGTGCCCTAGATCAGCGGCACGATCAAAGCAACGATCACTCTCTGTGGCGCTGTAACCAGAAAATTGAGGGCGCCGATAAATTTCACCTAAAGCAAACCAGGCATCTTGATCACTATCTTTAGCAGCCAGCTCTAGCCAATGCGCTGCTTTTTTTAATGAAGCATTTGATTTAGTGGCGGGTGATTTTTCTAACTCTTCCTTTTGATCAATGCGCGCGAGTCGCAAACCCAGAGCAAGCTTGGCTTTAGTGAGGCCTAGCTCAGCGCAACGATATAGTGCTTCTTCGCTGCCATCATTTACCCAAGCATCCCACAGAGATGACAGGGCCTGATTCTTGGGCTGAAGTTGCAGTAACAATTCTTTGGCTAAATGTTGGTAGGCTGATTCAGCATCTCCAAGCTCATGAAGATATTGTTTGGCTAATTCGTGAAGGCTCTCAAAGTTGTACTTCGATAATGTTGCAACTGTTGATGAGGGCTTTTCATTTTTAAACCACTGCTTGAGCTCTGCTTGTAGTTCTGCATGAGCGGGGTTCATGAGTAAATTGGCGAGTTGCCACTTTGCTGGCATTGAATTTTCTTCAGCGAGTTTCCAAAAAAGATCCCATGCGAAGCCAAACGAAGGAGATTTGAAGACATCAATCAGGGGAATTTGGGCAATCAATTCATAAAGTGATGAAAGTTGACTGAAATTTGAGGAACTAATCTCAAGTGATTGATTTGTAATAGAAAAATAGCACTTTTCCAGCCAAATCAAGGCATTTGCAGGCTGAATGGGGGTTTTGAAAGAGCCCTTGAGATAGGCTGAAGCCAGATTTTGTTGCGCAGATACATCACCCAGTCGCGCAGAACTGAGGATTTTTAAGAATTCACGGCTTGCCATATGACAATTTTGTCATTCAAAGCAGTAAAAAGATAGAAAACAGAGCCCTTGTTGTCGAGATACAACGAAGAAAACCAAAAAACTCCCTTTTGACAAGCAAAAAGAGTCTGTAATTGCTCCAACCCCCAGTCTCGTAGTTCAAAACCAGCAAAATTCATAGGTCCCAGATTTATTGGGCATTACTTTCAATTTATGGAGATTTAAAGAATGAAAAAATCGCTATTAGCTGTTGCGGCTATGGGTGCTTTTGCATCTGCGGCTCAAGCTCAGTCCAGCGTGACTGTTTATGGAATCCTTGACGTAGGCTTTGTTGGTTCCAATTATCACGGTACAGCCCTTGCCGCTACTACCAACAGTGCGGGCACTGTTGGTGCAGGTGGCGCAACTCAATTGGCTAACTCTGCCGGCTTTGGTCAGTCTGCTGAGTCCACCAGCCGACTTGGCTTCAAAGGCAGTGAAGATTTAGGCGGCGGTTTAGCTGCAGTATTCACTATTGAAACAGCTGTTAGCCCAGATCAAGCTTCAAGCGCATTTGCTTTCAATCGTCAAACTTTCGCAGGTTTGCAAAAGAGGGGTGTTGGTACTGCAACAATCGGTACGCAATACACCCCAGTCTTTGATTTAAATTCAGCGACAGATGCAGCCGGCCTTAACAATCTTATCGGTAATGCCGTTTACACTGGTTCCTTACAGTCAACTACTGGCACCTACAACACTGGCGCAGCTCCATATACTTCAGTTAACGCGACTCAAGTTAGCGTAAATGAAGTCTCAGGCGCTTATGTTACCCGCGTAAGTAATGCTCTCAAGTTCGTTTCAGACCGTATGAGTGGATTCCAGGGAACTTTGATGTATGCCCAATCTAGCTCCAATCAAACTGACAACGGCACGCAAGGTACAACTGGCACTGGCCCTAACAACAATACTATGCTTGGCTTAGGTGCTGATTACATGTACAATAAGTTGCAAGTGGTAGCTGCTTATCAATCTCTGAGATCTCAGACTGCTGCTACAGCCAATGCGTACAGCAACTTTGTACTCGCAAACGGCTCTGCAGCAGCTTTTGGTACAAATGCAAGCGATTCTCAAACCTACGCAGCCGCAACCTACGATTTTGGAATTTTGAAGGGCTATGCACAATATGTAACACGTAAGGCTTTTGCTACAACTGATAGCAACTTCCAAACATCGCGTACTGCCTATCAAATTGGTGTTCGTAGTCAATTAACATCCAACATTTCCTCTTTTGCGACCTTTGGTATGGGTAAATCTAGTTACCTGCAAGAAGGAACTGCGTATGCTAATTTCCGCGCATTCCAGTTGGGTACAGACTACTATTTGAGCAAGCGTACCAATTTGTATGCACTCTACGGTGCATCAAATCAGTCTAGTAACGGTGCAACAGCTGTTGCTGCATCTTCAACCCAGGGCGGTGTAACTAATGTGCCTGGTTTGTCTGCAATCAACTATGCTGTAGGTATTCGCCATACTTTCTAATTGACACCAGCTTAGCTGGTCTAAGATTAGGATAGACAACCCGTTGCCGAAAGGTAACGGGTTTTTTTTTGAAGAATCGCAATTCAGTTTCTAAAAAAGTAGAGATTTAGGCAGGGGTACCCTATGAAAAAAATAGCACTTAAGATAATGCCGCATGAGAATGAAGTGGAATTAAATACATGAGAAGGTAAAAAAACATGATTCAATCAAAAGGCGGAACAGAGATACTTAAAGAGAGTCTCTTGAATAGGCTAGATGAAAACAGCTTATCAGGCATTAATTTAATAAATGGATTGACGCAAAATTCAATTAAATCTGACCACATCAATATATTATGGAATCATCACTCGTATGATCAGCCCATAGCTCAATCCTATTTAGATAAAAAGTTACTAGATCAAGTTCAATATTTCATTTATGTATCAAATTGGCAGTATGAAAAATATCGCTATTATTTTTCAATACCAGAGGATCGTTCTCTAGTAATTAAAAATGCAATAGAGCCAATTGAGTTAAAGAAAAAACCGGAGAAAGTTCGATTAATCTACACCTCCACTCCATGGAGGGGGCTAGATATTTTGCTAGAAGCATTTTCATTACTAAATAGAGATGATGTTGAGTTAGATATTTACTCATCCACAATAATTTATGGAACAAGATTTTATGAAGAAAATGACCATCGTTATAAAAAACTATTTGACCTTGCTGAAAATATGAATAATGTAAATTACCGGGGATATGCAAGTAATGGAGAAATTAGAAGCGCGTTATTAGAGGCACATATTTTTGCGTATCCCTGCATATGGGAAGAAACATCATGCTTGTCTGCAATCGAAGCTGGGATGTCGGGATTGAGTATTGTAACTACAAATCTAGGAGCCCTATATGAGACAGTTAACTCTTGGGGTCGCTTGGTAAGTTATGACTCCACCAAAAAGAACTTAGTACGTAAGTTTGCATTTGCTTTGAATTTAGCAATAGATGAATTTTGGAATGAGGACAATCAATTGAAGCTAAAAGAGCAGCATAAATACTTTTCAAGATTTTATTCGTGGAATAATAGAATAAATGAATGGACTAATCTTATTAGTCAAATTAAACGATAGCGATATTTTCTGGCTTTTGATTGGCTAGATGCATTTCGTAAATCTTGAGATAGGCATCCTCTAGATTTCGAGTAAAAAGAGGAGTATCAAACAATGGGCTGGAAAGTTGATTTTTCTTTAATCTAGCCCTGATATCCGCAAGATAACTTTCATGTGTGGCGAGCCGAAAAGCTAAATGTTCATATTCAGCCTGAGTATTTGTGATGAGCTCAGATAATCCCACATTGTTTAGTAAACTTGCGCAAACACGACTAGCAAAAGATTGTCCAGCCAGCGTTATAACCGGTAAGCCAGCCCACAGAGCGTCACTTGATGTTGTATGAGCACCATAAGGAAAGGTGTCAAGAAATAAATCAGCCTGACGGTGTCGAGATAAATGATCTGCATGAGAAGTGCGTTGCGCAAATATCAATCTACGTGGGTCAACAAAATGATTTTCAGCCTCTTTTCTAAGATTTTGAACCACATAAGGATTATCTTCAAGAAGCCATAGGACACTATTTTCAACAGATTTTAATATCCTCATCCAGCTTTCAAAGGTTGACGGAAGGATTTTATAGTTATTGTTAAAGCAACAAAAAACAAAACTGTGGTCGGGAAGATTTAACTCTTGCCTTGTAAAAATCCTTTCAGAAATAGTACGCTTTCTATCATTTGGCTGATAGCAATTAGGGAGATATATGATCTTTTCAGAATAGAAATCTTGGAAAGGGGTTGGTATCAAAGTTTTATCGGCAACAATATAGTCAAAATAGTCGGCACCTGTCGAACCTGGATAACCTAAAAAGTTTATCTGCAATGGTGCCGCTCGATGTGAAAAAATTCCGCATCGAGAATCTTGCGTAAAACCCTTTAAGTCAATGGCAATATCGATATTTAAATCCCTGCTAATTTGAGCAATTTGAATATTTGACATGTGACCCAATTCAAGAAACTGAGTAAATGAATGCTTCAATCTTTTACGCATCTCATCACTTTTCGAAGGGCCAAATGAAAATCCATATAATTCAAATTTATCTTTATTGTGAAGCTCAAATAACTCAGCTGTTAAAAAGCTAGTTGCATGATTATGAAAATCTGCTGAAAAATAACCAAGACGAACTTTTTGTTTTTTATGGAAATGAAATAAATGATTTAAAGACGAAGAGGGAGGAGATTGCGATTGAGTATAAATTTCCGAGGATTTTCTTTGCAAAAGAGGGTCATCAGTTATTGATAATAAAATAAATGGAGTAGAAACTTTTTCATTTGAGTTGGTTTTGATGGAAATATATTTCAATAGGTTATTAAATTCTGACCAGTCGCATATTGTCATTTGTGTATGGAGTAGGTAGCCACAGATCCAATTTATATCAGACTTCAAACTAAGAGCTTTTTTAAATTGAGATATTGCCTCTTCATGACGGTTAAATTTATGTAAACATATACCCTTATTAAAGTATGCCTCTGCATAATCAGGCTTCAAACTAATAGCCTTATCAAATTGTGCCGCTGCCTCGCTATAAAATTTAGATTTATGCAGACTTACACCCTTATTAAAGTATGCCTCCGCAAAATTGGGTCTGAAACTAATAACCGTATCAAATATAAAATTGGCCTCACTATAGCTTTCCATCGCAACTAAAAGTGCACCTTTATTGATGAGACATTCTAAAAAATTAGGATTTAAAAAAAGAGCATGGTTAAAGTGCTCCAAAGCGCGTGCATATAAATTTAAGTCGTATAGAGCTTTCCCATAATTATTGTGAGCTTGATAATAATTCGGATTTAACTTAATTGACAGCTCATAATGAATAAGCGCCTCTTCAATAAGACCAGTATCGCATAGAACGTTCGCTAGATTGAATTGAAGCTCTGAATCATTAGGGTTAAGACTTACGGCATCATTGAATACAAGAATAGCATCATCATTTCTGCCAATTGCATTTAATGATGAGCCAAGATTTGATAGCAGTGCGGGGTCATCATTTTTTATTTTCAATGCCCTATGATAAATATCGATAGCAAGATCATGTTTTCCTTGGCAAGAATAAACAATGCCTAATAGGTGGGTTGCGTCGAACTCAGCAGGCGCAATGTTAACTAAGCTCCAGAGTAATTCTTCTGCCTCATTTAGCTTTCCACTATTGAAGGCGCTGTAGGCAGATTGATAAATTGAATGTAGATTAAATTTCATTTTGATTTAATATAAAAGCATAATATTTTAAATATCAGAGACGACAAAATAGACTTAAGGGTCATTAATCTTATAGTAAGATGGAAGCACAACAAGCTTAATAAAAAAAGTTGCTTTTACAGCGTTGAATTTCTAGAGATATCCTAAATTTTGGAGAATACACTGATGTTTAAAAGGATGAATTTAATTTTGGTTTTGGTTTTGGGTTTGATAGTCTTTGGTTCAACGTCCTCTATTGCCTCAAGTCTAACTCTGGATAAGATCAAATCTTCCGGCGCAGTTACTATGGGCGTAAGAGAGTCATCTATTCCGATGTCTTACACCACCGGAGATAGCCGTTTCGATGGTTATCACGTCGAAATCTGCCGCATGATCCTTGGCGATATCAAAGATAAGCTCGGCATGAGCACCTTAAGAATTAACTACCAGCCAGTAACCTCTCAAAACCGAGTGCCATTGGTTCAAAACGGTACAGTGGATATTGAGTGCGGCACCACCACTAACAATGCTGCGCGTGGCAAAGACGTTGGCTTTGCTGATACTTTATATGTGGAAGAAGTTCGCATAGCAGTAAAAGCAAACTCGAATATTAAATCGATTGAAGATCTCAATGGAAAAAAGGTTGCCAGTACGACAGGCACCACTTCTGTGCAGTTAATCCGAAAGAACAAGAAAGCGAAAGATATTCAGTTTGAAGAGGTGTATGGCAAAGATCACGCCGATAGCTTTCTCCTCTTAGAAACGGGTCGTGCAGATGCGTTTGTGATGGATGGCTCTATTTTGGCGGGTAATATTGCAAATGCGAAAAATCCAAAAGACTTTAAGATCGTAGGCGAGCCTTTAAGTGTTGAGCCAATCGCCATTATGCTTCCGAAAAACGATCCAGAGTTTAAGGCTGCTGTCGATGCCGCGATTGCTAAGATTGTAAAAAATGGCAATATGCCAAAGCTTTGGAACAAATGGTTTTTATCACCCATTCCTCCTAAAGGTATCGTCGTTGGTTTAGAACTTTCTCCAGCAACTAAAAATGCTTGGGCACACTTGAACGACAAGCCTGCTGAAGACTACGTTGCCAAGTAAGCACTTATCTACTTTGATGATGGCTTAAGGCATGGCTTTAGATTTCGGAATCTTTTGTAAAAATACCCTAGACGGAGGAGTGGTTGATCACTGCTTCTCGTCCATCCTTGGCTTAGCCGGCAATAGCGATCCAAGCTATTTAGATTGGTTGATTAGTGCCTGGGGGTGGACTTTATTGGTATCTGGCTTAGGTCTAGCCATTGCCATTGTGCTCGGTATTTTGATGGGTGCCTTACGGACTCTGCCTGATACAAAAGTAGTCTATCAATGGCTACTGTGGTTTTCAACTTGCTGGGTTGAATTATTTCGGAACATTCCGATCATTGTTCAGGTCTTCCTTTGGTATTACGTAATACCTGCATTTATTCCGCCCCTGAAAGCGGTTCCTTCGTTTTGGCTGGTGAGCATGGCACTTGGGTTTTTCACTTCCGCTCGAATTGCAGAGCAGGTGAGGGCAGGTATTGGATCTATTCCAAGTGGACAGCGCGCTGCGGCAACAGCTTTGGGACTGACAACTTTGCAAACCTATCGTTATGTGATTTTACCGATCGCTTTAAGAATTGTGATTCCACCACTGACTTCGGAGAGTATGAATCTCATAAAAAACTCTTCCGTTGCATTTGCGGTATCGGTCCCCGAGTTAACGCTCTTTGCTATGCAGGCCCAGGAAGAGACATCCCATGGTATCGAAGTCTATTTAGCTGTCACTGCGCTGTATGCGCTATCTGCATTTTTTGTCAATTGGGTGATGACTGTAATCGAAAAAAGAAGTCGCATTCCTGGCGTGGTCAGCATGTCCCCAGATGCTAAATTAGCGCATTGATGGTGATGAAATGTTAAGTCTTGATCTAAGTTTTTATAACTGGGAGCTGGTTACTAATTACTTGCTAAAAGGTTTTATCTTTAGCGTTCAGCTCACCATCATTGCAACTGTAGGCGGGATTGCATTTGGAACCATTCTGGCACTGATGAAGCTGTCGGGGAAAGCCCTGTTGCAATACCCCGCTACCTTCTATATCAATACGATGCGATCTATTCCTTTGGTGATGGTGATTCTGTGGTTCTTTTTAATCATCCCAATGTTGATCGGTAGACCTATTGGTGCTGATTTATCAGCAATCATTACGTTCATTGCTTTCCAGGCCGCATTCTTTGCAGAGATTGTCAGAGCCGGCATTCAATCAGTTCCTTTAGGTCAGACCTACGCTGCAGAAGCTTTGGGTATGACTTATGGTCAGAATATGCGCTTGATTATTCTGCCGCAAGCCTTTAGAAATATGATCCCAGTCTTTATGACCCAAGTCATTATTTTGTTTCAAGATACATCTTTGGTTTATGCCATTGGCGCCTATGATCTTCTCAAAGGCTTTGAGATCGCCGGTAAAAATTATGGTCGCCCAATTGAAACCTATGCATTAGCTGCCATTACTTATTTTGTAATTTGTTTTTCGCTTTCCAGACTGGCTCGCAGAATTCAAGCCAAAGTGGCCATTATTCGTTAATTATTTTGCATAAATTACTTAATCCATCATGATCGAACTTAAAAACGTTTCCAAATGGTATGGCTCCTTTCAGGTGCTGACAGATTGCAGCGTCTCCATTACCAAAGGTGAAGTGATGGTGATTTGCGGCCCTTCCGGATCCGGAAAATCTACCCTGATTAAAACCATCAATGCTTTAGAGCCATTTCAGGCGGGAGAGATCATCGTCGATGGTATCAATTTGCATGATCCCAAAACCGATTTGCCTAAGTTAAGAGCGCGAATTGGGATGGTCTTTCAGCAGTTTGAATTATTCCCCCATTTGAGCGTCACTGAAAACCTGACGCTTGCCCAGATGAAAGTCCTCGGTCGTTCACTTGATGAGGCTAAGACTCACGGACTAAAGTATCTTGATCGCGTTGGTTTAATTACACAGAAGGATAAATTTCCAGGACAACTTTCTGGCGGTCAACAACAGCGTGTTGCAATTGCCCGTGCATTGAGTATGGACCCGATTGTGATGTTGTTCGATGAGCCAACCTCTGCACTTGATCCAGAAATGGTCGGTGAAGTTCTCGATGTGATGGTGAGTCTAGCGAATGATGGCACAACGATGTGCTGCGTCACTCATGAAATGGGATTTGCCCGCAAAGTCAGTGATCGCGTGATCTTTATGGATCAAGGGAAGATTATTGAAAACTGTAGCAAAGATGAGTTCTTTGGCGATCCCAGCGTCCGCTCGCACCGCGTACAAGATTTTTTATCGAAGATTCTTGCTCACTAATTACTTTTGAGGGCTTGGGCGTTTCCCGACGCGTACTTTCAGATCCAGATCTTTATTTTTACGAATCACTTTGAGATTGATCTCATCACCGGGTTTTTCTTGGGCAATGAGATTGAGTAGGCTGCGAACATCGTAAACTTTTTCACTATTGACGGATAGCAAGACGTCCCCAGGTTTTAAGCCGCCGCGGTCACCAGGGCCTTGATCTAGAACGCCTGAGAGCAGGACTCCACGAGTATCTTTACTAAGTCCAAGCGACTCTGCTAGCTCAGGAGAGACATTTTGTGGTTCAACGCCAATCCAGCCTCTAGTAACGCTACCATTTTTAACAATTGACTCCATTACTTGTTTCACTAGGTTGATGGGGATTGCAAATCCAATACCCATTGAGCCGCCATTGTTTGAGAAGATGGCAGTATTAATGCCAATCAGATTGCCGCGTGTATCAATTAAAGCGCCACCAGAATTTCCGGGATTAATCGCAGCATCAGTTTGAATAAAGTTTTCAAAAGTGTTAATACCAACGTGGTCTCTACCCATTGCAGACACAATTCCAGAGGTTACTGTTTCTCCAACTCCGAATGGATTGCCAATCGCCATCACAACGTCACCAACATGGACCGAATCGATTTTTCCAAGCGTGATTGGGCTTGGTAGTTGTTTGGCATCTATCTTTAAAACGGCAATATCGGTTTCGGGATCACTGCCAACGACTTTTGCTTTAAATTTTCGGTTATCAGAAAGGGCGACTTCAATTTCATCTGCGTCGCTAATCACATGATGATTGGTGATGATCACACCCTCTGGACTCACCAAGACTCCGGAGCCTAGACTAGATATGGGATCGCTATCAGGGCTGTCACCAAAGAAAAATTGATTGAAGCGATCTGATTTTTTATTCTTGTCTTTTGAGCCAGCTGGTTTATTTGAGTTTTTGCTAGTAAAAATGTTGACGACTGCGGGCATCGATTTTTTTACTGCCTCATGATATGAACCCGGGCTTAGGTTGGAGCTATCTTCATTTTCTTTGAGGGTAACGCTATCGACAATGGTGGTGATATTGGTTTGCGCCAACCAATCCGGTTTCAGTGTGATGAGAATGAACCATGCTGCCAGAATTATGGTGACAGCCTGGGCAAAAAGAAGCCATAGTCGATTGAGCATCTGCTTTATATTGCCCCGGTTTATTTTTTGAGACTGTCTCTAATTTCTCTCAGCAAGACAACATCTTCTGGAGTGGGTGGAGGTGGGGGCGCATCATTTGCGCGAATCTTATTTACAACTTTGACCATTTGGAAGATCACAAAAGCGAGTAGAACAAAGTTAATCGAGATGGTGATGAAGTTTCCATAAGCAAACATGGGAACCCCAGCCTTTTTTAGGGCATCGTAAGTATGGGGGACGCCTTCGGGAGCTGTACCAAGCAGAATGAAGAGGTTGGTAAAGTCGATATGACCGCCAAGAAGGGTCGAAATGATGGGCATGACGATGTCGTTTACCAAAGAATCCACGATTTTTCCAAAAGCTCCGCCAATAATGACGCCGACGGCCAAATCGACCACGCTGCCTTTGACGGCAAAGTCCTTAAATTCCTTTAAAACGCCCATAATTCCCTCACTTTTTCGTCTGATACTGCTTTGCTGAAGATTAACCCCAGATCTTTCTTCGTTACCCCACTTTTTACTTTAAAATCCTACCTTTAAGCAATTTTCACTATTAAACGCGTCTTTTGAGGATTTTTGTAAATGAGTGACAAGCCCAGTATGGATAAGGATCGCCGCAATTGGCTGATCGCTACTTCAGCAGTGGGAGGCGTTGGTGCCGCTGCAGCCCTTTACCCCTTTATTGACAGTTTTGAGCCCTCTGAGCGCGCTAAGGCCGCTGGTGCTGCGGTTGAAATTGACATTACTGGTATGAAACCAGATGAGATGAGAACCATTGAGTGGCGCGGAAAGCCGGTTTGGGTTATTCGCCGTACCGAGGCTCAGCTAGCTGAATTACCTCAAAATGATTCAAACCTGGCAGATCCTGAGTCCAAGCGGAATCAAGATGCCTTGACCCCGCCTTATGCGCGTAACGAATGGCGCTCGATTAAGCCTGAATACCTCGTTGTGGTGGGTATTTGCACCCATTTGGGCTGCTCACCTTCTGCAAAGTTTGACTCTGGCCCACAGCCATCCCTCCCAAATAATTGGCCAGGAGGCTTCCTTTGCCCATGTCATGGCTCCACCTTTGATATGGCAGGCCGTGTCTACAAAAATAAACCAGCCCCAGATAATCTTGAAGTACCGCCCCATATGTATTTGAGCGATACCAAGATTCTGATTGGCGATGATAAGAAGGCCTAAGGAGAGATAAATGGCATTCCACGAAAAAGAAGTTCCTGCTAACGCATCTGCTGGTGAAAAAGTACTAGCATGGGTTGACTCTCGGTTTCCGTTGACGGAGACCTTTAAGAAGCATATGAGCGAGTACTACGCTCCTAAGAATCTCAATTTCTTTTACATCTTTGGCGCACTCGCTATTGTTGTTTTAGCGATTCAGATTACTACCGGTATTTTCTTGGTGATGAACTACAAACCAGACGCCGCTAAAGCGTTTGAGTCTGTTGAATACATCATGCGCGAAGTGCCATGGGGCTGGGTCATTCGTTACATGCACTCCACAGGCGCGTCGATGTTCTTCGTCGTGGTTTACATGCACATGTTCCGTGGCTTGATCTATGGCTCCTATCGCAAGCCCCGTGAATTGATTTGGATCTTTGGTTGCGCTATTTTCTTGTGCTTAATGGGCGAGGCCTTCTTTGGCTACTTGCTGCCATGGGGACAAATGTCTTATTGGGGCGCTCAAGTGATTGTGAACTTGTTCTCCGCGATTCCATTAATTGGCCCAGATCTGTCTTTGTGGCTTCGTGGTGATTACGTAGTGGGTGATGCCACTTTGAATCGCTTCTTTGCATTCCACGTAGTTGCGATTCCATTGGTACTTATTGGTTTGGTTGCGGCCCACATCATTGCTTTACATGAAGTTGGCTCTAATAATCCTGATGGCGTAGAAATTAAAAATACGCTCGATGCACAAGGCCATCCTGTTGATGGAATTCCTTTCCATCCCTTCTACTCAGTACATGACGTGATGTACTTGGGTGGCTTCTTGATGATCTTTGCCTTGATCGTGTTCTTTGCGCCTGAGATGGGCGGCTACTTCTTAGAGGCCAATAATTTCATTCCTGCAAATCCATTACAAACGCCTCCACACATTGCACCAGTTTGGTATTTCACGCCGTTCTACTCAATGTTACGTGCAACTACCAGTAACTTCCTGTTGCCATTGTGGATTTTCTTGGCAGTGATTTTGGTGATGTTTGCCAGAATGGCTAAGACATGGAAGACCAAAGGGATTTGTTTGTTAATCTTAGTTGTATTGGCGGTTGGCTTTAAATTCTTAGACGCAAAGTTCTGGGGTGTAGTGATCATGGGTGGTTCAGTGGTGATCATGTTCTTCTTGCCATGGCTTGATCACTCACCAGTGAAGTCAATTCGTTATCGCCCACAATTTCACAAATACATTTATGGAATTTTCGTAGTGAGCTTTGTGATTTTGGGCTATTTGGGTATTCAGCCACCATCACCAACATTTGAAAAGATTTCTCAGGTCTGCACGATTTACTATCTGGGCTTTTTCTTGGGAATGCCGTTCTGGAGCAAGCTTGGTAAATTTAAGCCAGTTCCATCACGCGTAACTTTTGAAGCGCATTAATTCAGATACCAGAGAGATATTAGGAACGAGTATGAAACAGATTCTGCAAACCTTGAAAAGCCTCTGCCAAGTTAGTCTGCTAATTGCAGCTTTGGGAGTGAGCGTTACTGTAAATGCAAACGAAGGTGGCTTTCCATTAGATGCTGCTCCAAATCGCGTAAGTAATAACGCTTCCCTGCAAAACGGCGCAAAACTTTTTGTGAACTATTGCTTTGGTTGCCACTCTGCAACTAGCGTTCGTTACAACCGGATGCGTGATATTGGTTTAACCGATCAGCAGATTAAAGATAACTTGATTTTGACTGATGCCAAAGTTGGCGATTTGATGACGATTGCGATGTCACCAAAAGAAGCTAAAGTGTGGTTCGGCAAAGTTCCACCTGATCTTTCTGTAGAAGCTAGAGCGCGTGGTACTGATTGGCTCTATACCTACTTGCGTACTTTCTATAAAGACGACGAGCGCCCCACTGGCTGGAATAATTTGGTTTATCCAAATGTCGGTATGCCCCATGTTTTATGGCAACTTCAGGGTCAACGTGCTGCAAAGTTTGAAGAGCATAAAGATCCCCATGATGAGTCAAGAACTGAAAAAGTATTTGTTGGCTTTGAGCAGTTGACGCCCGGAACAATGACGACTGCAGAGTACGATGACAACATCGCAGACTTGGTGTCATTCATGTCCTGGATGGCTGAACCTGTTCAGTTAGAGCGTAAGCGTCTAGGAGTAATCGTTCTATTATTCTTGGCGATCTTTACCTTGTTTGCATGGCGCTTGAATAAGGCTTATTGGAAAGATATCCACTAAGCTGTGAACTCAATTTAAAGTTGTACTGTGAAGTGTTGATTAAGGAAATATATTTATGATGGTGTTGTACTCGGGTACCAATTGCCCATTCTCGCAACGCTGCCGTCTAGTGCTTTTTGAAAAAGGCATGGACTTTGAAATCCGTGATGTTGACTTATTTAATAAGCCAGAAGATATCTCGGTTATGAACCCCTATGGCCAAGTTCCTATCTTGGTTGAGCGTGATCTGATTTTGTATGAATCGAACATCATCAATGAATACATTGATGAGCGTTTTCCTCATCCACAATTGATGCCGCCTGATCCTGTAGCCCGCGCTCGTGCTCGTCTCTTCCTTTTTAATTTTGAGAAAGAGTTGTTTGTGCACGTTGCCGCCTTGGAAAATGAAAAAGGCAAGACTGCTGAAAAGGTTCACGAGAAAGCCCGTCTGGCTATTCGTGATCGCTTGACTCAGCTAGCTCCGATTTTTGTTAAGAATAAATATATGCTGGGCGAAGAATTTTCTATGCTCGATGTAGCGATTGCGCCATTGCTGTGGCGTCTTGAGCACTACGGTATTGATCTCTCCAGAAATGCTGCACCACTCTTGAAATATGCTGAGCGGATCTTTAGCAGACCTGCTTACATCGAGGCCTTAACGCCTTCAGAGAAGGTCATGCGCCGCTAAGCGGTCATTTGTCAGATCAGATCAATATGTCTGACGTTCCAAGCAATAAGCCTTATCTAATCCGCGCACTACACCAGTGGTGTGCGGATTTTGGTTTTACCCCCTTCATAGCGGTTTTTGTGGATCAAAACGTAGAAGTGCCTATAGAGTTTGTGAAGAAGGACGAGATTGTCCTCAATCTCTCTGCGGATGCTTGCCATAATCTGCAGATTGATAATGACTGGATCAGCTTTCAGGCAAGGTTTGGTGGAGTGCCCAAGAAGATTTTGGTGCCAATAAGCCATGTTTTAGCTATCTATGCGAGGGAAAATGGCCAGGGAATGTCTTTCCCATTTGATCCCAGTCAGACTTCACCTCAAAACAAGCCAGGTCATGAGGGGGATGATGGCGAGCCCCCCAAACCCAATCGACCTGCATTAAAGATTGTGAAATAGGCTAAAATTCTATCCATGCCCCTTTAGCTCATCTGGTAGAGCAACTGATTTGTAATCAGTAGGTGGTCTGTTCGAGTCGGACAAGGGGCACCATTCCTATTGCTTAGTTCTTAGAGCAAAGTATTTCTCGAAGTTTCTGGTAAAAATTTCAATCCCAGAATTGTCGCTACAAACAAAAATACCGTTGGGTACCATAGGCCATCTAACGAGCTGTTAGTTGCTTGGTTAGCCCAAGTCACTATAAATGGCAGCGTTCCTCCAACCCAGCCCGCAGCGAGATTGTGTGGAAAGGTAGCCGCACTATTTCTAGATTTGCTATTGAATAATTCAGCCAATATTGCTGCCTGAGGGCCCCCTAGTAATCCCAGAATCACGGATAAGCCAAGCATGATGAAACTGATGGTAAAGGTATCGCTACTGCTCAGCCCTTGACTATTTAATCCTATTTCTTCCATCAACCAAAAAGCAGGCAGAATGAGCAAGGCACCCAAGAGCAGGCCAGATGTAATGACTGGCTTTCTTCCGATTCGATCTGATAGCCATCCTGCAAAAATAATGGATAGCACTAAGAAAAGAGTTGATAGGACACTTAATTGATCAACAAGTTCCGCTGAAAGCTTGACAGTTGTTTTGAGGAAGATGGGTAAATAAATTTGCGTGCAGAAAAATAGTATTGCACCAGCCCCAGAAACGCAGAAAAAAAGCAAAAACATTCTCTTGCGAATTTCTGAATCTTTGAAATTATTGAGTAGTTGCCCCTCCGTTTTTAAATCTTTTATTTTTAATTCCTCAAAGATTGGAGTCTCTTCTAAAGTCTTCCGGAAATAGATTGCGAGCAAGAGCAATAAGAAGGATATGAAAAATGGAATACGCCATCCCCAGGCCTGAAATTCTTCTGGGGACAGCCATTGCTGAAGAAATGTGATTTGTAAAGTCGAGGCAAGGATGCCAAATGGCCCCATCAGCTGTAAAAAGCTGGTCTTGAATCCACGGTTCTCTTTACCCGCATGCTCAACTAAAAAGATGGCTCCGCCGCCAATTTCTCCGCCGGCTGAAAACCCCTGAAGTATGCGAAGTGTCACCAAAAGAATGGGGGCCCAGATGCCAATTTCAGAGTAAATCGGCAAAAAGCCAACTAAAAGCGTCGCTAGACCCATGATCGTGATGGTGATCATGAATACCGGCTTACGACCAATCCGGTCACCCAAAGAGCCAAAGAATGCTGCTCCAATTGGTCTGACTATCATTCCCACCCCAAAGGTTGCAAGACTGGCTAAAAGACTGGCGGAGGGGTCATTCGAGGGGAAGAATAGAGGCCCAAAAGTCACGGCTAGGGCGCCAAAGGTTAAAAAGTCGTACCACTCCAAAAAAGTCCCAAAACAAGCCGCAAAAACGGTTTTAAGGTAACTTTGTGGCTTCTTATTTATATATAAGTTGTTGTTTATATTCAATTTTTCTTAATTTAATCTATATTTGTTGCAAAGCAGCAAAAAGTTCTTGATTTGTCATTATTGTTTAGATATAGTTCTATGGTGCAGTGCAATATTTAAAGTTTTCAAGCGCATTAAATGCACTTAATAGATTAGTTGTACCACTTAATTACTGGAGAAATAAATGAACCAAGAACAAATCGCAGCTCAATTGTCCCAAATTAACAGCAAAGGCCTCGAGGCTACATTTTCTTTGAGCGAAGCTGCTCTTGAGAATGCTCAAAAATTGGCTGAGTTGAACTATGCAGCATCTAAAGATGCATTAGTAAATGCACAAGACGGTATTCAGCAAGTTTTGAATGCTAAAGATCCAAAGCAAGTTACTGAGATTATCAGCGCTGATGCATTGCAAGCTGCTGGTACACAAGCTGTTGCTTACCAACGTAAAGTGACTAAAGTATTGCGTGATAGTAATAAAGAACTCGTAAGCGTAATCGAAGCCAATATTGATCAATTGCAAAATGGTTTCCAAGAGTGGGTAAACACTGTTTCCGCTAATGCTCCTGCAGGTTCTGATGCATTCTTGTCAACATTCAAGACTGTATACGGCAGCGCATTGCAAGGTTTTGAACAGTTCCGCTCTGCAAGCAAAGAAGCTTTTGCAACTGCAGAAAAAACTGCTGAGCAAGCAATCGATGCTGTTCAAGGTCAGATCACTCAAGTGAAAAAAGCTGCTCCTGCAACACGTTCACGCAAAGCTGCTTAATTGCTAAAGCAATAACTAGTATTAAGTTTTAAAAAAGCCCGCTGTAGAAATACGGTGGGCTTTTTATTTGCTTATTCAGCGTCGTCAGCGGATTCAAGCAGAGGCGAAGCAAGATTTTTGCTAGGCTTTACACCCAGTTCCCGCACCTTTTCAGCGGAGCGGATTAAATTCCCTTTGCCAGACTTCAGCTTATTGAAGGCATCGTGATAGCTTGTTTGTGCTTGGTCCAAACGTTGACCGAGTTTTTCAAGATCATCTACAAAGTTCACAAACTTATCGTATAGATTGCCACATTGCTTAGCGATCTCCAGGGCGTTACGATTCTGATGATCTTGCCTCCACAGATGGGCAACAGTTCTCAGTGTGGCCATGAGAGTGCTTGGGCAGACCAGCACAATATTCTTAGCAAGCGCCTCTTGGTAGAGGTTTGGTGCCGTCTTCAGGGCCAATAAGAAAGCAGGTTCAACGGGCACAAACATCAACACAAAATCGACAGAACCAATGCCATACAGGGAGCTATAGTTCTTTGCAGAAAGTCCCTGAATATGTTGACGCAAGGACTGAATATGGGCTGCAAGTTCTTGCTCGGCCACAATCGGATCGGTACTTTCAGCATGGCGGGCATAGGCGGTAATTGATACTTTGCTATCTACAACGAGGCTTCGACCTTCGGGAAGTTTTACGACGACGTCAGGTTGTAAGCGTGAGCCATCAGTGAGAGTATGGCTATCCTGCACTAGATACTCTTCCCCTTTGCGAAGGCCAGAAGATTCTAGGATGGACTCGAGAACAAGTTCGCCCCAGTTGCCTTGAACCTTAGAGTCTCCCTTAAGGGCTTGCGTTAGAGAGCGGGTTTCATCTGACATCTTGAGGTTCAGATTAGCAAGACGTTCAATCTCGCTCTTTAAGGCAAAGCGTTCGCGCGCTTCATTGCCATAGGAAGTATTTACCTGCTCTTTGAATTCGGTCAACTTTGTTTGCAGTGGTTTGAGCAGGGCGTCTAAGCTAGCAGCGTTCCGTTCGGTGAAGCGCTTTGATTTATCTTCCAGAATCTCATTGGCTAAATTCTTGAACTGACTGGTTAAAGCTTCTTTGGCTTCATTGAGTGACTCAATGCGGCCAAGGCCTTGCTTGCGCTCTGAATCGAGCTCAGCCTCAAGCCGAATCGCTCTTTGAATCGCTTGATCCCGCTCTTGCTGCACACCAGTAAATTGTTGGAGTGCGCTGCGAAGATTGGCAATGTAGACGAGCAGGCCTACCAAAACCCCAAAGGCTAGGCCTAATAGCAGAAGGGTGTCGAGGCTGAAGTTCAATTAGGCTTTAACGAGTTTCTGAAGTTCGCCGCTCTGAAACATTTCTGTAAGGATGTCTGAACCACCAATAAATTCACCGTTGATGTAGAGCTGGGGAATGGTTGGCCAATTGGCATATTGTTTAATTCCTTGACGAATATTTTCATCATCAAATACGTTTACTGTGTGCAGATTCTCAACTCCGGCTGCCTTCAAAATATTGATGGCGTTTCCTGAGAAACCACACTGTGGAAACTGAGCAGTGCCCTTCATAAAAAGGACAACTGGGTGAGAGGTAACAATTTCTTTAATCTTTGCTTGGGTGTCCATGATGGTCTTTCTTGAATCTATTGGGATGGGTTGATTTTAAAGCTTTATCGAAAAAGGGCGCCAAAGCCGTTTAAGTAAAAACCTTATTTTCTGGCAGTGCAGATTCTGGGATTGCCAGCTAAATCGACATGGTTCTGAATACTCCTCAATCCAGCTTCAGCCATGATCTCCATTACGGCAGCACTCTGATCAAAGCCATGTTCAACCGCAAGTAGCCCCCCGGGCTTGAGATGAGCGGGGGCGCCAAAAATAATGGCCTTTAAGCAGCTTAAGCCGTCAAAGTGATCGCTCAGGGCGGACTGAGGCTCAAAGCGTAAATCCCCTTGGTCTAGATGAATATCCCCTTTGGCGATATATGGGGGATTACTGACGATGACATCAAAGGACTCATTTCCTGCAAGCGCTTGATACCAGGATCCTGACTTGAAATCGACCCTTTTATTTAAATTGAGGTGGTGAGCATTTTTCTGAGCAATCTCTAAGGCTTCTAAAGAATGGTCTGTCGCAGTGAGCACTGCATTATTGGCTGAGAAGGCAATTGCTAAAGCAATCGCACCCGAACCCGTACCCAGATCCAGGACTTTTACAAAGTCCTGCGTTTTTTTGATTTCATCTAATGCTAAATCAACTAATAGCTCAGTTTCTGGCCTTGGAATCAAAACGCCTGAAGAAACCATAAGCTCAATATCATGAAAGCCTTTTTTGCCTATCAGGTAGGCAATCGGCTCCCCAGCAAACCGCTTACTCTCTAATGCATTCCAGTCTGCCAGTGCTGAGGGGTTCAGTACCAAGTCATCTTGAGAAAATAGCGCGCTACGGGGAAGTTGGTAATGTTTATCTAGAACATGCGCCAGGAGAATGCGGGCTTCATTGGGGGCGAGTTGACTTGCGCCTAATAAAGCGCGAATCGAGTGATCAGCGCTCATAAAGAATTAGTTATCACCTAAAGCAGCGAGAAGCTCGGCTTGATGCTCGGATGCTAAAGCGTTGCAAAGATCATCGATGTCACCGTCCATCATGGCGTCGATTTTATAGAGCGTGAGATTGATGCGGTGGTCGGTAATTCGACCTTGCGGGAAGTTGTAGGTCCGAATACGATCACTGCGATCGCCCGAGCCAATCAGCGATTTGCGGGTTTGTGCTTCGAGCTGATGCTTCTCGCGCTGCCGCGCATCCATAATGCGCGATACCAAGACCTTCATAGCCTGCTCTCTATTGCGATGCTGACTGCGATCATCCTGGCATTCAACTACTGTCCCGGTTGGTAAGTGGGTAATCCGGACTGCTGAGTCGGTCTTATTAATATGTTGACCGCCTGCACCAGATGCTCTGAAAGTATCAATCCGCAGTTCAGCGGGATTGATTTTGACGGCTTCCAATTCATCTGCCTCTGGCATCACCGCTACAGTGCAGGCCGAGGTATGTATTCGTCCCTGCGTTTCAGTTTGCGGAACTCGCTGTACGCGATGACCGCCGGATTCAAACTTCAGCCTTGAGTAGACTGACTGCCCAACCAGGCGGAGCACGACTTCTTTATAGCCACCCAAGTCTGACTCAGCTGAACTGACTACTTCGACTTTCCAGCCCTGTCTTTCGGCGAAGCGTGTGTACATTCTGAGTAGGTCTCCTGCAAAGAGGGCGCTTTCGTCACCACCAGTACCTGCTCTAATTTCTAAGAAGACATTACGCTCGTCATTTTCATCTTTGGGAAGTAAGAGTTTTTGTAAAACCGCTTCCAGCTCTGCCATCGTGGCCAAAGCTCTTTTTTGCTCTTCATCCGCAAAGTCTTTCATCTCCGGATCTTTGCGCATTTCTTCAGCCGCCTCAGAATCCGCTTCAGCTTGTTTATAAAGGCCAAATTGCTCAACGACAGTGGCAATATCTGCATGCTCACGAGTGAGCTTGCGATAGATGTCCATGTCTTTTGTGGACTCTTCAGTGGTTAAGAGGGAATTGAGTTCAGCTAAGCGTGTATCGAGATGGTCTAGCTTAGCCCGCATGCTGGGCTTCATTTAATGATCTTCTGGCTTAGTCTGTGAGGCAAATAATTTAGGAAGGAGCTTAATCAGGGCGTCACGCTCAGCCCCATTGGAATGTTGTAAAGCATGTAGAGAGCCATGTAAAAACTTATTGGTAAGCCCTTGCGCCATGGCTTGCAGGACTTCTTGAGGATCATCACCGCGCATGAGGCGCTTCATCGCGCGCTCTAATTCCAGTTGACGCAGTTGCTCACCCTGTTGCTGAATATCTTGAATCAGCGGGACAGCATTGCGACCTTGCATCCAATGCATAAAGTTACCCACACGATCTTCAATAATTGCTTCTGCCTGACTTACTGCTGCTTGACGCAAAGAGGCACCCGTCTGAATCATGACGCCTAAGTCATCAACGGTATAAAGATACACATCATTCAGGCGAGCAATTTCAGGTTCAAAATCTCGAGGTACTGCTAAGTCAATCATGACCATTGGCTTGTGACGGCGATGCTTTAGTGCGCTCTCTACAAGACCCAATCCAATAATCGGCAAGGAGGAAGCGGTGCTTGAGATGATAATGTCAAATTCGTGGAGGCGATGGGATAGATCAGAAAGCTTAAAAGATTCTGCTTCAATATCTTGATTGGCAATCGAGTCAGCCAGTTCTTGGCCACGCTCGATCGTCCGATTTGCAATCGCAACACTTTTCGGATGATGTGCAACAAAGTGCGTGGCACATAAATTAATCATTTCTCCTGCGCCAATAAACAATACTCTTTGGTCCTGAATGCTCTCAAAGATCCGCTCAGATAATTGAACTGCGGCTGCTGCCATAGAAATCGAGTGTGCACCAATTTCAGTAGTGCCACGGACTTCTTTAGCGACTGCAAAGGTTTTCTGAAAGAGTTGATTCAGATAGGTGCCTAATACGCCAGCATCATTTGCGGTACGAACGGCATCCTTCATTTGCCCAAGGATTTGGGTTTCACCAATCACCATGGAGTCGAGTCCGCAGGCTACTCTAAAAGCGTGTCTGACTGCTTCAGATTGTGGCAATGAATAAATATGGGGTTGCAAGCTACTGGGGGCCAGACCTTGGGTTTTCGCTAACCAGTCAAAAGTGGCCTCATGTAAGACGTTGGCAGCATCAGAATCATTAGCGGCACAATAGACTTCAGTACGATTGCAGGTTGACAGAATGGTTGCTTCTGGCAGCCCAGCCTGATTCGCCCCAACGAGATGTTGGCGAAGGTTGTGCAACGCTTCTTGAAGAAATTCAGGGTCAAAGGCAACTTTTTCCCGAATGGCGACCGGCGCTGTGTGATGATTGATGCCGAGTGTCAACAACTTCATAATGGTAATTATAGATTTGAAGACGCTAATCATGGGGGTTGCAATGGGGTTTTTGGCTTTTCTGCTAATCGGGGGTGGTTCTAGCCTAGCTAGTTGGATTTTCTATCCCCGGCGATCCTTGCGTCCAACCCCAATTTATCGCCTGCTAGGCGGTGTTTTGCTGGGCTTTCTAGCTGCTCTTGGAAGCTCCTATATCGGTCAAATTGGACAGTTTTTTCAATCTGGCCAGATGCTTGAGTGGTTTAGTGCCATTGTTGCTTCTGGTGTCTCAGGGGCAGTCTGGGCTGCCTTATTCAAATAAACCTTCCTGTGCGCCAGTTGGTTTCTGATCCTCCCTAACCCAAACAATCGAAGATTGCTGATGGCTATCGAGCCATTGATTGGCTTTTGTGAAATGCCCACAGCTTGCTTGCCCACCGGGTTTTAAAAAAGGGCGATCGGTTTTATATACCCCAAGTCCAGAAGGATGGGAGGCACACAAGATCAATTGATCCCTGCCTGTTTCAATCAGGCTCAATTTTGATTGCGCATGACCACCCCAAAGCATCCAAACTAGACCAGTCCGCATGTTAGCTAAAGAGCGAATCAAGGCATTTACCAGCGAGCCCCATCCTAAATTAGTATGGCTGCCGGCTTCGCCCAATTTCACACTGAGTGCGGTATTGAGTAAGAGAACGCCTTGAGTGGCCCAATCTTGTAAATTCCCGTGCGGTAAATTCCCGAAGCCCTCAAGAGCCAGTGCTTTACGAATATTGCGAAGCGAGCTTGGAAACTCTCTGGAGTTTGTTGGAATATCTGCCGGGATTGAAAAAGCAAGGCCTTGGGCTAAACCAGGAGAGTGATAGGGGTCCTGCCCCAAGATAATGACTTTGACCTGATCGACTGGCGTCAAACGCAATGCACTAAAAAAATTCTTGGGTTCAGGTCGGATCAATTCTGGATAAGCTTTAAGTTCTGTTTGCAGACGGGTTTGTAAGTCAAACCATTCTGGCGAACTGAAATAATCCCCAAGCAATGTCCGCCAATCCTGCGGAATATCTTCTGGTGAAATCAGCATCAGACTCGATTACACGGTTGAAAGTTGGTATTGCTTTGGCGTTTGATGAATGTTGAGATACGCCATCCGCTCATGCTCAAGATCTTGACGATAAAAACAAATAATCAGATCTTGATTCATTGTCAGACTACCTAGGACTTTATCCCAGCGCGAGCTCGTGACTCGCTGACCGTTGATGTTGGCAATCAGATCGCCGGGTGCTAGTCCAGCTGCTTGAGCGAGTCCACCATCAAGTACATGCGTTAATTTGAGCCAGCCCTTCTCGTCTGTATATCGAACGCCGAAGCTTAGCTTTACCATCTCAAGCTTGGTGAGTAATTTAGAGTCCACCTTAATAAAGCGCGGGTTAAACCATTTTTCTAAGGGAAGATCGGCTGTACCAAAGATGTATCGGGTCTTAAATTCAGACCAAATTTTTTGAAAGCCCATTCCCAATAAATCAGAGATAAGGGAATCGAGACCATGTTCTTCAATGCCATTCATGGTCAAACCATGCTCTTGCCAAATTAAGCGCATTAGATCATCAAGTGACTTACGACCTTTTGTGAAATTCCGAATTTGAAGATCCAGGCCCAATGCTAAGAGGGCTCCTTTGCCGTAGTAACTGACAACACTATTGGGGGTATTTTCATCAGCTTGGTAATACTTGGTCCAAGCATCAAAGGAGCTGTCAGCGAGGCTTTGTTTATTTCTTCCTGGACTGCGCAAGATGGCGTTCCAGTGGTCAGCAATAATACTGAGATATGTTTTTAAATCGATTCGCTTACTGCGGAAGAGTTGCAGATCATCGTAGTAGCTAGTAAAGCCTTCGAATAACCAAAGTAATCGCGTGTGATTTCTGCGATCTAAATGATAGGGTTGAAATGCTTTGGGCTGGATGCGCTTGACTAGCCATGCATGAAAATATTCGTGACTGCACAGTCCTAAGAATTCTTGATAGGCTTTTTCCTCCAAAGCCATCTCTGTCTGGGGGATTTGGTCACGACGGCAGAGTAGAGCGGTACTATTACGATGCTCCAGTCCGCCATAACCGCTGATCACTGCATTGACTAAAAATAAATAGCGATTAAATGGAGCCCGTTTACTTTTGGGTTCAAAGAGCGCAATGGTCGATGAGCAAATCGCTTCCAGATCTTCTGCCAGTCTTTTATGTTGCACTGGATGAATGCACCCCTGAACCGCCATGCTGTGTGAAATGCCCTGAGATTTCCATTCAACCACCTGAAACTGTCCCATCGCAATTGGATGATCAATCAAGTCATCAACATTTTCAGAGAGATAAAAGCCAAAACCTTGCCGATCTATTTTGACGGAGCGCAGCGTGGTTTGAACGGACCAAAATTCAGCATCTGCAGTCTTTGGCGGAACAAGCACCAAAGCGCATGGAATATTTTCCTGCCCTTGTACTATTAAACACAAACTGGTTGCATTAAAAAATGCACGTTCAGTGTCCAGATAAGCAGCGCGAACTGATGAGTCAAAGGCATAAATGGTTGTCAGGATTTCAACTGGGCCAGTAACGCTGGGTAAGCGCCATTGGTCATTGTTAATGCGCTCTAGTGCAATTGACTGCTGAGGTTTATGGCTAGAGTAAGCCGCAATGGTCTCAATATGCTTACTAAAGTCTCGAATTAAATAACTCCCTGGAATCCAACTGGCCATTTGTAAGACTTGTCCAGCAGGATCGGGATTTTGAATGCGAAGTTTGACGTGAAAGCGGTGTCCATGCAGATCTGCTGGCCAGATCGTGTATTCAATTGCAGGGTAATCTTGAGTAATGGCTGGGTTCATATTCATGAGTGGCTAACTATTTGAGGCTAGCCAGCTTTTTCTCGATGTCAGCCAACTGCGCTGCGCCAGGGAATCGACTGCCATCCATAAAGAAGATCGTAGGCGTGCCAGTAATCCCTAAAGTCTTTGCTAGACCAAGATTTTTCTCGATTGCTCCAGTATTGCAATCGCTTTTACCAGTGATGGGTACGCCATTGAGCATCCAATCCACATACGTTTTACTGGGATCGGCGGCGCACCAAATTTGTTTGGCTTTTTGTACTGAGTCTGCTGACAAAATTGGAATGAGATAGTTATAAATAGTGACGTTATCGAGTTGCTGTAAAGACTTTTCTAAGCGCTTGCAATAGCCACAATTGGGATCGGCAAAGATGGCTAACTGGCGGCTGCCATTACCGCGCACCACTTTGATGGCATTGGCGCTTGGTAAATCAGACCATTTAATTCGATTCAGATCACTTTGACGTTGCTCGGTGATATTTTTACCAGTAGCAACTTCAATAATCTCTCCTTGAAGAAGATATTTACCATTGACGTCGGTATAGAACACATCATTACCTACTTGAACTTCATAAATCCCTGCAATTGGAGAGGCGGTAACAGATTTAATCTTGGCATTAGCACCTAATTTGCCTTGAAGCTCAGTTTTGATTTTTTGCTCAGACTGAGCATGGGAAAGATTTGCAAAACCGAGGCTCAAGGCAAGATATAAAAGGAATGGTAATAATTTATTCAAGATTGCTATCTCCAAGAGCCTGTTGAATCAGGCGCTGCTTCAAAAAATGACTTTTGTTTACTAGTCCTAGACCAAAGTTGCGGACGAAACGTTCTGTATTGCTTGAACCAGAAAATAATTTTTTTAATTTATCGGTAACCGAGAGCAAGGCGCTCATATCACCTTGACGTTCACGCTCGTAGCGTCTTAGTAAATTGAAATCATTAATCGAGCGAAAGCTTTCGCGTTTCCCTAAAACATTCAGGAGCGCAGCAACATCTCGTAGTCCCAAATTGAGTCCTTGGCCAGCTAAGGGATGTATGACGTGTGCCGCGTCCCCAAGAAGAACTACTTTAGGATCTTCTGAGGGCCCAATTAATCGTTCGGCACGCATTTTTCTTAAGGGAAAGCTAGTAGGCTGTGATCCCAGGGTTAACTCACCGAGTTGTTGAAAAATAGCCCCATTTGCGATTTCTGAAAACTGTCTACTCCACTCAGACTGGCTGAGCATAAGTAAATGTGCAGCGTGACGATTTGATGTAGACCAGACCATCGATACTTGTTGATTGGGTAAGGGCAGCATCGCAATAATGTCACCGTCTGGCAGAAACCATTGGTAGGCAGTTTGTAAATGCGATTGGGTGCACTGCCAATTGGCTACGACTGCATTCTGCTCATAACTTTCTTCTGTGATTTCAATTCCGATGGCTGAGCGAATAAAGGAGTTAGCACCATCAGCAGCAATCACGAGCTTGGCAAAAATGGATTTTCCATTTTCAAGTTGTAAGTGAGCGCCGCCCTCGTCAACATGGATTTCAGCAATACTGGCACTCAAACGCTCTAATTTATTTTGAAAGCGTGATGCAGTATCTAAGGTATGTTCAATCACATCGGATTCACCAATCCAGGCTAATTCGGAAACGCCTGCCTCGAAAGCCGATAAATGGAGTTGGTCTGTCCGCTCGCCCCGATCGCCATAAATACGCATATCTTTCACAACCTGAAGGCGAGCGTGATCAACAGCATCCCAGACTTGTAGATGTTTTAGCAGGGAAGCGGTTCCTGGCGAAAAGGCATAAATGCGCTGCCCCCACGCCGATCCGGCAGGGCTGGGAATGTTCTGGTCCAGCCCGGGAGCAATCTCTAAGGTTTGGAGCCCTAGTTGTGCGAGGCCCAGCGCTACTGCTTTGCCAACGATGCCCCCGCCAATGACAGCTACGTCAATCGACTTAGAGCCTAGGGGGTTGGTAGTGCTTACGAAAGCCTGTTTTTGATGAACTTCTGACATAACTCGATGATATCGAAACCAGCCCCTTTACAATGTAAACATGTCTTTGAAATGTGGCATCGTCGGCCTGCCTAATGTCGGCAAATCTACCCTGTTTAATGCGCTTACCAAAGCTGGTATTGCGGCTGAGAACTATCCTTTTTGCACAATCGAGCCTAATGTGGGCGTCGTCGAGGTTCCTGACCCCCGCTTAGCCGCCCTGGCTGAGATTGTTTCTCCGGAGAGGATCCTTCCTGCTGCGGTGGAATTTGTCGATATTGCCGGTTTGGTCGCAGGCGCCTCCAAAGGTGAAGGTCTAGGCAATCAATTTTTAGCGAATATTCGCGAGACCGATGCGATTACGCATGTGGTGCGCTGCTTCGAGGATCCTAATGTGATTCACGTGGCTGGCAAGATTGACCCAATTGCCGATATTGGTGTGATTGATACTGAGCTCGCTTTATCCGATTTAGCAACGGTTGAAAAGACCTTAAATCGGTCTTCTAAAGCAGCAAAGTCAGGTAATGACAAAGAGGCTGCTGCATTGGTAGCGGTGCTGACCAAAGTCCAGGCCCACTTAGATTCCGCTTTACCGGTGCGCAGCCTAAAGCTCACCGATGAAGAGAAATTATTGATCAAGCCACTCTGTTTGATTACTGCTAAGCCAGCCATGTATGTGGCGAATGTGAAAGAGGACGGTTTTACCAACAATCCCCATCTTGAGGCCGTTCAGCAGCATGCGGCAAAAGAGGGCGCACCCGTTGTGGCAGTCTGCGCCGCAATTGAGGCAGAAATTGCCGATTTGGATGAGGCTGATAAGTCGGCCTTCTTGGCGGATCTGGGTATGGAAGAGCCTGGCCTAGATCGTGTTATTCGGGCCGGATATGCTTTGCTAGGTTTGCATACTTATTTCACCGCTGGCGTCAAAGAAGTGCGAGCCTGGACGATTCATCAAGGAGATACTGCGCCACAAGCGGCAGGAGTGATTCATACGGACTTCGAGCGTGGCTTTATTCGTGCCCAGACCATTGCTTACGCTGATTTCATTCAATATAAGGGTGAATCGGGAGCCAAAGAAGCCGGCAAGATGCGTGCCGAGGGCAAAGAATACGTAGTCAAAGACGGAGATGTATTGAATTTCTTATTCAATGTCTAGATTGCTCAACTAAAACAACAAAGCCCGCTACATAGCGGGCTTTTTATTTGATACCAGAGAAGATTTGATCAGCTGGCTGCTTTAACGGCCTTTTCAAGACACTTCGAAAGCTCTTCATAGCGCTTAAGAGCAAGCTTAGTAGGAATAACCTCTTTCTTACGACCATCTTCATTTGCTGCCATCTTGATATATCCCATGGCACTCAAGGTCTTAAGACGACCATGCAGTGTAGCTTGCGAACCTAATGCTGAAAGTGAAATTAAATCGCCGACTAGCACTGATTTTTTCGCCTGAAAGTTCAGCACAATCGTATTGAGCAGACTTTCTTCTGTGTGATCTAGCTTTTTGCCTGGCGCAATTCTGTCGATTGCATCAATGAGATTTAAAAATCGCAAGTAGGCGGAAGAGTTGGTATTTGACATTTTGTATTGGTGAAATGAACGTGTTGTTCAGTATTAGCCTCAGAGCTAATTATATGCCTAATTGAATGCAAATACATTTCAGTCCTTGCAATTGAAAAGTGCGTTAAGCGCTTCACCGGGATTGGGCGCACGCATAAAAGTTTCGCCAACCAAAAAGCCATGAACATCATGATCTTGCATTAACTGGACGTTCTCGATATTTAATATCCCAGACTCAGTAATGACGATCTTCCCCTTTGGTATAAGGGGGAGTAAGGAGATAGTGGTTTGCAAACTCACTTCAAATGTTTTGAGATTGCGATTATTAATGCCGAGTAACGGTGTTTTTAATTCAAGTACAGACTCTAATTCTTCAGCATCATGAACTTCTACTAATACATCCAAGTTTAGTTCGCTAGCGCACAGTTCAAGCTCTTTCATTTGGTTGAGATCCAGGGCTGCAGCAATGAGCAGAATGGCGTCGGCACCAATGGCGCGAGCCTCATAGACTTGATAGGGATCAATCATGAAATCTTTTCTGAGTACCGGAATAGTACAGGCAGTACGAGCGGCCTCCAAGTAAGCATTCGCTCCTTGGAAATAGTCGGTATCAGTTAAAACAGAGAGACAGGCCGCACCGTTAGTGGCATAGCTTTGAGCAATTTCAGCAGGATGAAAATGCTCCCGCAAAATACCTTTGCTGGGGCTGGCTTTTTTAATCTCACTGATGACGGCAGGTTTACCGCTGGCAATTTTCCTTTCAATCGCCGCTACAAACCCACGAGGTTTGAGTAGCCTGTTTTGATTGTTGGACTCTGCTTTGCTACGTTGTTGGGCAAGAGAAATCTGTTGTTGATCTCTGGCCACTTCCAGTCGCTTGGTCGCCACAATTCGGTCGAGAATATCGCTCATATATATCTAGTGCTTAGGATTGATTGCGATGACTCGCTGCAGTGAATGCATTGAGTTTTTGTAGCGCGGCACCAGATTCAATTGCTTGCTTTGCCATTGCAATGCCACTAGAAATATCTTTGGCTATATCAGCAACATAGAGCGTAGCCCCAGCATTCAGACAAACAATATCTTTGGCTGGACCTACTGCACCACTCAGGATATCTAGAATGATCTGCTTAGACTCCGAAGCATTTGCTACTTTGAAGCTAGCCGTGGGGGCGGTGGTTAGACCAAAATCTTTGGGGTGAATTTCATATTCGCGAACTGTGCCATCTTTAAGTTCGCCTACCAAAGTGGCGCCCTCAAGAGAAATTTCATCAAGGCCATCGCGACCATAGACCACTAGGGCATGTTTCATATTCAGCGCTTGTAGAACCCGCGCCTGAATCCCTACTAGATCAGCATGAAAAACGCCCATCAAAATATGCTGAGCATCTGCAGGATTGGTTAATGGCCCAAGAATGTTGAAGATGGTTCGCACACCCAGCTCTTTGCGAACTGGGGCAACATTTTTCATGGCAGGGTGATGATTGGGGGCAAACATAAAGCCTGCGCCAATCTCGGAAATACATTGAGAGACTCCTGCTGGGGTTAGGTTCAAGTTGACGCCAAGAGCCTCAAGAACATCCGCACTGCCGGATTTACTACTCACGCTGCGATTGCCATGCTTAGCAATTTTTGCGCCAGCTGCTGCTGCAACGAACATGGCTGCAGTTGAGATATTAAAAGTATGGGCGCCATCACCGCCAGTACCAACTACATCCACTAAGTGCGCTTTGTCATCAACATGGACAGGGGTGGCAAACTCACGCATCACCTTAGCGGCAGCGGCAATTTCACCAACGGTCTCTTTCTTAGTACGCAAGGCGACTAATAATCCCGCAATCAAGGTAGGCGGCATTTCACCATTCATCATCATGCGCATGAGATAGGTCATCTCATCAGGAAATAACTCGCGGTGTTCGATACAGCGCTGGAGGGCTGCTTGAGGGGTAATGGACATGACCCTCATGATGAGGCCTGAAGGAAATTCTTTAAGAGAGCATGTCCATGTTCGGACAGAATTGACTCAGGATGAAACTGCACTCCTTGCACAGCAAGTTCGCGATGACGCACACCCATGATTTCTCCATCGGATGAGCTTGCGGTGATCTCTAAAGCTGCTGGTAAAGAGCTTCTTTCAATTGCCAAAGAATGGTAACGGGTCACTGTAAATGGATCGGGCAAGTTCTTAAAAACGCCTAATCCCGTGTGATGAATTTGATCTGTTTTGCCATGCATTACTTTTTGGGCGCGCACAATCCGTCCGCCGAAGGCTTCGCCAATGGCTTGATGCCCTAAACAAACGCCCAAAATCGGAATTTGTCCTGCGTAGCGCTTGATAGTCGCTACCGAGATGCCGGCTTCTGCTGGGCTGCAAGGTCCTGGAGAGATACAAATACGACTCGGCTTAAGAGCGGCAATCTCTTCAACTGCAATTTCGTCGTTACGAACAACTTTCACTTCTTCACCCAGTTCAGCAAAGTATTGAACCAAGTTGTACGTAAAAGAATCATAGTTATCAATCATGAGGAGCATCGAGTCCTCCTTGTACTAAATCTGCTGCCATTAAAACTGCACGGGCTTTCGCTTCTGTCTCTCTCCATTCGGCAGAAGGATCTGAATCGGCTACTACGCCAGCTCCGGCTTGGGAATGTAAAACTCCATTCCGAATAACTCCTGTACGAATTGCAATCGCAACATCCATATCACCCGAGAAAGAAAGGTAGCCCACAGCACCGCCATAGACACCGCGTTTAACGACTTCCATCTCATCAATAATTTCCATTGCCCGAATCTTGGGGGCACCCGATAGGGTGCCTGCTGGAAAAGTAGCGCGCAGAACATCCATATTGCTCATATTGTCGAGTAATTGACCCTCAACTGAACTCACAATATGTTGTACATGAGAATATTTTTCAATCGACATAGAGTCAGTGACTTTGACAGAACCTGTTTTAGCAATCCGACCCACATCGTTACGAGCCAGATCAATCAACATCACATGCTCAGCAATTTCTTTGGGATCCGCCAACAGTTCTTTTGCTAGACGTTCATCCTCTTCTGGAGTGCTACCACGAGGACGTGTGCCAGCAAGCGGACGAATCGTCACCATCTTATTTCCCTCACGAAGCTCTTGTCTAACCAAAATTTCTGGCGAGGAACCAACCACTTGAAGATCCCCAAAGTCATAGAAGTACATATAAGGTGATGGATTCAGGGATCGTAAAGCCCTATACAGCGCCAAAGGAGAATCAGTAAACGGTTTGCTAATGCGTTGGCCGATAACTACTTGCATACAATCGCCAGCCAAAATGTATTCTTTGGTTTTGAGAACGGCGCTCTCAAAATCTGCCGCCTTAAAGTTACGCACCAATTCAGTTTTGCTACTTGGTCGAGAGGCAGGCATGCTGAAAGGTTTGCTTAAACATGCGAGTAATTCCTTCAAACGCGCTTGTGCTTTTGAAAAGCTATCGCTCTGAGAAGGATCGGCATAGACAATAAAATAAATTTTGCCAGCAACGTTATCAACTACTGCTAATTCTTCTGTGAGCATGAGTTGAATATCAGGCACACCCAGCTCGTCTGGGAGATTGTGTCTAGCGAGTTTTGCTTCGATATAGCGTACAGTGTCGTAAGCAAAATAACCTGCTAAGCCCCCACAGAAGCGGGGTAGCCCAGCTTGTAAGGCAACCTTAAAACGTTTGAAGTAAGCGTCAATAAAATCGAGCGGATTATCTCGATTGCTTTCTACAACCTTGCCATCAGTGACGATTTCAGTCAGAGGGGCAGTAGGTGTACCAGTAGTTCTTAAGATAGTTTTGGCTGGTAGGCCAATAAATGAAAAACGCCCAAAGCGCTCACCGCCCAAAACAGATTCTAGTAAGTAAGTATTTTTCTTACCAAAGGCTTGAGTGAGCTTCACATAAAGTGATAGCGGTGTCTCAAGATCGGCCAATACTTCTTTTACCAAAGGAATGCGATTAAAGCCTTGCTTTGCTAAAGCATTAAATTCATCGAGCTGCATTACGCTTGTCCTGACTTCGCCAATTCTGAGCGCATCTCTTGAATAATATTTGCGTAATTGGGTTTGCCAAAAATCGCTGAGCCAGCGACAAATGTATCAGCACCAGCCTTTGCAACCGCAGCGATGTTATCGATTTTGATGCCACCATCGACTTCAAGTCGTATCTTTCTACCGCTTTCCTGTTGATGGCGGTCTAAGCGAGTTCTGACTTGGGCTATCTTGCTGAGCGTGCTTGGAATAAATGACTGCCCACCAAATCCGGGATTGACTGACATGAGTAAAACCAGATCCACTAAATCCAGAATGTGATCGAGATGGTCTAAGGGGGTTGCAGGATTGAAAACTAAACCTGCTTGACAGCCGTGATCACGTATCAGATTCAGCGTGCGATTCACATGAGGGCTTGCCTCAGGATGAAAGCTAATGAGGTTGGCCCCCGCCTTGGCAAAGTCAGGAACAATTCGATCAACAGGTTCAATCATTAGATGGACATCGATGATTGCTGGCATACCATTTTTGATGGCGTGTGGTCGAATAGCTTCACAGACCAATGGTCCAATGGTGAGGTTAGGGACGTAGTGGTTATCCATCACGTCAAAGTGAATCCAGTCTGCCCCAGCAGCGAGAACCTCTGTTACTTCTTTGCCTAGACAGGCAAAGTCAGCCGACAAGATCGAGGGCGCTATGACAAAAGGCGGATTGGGGGGCAAATTTGGCTTATCCATCCCTAGATTCTAGCTTGCAGTTGTACTTTGGATGGAGCAGAATTGCGGCATGAATTCCATAGAGATCAGTATTACTGTGCACTCCCAGTACCTTCCAGAGCAATCTGACCCCGATAACCAACAATTCGCCTTCGCCTATACCGTGACCATTCGGAATTCTGGGGCGGTGAACGTTCAGTTGATCGCCCGCCATTGGTTCATTACGGATGGAGATGGAGGCGTCCAGGAGGTGCGTGGCTTGGGGGTGGTTGGTCAGCAACCGCTTTTAAGGCCAAACGAGCAATTTGAGTACACCAGCTGGGCGACTTTGCCCACTCCGGCCGGCACCATGAGAGGGGAATATTTCTGCATTACTGAGGAGGCTCAGTTCTTTCAGGCTCCTATTCCTGAGTTTGCCCTAGTGATGCCCAGAACTTTGCACTAGCAACTAGCTATTTTTTCCCTTTTCCGGTCCAAAGGACAATAAACAATAACAATCCCAGCGCAATGGCTGCCTCAAGGACAAAAAGAAGCATTGGGTATTCATCGAGTAAATTGGCAATCATGGCTTCTAAATTTCATCAATTATTGGGTTGTCTCAGTCGGCGCTACCTGAGTAGTGTATTCCTAGCGGCTATTTTGGGTTTGGTTGTGGGCTGCTCTGTGCCCCCCACACGTGGCCCGGGAAGTTACTCCAGTGGTGGAGGGGCTCCCAGTTCATATGGCTCTCAGATAGCTACTTTTTCTGCAGTCTCATGGCAGGCTCTACCAGGATGGCGCGAGGATGATCTCAGCAAGGCTTGGCCTGCGTGGCTGAGGAGCTGCGAGGTCCTTCGGAAAAAAAGCGGCGAGATCAATTGGCGCGGAGTTTGTGCCCAAGCAAATTCCATTTCAGCGCGTGATACCCAAGGCATTCGTCAATACTTTGAAAGTCGTTTTCAGGTCTACGAAGTGCGTAATAGCAATAACGGTAGCGATACCGGCCTCATTACGGGCTATTACGAACCTCTCATGAATGGTTCGCTAACAAGAACAAACACATTTACCGTTCCTTTATATGCCTATCCAAGTGCCTGGAAGAAATCGAAGCCGATGCCTGCGCCAACGCGGGCGCAGCTACTAAGCTCAGGGGCTTTAAATGGTTCTGAAATCGCTTGGGTCCAAGATCCGGTTGCAGCAGCGTTTATGCAGGTTCAGGGTTCGGGAAAAATTCGTCTGCAAGATGGCCGTATTTTGCGTCTAGGTTTTGCTGGAACAAATGACCAGCCTTTTCAATCTTTTGCCCAGTGGTTAATTAATCGCAATGCGCTTTCCAAGAGCCAGGCCTCGATGCAGGGTATTTCTGAATGGGCTAAGCGCAACCCAGGCCAAGTAGACGAAATGCTGAATGCCAATCCGCGCTTTGTTTTCTTTAAAGAGTTGCCGAGCGATGGCGGTGCTGATGTAGGTCCAGTTGGAGCCTTAGGGGTGCCACTGACTCCCGAAAGAAGTATTGCCGTTGATCTGAGGTCAATTCCTATTGGCGCGCCAGTATTTTTAGCGACCAGCAAACTATCGAATGGCGATTGGATTCAAAAGTTGGTCATGGCGCAAGATACTGGAAATGCCATTGTGGGCGGCGTTAGAGCAGATTTCTACTGGGGATCTGGTGATGCAGCGGCAGAGCTAGCGGGCCATATGAAGCAAAATGGCAAGATGTGGTTACTATTGCCTCGTTAAGACAATCTTCTTGCTGGAAGGAAATCATGAGCAATCAAAATATATTGACTGAGGTGGATGGTAAGGTTGCCATCATCACCCTGAATCGACCTCAGGTCCTCAATGCGATTGATAACGACTTGATGGATGAGCTTGTTTCTGCTTTGCAAAAATTCGATGCCGATGATCAGATTGCATGCATGATCGTGACGGGAAGCGAAAAAGCGTTTGCCGCAGGAGCGGATGTTTCTAAGATGGCAAGCCTGAGCTTTAACGAAGTCTATCGCCAAGAATTCATCACGCGCAATTGGGATCAGATTAGAAAAATTCGTAAACCGATCATTGCTGCAGTATCTGGTTATGCGCTTGGTGGTGGCTGTGAGCTAGCCATGATGTGCGACATGATCATGGCCTCAGAAACTGCTAAATTCTCCCAACCCGAAATTAAGTTAGGAATTATTCCAGGCGCTGGTGGCACCCAACGCTTGCCCCGCGCTGTCTCTAAATCGAAAGCAATGGATCTCGTGTTAACCGGCCGCATGATGGATGCGGCTGAAGCTGAGCGAGCAGGCTTGGTTTCCCGAATTTTTCCACAAGCGGATTTCTTGAAACAAGTGATCGCAGTTGCGCAGGAGATTGCATCGATGCCTTTATTAGCCATCATGATGGCCAAGGAAAGCATCAATACTGCTTATGAAACGACGCTCTCTGAAGGAATTCATTTGGAACGCCGTTTATTCCACAGTTGCTTTGCTACCCATGATCAAAAAGAAGGCATGGCAGCTTTTATTGAAAAACGCCCAGCGAAATTTACGAACTCTTAAGCTAGATAGCGCTGAGCGAGTTTGACCCAGTAACTCACTCCAACCGGAATGAGCGCATCATTGAAGTCATAAGACGGGTTGTGTAAATGACATGGTCCCATGCCATGACCTACCGAGCGATGGTCCCCGTCGCCATTACCTAAGAAGACGTAGCATCCCGGCTTCTCTAGCAGCATAAAAGCAAAGTCTTCAGCACCCATAGTGGGATCAATATGCATATTCACCCGATCTTCGCCTACGAGTTCTTTCATCACTTCGCCAGCAAAATGAACTTCTTTTGCATGATTAATGAGTGGAGGGTAGTTGCGTGAAAAGACAATTTCGGCGTGACAGTCAAAAGCATTGGCCACATGTTCTGCAATCTCACGTAGTCTTTGCTCCATTAAATCTAAGACCTCTAAGGTAAAGGTCCGAATAGTGCCACCAATAAAGGCGCTGTCTGGTATTACATTGCTGGTCTCGCCAGCATGAAACTGGGTCACAGATAAAACAGCAGCATCAACCGGACGTTTATTGCGAGTAATAATGCTTTGCAAGGCTTGAACTACTTGCACTCCAGTGAGAACGGGATCTGCGCTATTGTGTGGCAGTGCGGCGTGACCACCTTTACCTTTGATCGTAATTTCAAAAGTATTACTAGAGGCCATCATGGGGCCAGTAGTAACACCAAAATTGCCTTCAGCTAAGCCCGGCCAATTGTGAAGACCAAAGACGGCGTCACAAGGAAACTGTTTGAATAGGCCATCGTTGATCATTTCGCGGGCACCAGCACCACCCTCTTCGGCAGGCTGAAAAATAAAGATCACACTTCCTTTGAAATCTCGATGATTGGATAAATATTCAGCAGCTCCGAGCAACATCGCGGTGTGACCATCATGACCACATGCATGCATTTTTCCAGCGTATTGAGATGAATGTGAAAAAGTGTTGTGCTCTTGCAAGGGCAGAGCATCCATATCGGCGCGCATGCCAATCATTTTTCCTGGACCAAGCTCTCCATTAATACGACCGACCACCCCAGTGTTTCCGAGGCCACGGAAGACTTCAATCCCCCAGCTCGAGAGTGCTTCAGCTACGAGTTGTGAAGTGCGATTCTCTTCAAAGCGTAATTCAGGGTGGGCATGGATATTGCGCCGAATTTCTTGAATTGCGCTTGAGGAATCAATGATCTCAGGGAGTAAACGCATCCCTTCATCTTAGCCGAAAGTGATGGAAAGTCTCTTAAAGGAGCTCTAAATTCAGGTGCTGAGCAGCAAAATCAAGCGCTTCTGTCGAATAGGGCGCATTTTGGGGTTTTACTAAGTGATTGCTGAGGCGAGGAATAAGCCCTAAAAAGGGTGCGGGAATACGAGTTTTTAGGGTTGAGACATTTTCTTCCAGCATGCTCATCGGTTCATTCAATGTATTGGCAACCCATCCTGCCAGCTTGAGTTTGCGCTTGGCAATGGCTTCGCAACTCAAGAGGGCATGATTAATGCAGCCTAAGCGCATCCCAACAACCAAGATCACAGGCAAATCAAAGTTGACAGCCAGATCGCCCATATTTTCTTCAGCATTGATGGGTACTAAAAACCCACCAATACCTTCGACAACAACAGTTGAGAATGTATTTTGTAATTTCTTAAAGGTACTCAAAATGACTTTTGGATCAATCACGATATTTTGAGCAGATGCGCCAAGGTGCGGTGCAACGGGGGCATCTAAGATATATGGACAGAGATCATTTGCGGATGGCGGGTATTGAGTTCTGGTTGCGGATGCAATTCTTAAACTTTCTAAGTCTTCATTGAGATGCGATCCATCTGCTGCTAGATAGGTACCAGCAACAACTGGCTTGAATCCAACGGAATCAATGTTCATGGCATTGAGTTTCCATAGCAATGCTGCGCTGACGAGCGTTTTACCAACTTCAGTATCGGTGCCTGTAACGAAATAGCCCTTTGCAAGATTCATAGTGATACACCCTCTACAAGCATGCTGGACTCGATTTTTTGTAAGGTTTGAATGAGTTCTTTCACTTCATCCACTGTATGGTTTGCAGAAAAAGTAATGCGCAAACGGGCCTTACCCTCAGGGACAGTTGGGGGTCGAATGGCTGGTATCCAATATCCCGCTGCATCCAGTAATTTGGCAGCTTGTAAGGCATGCGCATTGCTGCCGATGATCACAGGCTGAATAGCGCTTGAAGAAGATGCTTTCTGCCAGCATGAGAACACCATTTCCTCGTTCCAGAGATTGATTAATTCATCTAAGTGTTTGCGCCTTGTCTTACCCTCAATTCCTTCAATCAGATCAAGACTTTTGGAAACAGCATGCGCAATTGCTGGAGATGTTGCAGTGGTGTAGATGTATGGCCGTCCTTTTTGAATCAGCCATTCAATGAAAGAATCCGCAGCACAAATAAATGCACCGCTGACACCAGCTGCTTTGCCTAAGGTGCCGATATAAATCAATCGCTCAGAGTGAAGATCTAAGTACTCTAGGATGCCATGACCCTTTTCACCGAGTACACCAAAGCCATGCGCATCGTCGACCATGAGTAATGCATCATATTGGTTCGCTAGCTGCAGTAATGAGTTGAGTGGTGCGAGATCACCATCCATGCTGAAGACGCCATCGATCACGATCAGCTTTAAAGAGGAGGTATCTTTACTCAAGTCCTTCTCAAGCGAAGCAAGATCAAGATGATCAAAAATAGTCACTAAAGCTTGGTGTTGCGAGCTAGCTAAGCGAACGCCATCGATTAATGATGCGTGATTGAGCGCTGCAGAGTAGATATGAGCTTCACCCTTGTTCGCCAATCCAATGAGTCCGGTAATGGCGGTCAGATTTGCCATATAGCCAGTACTAAAAAAAAGGGCGCGTGCATTTGGGATATGTGCACTCTGAAAGCGAGCCAATTGATTTTCGAGCAACTCATGTGCGCGACTATGGCCACTAATGAGATGTGAGGCACCGCTACCAACCCCATATTTTTGGGCGCCATCAGATAATGCCGTTACCAGTGCGGGATGATTAGCAAGCCCTAGATAATCGTTGCTACAAAACGTTTTTAGCGCTCGGCCTCCCACAACAGCATCTACATCGCAGGCTTTTTCATTAATGCGAAGGCTGCGTTTTAGGAGCCCCTCTTCCAGTCGAGTAATGGCTTGATTGACGAGTGTCAGCGCCTTAAACGAATTGCTCATTGCAAAACCTGGTTCAGGGCGCGCTGTACTGCTTGACTCATATTTTGAGTTTCAGATTGAGTCAAAATATACGGAGGCATGACATAGATTGTGTTGCCGATGGGCCTAATTAATATTCCCTCTAAAAGGCTTGCTGCAAACATCTCTCGTGCGAAACGATGCGGCTTTTTTAATGCCGAAGGTTTAACGTCAAAGGCCAGAATCATGCCTTGCTGGCGCCAGTGCTCAAGATGAGAATCTTCTTTTGCCCATCTAAAAGCATGGGCTAGATCGTTCGCACGCTCAATATTTTTTTCCAAGACCTGGTCTGTTTCAAAGATCGCAAGGGTAGCCAATGCAGCAGCGCAAGCTAGAGGGTTGCCGGTATATGAGTGCGAATGCAAAAATCCCTGAGCAGTTTGATCTTGGTAAAAGGCGCGGTAAATTTTCTCTGTTGTCATAGAAAGTGAGAGCGGTAAGTAACCTCCGCTAATGCCTTTAGACAATGTTAAAAAGTCAGGCCAAATACCAGCATGCTCACAAGCAAAAAATTTACCAGTCCGTCCGCACCCCACTGCAATTTCATCGGCAATCAGATGAATCTCATATTGCTCACATAAGGTCTTCACTCGCCGCAGATACTCTGGAGAGTGCATTGCCATTTGTCCTGCACATTGCACTAAGGGCTCTATGATCAAGGCAGCAATATTGTGATGTTCTTTAGCAAGAATGACTTCTAGAGCATCTGCAGCTCGAATTGCAACATCTACACCGGACTCCCCTGATATTGCTTTTCGACTATCTGGTGAGGGCGCAATAAAAACCGATTGCAAGAGTGAGCCATAGGCCTCACGAAAGAGGGCAACATCAGTCACTGCTAATGCACCGAGAGTTTCTCCGTGGTAGCTATTCTCGAGGCAAACAAATTTTTTCTTTTCAGTCTTCCCTTGAAGCTGCCAATAGTGATGACTCATCTTTAAGGCAATCTCCACTGCAGAAGCGCCATCAGATGCATAAAACACATGACCCAGATGACCTTGGGTTAAGGCGCTGAGTTTTTCTGAAAGTTCGACAACTGGTGCATGGGTAAACCCAGCCAGCATCACATGCTCAATTTTTTCTAGCTGACTTGTAATGGCTTGGTTAATGCGAGTATTAGCATGGCCAAACAAATTGGTCCACCAGGAGCTGATGCTATCTAAAAATGGATTACCTTTATCGTCAAATAGCCAGGCACCCTCACCACGAGTAATGGCAATGAGTGGTAAAGACTCATGATGTTTCATCTGGGTGCAGGGGTGCCAAACTGCTGCCAAACTCCGCTTAACCCAGTTTTTTGAGTCTGCCAAATTCTGCTCGTCAATCCAATGCGTATTCATGATTGATATTTGACCACTAGTTTTCCCTAATTTAGGTCTCTATCTGTTATGTTTGAGGTTTGAATAGGTCATTTCCTGGAAATTCACCATGCTGGACTCGCAAACGATTGAAAAGCCGCTGAATCACATCAAATCGCCAGATCAGCGCATCAAGGAGATGGATGTTGGGGCGACCTGGACCGTTGCCCAAATTGAGGCACTTTTTGCCCTCCCATTTAATGAGTTGATGTTTAAGGCACAAGAGACGCACCGCAGCAACTTCCCAGAGGGTGATGTGGAATTAGCCACCCTCCTGTCAATTAAGACTGGTGGTTGTCCTGAAGATTGTGGCTATTGCCCCCAAGCAGCGCGCTACCACACCGATATCAAAGCCAATAAGCTAATGGACTTGGACGAAGTCTTAGAAGCAGCTAAAGCAGCAAAAGCGGCGGGCTCTAATCGCTTTTGTATGGGCGCAGCCTGGCGTGAACCCAAGGACCGAGATATAGAAAAAGTGACTGCCATGATCAAGGGCGTGAAGGCGCTTGGTCTAGAGACCTGTGCAACCCTGGGTATGCTAGAAGCCAATCAGGCTAAGGCTTTGCAGGAAGCGGGCCTGGATTTTTATAACCACAATCTGGATACCAGCGAAGATTTTTATCGCTCAGTCATTACCACCCGAGACTACCAAGACCGCCTCGATACGCTAGATCATGTTCGCGCAGCTGGGATGTCAGTCTGTTGTGGTGGCATTGTGGGCATGGGTGAGTCACGCCAGCAAAGGGCCGCTTTTATTGCCCGCCTTGCCAACCTGAAGCCTTACCCAGAGTCTGTGCCGATTAACCATTTGGTGCCTGTTGTAGGTACACCTTTGGCCGACCAAGAACCTTTAGATCCTCTGGAGTTTGTTCGCACGATCGCAGTGGCTCGCATCACAATGCCTCGTGCCAGAGTGCGTTTATCCGCGGGTCGCCAGGAGCTGGGTAGAGCCGTTCAGGCAATGTGTTTTCAGGCTGGAGCAAACTCGATTTTCTATGGTGAGCAACTACTCACTACCGCCAATCCCGAGGCGGAACAAGACCTCGCTCTTTTGAAAGAGTTGGGTCTCAAGACCAAGTCGAGCTGTAAGGCTGAGGTTCAGGTCTAGGATTTTTGCCTATGTTTTTGTCAGATCGCCTGATTATTGAGTTTGATACTGCCCTGAAATCGATTTCAGGCGGAGCCCATTCTCGACGCTCGATTCCGAAAAATGAAGTTCAGGGCAAAACCCCTTTAAGTGAAACAGAGCGTGCACATGCTGCAGGTTTAATGCGTGTCAATCACGTGGGCGAAGTTTGTGCCCAGGCACTCTATCAATCACAAAAATTATTAGCACGAGACCCTCAAATTCAAGAGATGCTCAAGCACTCTGCAGAAGAGGAGATGGATCATCTTGCTTGGTGTGAAACACGGTTAAAAGAGTTGGGCTCACATACAAGCTATCTCAATCCATTTTGGTATGCTGGATCCTTTGCAATTGGCTTGCTAGCTGGCTTAGCGGGTGATCAATGGAGTTTAGGTTTTGTTGCTGAAACCGAAAAACAGGTTGAGACTCACCTTCAAAGTCACTTAGCAACTTTGCCTGAAAATGATCAGCAGTCTCGTGCGATTGTCGAGCAAATGCGCCTTGATGAAATCGAGCACGGCAAAGAGGCGATGGAAGCTGGTGGAGTGGTTTTGCCTCCGACAGTTCAGAAGCTAATGGAAGCAAGTTCTAAGCTGATGACGAGCAGTGCTTACAAAATCTAAATCACACGTTTTTTGAATATCGAAAAATAAATATACTGTGATTAAAAACAGTGTATTTGTGTCATATTTAGCTCTATAGCTAAGACCTACTATTAAGTATATTGGCCAAGTTATTGTTTAAAAGAGAGATTTTATTCTCAGTATTTTATGAACAGACAACGCTAAGTGTTTGTAAACACTAGAGAATTTCCTAAAAAAACCCCTTAAAACACTTGACCCTCGGTATTTGATCCTCTAAAGTGGGAGGAAGTGTGAAAAAGTGGGGTAAATCGTGTTTCAAGGTGCTTCAGCTCTCAATTTAGATGCAAAAGGTCGCATGTCTGTGCCGGCCAAGCATCGTGACGCCTTGTTGGTTCAGGGCGAAGGTAGAGTTACCCTAACCAAACACCCCGATGGCTGCTTGCTGTTATTCCCCAGGCCTGAGTGGGAAACATTTCGTGCCCGCGTTGCTCAGTTGCCGATGGATGCGCATTGGTGGCGCAGAATATTTTTAGGAAGTGCTGCAGATGTTGAGTTAGACAGTGCAGGCAGAATTTTGGTCAGTCCGGAGTTGCGTTCAGCTGCAGGCATTGAAAAAGAAGTGATGCTTCTCGGAATGGGAAGCCACCTCGAATTGTGGGATGCGGCAAGCTATGCCGCAAAAGAGCAGGCTGCCATTGCACAAGGCATGCCTGAGGCACTCAAGCAATTTAATTTTTAATGATTGAGTGCCATGAACCATACACATCGCCCAGTACTTCTGGCCGAGGCGGTGACCGCTTTAATCGATGGGCCACTGCTTCAAGATCAAACCAAAAAGATTGTCATCATCGATGGGACCTTTGGGAGAGGCGGGCATTCACAGCGGTTACTGAGCAAGTTGAATACAAATGCACGCTTGATGGCATTCGACAAAGACTTGGATGCCATTGCAGTAGCAAAAGCAATCAAGGATCCAAGGTTTTCCATCATTCACAGCAGCTTTGCACAGATGGATCAGTACGCCGAACCAGCATCGATCGATGGAATTTTGTTGGATCTTGGAATCAGCTCACCTCAAGTAGACGAAGCGCATCGTGGATTTTCATTTCGACGGGATGGACCGCTCGATATGCGAATGAATACGGATCACGGAATCACAGCAGCGGAGTGGTTAGAGCAGGCGCCTCAGGAGGAAATCAGTAAAGTGATTAAGACCTACGGAGAGGAGCGCTTCGCATCACAAATTGCCAAAGCTATTGTTGCTAAGCGTGAGGAAGGCTTGTCTCCTAAAACGACCTTACAGTTAGCAAATTTGGTGGCTAGCGTGGTTCGCACTCGCGAGCCAGGTCAAGATCCTGCCACACGTACTTTTCAGGCATTGCGGATTTTTATTAATCGGGAATTAGAAGACCTTGAGTTGGGTCTTAAAGCTGCTTTAAGTTTGCTTAAGCCAGGCGCACGCTTAGCCGTCATTAGTTTCCATTCTCTTGAAGATCGCATCGTCAAACAATTCTTGCAAGCGCATGCCAAAGTGGAAGTGCCTCGCGGTTTACCGGTGCGGGAGAAAGATTTGCCACAAAGCGCTCTTGAAATCATCGCTCGGATTCGTCCAAGCGAGGAAGAGCTTAAAGAAAACCCTCGTGCACGCTCGGCCATTATGCGAGTGGCAGAAAAAAGAATGGGGGCGTTAGCATGAACCGCGCAACCTTTACTTTGCTCGCTCTGCTATTGATTTGTGCTTTGTCACTCGTAGCTGCACAACAGCGGGCGCGTAAATTATTTGTTGCCATTGAGCAAGTGCAAAACGAAGAGCGTCGATTAAATCAAGATTGGCTCCGCTTGGAATATGAGCAGCGTAACCTTTCAAAATCTTCACGTATTCGTGACACTGCTCGCAATCAATTGCACATGTCACCCATCTCTCCTGAACGTACTTTGTACATTAAGGAGAGCAAATGAGACCAGTTGGTTTTTCGACTACCCCGAATTTAGTGTTGCGTCTGCCAATGTGGCGGTCGCGCTTGATGTTATTCATGCTGTTCTTTGTTTTCATGCTACTTTTATTAAGAGCATTCTGGATTCAAGGTCCGGGCAATGCTTTTTATGAAGCAAAAGCAGTACGAGGAACTCAGCGCGAGCTTGAATTACCAGCAAGTCGCGGCAAGATTTTGGATCGCAATGGCAATGTCATCGCAACCAGTCTTGAGGCGAAATCCGTGATCGCTTATAACGATACCGTGCCCGATGATTTATCGTCAGAAAAGATTCGTCAGTTAGCAAACCTCTTGCAAATGAATGAATCAGATTTGCGTAAAAAACTCAAAGAAGAGCGCAAGCAAGTTTTCTTGAAGCGACAGGTTGATCCTGCAGTAGCTCAGCAAATTAAACAATTAGAAATACCGGGTATTGGACTAAACAATGAGTACCGTCGTTTTTACCCAGAGGGTGAAGCGATGGCTCACGTTGTAGGCTTCACCAATGTGGAAGATCGCGGCCAAGAAGGCATGGAGCTCTCACATGAAAAAGAGCTGGCTGCTCGTCCTGGGCAACGGCGCGTTGTGGTCGATCGTTTAGGTCGAGTTGTTGAGGATGTTGCTATTGAGCAAGAACCACAAAATGGAAAAGATTTGCAGTTGTCCATTGATAGCAAGATTCAATATCTTGCTTATAACGCTGTTAAGAATGCAGTTGAAGAGCATCATGCAAAAGCGGGTGGCGCAGTCGTGTTAGATACGCAAACCGGAGAGATTTTAGCTTTGGCGAATTACCCAAGCTATAACCCGAATGATCGTCGTAATTTGACAGGCGAGCAACTTCGCAATCGCGTGCTCACCGATACTTTTGAGCCTGGCTCAACGATAAAACCTTTCACAATCTCAACGGCATTAGAGAAGGGTGCCATCACTCCCAATACGAATATGGTAATTGGTGCGAGTTATTTGATTGGCCCTAAACCGATTACAGATACCCATCCCTATGGAAATCTAACAGTCTCACAAGTGATCCAAAAATCGAGCAATATTGGAACGGCCAAAATTGCGATGAATAATCTCTCGCCTGAAGAGATGTGGAATATGTATTCGGCAGTGGGCTTTGGCCAAGCCCCCAAGATTGGTTTCCCAGGCTCTGTTGCAGGCACTTTGCACCCATATCAAAAATGGGTTCCATCCGATCAGGCGCGCATTGCATTTGGTTACGGAATTTCTGCATCCCTATTTCAGGTTGCACGCGCTTACACCATTTTTGCGCGTGACGGAGAGCTAGTTCCTTTGACGATACAGCGCAGCTCAGAAGTTAAGCCAGGTGTAAGAGTGATTTCTGCCAAAACTGCGATTGAGATGCGCAGCATGCTTGAGACAGTAACTGAACCAGGTGGTACAGCCGTCAAAGCCCAAGCAGATGGTTATCGGGTTGGTGGCAAAACTGGTACAGCACATAAGTTGGTTGGTAAAGGTTATGGTAATTCTTATCGTGCTTATTTTGCCGGCATTGCACCGATCAGTTCGCCACGAATTGTCGTGGCCGTGATGGTTGATGAGCCCACTGGCGGGAGTCACTATGGTGGTGATGTTGCGGCCCCTGTGTTCTCAACCATTGTGAGTGAGACTTTGAGAACCTTGAATGTCTTACCCGATGCCAATATTAAGCAAATGGTATCTGATGATGTAAAGGTCCCCGTTGAGAATCAGGCAACAGGACTAAAAGCTCAACAAGTGGTTTTGAAAAGATGAGGGTGGCAGTGCATATTGAACCCAATCACTTGATTGAGCATTTACAAAAAATGGTAGCTCCCGCCGCCAAGATTAAAAGCGATAGTCGACAAATCAAATTAGGCGATATCTTTTTTGCCTATCCCGTTGGTCATGGCAAGGCACTTCGTGATGGTCGACTGTATATCGCTGCGGCTCTTGAGAGTGGTGCTAAAGCAGTGGTTTATGACCCAACTGACATGGATGATCAGTTTGAAGGTCATCCACAGTGCTTTGCAGTTCAGAATCTAGCAAAATATGCAGGAGTTATCAGTGCGCAGTGGTATGGCAACCCCAGTCTCGATCTCAATGTAGTTGGGGTTACTGGTACCAATGGGAAGACGAGTATTACCCAGTGGATTGCTCAGGCTCTAGATACTCCCACTCAGCGTGCAGCTGTGATTGGCACACTAGGAGCGGGGCTGTCGGGCTCTTTAATTCAGACGGGGTATACGACCCCAGATGCGCCAACATTGCAGACGCAGTTAAGTAGCTTGCGTGATCAAGGTGCCAAACAATTGGCCATTGAAGTCTCTTCTCATGCTTTAGATCAAGAGCGTATTGCCGGACTCAATATAAATTGCGCAGTATTTAGCAATTTGAGTCAAGATCATTTGGACTATCACGCCAATATGGGAGAGTATGCCCAGGTAAAAGCCAAATTATTTACGCAGCCCGGCTTAAAAAATGTTGTTCTGAACATGGATGATCCTTTTGGAAGAGAGCTTGCAATGCAAGCGCTCACTAGGGATACCGTTAATGTTTGGGGCTACGGATTAGATCAAAGCACCTTTCAGGGTTTTGAAAAATTTGGCGACCGTTTGCAGCGGGTACATGCTAAAGACATGGTCATGAGTAGCAATGGCTATGACGCCGTATTTGTTTATGAAGGTCATGGCTCACAAGCGCTCCATATTCCGGTGATCGGGGAATTTAATGTCAGCAATTGCTTGGCAGTCTTTGCTGTTTTACTCAGCCAAGGTTTGGGTATTGCAGAAGCTAGCAAGCGAATCAGTAAATTAAAACCCGTCATAGGTCGTATGGAGTTAGTTCAGCTCAATAAAGCTGGGCCATTGGTGATCGTTGATTACGCTCATACCCCAGATGCCTTAGAAAAAGTGCTCAATACCTTGCGCCCCATTGCGGATCAACGTCAGGGTAAGCTCTGGTGCGTCTTTGGTTGTGGCGGCGATCGTGATATCAACAAGCGTCCACAGATGGGGCGAGTGGTAGAGCAATTTTCTGATGAAGTAATCATCACCAGCGATAACCCCAGATCAGAAGATCCTCAGGCAATTATTGACATGATTCGCTCTGGAATGGGAGCGTCAGTAAGTAAAGCGCAAATTATTATCGATCGGGCTGCTGCCATTATGTCGGCTGTGCGTCATGCAAAAGAAGCAGATGTTGTGTTAGTGGCAGGTAAGGGGCATGAGTCGACCCAGGAAATTAACGGTAAGAAATTTGACTTCTCTGATCAAGAGCACATTCTTTTGGCGGCAGGAGGGGTGATCTGATGCACGCGATGACCAATCTTGCAGAAATTCATCAAATGCTACCCGGTAGCGAATTACTGAATATTGCTCTTGAGAAATCTCATGAAGTCAGTGTTTCTGGGATCAGTAGTGATACCAGAAAAATACAGCCAGGCGAATTTTTTATTGCCTTAAGTGGTGAGCATTTTGATGCACATCAGTTTTTAGGAGAGATTGCAAAATCTGCTGCCAGTGCTGCCATGATTAGCAATCCAAGTCAGTGCCCAGAGAATTTAGCAGCGGTATGTGTCACAGACACTCGAGAAGGCCTTGGTCAACTGGCTAAAGCATGGAGAGCAAAGCATCCCATTCCTCTTGCACTAGTTACTGGCAGTAATGGTAAGACCACCGTTAAAGAAATGATTGCTGCAATATTTAGAAGTGCTGTGGGTGAGTCCGCAACCTTAGTAACCCAAGGTAATCTCAATAATGACATTGGATTGCCATTAACCCTACTACGCCTGCGTTCATCTGATCATCTGGCGGTGATTGAGTTGGGCATGAATCACCCCGGTGAAACTGCTGAGTTAGCAGCGATTGCCCAAGCGAATATTGCACTGATTAATAATGCACAACGAGAGCACCAAGAGTTTATGGCCAGTGTTGCCGCTGTAGCTCAAGAGCATTCTGACGTAATAAAAGCATTGCCATTGAATGGTGTAGCGGTCTTTCCAGCCGATTCTGAATTCAGCTCCTTATGGAAAAAAGTAGCAGGTGATCGCAAGGTGATTGATTTTGCACTTTCTGCTCCAGCTGCAGTTTCGGGAATTTTGTTGGGCAATGGGCATTTACAAATCAACACAGACAATGGATCCATTGAAGTTCAATTGAAAACTCTGGGTCTACACAATGCTACCAATGCCCTTGCTGCAGCAGCAGTAGCTTTAGCAGCCAATCTCAGTCTAGAAAATATTCAAAACGGTTTAGAAGCCTTCTCCCCAGTGAGTGGTCGGATGCAGTCCAGTCAATTGAATGCGCAGTGCACCTTAATTGACGATAGTTATAACGCGAATCCAGATTCTGTTCGTGCAGCCATCGATGCTTTAAAGCAAACGCGCGGAGCTAGTTGGCTAGTGTTGGGCGATATGGGTGAAGTGGGAGAGCAAGGCCCTGCATTTCATCATGAGGTAGGAGCCTACGCTGCACAGCAAGGCATTGATCAACTGTTTGCGATTGGGGAGCAGTCTCAATTAGCAGTACAAGGTTTCAATGAGATTAAACAAAAGCACCAGCTGGATTCGCGTGCTAAGCACTTTGCAGAGTTAGACAATTTACAAGCAGATCTAGCTCTCGCATTAAAAACAAAATGCACTGAGTCTGCAGAAAAAATTCATATTTTGGTTAAAGGTTCCCGGTTTATGCGTATGGAGCGAGTCGTAAAAGTCTTGCAAGAGGAGGCCAATACATGTTCTTAATCTTGGCGCAATGGTTACAAGACGATCTGGGTTTCTTGCGGGTCTTTAACTACATTACTTTCCGCGCTGTGATGGCTACCTTAACAGCCCTATTAATTGGTTTGATTTCAGGCCCTTGGGTGATTCGCAAATTAACAGCATTAAAAATGGGTCAATCCGTACGAAGCGACGGACCACAAAGCCACTTAGTGAAGACCGGGACACCCACGATGGGTGGGGTCCTCATTTTGTTGGGAATTTTTATCTCCTGTATTTTGTGGGCAGATTTAACGAACCGCTTTATCTGGATCGTGATGATTGTGACTTTTGGATTTGGTGTAGTGGGCTGGGTTGATGATTACCGTAAGGTTGCACGTAAAGATCCCAAGGGAATGAGTTCAAGAGAAAAATTCTTTTGGCAGACCCTGATTGGATTATTTGCAGCAATCTATCTGGCATTCTCAGTTTCAGAAATCAACAATCTCAAAGTCCTGCAATTGTTTCTAGACTGGCTCCGCAGCGGGTTTGCGCTAGATCTTCCAGCGAAGACAAACTTGTTATTGCCATTCATGAAAGAGGTGAGCTATCCCTTGGGCATGATGGGCTTCATTATCTTGAGTTATTTTGTGATCGTAGGCAGCAGTAATGCCGTCAATCTCACAGATGGTCTCGATGGGTTAGTGATCATGCCGGTGATCTTAGTTGGTGCTGCCCTGGGTGCATTTGCCTATGTCATGGGTAATGCAATCTATGCAAAATATTTGCTTTTTCCATACATACCAGGCGCTGGCGAGTTAATGATCTTTTGTGGCGCAATGGGTGGCGCGGGATTGGCATTCCTTTGGTACAACACTCATCCTGCACAAGTCTTCATGGGAGATGTTGGTGCACTTGCCCTGGGCGGTGCTCTAGGAACTATTGCTGTAATTGTCCGTCAGGAGATTGTTCTTTTCGTCATGGGCGGAATTTTTGTTGCAGAAACATTCTCAGTGATGCTCCAAGTATTTTGGTTCAAGTACACCAAGAAAAGATATGGTGAAGGTCGGCGTATTTTTCGGATGGCGCCACTACATCATCATTTTGAGTTGGGCGGCTGGAAAGAAACGCAAGTGGTAGTGCGTTTTTGGATTATTACGATCCTGTTGGTGTTAGTTGGCTTATCAAGCCTGAAATTACGGTAAGCCGAGAATCCTATGTTGAATATTCAAAACCCTTTTGCCAACCCTAAAGTGACTGCAGATTCGGTCACAAAGACCCCAAGTCATTTTTTAATTTTAGGCTTAGGTGAGTCTGGCGTAGCAATGGCGAAATGGTGTTTGCGTAATGGTGCAAAGGTTTGTTTAGCAGACACACGTAATCCTGAGAAATTTTCAGAGCAGCAAAAAGCGTGGTTAGCCGAGCTTGAGCAGGCAGGTTTGCAGGATGTCCAATACGGTCCTTTAGCTAATGACTTGCTAAAAGAAGTTGATGTTATTGGCATCAGCCCTGGTTTATCACCAATTCAAGAGCCCATTCAATCTTTCTTAGCAACAGCGCAGGAAAGTAATGTTGAAGTGTGGAGTGAGATTGAGTTTTTTGCCCGCGCGATTGCAGCAATAGCCCTCATCCAAGCAGAAGGTCTGCCTGCCTATATTCCAAAGGTGCTAGCTATAACTGGAACGAATGGCAAAACGACGACTACTGCATTAACGGGTCAACTCTGTGAGCGGGCTGGTAAGAAGGTGGCGGTGGCTGGCAACATCAGTCCTGCTGCGCTTGATAAGCTTCAACTGTGTTTAAACGAAGCAGATCAGTTCAGTGATATGCCAGACGTATGGGTATTGGAATTATCGAGCTTTCAGTTGCTATTTACATCTAGCTTAAATGCGACTGCAGCGACTGTTCTCAATATCACCCAGGATCATTTGGATTGGCATGGTGATATGCAGTCATATGCTAATGCAAAAGCACGAATTTTTGGCTCTGACTCTATTTGCATCTTGAATCGTGATGATTCGCTTGTGCTCGATTTGCTCTCTGAAGAAGAGAAGCTCAATAGATCAGTTGTAACCTTTGGTGCTGGACGTCCAGATGAGCAGGGTGCATTTGGTATTGAGCGAGATTTACGTGCTGGCGGAATTGATTGGTTAGTGTGGGCTGAGGTCGATGAGAATCAAGAGCCAAAACCCAAGCGCCGTCGTAAATCGGTCACTCCAGACGATGAAGAAGAATTGCGACTCAAGCGTTTAATTCCAGCCGATGCGCTGAAAATTCGGGGACGTCATAATGCTCTTAATGCCTTAGCTGCACTGGCTCTAGCCCGTTCCGCAGGTTTACCAATGAGTCTGCTCTTGCATGGTTTACGGGATTACGAGGGCGAGCCTCATCGTGTACAAAGTATTGGTATTGTTGCTGATGTTGAGTATGTTGATGACAGCAAAGGCACTAATGTTGGTGCCACAGTGGCAGCATTAAATGGTCTAGCGAATAACGAGTCTAGAAAAAGAATCTGGTTGATCGCCGGTGGGGATGGTAAAGGCCAAGATTTTTCGCCACTTCGCGAACCTGCACTGCGTTTTATCAAAGGCGCCTTCTTGATTGGCAAAGATGCAAACCTCATTGCAGATGCGCTCGGTAATGAGGTTTCTTGCACTATCAGTGAGACACTAGCTAATGCAGTTCATCAAGCGGCTCATCAAGCCCAATCTGGCGATATTGTTTTGTTATCTCCCGCCTGTGCCAGCTTTGATCAGTTCAAAGATTACATCGCGCGTGCAGATGCTTTTGTATCTGAAGTGGCTGAATTAGGTATGCAGATCGATGGAGTTCATGTATGAGCTTAAAAGATAAGTTATTTCCTGATAATCGTTTAGGGCTCGATCGCTTCTGGAGTTTTTCTCGCGGTGGAATCAATAATTTCCGAAGCGGCTTAAGAGACGCTGTCTCAGGGGTTGAGCAGACCCGCTCTCGCATGATGGAGTATGACCAATTATTAGTTTGGGCAGTACTATCGCTCACGCTGATTGGTTTGGTGATGGTTTACTCAGCATCGATCACTTTAGCTGATGGGCCAAAATACTCAAGCTATAGCAGTAATCACTTTTTGATCCGGCATTTAATTTCTTTGGCAATTGCTCTAGGTGTTGGTATCTGGGCATTTAAGATTCCAAGCAAGGTTTGGGATCGTTACTCACCGATTATTTTTGGTGTAACGCTGCTGTTATTAGTAGCAGTT
>JGI26470J50227_1000037_pt1 | contig 62482 bp, 61 predicted proteins | sample FreactTroBogLake_FD_50227 | JGI IMG/M metagenome (IMG submission 50227)
CCGCAGCCCTGGTCTTGGTGGCAGCCGCCGGGCTGAACGCCCAACAGGTCATCAAGATCGCGTCCCAATCCCCCCTGTCCGGTGGACAAGCCGGTCAAGGCGAGCAGATCAAGCTCGGCACCCAGTTGGCCTACGAAGAAGCCAAAGATAAGTTCAAGGCTTTGGGCTTTGACCTTCAGTTTGTTCCCTACGACGACCAGGGTGTCCCCGACACGGGCGTGGCGAACGCCAACCGGATCATCAACGACCCCGATATCCTCGGCGTCGTCGGTCACTTGAACTCGGGCGTTGTGATTCCTTCGTCGGAAGTCTACAACCGAACCGGTCTCGTGGTGGTCTCGCCGGTCAACACGAACCCCAAGGTTACCGACCGCGGCCTTCCCAACGTGAACCGCATCTGTGGCCGCGACGACATCCAGGGCCCGGCCGGNGCCGACTTCGCCCTCACCGCCCTCAAGGCCAAGAAGATTTTCGTCCTCAACACTAAGTCGACCTACGGCGCCGGGATTGCCCAGGCTTTCGTCGGTGAACTGACCAAGAAGGGGATCACGGTTCCCGGCAATGCCAACATCGGTACCGAGGAACTGTCGAACTTTGTCTCCCTGATCNCCCAGATCCAGGCCTACCAGCCCGACCTGATCTACTTCGGTGGTGAGTACCAGGCCATCGGCCCCTTCACCAAGCAACTCCGGGAACGCGGGATCAAGACCCCCATCCTCTCGGACGACGCCATTGAATCAAACGACTACATCAAGNCCGCCGGACCTGCCAACGCCGCCTCGACCTATTACACCACCGTCGCCGGCCCCGTGAGCGCCTTCCCCAAGGCCAAGGCGTTCGCCGATAAGTTCAAGGCTGAATTTGGTAAGGAAAGCGAAGGCTATGCCGTGTACTCCTACGACTGCGCCAACATCTTGATCCAGGCGATCCTGGACCAGATCAAGGCCGCCGGTGGCAAGAAGCCTACCCTGGAAGCCGTGGCCAAGGCCGTCCGGACCATCAAATTCGAGGGTCTGACCGGAAGCGTGGCCTTTGACAGCAAGGGTGACCGGACTACCGCTGATTACTACATCCTGAAGTACGCAGGGACCGACAGCTTGGCCGACAACAAGCTCTTCGAAAAGATCACCGTTGCCGCCCCCAAGGCGGCAATGTAACCGTCCTTCGCTGTTACCCGATCTCAAGTTGTACGCTGGCGGCCCACTTTCGGGTGGGCCGCCTTTATTGGAGAATGATTTGGACACTCTGCTGTCGCTACTACCCCAGGTGCTGTTCGACGGATTGCTCGCAGGGTTCGTCTACGCCATGATTGCCCTCGGCTACACCATGGTTTATGGCGTCCTGGAACTCATCAACTTTGCTCACTCCGAGATCTTCATGATCGGCGCCGTCGTGGGCGTCGAGGTGTTCCGGATCCTCGGCCCCATCATCCCCAATGGGGCGATCTTGCTCCTGTTCGCCGTCATCCTCGGGGGCGTCATCTCGGGGCTCACGGCCATGGGTGTGGAACGCATGGCCTACCGCCCCCTTCGCAAGCGAGGCGTGAAAAACCGTCTGGTGCCGCTGATCACCGCTTTCGGGGTCAGCTTCGTCCTTCAAGACCTGGTCCGGCTCGTGGAAGGCCTTTGGCACAACGAGTTTTTCTTGGCGATGAAGAACACCGAATCCCTTGACCAATCGTTCACGGTATTCGGCGTCTTTATCCAGTACAAGTCCGTGGTCTTGATTGCGGTCGCCCTGGCCATGCTGATCGGGCTGACCTTCCTCGTGGGGCGAACCAAACTGGGCTTGGCCATCCGGGCCGTAGCCCAGGACCCCCAGACCGCCGGTCTCATGGGCATCGACCCTGAGAAGACCATTGCCAGGACCTTCCTGATCGGGGGAGCCTTGGGTGGGGTGGCCGGTGTACTCTTCGCCCTTCAGTTCACCACGGTGTCCCCCTACTCAGGCTTCTTGCCGGGGATCAAGGCCTTCACGGCTGCCGTCCTCGGGGGCATCGGAAACATCCCAGGGGCCGTGGTCGGGGGTCTTGTTCTCGGAGAAATCGAGACCCTGGCCGGGACCTTCCTCCCAACCCTGACCGGCGGGGCCATTGGGACCGAGTACAAAGATATCATTGCGTTCCTGATCCTCATCCTCCTTTTGCTGTTCCGCCCCCAGGGCCTCCTCGGCCAGGTCGTTAAGGAGAAGGTATGAAAAACTTTACCCACGCTCTTCCCCCGGGGGTGCGAGTGTCGTTGGTGTTTGCCCTCGAGGCCCTCGCCTTCGCCTTGACGTTCTTAGCCCCGGGGTTTTTCCAGGCGGTGGTCGCCTTGCTGGCATTGGTGGCCGCTGCCACGACCCGGCTATCAAGCCCCATGCGCATCACCGCCCTGGGCGTCCTCGTGTTCATCACCACCGTGGGCCTGGCCCTCAAAACGGGGAGCGATCTGCTGTTCATCGTTCTGGTGGGAGCCCTCATTGTCCTCATCCGGGTGCGAGACGTACCCCTGTGGTTCAAGATTGGGGTGTCGGCCATCATTCTGCTGGTGAGTGTCCCGATCGCCGGGTACGCGAACACCTTCCTCTTGGAACTCAGCATCCAGATCGGCATTTACGCCGCCATGGCCCTCGGGCTCAACGTCGTCGTCGGCATGGCAGGGCTCCTCGACCTCGGGTATGCCGCCTTCTTTGCCATCGGGGCCTACACCTGGGCTATCTTTGCGTCGCCCCAGGCGGCAAACTTCCTTCAACACTACGTCCCCCTGGGGGGCATGTGGTTCTATCCCTTCATGTTCGTGGCCATCGTCACCACGGCCGTCACGGGCATCCTGATCGGCTTGCCCGCCTTGAGGTTGCGGGGAGACTACTTGGCCATCGTGACCCTCGGCCTGGGCGAGGNGATCCGGGTCTTGGCGAACAACCTCGATCACCCGGTGAACATCACAAACGGACCCCAGGGGATTAGTCCCATCTCCCGCCCCCCCATTGATTTGTTCCAAGGCTTCCTCCACACCGTGGGTATCCCCGAAGGTAAGAGTACCGACTATCAGTTCTTCTTCTACCTCCTGGTCCTTGTGGTCATCGGCATCGTCATCCTGGTGAACGTGAACTTGAGCAAATCGAAGTTTGGGCGGGCGTGGGTGGCCATGCGGGAAGACGAGGTAGCGGCCAAGGCCATGGGAATCCCCATGGTCAAGACAAAGCTGATGGCCTTTGCCACCGGGGCCGCGTTCTCCGGGGCGATGGGGGTCATTTTTGCGGCCCAGCGGGGATATGTGAGTCCCGAAAGCTTCACCCTCTTGGCCTCGATCACCATCTTGGGCATGGTCGTGCTGGGGGGCATGGGTTCCATTGCCGGGGTCATTCTGGGGACGGCGGCGCTGACCATCCTGAACCTCGACGTCCTCAAGAGTTTTTCCGAATACTTGAATACCCTGAGGCAGAACGGCTCGAGTCTGTTGGGCTTCAGTTTCTCGTCGCTTCCGAACCAGGTGGATCCTGCCAAGTTTGAGCGACTGGTCTTCGGCTTCATCTTGATCTTCATGATGATCTACCGGCCTGAAGGCCTGATTCCCGAGGCCCGGCACCAAGCCCAAGCTTCGGCCGAAAAGGAACTGTCATGAAAGGCGCGGAACTCCGTGTCGAGGGGGTCACCAAGACTTTTGGTGGCCTCACCGCCGTAAACAACGTATCGATGGTCGCCGAACCAGGGAAGATTCTGTCGGTGATCGGCCCCAACGGGGCCGGAAAAACGACGTTCTTCAACCTGCTGACCGGCATCTATGCCCCCGATGAAGGGAAGATCGTGTTCGATGGCAAGGACGTCACCGGCATGAAGAGCGATGCCGTGGCTGCCTTGGGCATCGGTCGCACCTTTCAAAACATTCGGCTCTTTTCTAGCATGACGGTCCTCGAGAACGTCCTGGTGGGTCACCACAACCGGATCAAAACCAGCTACCTGTCGGCCATCCTTCGCCCTCCGACCTTTGGCAAAGAGGAGAAGCGGGCCGAGACCCGGGCCCGGGAACTGCTGACCTACATGCGGCTCGGGGACCAGGCCGATCAAGTGTCGTCGAGCCTGCCGTATGGGGACCAGCGCCGCCTGGAAATTGCCCGGGCCCTTGCGTTGGAACCGTCCCTGCTTCTCCTCGACGAGCCCGCCGCCGGGATGAACCCCCAAGAGACCGAGGAACTCAAGACGATGATCCTCAACCTCAAGAAGGATTTGGGACTGACCATCGTCCTCATCGAACACGACATGGCCATGGTCATGAGTCTGTCGGACCGGATCACGGTGTTGGAATACGGGTCGGTGATCGCCCAAGGCCTCCCGGAAGAGGTCAAGGCCAACCCCAGGGTCATCGAAGCCTACCTTGGTAAGGGAGCCGCCCATGCTTGAAATCACCAACCTGAAAGCCGGCTATGGTCCCATCCAAGCCCTCCACGGGTTCAACCTGAAGGTGAACCGGGGAGAGATCGTCACGCTGTTGGGATCCAACGGCGCAGGCAAATCGACGACCCTGAGGTCGATCTCCGGACTTCTCAAGCAGAAGACAGGGACGATCACCTTCGAGGGGGACGAGATCCAAAAGCTTACGCCTGACAAGATCATTGTCAAAGGGATCAGCCAGGTTCCCGAGGGGCGCAAGATTTTTGGTCGGCTAACCGTCGAGGAAAACCTCGACGTGGGGGCCTACTTGGTCCGCAATCCCCTGGTGGTGGCCGAACGGAAGGAGCTCGTGTTCCGGCACTTCCCCCGACTCGCCGAGCGCAAGAGCCAAAAAGGGGGCACCCTTTCGGGGGGGGAGCAGCAAATGTTGGCCATCGGCCGAGCCATGATGCAGGCGCCCCAGTTGTTGCTGTTGGATGAACCGAGCATGGGGCTGGCCCCCTTGCTGGTCGAGGCGATCTTTCAGATCATTCAAACCCTCAACGCCGAAGGGACGACCATCCTCTTGGTCGAGCAGAACGCCCGGATGGCCCTCCAGGTAGCCCACCGGGCCTACGTGTTGGCCAACGGTCAACTCACCATGGAGGGAAAGGCCTCGGACCTGGCCGACAACCCCGAGGTGCAAAAGGCCTACCTGGGAGGGTGATCCGAAGCTCCCATGAAAGCCATCGTGATGTCGGGGGTGGGCGGCCCCGAAGTGCTGTCGCTGGGGGACCGGCCTGNCCCGGTGCCCCACGCCGGGGAACTCCTGGTGAGGGTCAAGGCCACCGCCTTGAACCGTGCTGACCTGTTGCAGCGTCGGGGGCTGTACGCGCCTCCTCCCGGAGCCTCAGACCTCCTCGGCCTCGAAATGGCCGGGGAGGTGGTGTCCGTGGGGACCTCGGTCGACGGCTGGTCCGTGGGGGACAGGGTGTGCGCCCTGTTGCCCGGGGGNGGGTACGCCCAGCTCGTGACCATCCCCGCAGGTATGGCCATGGGAGTACCCCCGAACCTGGGCTGGGAAGAGGCTGCCGGTATCCCCGAGGTCTTCTTGACGGCGTACCTGAACTTGTTTGACCTGGCACACCTGGGGCCCGAAGACCGGGTGCTCATCCACGCCGGGGCCAGTGGGGTGGGAACCGCGGCCCTCCAGGTGGTCCGGGCCGTGGGGGCCACGGCGTTCGTGACGGCCGGTTCCCAGGAGAAGATCCAGCGTTGCCTCGCCCTGGGAGCCACCGCCGGATGGAACCACCGGGAGGGTTCGTTTGGGCCCTGGATCCTGGACCAGACCCGCGGTCAAGGGGTCGATATCGTTCTTGACTTTGTCGGTGCCCCCTACTGGGCTGACAACCTGGGGTCGTTGGCCCTCGACGGGCGCCTTTGCCTGATCGGGACCCTGGGAGGGACCCAGGCTGTGGTGGACCTCGGCCTCCTCATGCGACGCCGGCTCACCATCCGAGCGACCACCTTGCGGAGCCAGTCCGGCAACAGGAAAGAGCAGCTGACGGCCGCCTTCGTCCGCTGGGCGGGCTCCCGGTTCGCCGAGGGGTCCCTGGCCCCGGTGATTGACCGGGTGTTTCCTTGGACCGAAGCCGCCGACGCCCACCGGCACATGGAAGCCAATGCTTCGGTGGGCAAGATCATCCTCCGGGTCGAGTGACTTAGGCCTTGGGCGTGTTCTTCATGACCAGGGGTTGCCGGGTCGCCTCGATCACGTCGCGCCAGAGGCTCCCGTTCGTATTGACATAGTTCCGGGTCTTGGTGGCCATGCGGATCGGGACGTGGACAAACTTGTTCGACCAGAGCGACACGAGCATCTTCGTGCGACCCGACATGGCCGCGTGGACGGCGTTGGCCCCTAACCGGGCACAGTACAGCGAGTCGTTGGGTTCGGCCGGGGCCGACCGAATGGTGTAGCTAGGGTCAAAGTACCTCAGGTTCGCTTCCATCCCCTCGTCCTTCAAGAACTGGGCGATCTTGTCCCGGAGGAAGGTGCCGATGTCGGCCAGCTTCTTGTTCCCGGACGCGTCGGTGCCTTCGATGGCCTTCAGGTACTTTTGGCCGGCCCCCTCGGCAACGACGATGACGGCGTGCTTCCGGGCTTGAAGGCGGCGCTTCAGGGCCATGAGGAAGCCGTTGGGGCCCTCGAGGTCGAAGTCCACTTCGGGGATCAAGACGAAGTTCACCTCGGTGCTGGCCAGGGCCGTGTGGGCGGCGATGAACCCCGATTCCCGGCCCATCACCTTCACCAACCCAACCCCATTGATGGCGTTGTCGGCCTCGACGTGGGCGCCGCTGACGGTGTAGACCGCCTTGGACACGGCGGTCTCGAACCCAAAGGACCGTTGCACAAACGACAGGTCATTGTCGATGGTCTTTGGCACCCCCACGATGGCGACCCTCAGACGCCGGCGGTCGATCTCTTCGGCGATGGCCAAGGCCCCCTTCTGGGTTCCGTCCCCTCCGATGGTGAACACGATGTTGAGGTTCATCCGTTCGATGGCGTCGACCACCGCCGCAGGATCCCCCCCGCCCCGGCTCGACCCCAGCATGGTGCCGCCGATCTTGTGGATGTCGTCCACGATGTCGGGGTCGAGGTCGACCACGAGGAAGTTGTATTCGGGGAGAAACCCCTTGAAGCCGTACTGGATTCCCGTAATTCGGCGCACACCGTAGCCGTACCAAAGGTTGCGGACCAGGGACCGGATCACGTCGTTCAAACCGGGACACAGCCCCCCGCAGGTGACGATCGCCGCGTGGACGTGCTGGGGGTTGAAGTAAATTTTTTCCCGGGGGCCGGCTTTCTCGAGGAGGGTTCCCGGGTCGTGGGGGACCGGCGGGTCCCCAGCCTTGGCAGAGACGTTGTAGATGATGAACTCGTCGTCACCGACAAAGTTCGACGCCGAGGTACCGTCGGAAAGGGCGTAATGGAGGGGGCTCGGGATCTTGCAGTCCCCTAGGGTGTCAATTGTAAAGTCCAGCACGGAACCGGGCATGTTAAGCCTCCTAAAGTTAGTCTATTTTGCCAGGAATGGGCCCCTCTTGCCAAGGCACCCTGACGCCGGGGATACTCTCCCCATGGAACCCTTCGGACCCGGAAGTCCCGCCCACTTAGGTGCCCACCCGGTCCCTGGGGGCTGTCAATTTGCCTTGTTCAGCAAACATGCCACGTCGGTGGAACTGTTGCTCTTTTCCCAGCAGACCGATGGCGTCCCCACCCAGAGGATCGCCTTGGACAGCACCGTGCATCGAACGGGAGACGTTTGGCACGTGAAGGTTCCTGGGGTGGGCCACGGTCAGCTCTATGGCTACCTGGTCGACGGGCCTTGGCACCCGGAAGGGGCCGGGCACCGGTTCAATCGCCACAAACTTCTTCTCGACCCCTATGGCCGGGCTGTGGTAGGTGGCTACGATTGGAATCGTTCCGAGGCCTACGCCTACGACCGCTTTGGCCCCCAGGGCGACCTCGGGTTTAGCCACGTGCCTAACATCGCCGGGGCCCCCAAATCGGTGGTCATCGACGACGACTACGACTGGGAGCGGGTTCGGGCCCCGGCCCGGGCCCCTAAGGATTCGGTGATCTACGAAGCCCATGTCCGGGGGATGACCCGGGACCCCTCGGCGATGAGCCCGGTCCCCGGGTCCTTCAAGGCCCTGGAAGAGAAGATCCCCTACCTCCGGGACCTGGGGATCACGGCCCTGGAACTACTCCCCATCCATGAGTTCAACCCCCGGGAGAACACCAAGACGAACCCCGAGACCGGGGAACCCTTGGCCAACTTCTGGGGCTATTCCACCGTCAACTTCTTCAGTCCTGCGGCCTGGTTTGCCAGCGACGGCGATGGCCGGACGGCGGTCCGTGAGTTCAAGGACCTCGTGAAGGCCTGCCATCGGCAGGGCCTGGAGGTCATCCTCGATGTGGTCTATAACCACACGGCCGAAGGGAACGAGTTCGGTCCCACGGTGAGCTTCCGGGGTCTGGACAACGCCGTGTACTACATGCTCGACCAGGGGCGGCACTACCTGAACTACTCGGGGTGCGGGAACACCCTGAACTGCAACCACCCCGTGGTCCGGCGCCTTATCCTCGACAGTCTCCGGTACTGGGTGGTGGAATACCACGTGGACGGGTTCCGGTTCGACCTGGCGGCCATCCTGGGCCGGGGTACCCAGGGGGAATGGATACCGAACTATTCCGTGCTGAATGACATCGCCCTGGACCCCCTCCTGTCCCAGACGAAGATCATCGCCGAAGGCTGGGACGCGGCGGGCCTGTTCAAGGTCGGCGACTTCCCCACCGGGTGGGCCGAGTGGAACTCGCACTTTCGGGACGACGTTCGTAGTTTTGTGAAGTCTGACCCTGGCCGCCTCCCGGCCCTGGCCACTCGGCTGGCCGGAAGTTCTGACCTGTCCCACAGGGAACATCGCAAGCCCTGGCATAGCATCAATTTCATCACGGCCCACGACGGCTTCACGCTGGCCGACCTGGTGAGCTACAACCAAAAACACAACTGGGCCAACGCCGAGAACAACAGCGATGGGAACAGCGCGAATCTGTCGTGGAACGGTGGGGTCGAGGGAGTGACCCGGGATCCCGGAGTGGTGGCGTTCCGCCGTCGCCAGAGTCGCAACCTCCTGGCCCTGTTGTTCCTCAGTCAGGGAACGCCGATGATCCAGGCCGGCGACGAGTTCGGGTTCACCAAGCTCGGGAACAACAATACCTATTGTCATGACAATCGGCTCAACTGGCTCGATTGGACCCTCCGGGAAAAGAACAGTGCCCTCTGGGCGTTCACTCAGTTTCTCATTGGGCTTCGCCACCGCCNCCCGGGGTTACGCCGGGCTTCGTTCTTCCAGGGCGGTGACGACGTGCGCTGGACGGGCTCCGATGGGGGCCCGCCGGACTGGTCCTGGGAGTCCCGGAGTCTGGGAGTGAGGATCTCAGGGCTCAGGAAGGACACAGGCGGCGACCACGATGGCCCCGACCTGTGGGTCGGCCTCCACTTCCATTGGGAGCCCCGGAGTTTTACCCTCCCCTTGCCCCGGCCAGGCCAACGGTGGGTGAGGGTCGTCGATACGGCGACGGATCCCGGGTTCTTCGAAGAGTCTCAGGCTCCCTGGTGCGGGGCCCAAATCACCCTGGGGGCCCGGAGCCTCGTCGTGGCCCAGGGAGTCCCCGAGAGCCCGGTCAACGGAGCGGGGTGACGGGGTTCAAGGAGAGGATGAGCTCCACTTCTCCTTGGGTTGCTCCGGTGGCCGACGCGATCGCGGCAGGCTCGAGGCCCTGGTCTCGGTAGCCCAGAACTTTCTCCTTCAGGGTCCGGGGCCGGGGGGGCGTGGCCACGGTCTTCGGCTCGACGGGCTCTGAGGTCAGGGTGAAGAGAACCTCGGGTTCGGGGCCCGGAGGGGGCACCGAGGGCTCCGGGCCCGGAATCGCTGGTGCTTCGAAGTCGACCACAGGCCTTTTCAACTGGGAGTACACTTCTGACGCTTTGTCCCGGCGTTCAATCTCCCGGGCCAGGAGGATCATCTTCTGGTCGGCCTGGGCCAGCAGGCCTTCCATTTCGTCGATCCGGGCTTCGAGCAAGCCGATGTTTCTCTCGGCCGACAAATTGAGTTCCCGGACCATGCCATCGACTTCGTCTTGGACATCCTTCAAGAGCGACGTCGCGTTGAGCTGTTGATGGATCTTGCCCCTCAGGTACAAGAACAGCACGAGTTGAACCGCAACCACGATGAGAACGGCAATGACCAGATCCATCCCTTAACCCGACAGGTCCACGTGTTTCCCGAGTTCGGGGTCGGTCCACGAGGAATCCTGCTTCTCCTTTTCCGCGTCTTCTTCCCGGGGGGCCGCTCCCCGGCGCTTGGGCCGGCGTTGGTCTCCGGGCTTCCCCTCGGCTGGGACCTTCACCGAGCTGTCCCCCTCAGGTCCGGTTCCCGGGCTCGTTCGACCCACGGCGTGCTGGCCTTGGTCGTGCTCCTTGTGCAACTTGGTGACCTCGTTGGCCTGGGCCTGGGCCAAGGCCTCCTTGGAATTCGCTTGCTCTTTGCCGACCTTCTCGAGGTTCATGTAGAGAGTTTGCAAATCCAAGGGACGGATCATGGCGACCTCTTCGAAGTTTCCTCTTCCTCAATTTCCTCGTATTTCACCGGTCGGATGAGGTTTCCGTCCCGGACGAAGGTGACGCCGTTGTATTCCCGGATGATGTCGAGCTCCACGTCCTTGATGATCACCTTGGCCCCAGGATACACCAACCCCGACGACGAAATCTTCCCCGAAGCCTGCAGATCGTCCACGTCTTTCTGCTGCTTCTCGAGGGCTTCCTTGGCCGCGGTAACCTGAGACTTCAAGGTGGCCACCTTGGCGGTCAGGGTCTTCTTCAAGGCCAACTTGTCCGGAGGCAAGACTTTGATGACCTTCTCTTGTTTCAGGAGTGACTGCAGGTTTAGGTTAGCGCTGTTGAATTCTTTCTGGAGGGATTCGACTTGATTGGTGAGGTTCACCATCTCCTCCTTGACCTTGGGGTCAATCCCCACCTCGAGGATGGTTTCCCCCGAGCCCACGGCCCCCAGGCTCGACGCATTGATCTCTTCGGCGGCCCTCAGGTAGCCCCCGACGATCTTGGCCCGTTTCCCTTTGCAGAGGATCTTGCGGCCGGCGTGGACGGTGGAGTGGAGGATACCGTCGCTCACGATGACGAAAAGCCCGGCGTCGGCCACGGCGTTTTGGATGAACTTCGACCACAGACTCTGACCGGCGCTGACCCGCCCCTCGCCGCCGCCGTTGATCCCCTGGTGGACGATGATGTCGGCGTGGGTTTCCAGGATGGCCTTGCCCACGTTCCCCAGGACCTCGATGTTCCCCACGGCCTTGACGGTGAACCCATCGGACACGCTTCCTTTGACGATGACGCTCCCGAGGAAGTTGATGTTGCCCACGGACGTGTCCACGTCCCCGGGGACGATCATGACGGTCTCAACGGTGAGCTTGCCGTGGAGGAGCATCACTTGGCCATCGGCGGTGCTCACCAACCGCAGACCGTCTTTGCTCAGGGCGACGTTGTTCCCAATGTCGAAGGCCAGGTCCCGGCCATCCTTCACGGGCAACACCCGCCCGGTGACGGTGCGTCCGGGCATCCCCTTCTGGGCGGGTTCCTTTTTGGCCAGTTCCTCACCCTTGAGGACGTTCCGGATGGTGTTGAGTTCCTTGAAGTCGACCCGGCCTTCGATCTCCTTCGGCTTAATCTTCACGCTGGTGTCGAAGAAGTACGTGATCTTGGCGTCGCTTCCGTTCACGGACTTGGTACCGAAGGCCACGGGGACCTTTTGACCGTAGGAAGGGTCATCGACCAGGGCATCGATGGCCTCGTCGGACCACCCGTGGACCACCCCCGAATTCTTGAGCATGGCCTCGATGTCCTCCCGGGTGACGTCGCCCCCGCCCATCCCCGGGGCCGTCAAGGTGACGGTAGCCCGCATCTCCTGTTCATCGACCCCCACGCTGATCAGGGTATCGTTGGCGGGGTTGTGGTTGTATTCCCCCACCCGGCCGTAGGTCCCCATCCCCAGCTTGACGGCCCCCCGGACCACCTGCCGATTGATGTCCCGGACCCCCCGGGAATGGAGGGCTTCCAAGGCTTCTTCTTCGGTGACGGCCAGACCGTCCCCCCGGGGTGCGGTGACTTTGATGTACACCCCGTCGGACCACATGCGCACAAAGACCTTGCCGTCCACACTCTCGGCCGCAGCCGAGACCGCCCCTTCCAGGTCGGGGAGGAAGCCCTCTTGGTTTTCGGCAACCGCCTTCGTCTTTTGCACCGACTCGTAAGCGAGGATGGTCCAGGTTTTCCGGCCCATACCGAACATCCCCGAGCTTCCCTTCTGGACCACGTCGAACTCGACACGGGAGGTGGGAACGCCCAGTTCCACTGCTGCCGACCCCAGGGCCTCGTCGAGGGTTGAGCCGCTCACCGTGACCGAGCGGATCTTCCGGTCTTCCTCGGCCCGCTGGCGCATGTAATCTTTCAGTTGTTCCAGGGTGACCAACGGGGCCTCCTCAGAAAATGCCCTTCCGAGCGTTCAAGAGCCGGGATCGTAGCCGCAAGATGGCCTTGGTATGGAGTTGGCTGACCCGACTTTCGGTCACATCCAGGACCTTGCCAATTTCCTTCAGGGTGAGGTCTTCGTAATAGTACAGGACCAGAACCTTCTTTTCCTTGTCCGGTAGTTCGGAAAGGGCCTCGACGATGACCCGCTTGATGGCATCCCTCTCGACGATGGCGTCGGGGTTGAGGGCCGAGGGACTCTCGATGCTCTCCACGATGCTCACCTTGTCGTTCTCGTCGCCGGTGTACCAGACGTCGTTGAGGGACAGTACGGAGGTGCCGCTGATCTTGAGCATGGTGTCGTTGTAGTCGTCTTCCGACAGTCCCATTTCCCCGGCGACTTCTCGATCGGTGACCTGACGCCCCAGCTTGGACTCCAGGGTCATGATGGCTTCTTCCACTTCCCGGGATTTCTGACGGACCGACCGAGGAACCCAATCGATGGCCCGAAGTTCGTCGAAGATGGCTCCCCGGATCCGGGTCACGGCGTAAGTCTTGAACTTCACATGTTTGGCAGGGTCAAACTTGTCGATGGCATCGATGAGACCAAAGACCCCGAAGCCTACCAAATCGTCGTAGTCGACGTTTTGAGGCAGGCCCATGGCCACTTTACCGGCGACGTACCGAACCAAGGGCGCGTATTGCCTGATGAAGGCCTCCCGGATCTTGGGATCCCGGGTCTTCTTGTACGACTGCCACTGGTCGAGTTCCGAACGTTCGTCCACCACGTTTTCTGACATTGTTTCAGGTTCCTTGTCCATCGCGCTTCATAACGGTTTGGACGGCTTTGGCCAGGATGACCGGGTCCTGTTCCTCGCCGTCGATGGTGACTTGTCCCGACCGGCGGTCAGACCGGTCCGTGTCTCCCGGGGAGTATTCGGCATACTCGGGGGCCGACGACTCACCGGTTCCTTCTTCTCCTGGGGCGCTGGGCTTGAAGGCATCGAGGAACGCACCGATCTCGGGCATTTCCTCCTCACCTTCGGGGGGCGAACCCGAGGCCGAGGCCGGGGCTCCGTCACCGGCGACCCGGGGTTCCCCGGCCTCGGCCTCGGCCGCTGTGCCTGGAACCGAAGCCGGGGCCCGGGTCCGGGACGCCGCCACCACCGGCTCCTCCTCGTCCACCTCTTCGAAGACGACCCGGGATCGATCATCGTCCACCGTGATGTCCACCCGGCGAGGTTCGTCACCCGCCTCGGAACCGGATTCGTCGGGGACAAACAGGTCAGGGAGAAGTCTGCGAAGAACCATCTCCAGGCCCAGGGACGCCCCAAAGCCGACCACAGCCCAGAACAGAGCCCGAACGACCAGGTCGCCCAGCGGCACCCCTCCCAGGAGGGCCGACACGGCAGAGAGGAGAAAGGCGACGCCGCCGACGATGGCCGCCGTTTGATAGTTCATCGCACCCCCTCTCCCTTTATAGAGTAAAAGACGGGAAAATTCCCGTCAACCGCCCATCCGGCCCAAAAGCCGGCTCAAAAACGTACCCAAACCGCTGCCTTCTTTGTATTCGATCTTCTCCAGGCGGCTGACGATGTTCATGAGGCATTGGGCGGCCTTCCCCTTGGGATCCACCACTGAGAAGGGCCGCTGTTTGAGCACCGAACTCTGGACCACCGGGTCTTCGAAGATAAACCCGAGGTAGTCGACCTTGATGTTCAGAAACTGGTTCGCAATGCTGATGACCCTCTCGGCCACCTTCTTGCCCTCGACCACGGAGTCGACCCGGTTCACGATGAGCTTCAGGCCCATGTTCGTGTTGTTGAACTCAGTGGCAATGATCTTGATGATGCCATAGGCGTCGGTGATGGCCGTGGGTTCGGGGGTGGTGATGATGAGGGTGTCGTCGGCCGCCGCCACGAAATCGAGGACGTTTTTGCTGACCCCGGCCGAGGTATCGATGATGAGGATGTCAGCGTCGGACAGCGCCAGCATCTCTTGGATGAACGACTTACGCTCGTCATCGTTGAGGTTGGCAATCTTCGTGAACCCCGAGGCTCCGGCCACAAACTGGATGCCGTATTCGGTGTCCGTGATGATTTCCTTCATGGTCTTCTGCTGACGGATCATGTGGTAGAGGGTGTACTTGGGAATCACCCCGAGGATTACGTTCACGTTGGCCAGCCCCAGGTCAGCGTCGAGGAGGGTCACCTTCTTGCCGATCCGAGCGTAACTGATGGCCAGGTTCACGGCCATGTTCGTCTTCCCGACGCCACCCTTGCCCGACGTGATGGTGATGATCCTGGTCTTCTTGGCCCCGGCCCCTGGGGTTTCCAGGGGGCCTGAGGACCCCGCCTTCACCAATTCGCGCAGTTTTTCGGCTTGGTCCGCCATGGTCACGTCTCCTTTCCTACGATCTGCAACATCCCCGGGGCAAAGCCCACGAGCGGTTTCATGAGCTTGTCGGTAGTCGCCCGGTGGATGTCCTGGGGCACGGCTTGGCCGTCGGTCAGGAAGCTCAGGGGCTTCTGCTTCTCCCACAGCAGGGAAATGAGGTTCCCCACCACCGAAGTTTCGTCGAGTTTGGTGATCACCACCGATTGGTACCCAAAGGGTTCGAACTGTTGGAAGATCTCCCGAAGGTCCTTGGTCTTGGTGGTCGCACTGACCGCCAGGTGAACCTCTGTGGGCCTTCCGGTTCCGTCGAGCAACTGCCGCATCTCAGCCAGCTTCACGAAGTCCTTGGGGCTCTTGCCAATGGTGTCGATGAGGACCATGTCCTTGTCGGAGTCGAGCTCGATCCGCTGTCGGAGGGCGTCGTAGCTTTCGATGCACGTGACGGGAATCCCCATGATCTCTCCATAACTCTCGATCTGCATCTTAGCACCGATCCGATAGTTATCGATGGTGATCAGCGAAAGCTTTTGCCTCTCCTGGCCCCCGAACCCCAGCCCGTAGACCGCGGCCAGCTTGGCGATGGTGGTCGTCTTTCCTACGCCCGTCGGCCCTACCAGGATGAACACCCGGGGCTTCACGGCCCGCTTTTCCTGGTAGAGGGTCACGCCTTCGGCAATCCACCGCCGAACCAGGGCCACCATGGCCTCGGTGTCGGCCAGGGCCTCCATGGTCACTTCTCGACGGACCCGGTCCAGGATCATCCGGGTGTACGCCGGGGAAAACTCGTTGTCCTCGAGGATGTCCTGGATCAATGCCAGGGTGGGGTGTTCGGCCTGCCGGGTCGGCTCGGCGGTGGGCATCTTCCCCGGGAGCTGGTCGAGCTTCTGCTGCAGGGACTTCACCTCTTCGAGGACGGCCTTGAACTGGTCTTCCTTTTTTTCCTCGGCGGCGGAGCGCTGGAGGGCCTTGGCCTCGGCCANGGCGAGGATCTTGCGCTTCTCTTCTTCGAGCTTCGCCCGGTCCCGGTCCGCAGCCCCTGAATCGTGCTTGATGCAGCCGTTGATTTCAATCCCTTCCTTTTGGAAGAACCCAAGAAAACCACCGTAGGTGATCGTGCGGTGGCCCAACACCTGGGCCGAAGCACCGTACTTGACCTTGATCTTTTCCATGGCCTCCTGGAAGGAGTCGGCGCTTTCCGTGAAGTACTGGTACATGCGTCACTTACCTCCTAGGCGGATCTCGCCCACCGACTCAACCCGGATCCCCGGGGCGACCTCGGGGACCGACAGGACCACCAGATCCGGCAGGTCCCGAAGGGTGCTGTTCTTAATGAGCGGCCGGGCCGCTTCGCTCGAAAGGATCAAAGGGTAATACCCCGTGGCCTGGACCTGACGGAAGGCGTTGGACACGGCGTTGATCCATTGCCGGGCGACGTCGGGCTCCAAGGCGGCCACGGGCCCCGTGACCTGGTCGTGGCGACTGTCGATGATCTGCTGCTCGAGGGCCGGGTCGATGGTGAGAACGTGGAGAACCTTTTCTTCGTCGGCGTACTGCAAGCAGATCTGCCGGGACAGGGCCTGACGAACCTTTTCGATCAAAAAGGCTGTGTCCTTGGTGACGCCCCCAAAATCCCCGAGGGTTTCGAGGATGACCACCAGGTTCCGGATCGACACTTGCTCCTGGAGGAGCCCCTGGAGAACCTTCTGGATCTCGCCGATGCTGAAGATCTTGTTGACTTCGTCGACGACGGTGGGGTAATCGGCCTTCACCGTTTCCAGGAGGCTTTGAACCTCCTGCCGCCCCAGGATTTCCATGGCGTGTTTCTTGATCACTTCGGTGAGGTGGGTGGCGATGATGGACGGGCTGTCGACGACGGTGTATCCCGCCCTCTCGGCCTTGTCCCGGGCATCTTCGGTGATCCACAGGGCCGGAAGGCCGAACGCAGGGTCCTTGGTCTTCTCCCCAGGGATTTCCTCTCGGTCTCCCCCCGGATTGATGGCCATGTAGCACCCCATCCGGATGGAGCCTCGCCCCACCTCCATCCCCTTGATCTTGAGGCTGTATTCGCTGGGTTCCAGGCGCATGTTGTCGATGATCCGGATCCGGGGAACCACGAGGCCCAGGTCGAGGGCCGTCTCCCGTCGAATCCGGGTCACCCGTTCCAGCAACTCGGCCCCCTGCTCCTTGTCGACCAGGGGGATGAGGCCGTAGCCCAGTTCGAGGCTGAGGGGATCCAGGGGGGCCACGGTCTCAGGTCCCTTGGAGGCATCGGTCTTCGCGGCCCCGGCCCCGGCGGCCTGGGCGGCCTCCTGGGTCTTGAGGCTAGCGGTCTCCCTCTTCTGCAGGTTGTAGGCCAGGTAGGCGGTGAGCCCCGCCAGCGGGAATAGGAAGTACCAGGGGAAGCCCGGGACCACCCCAAGGGCCGCCAGGAAGGCCGCGGCGATCCAGAAGATCCGCCCTTGGCGGGNAAATTGTTCAACGGCATCGGTCCCCACGCTCTGACCCGACGAACTGCGGGTCACCAAGAGGCCGGTGGCCGTCGAGATGAGGAAGGCCGGGATCTGGCTCACCAGACCGTCGCCAATGGTGAGGCTCACGTACTGGGTGGCGGCGGTGGCGGCGTCGAGTTTGTGGAAGATCATCCCCACGATGATCCCGGCGGCGGCGTTGACCAGGGTGATGAGCAACCCGACCTGGACGTTCCCCTGGACGAACTTGGACGCACCATCCATGGCCCCGAAAAAGTCCACCTCCTGTTGCAGTTCACCCTTACGCTTCTGGGCCTCCTCCTCGGTGATCGACCCGCTCGAAAAGCTGTTGTCGATGGTCATCTGCTTGGCGGGCAACCCGTCGAGGGTGAACCGGGCGGCCACTTCGGCGACTCGGGTGGCCCCCTTGGTGATCACCAAGAACTGCACCGCCAGCAAGATGATGAAGATGATGGTGCCGACCACGAGGTTGATGAGCTCGATGTTGGTCCCCGACCCGCCGACCACCACCGACGCGAAGGCGTGGATGATGCTGGGGGCGGCGGTGGGGCCTCCGAACAGCAGGAGCCGGGTGGTAGAGATGTTCAAGGCCAGCCCGAACACCGTGGTCACCAGCAGCAGGGTCGGGAACAGCGTGAACTCGAGGACCCGGCGGGAGTAGATGACCACCAACATGATCAGGACAGCGAACAACAGGTTCAGGATGAGGAAGAAGTCGACCAAGAAGGTGGGCATGGGGACGATGAGGGCCAAGACGACGCCCACCACACCGGCGGCCACGAAGGCGTCGGTGCGGCCCTTAGCAAACGAGGATCGGAAGGTCGAAACGAAATCGCTCATGCCGCCCCCTTATCCCACCACGGCCCGGGGCGCGCCGACGCCGGCCGCCTTGCCGCTGAGTTTGTAGATTTCCGCCAGGATCCGACTGACCAACTCCCAGTACTCCTGGGGAATCTGGTCTCCGATGTCCACCGAGGCGTAGAGGGCCCGGGCCAAAGGCTTGTTCTCGACCAAGGGGACCCCGGCGGTCGCCGCCACTTCCTTGATCCTCTGGGCGATGAGGTCCTGGCCCTTGGCCACCACGGTGGGCGCCGTCATGGTCAGGGCATCCCACTGGAGCGCGATGGCGAAGTGGGTCGGGTTCGTGATGATGACGTCGGCCTTGGGCACGTTCTGCATCATGTTCCGGCGCAAGATCTCGCGCATCCTCTCCCGGAGCCGGCTGCGGATCAGCGGGTCCCCTTCCTGCTGCTTCCTCTCCTCTTTCACTTCTTGCAGGGACATCTTGAGGCTTTCCCGGTGTTGGAACCGCTGGAAGAGGTAGTCGGGGATGGCCAGCACGAGCATAACCACCGAGCACTGAAGAATGATGTTAAGCCCAATCCGCCATAGGGTCTCGCTGGCCAAAGTGAACGACACATGGATCAGGTTCAGCAGGTGGTCCCACTCGGCTTGGATGTTGAGCCACGCCACCACGGCGATCACCGCCACTTTGACCAACTGCTTGCCCACGTTGAACAGGGCCTCGGTGCTGAACAGCGACCGCTGGAGCCACTTGCCGAATTTGGGCTGGATCCGGGTGAAATCGGGGACCAAGGGTTTGGTGGTAAAGAGAACACCCACTTGAAGCAGGTTCGACCCGACGGCGGCGATCAAGGCCACCACCAGGATGGGCCACAGCAACCGACCGAGGTACACAAAGAACTGGCCCGATAGGGGACCTCCGCCGGAAATCGGATCGGCAGTGGTGGCCTGGGAAAAGTAATAGCGAATCATCTCGAGAAACGTGGACCAGATCGNCCCCGCCAAGAAGACGATGGTGACCATGGGCAACAACAGAATGAGGGCCGCCGTGATGTCCGGAGACTTCGCAACCTTCCCCTCCTCCCGGGCCTTCCGGATCTTGGCCTCGGTCGGTTCCTCGGTGCGCCCCTCGTCCTCGGCGGCAAACCGCTGGAGGTCCCAGGCAAAGACCGTGGACCCGGGGGTCTGCCAGGGCCACAGAGGCGCTAGATCGGTCATCGGGTCACCGCCGCAGGGGCGAGCCGGAGCACCAAGGCCTGGATGGTGTCGAAGCCATTGTTCACCACCGCCGAGAAACCCTGGACCAAAAAGGGCATCGAAGCCATCAGAACCAGGAACCCAAACCCGATGTTGATCGGAAAGCCCATCATCATGAGGTTCATCTGGGGCGCGGCCTTGCCCACCAGGCCCAGGGCGAGGGTGGTGAGGAGCAACACCCCAAACACTGGCAAGCTGAGGAGGAACGACCTCTGGAACAACTCGGCCAGGCTCGACACCAACTGCTGGCTGATGAAGTCGGGGTGGGTGAAAAAGTCGAGGGCCTTCAGGGCCTTGAACGAGTACCACACATTGGTCAAGAAGACCTGTTGAAAGCCCCCGGCCGTCAGGAAGACCAGCATGGCCGATAGGTTCAAGAACTGACCCAAGACTGGTTGCTCCACCTGGGCCAGGGGGTCGTAGACTTCCGAGGCGCTGAACCCCATCTGCTGGGCGATGTACTGACCCGCCATCTGGAAGGCCGAATACACCATCACCAGAAAGAACCCTTGGAGCAAACCGATGAGCAATTCCCCCACCAGCAGACCCACGTAGGCCAGGCCGTTTTCGGGGATGGGATAGCCCGCAGCGTTCACCCAGGGAAAGACCACGATGGACACGAAAAACGCCAACCCCACCCGGACGATGTCGGGGACTGACTCGGACGAGAACAGGGGAGCCACGGCCAACATCGAGAAAATCCGGACGAGGATGAGGAAAAAGAGGTTGGCATTGGTGACGATCGAGTCCAGGAACACGAAGCGGCCCCCTTACTTGACCATGCTCGGCAACTGGTTGAAAATTCCGATGGTGTAGGTTCGGATCACCGTGAACATCCAGGGGCCGAAGATGATCAGGGCGGCCATGATGGCCACGATCTTCGGCACGAAACTGATCGTCTGGTCCTGGATCTGGGTCGTCGCCTGGAGAATCGAGATGATGAGGCCCACCACCGTTCCCACGATCAGGACCGGAGCACACAACAACAGAATCTGGATGATGCCGCCGTTCATCAAGGCGACCACCTGACCTACGCTCATACCCAGGCCCCCTTCATACGTTGAAGCTCTTCACCAGACCCGTGACCAACAGGGTCCAGCCATCGATCATGACGAATAAGATCAGTTTGAACGGTGCGGAGATCATCACCGGGGGCAACATGATCATCCCCATGGCCATGAGCACCGAGGCCACCACCATGTCGATCACGATGAACGGGATGAAAATGAGAATCCCCATTTTGAACGCCACGGTCATTTCGTGGAGGATAAACGCCGGCACGATGATGTACGTGGGAACATCGGCCATGGTGGCCGGTTTGGGCAGGTTCGAGAGCCGCATGAACAACTTGATATCGTCGTGGTTGTTGCTCTCCATCTGCCGGAACATGAACAGCCGCAGAGGGCTCTCGGCCTTCTGGAGGAATTGCGTCGTGTTGATCTTGCCTTCGGAGTAGGGCACGTAGGCCTCGGCGTAGATGCGGTTGAACACCGGGAACATGATGAACAGGGTGAGGAACAACGCAATCCCCATCATAACCTGGTTCGGGGGCGCCTGCTGCAAACCCAGAGCCCGCTTCACAAAGTCGAGAACAATGGTGAGACGCAGGAAGCTCGTCATCAAGATGAGGAACGACGGAGCCAGGGTGAGGACGGTGAGCAGAACGAGCAACTGGACCGACAGGGCGGTCTCGTTGGCGTTCTGGGGTGGCCGTAAGTTGATGTCGACGAATGGAATCGTGAGCCCGTTGGTCGGCTGTTGCACCCGCTGTTGGGCCGCTGCCGGCGCAGGCTGCCAGACCCCTGCCACCACGAGCAGGGCGACCAGCGCCAAGACTTTTCTTTTCATTCCCCCCCCAGGTTGAAAAGGACGGGGCTGCCCGCGGCATCCCCTAGCCCCTGGATTTCTTCCCCAAGAAATCCACAAGCCATCCACAAGTTACTTTCTACACGGACTTCATAGATTTTTCAACCGTTCTCGTTGCTTTTTCAAGAAATCCGAGGAATTCTCCACGGGCTGATCCACGTCGGGTCGGATCTTCGGCTTGACGCCCAGGAGGCCACTGAGAAGGTCGGAAAAGCCTCGGGCCCCCGTCCTTCCCCGGGATGCGGCCAAACGAAAAGCGTCGGCCGCTTCGGTGCCCGTCATGTCTTTCACGAGGGTGATCCCCGCATCGGCCACCCCCATTAGGAGGACTTCGTCGCCCACTTCCACAACCTGAAGGCTACGATTTCCCCCCAAGGTCTGGGTGTGCAATACCTTGATTGGGGTGTCGGTCGTCTGGCCCTGGCCCGAAAGCTTGCGCATAAACCAGACAAACCCCAAGATCATGCCGATCACCAGGGCGAGGATCACAAACATTTTTACGAAATCCCAGACCGTCACGTCCCCCGAAGGGGCCTGGGCCGGGGTGGCCGACCCCGGAGCCCCATCCGAGATGCTCAGGGTCTTTTCGTCGGGCAACGGGGCCGGGGCCGGCTGGGTGGTCGGCGCCGGGGCCGGGGCGGCGACCCCAGGCTTCGCCTGGGCTCCGAGAAGCCCGACGCTCCCCAGCACCAGGACTGCTCCTAGGAACAACACTTTCATAGTCCCCTCCGCCCCTAGGATACCAGGGCAACCCCCGAGAAGGAAGGGGGGCAACCCCGGGGAGGCGAACGTTGGAACCCCGGGTGTCGACACCTCGAGGTTCGGAAGCCTTCACCACCTGGTGTTAGGCCCAGCCGATCACCTGGTCCCCGAGGGGACGCCGGGTCCGGGGGGACTGGTCCTTGGCCCGGTACCCGAAGGCCACGAGGCAGGCGATCCCGTGGGTGGCCTGGTCGTAGCCGCCGTGGCCCGACAGCTTCGCCTCTAACACGTCACGGTCAAAACCCTCCATGGCACAAGAATCGATCCCGAGGCTCGCGGCCGTGGTCATCATGTTCCCCAGAACAATGTAGGACTGCCGGGCTGCCCATTCGGTCCGCTTGGCGTCGGTCTCGAGGTGAAACTCCCGGTCGAAGAAACCTTGGAGCTTGGACAACATCCAAGAAACCCGGTCTTCGGGCATCTTGCGGATGTCCCGGAAGAACGCCGGAAGGTGTTCCCCCTGGGGGTTCAGTCGGTCGCCCCTGAGGACGGTTAGAACCACCAAGTGGCTAGCCGTCGGAATCTGGCCCTGGCCACCCCAGACAATGGGGAGCAGTTCGTTCCTCAAGGCCGGGTTCTGGACAACGACCATGCGCCAGGCTTCCAGACCAAAGCTGGTCGGAGAGAGCCGCGCGGCTTCCACAATGGTCCCGAAGTCGTCGTCGGAAATCTTCCGGGTCGGGTCGAAGCTCTTGGCCGCGTGTCGGAAGTGGAACGCTTCGAGGATCGGGGCCTGGGCCCCTTTGAGAGTCGTGTTGGACATAAAAGTCTCCTTGAGGTTAAAATAGAGAATAGCAATGGATTTGAAAAGTAGACACTTTTTTGTGCTATACTACCTTTTTAGTCAGTAAGGGGAACGCCATGGTCGAATTTCGAGGAAAGGTTTACGGGTGTCACCTGGAGGTGACCCTGGATTTGATTGGCGGCAAGTGGAAGTCCCTGATCCTTTGGCATCTTGCCCAGAAGGAAGTCATGCGGTTCGGAGCCCTCACCAAGATCCATCCGTTGCTGACCCAGAAGATGTTGACCCAGCAACTCAGGGAACTCGAAACCGACGGCCTCATCGTTCGGCACGTCTACGCCCAAGTCCCCCCCAAGGTCGAGTACTCCCTCACTCCCCAGGGCCAAGGCCTCCGTCCCGTTCTGGACACCATGGTCCACTGGGGCCAGGAGTACGTCGAATCCCAAGAGTCCGTGGTGAGCTGACCCCAGATACAGCCCCAGCGAGCCGCAGGGCCCCCATCGACGCCGGCCAAAGCGAAGCAAAGGGCACACCGACGTCCCCGCAGACGCTGAGGGGGACGCGGATCGTCGTTTGGGCTAAGTCGCGGGAGAGCGAGGACCGCACACGTACGGGGCGTACGTCGAGGACCGGAGCCGACCAAGACGCCCAAACACCGGGATGCTAGCCCTCAAGGGCCTTGTCGGGGTTGCTGACAATCTCGGTAACCCGTACGCCGAAGTTTTCGTCGATCACCACGACTTCGCCCTTGGCGATGAGCTTGTGGTTGACCAAGATGTCCACGGCTTCACCGGCGAGTTTGTCGAGGGCGATGATGGTGCCTTCGCCCATCGAGAGGATTTCTTTGATCTGCTTCTTGGCCCGGCCCAGTTCGACCGTGACCTCCATGCTGACGTCCATCAGCAGGCCGATGTTCCCCGACTCGGCGTGCATACCGCCGGGGGTCAGGTGGGGCAACTGGACTCCCTGGACCGCTGGGTACATCCCGGGCCCCTGACCGTAGCCGGGGGGAGGATAACCGCCCTGGGGGGGATAGTTTCCTTGGGGAGGGTAGCCTTGGGGTGCGTACCCCGGGGGCGGATAGCCGCCCTGGGGAGGGTAGCCCGGGGGCGGGTACCCCTGGGCGCCCGGGGGAAAGCCGCCCTGGGCCTGGGGAGGTAAGCCGCCCTGGCCAAACTGTTGCATTGGCATGCCCTGGGGGGGAAAGGCATTTCCCGGGTCTCCGGCGGGGGCCGCATTGCCGGTGAGGCTACGGAGGAAGGCGGCGTCGAAGGCCTCGGTGATCTTGAACGAGTCGGAATCGGCCATCATCGTCCAGGTGACGGTGATCAGTTGGTCGGCCCCGGGCTGAACCATGGCTTTGACGGTCTTTTGCCCGGTGGCCGGGCCGGGGCTAAAGTCCCGGGTGGACTTGCGGCTCAGCGTGGTGACCAGACTCCCCGAGAGCATGGACGCCATTTCTTCCAGGGCCCCGAGGCCGGTGCTGTTGAGCTCCACTTCCTCTTGGCCCATGATGGCCCCAGCCAGGGTCGAGGCTTCGGTGGGGTCAAGGTAGAACGCGTGGTCCCCCGAGAGGTCTCCGCCGAAGTTGGCCCGGAGTTCGACGGTCTCTTGGCCCAGCTTGTCCAGGAGTCCTTCCTTGTCGACAAGGTCAAAGGTGGGGGGGTTGAGGGTGATCTTCTTTCCCGAGATGAGTCCCGACAGGGAATTGGTCAGGCCAGGAACAGCATCCTTGAACAACGTCTTGAGGGAGGCTTCCTCGGCGGAGGCCAGGGCCTTCTTCGCCGCAGCCTTGGCTCCGCCGCCGGACCCGCCGCCCATGAGCAGCGCGTCGATCTCGTCCTGGGACAGGGTCAGGTCACTCATTTCAATCCTCTCCTTCCTCGGTCAATTCCTCGAAGTCCAGCTGCTGGATCTCTTCCAGAACTTTGGTGATCTGGACGGCCACGCGGTTGCCCAAAAGACCGGGACGGCAGTGGAACTTCTTGCGGTTGCCGATGGTGAAGACCAGGGGGTCCTCGATGTTCGTGTTCGATAGACGGACGATGTCCCCGGGCTTGAGGCTCACGACGTCGCGCATGGGCAGGTTGATTTTGCCCACCTCGGCGACCATGTTGACGGTGATCCCCGCCAACCTGTCCCGGATGGTGTTCAGGTTTTCGGTAGTCCCACCTCGGCGGACCGACGAGTACCAGTACTGAGCCGAAAGCTTGCTGATGATGGGTTCGATGGTCAGGTACGGGATGCAAAAGTTCATCATCCCTTCCACGTCCCCGAGCTTGGTCTCGAGGGTGACGAGGACGACCATTTCCGTCGGGGGAACGATCTGGGCAAACTGGGGATTCACTTCGATCTGCCCCAGGCGAGGCCTCAGGTCGATGACCTGGCTCCAGGCCTCCCGCATGTTTCCCAGGATCCGGACGATGATCCCTTCCATGACGGACTGCTCGATTTCGGTGAGATCCCGGGTCACTTTGACCCCTTCCCCAGGGCCCCCGAACAGCCGGTCGATGATGCTGAAGGTCACAGCCGGGTCGATCTCGAGGATGGCCGACCCCTTGAGGGGGTCCATGTTGATGACCGCCAGTGTGGTCGGGTTGGGGATGGATCGAATGAACTCTTCGTAGGTAAGCTGGTCCACCGACGCCACGTGGACCTGGATCAGGGTCCGTAACTGGGCCGAAAGGCTGGNGGTGGTGAGCCGGGCGAAGGACTCGTGCATCGACGACACCGTTCGGATCTGTTCCTTCGAGAACTTGTCGGGCCGCTTGAAGTCGTAGATCTTGATCTTCTTCTGGTCGGTAACCTTGGTGACGTCTTCGCTTTCGATGTCGCCCGTGGAAATGGCGGTGAGGAGTTGATCGATTTCGTCTTGGGACAGGACTTCGGTCAATTCACGCTCCCTAAATGCTTTCGGCGATAATAAACTGGATAAAGACGACGTCGCGGACCCGACCTTCTTGGAGGATGTCGTTGATTTTCATCTTGATCTCCTCCTTGAACTCGTCTTCTCGCTCCTTCATTTCCTTGGCCGTCTTGGTGCCAATGAGCCGGCGGATCAGGTCCTGCAACTGGGGAATCCGCTGGGTCAGCTCGGTAAAAATTCGAACGTCGGCCGTCGAATCGTAGGCCAGTTGCACCTTGAGAACCACGGACCGGCTGGGATCGTCGGCGGTGGTAGCCCGGATTTCGGGGATGGAACTGAACCACTCGTGGACCGGGGGCTTGAGGTTGTACACCGGGGACGCTTCCACCGTCTGCTGGGTGGGCTTGTCGCCCTGCATGATCGAAAAGACGATGAAGGACACTGTGGCGGACAGGAGGATGGCCCCCAGGGCTCCGGCCACGATCTTCAGGATCAGGATGACGAATTCAGGGAGTGGCCCCCCCTTTTTCTTCCCATCGCCGTCGGCCCCCTCCTGAGGGGCGGCGTCTAGCGCGTCGTCATCAACTTCTTTCGCCATACTGTCTCCCGAGGTAAGGTATTCCCCCGGGTCGGCCAGGCCGCCTCTCCGGGGATCCACTTACAGCAACTCACATCCGTATAAGAACAACCGTTCCCCGGGGAGAACGGTTGTCTGTATCTTATCTTACTGACTCTATCGGCGTCTATGCACGTTTGTAAAGTCCTTCGTGCTCAGGGAACGGACTACCGCTTCAGACCTAGGAGTTCCTGGAGCATCTGGTCGGCGGTTTGGATGGTCCGGGAGTTGGCCTGGAACCCACGCTGGGTCACAATCATGTCGGTGAACGCGTCGGCCAGGTCCACGTTGGCCATTTCCAGGGCCCCGGCGATGACCTTACCCTTCCCGGCCGTCCCCGAGGCTCCAATATTGGGGTCCCCCGAGTTGTTGGTCTTCACGTAGGTCGAATCACCGGCCTTCTCGAGGCCGCCGGGGTTGGTGAAGCTGGCCAGGGCCACCTGTCCAATGATCCGGTTGGTGCCGTTAGAATACACTCCCGTGATCTGGCCACTGGAGTCGATCCCGAAGCTCTCGAGGTAGCCCATGCCGTATCCATCCTGGCGGAAAGACTTGTTCGAACTCAGGTCGGCAAATTGGGTGGTCGAGTTGGTGTAGCTGCCGATGGTCCCAAGGTTCAGGTTCATGGTCTGGGTGGCTCCCGGCTGGCCGGGATTCGACCCCTGGACGGTGAACGTGACGGGGATGGCCAGGGCTCCGGTGTTCCGGGTCTGACCCGTGCTATCGGTGACCGAGGCCAAGGATCCCAGGTTATCGAACTTGACCACATAGGTGTTCCCCGTGGGCGGAGTCCCGTACCCTACCCCCAGGTTGTTGTTGAACGTGGTGTTCTCGGGGTCGATCTTCACCGTGGCCAGCCACTGGTTGGGGGTATCGGGGGCATTGGGGTCCCGCTGGTAGGTCACCACCAGGCGGTGGGTGTTCCCAAAGGTGTCGTAGACGGTCTTGTCGACTTCCCAGGTACCCTTGGCAACGTCTTCGGGGCTCGAGGTCGCGGTCAACAGGGGCGCGCGCTTGTCCAGGTTACACGCAAAGTCCACGTTCTGGGTGGCCTTGGCCGGGTCCTTGCTGCCGATGGGAATGGTCAGGGCCGTGGGGTCCCCCGCGGGTTTTACCACGGGGGTTCCATTGATGACCTGGGCCATCCAGCCCTGGACCTTCATCCCGTTCGAAGGGTTCACGAGGGTCCCGTTCGAGTCCAAGCCAAAGGCCCCGGCCCGGGTGTAAAAACTTTTGTCGCCGTCGTTGAGGATGAAGAAGCCATTCCCCTGGATGGCCAGGTCGGTATTGACCCCTGTGCTCTGGAGGGAGCCCTGGGTAAAAATCGTGTCGATAGCCGCGATGGTCATCCCGAGACCCACCTGCTTGGGGTCGACACCGCCAACCTCGTCGTTGGGCCGGGCGGCCCCCTGAGTGGTCTGGCTAATCATGTCCTGAAAGTCCACCCGACCCTTCTTGAAGCCCGTGGTGTTCACGTTGGAAATGTTGTTGCCGATCACATCCATCCGGGTCTGGTGATTCTGGAGTCCGGAAACACCGGCGTACAGGGATCGCATCATCTTAGTTCNCCTCCGAGGCACTGATCGTCTTGACTGCGTTGAAATCGTAGTATTTGTCCCCGACTAAGACCTGGGGAAACTGGCCCGGAGTCACGGCCGTGACCTGGCCCTTGATGGTTTGGTCCCCCACCTGGATTTCGACGCTCTTTCCGATGGTCGAGACCGCTTGGCTCGCGGTGATGACGTTCGACACTTTGCCGAAGCTGGTGGCCATGTTGGTCATCTGTTCCAGCGACGAGAACTGGGCCATTTGGGCGATGAAGTCCTTGTCTTGCATGGGGGCCGAGGGGTCCTGGGTCGTCAGCTGGGTGATCAAGATCTTCAGGAAGTCGTCCTTGTCCATGTTCTGCTTGGAGACTTTTCCATGGGAGATCGTCTTGTTGAAGGTGTCGACCTGCTGGCTGACCTTGGCCTGCTCCAGCGGGCTCATCTGGGTGTTGATGCTCATACCGTCCATCGTCATTCTCCCTTAAGCCGTCAAGTTCACTTGACGGTCACTCCACGATCCGATCCGATCGGTCCGTGGGTCGGCGGTGATCTGGGCCACCTGCCTGTCGTAATCCCGGGCCTGGGGTGCCGAGCCCTGGTGGTTCTGGTAGCCAGCACCGCCGCCATTCCCGTTGCCTACGGACACCTGGAGGCTCAGGTCGTTCCAGCCCCCGTCCCGAAAGGCTTGCATCAGGCCGGTCATGTTGTCCTGAAACACATCCTTCACGGTTTGATTCTCGACAAAAATCTGGCCGGCTAAACTGGAGTCGGTCAAATTCAAGGCCACCTTCACTTTGCCCAAGCTCTCCGGGTACAGGGTCATCCGGATTTCTCCGGCGTTCTGGTCCTTGAGTACAATCCTCGCCTGGTCGACCAGCTGTCCGTAGCCCTTCTCGACGAGGTATTGCTGAAAGCTGGCGGCGTCCCGGGGAGGGACCGGGGNATTCTGGGCCTTGACGTCAAACCCATCGGGTCCTTTCCCCGGGGCCGTCTGAAAGGTGATCTGAACGTCGTTGTTTCCCTTGGGGTCCGAGACCTTGGGTTGCCCCGAGGCCTCGGGGGTGGCACCCACGGGCTGTAGGGCCGCTGACTCGGCCCCCGGCCCCTTGAGTTTTTCCTTTTCCTTGTCGGACCGACGGTCGACCACGAAGACCTTGGGCTTCTCTTCGGTGCGGTCGCCCTTGGTCGCGGGAGCCCCCGCGGAAGCCTTGAGGTCCTGGGTGACGGGGTGGGTCCCCTGGGAAACCTTGGGGAGGACCGGGGCCTTGTGGTCGGCCGGGGGCGCCTTGGGTTTGTCTTTGGCGGTCGCTGCCACCTCAGACTTGACCGCCTGTCCAGGGACCTCCCCGTGGGGGACTCCCTGGGGGTGGTGGGCCACCATCGAGGCCGTGAGGGCGGGGTCGGGAGCTTTATCCTGGGGGTGTTTCGCCTGGGGCTTCTTGGCTTCTTTGGGTTTCTCTGCCACAGGCTCGGCGACCTTCGCCTTGGGCGCCTTCGGGGGCACGGCAGCCGGGGTGTGTTCGGCGTGGGTCGCCTTGGGCTTGGCGTGGGGAGTCAACTTGTCCAACAGGGTTTGGAACTTCACCTTGGCGTGATCCGAGGGACCGGAAACGTGGCCAGCGACCTTGGCTGGCCCGTGGGTCGTAGCCTTGGCGTGGGAGCCAGGGACCGGAATCGGCGGCGCGGTGGAGAGAGTCGTGGCCAAAGGGCACCTCCGGGGCGACTGCCCTCGGGAGGAGGGGTCAGTCCGTGGGTTTGCGGGCCATTTTCCGTTGGATTGTCGCAGCCCGGTCGGGGGGCATCTGGGATATCCAAGCGGAAACGATGGAATCTTGACCTTGGGCCTTGGCCTCGTCCTCGGTTACCCGGAGGAGGTCGATCAAGTCTTGGTCATCCAACTGGAGCAGAATGGGAACAGCCTTGGCCGGGGGCATGCTATTCAAATACTTGGAGTTCTGCACCAGGTTCGCCCTTCTATCCTCGGCCTGTTTCCGAATTTGATTGAACGAATTCTCCCGGTCGTCCTGGGCCTTCTCTCGCTCGGCCAGGCTGTTCTGCTTTTGCAGGAGTTCCTGATTCTGTTTCTTGAGGTCGGCGTCCTGGAGGGNGAGATCCTCCTTGTACAGAGCCAAAGCATCCTCCCGCTTGATCAGCCGCTCGCGATCGAGGAGAAGAGGGTCCTCGGCGTTGATCCTGCGTTCGGTGGTAGTGAGGCCCATAGTCTTGAGGAGGGGAAACGCCAGCTCCCGGGCATCGATGAGGCCAAGGATATCAAACAAAAACAGGCCGAACCCGGCAAGGACGGCGATCAGCAGAAGTAGTCCAAAGATGCGCCCTAGGACGTTTGCGTTCCGTCGTCTGACCTTAGCCACCAAGTTCCTCCAGAGGCCTCATTTTGCGGATAAAGGCGGCGGTATTCAAGTCGTCCAAGCGGGAGGCCTCCCGCTTGGCCTCGGCGATCTGGAACTCCCGGGCTTGGGTTTCCGACAGCTTGGTCAGAACCTCCCGGCGGCGGCGGGTCGCCAGGTAGGCTTTGAGCAGGTCCTCTCTCTCCACGGTGAGCCGGGCCAGTTCCTTCTCTTTGGTGGCGATTTCTTTTCCCAGGCGCAGGCGAAAGACCTCCTGAAAGCCCCAGGCCGCCAAGTCCAGGCCCCCGGTGCCCCGGGCTAGGTACGACTCCTTGCGCCGAACCAAGAGGGCTTCGATGGCCCGCTCACAGGCCACGCACTGACTGGTCTTCGCCGCCAGGACGGTCTCGGCCTGCTTTTCCTCCCAGGTGCGGAGATCGAGGACCTTTTGAAGGCTAAAGCGGAATCGTCTGCCGGCCATGGTTTACCCTCAGGTCCCCGGGACTTCGACGTCGGCTTCGGCCACGGGGACCCCGGCAATCGACGCAGCCCGCCGGAGAGTCTCGAGCCACGGGGCCCGCTCCTCCACCGACTGGACCAGGAAGGCCTTGATTTCTGGGTATTTCTTGATCGCCAGGTCGATTTCTGGGTTCGACCCCGGAGCATACGCCCCGGCGTTGATCAGATCCTCGGCCTGGGTGTAAACCGCTAAGTGCCTGCGGAGCACGGCGAACGCCTCCCGGGCCGAAGGGCTGGTGATCTTCGATGCCAGACGACTGACCGACCGCAGCACGTCGACCGCCGGGTAGTGGCCCTGGTCGGCGAGGCGACGGCTGAGGACCACATGGCCGTCGAGGATCCCCCTGACACTGTCGGCGATGGGATCATCCATGTCGTCGCCGTCGACCAAGATCGTGTACAGGCCCGTGATGGTCCCGGACTCTCCGGTCCCCGCCCTCTCGAGGAGTTTGGGGAGCAGACTGAACACGCTCGGTGTGTAGCCCTGGCGAGCGGGGGGCTCCCCGACGGCCAAGCCAATCTCCCGCTGGGCGTAGGCAAAACGGGTCACCGAATCGAACAACAGCATCACATCCTTGCCCTGGTCCCGGAAATACTCGGCGATGGCCGTCGCCACGTAGGCCCCCCGGAGCCGTGCCAGGGCCGGCGTGTTCGACGTGCTCACCACGATCACCGACCGAGCTAGGCCCTCGGGGCCCAACTCGTTTTCGATGAACTCCCGGACTTCCCGGCCCCGCTCTCCGATGAGGGCCACCACGTTGATGTCGGCGCTGGTGTTCTTGGCGATCATCCCCATGAGGGTGGACTTTCCCACCCCGGATCCGGCGAAGATCCCCAGGCGCTGTCCTTTCCCCAGGGGGATCAGGGCGTCGATGGACCGAACTCCGGTGGCAATCTTGCGGGTGATCCGCTGGCGGTTCAAGGCGTCGGGGGGATTGCATACCGCCGGATAGAAGGTCGAAGACCCGATGTCGCCCCGGCCGTCGATGGGTCGACCCAGGCCATCGAGGACCCGACCCAGTAGCTTGGGCCCCACCGGCACCAAAAGGGTCTCTCCCATGGCCTTCACCTTGCAGCCGATCTCCAAGCCCTCGGCCTCTTCGTAGGGCATCAATTGGACCGTCCGCCCGTGAAGCCCCACCACCTCGGCCCAGATCCACCGCCCTTGGGTGGGCAGTTCGATTTGGCACAGTTCACCGACCACGGCCTGGGGCCCCGAACTTTCAATCATCAGGCCCTGGACCCGGGTGACCCGTCCGAGGAACTTCTGGGGATCGGTGCGATCGACGATGGTTTCGTACTTATCGAACAGACTCATCGGCCCCTCACGGATTCGTCGGTGGCGGTCCACCCTGGGTTTTGGCCCGAATGGGCATGAGCTCGATGATCTTTTCTTCGAGTTCGGCAAACTGGCTGGAAATCTTGGCGTCGATCTCGCCGAAGTCGGTCTCAACCACGGCCCCGCCCTGGTCCACAGTGGTGTCTTCGACCACGGTGATCGACTTGACGTTCTCGACCAGCTCGAGGAACTCCTTGGTGTGCTCGCTCGTGACTTTGAGGTCTTCGAGGTTCACCCGGACCACCACGTCGCCCCGGGTCTTCAGCTTACGAAGGGCCTGGAGCACGTTGTTGATCACCACGTTGCGCTGGTTTTCACTGATGACCTTCACGACTTTCTTAGCGATCTGAAGGACCAGCTGAACAATCTGGGCTTCGGTGCCCTCGATGATCTCCTGACGCTTCTCGGTGATTTTTTCTAGGATCACGTGGATCCGTCCGACGAGCCGCTCGACCTCTCCGCTTCCCGAGGCCCAGCCTTCTTCGTACCCAGCCTTCTGGCCCCGGAGCCGGGCTTCTTCTTCGACCTGGGCTAGCTTCTGCCGGGACTCTCGGTCGAGCTGGGCCAGTTGGGCTTTCCCTTCGTCGACAATCCGCTGGGCCTCTTTTTCGGCCTCGATCCGCAACTGAAGGGCATGGTCTTTCTCCTGCCTGACCAGTTCGAAGGCGGCCTCTTCGGCCCGTTTGAGGATGTCTTGTTTCTGTAACTCGGCCTCTTGAATGAGCATCGCCCGGTCGGACTCCCACTGAACCTTGAAGGCCTCGGCTTCCCGCCGAAGGTCGTCGGCGGTGGGTCCGGTGAACTCCGTCGACTCCTCGAGCAACTCGGGCTCGGGGGGCTGGAACTGGGCCGGGGCCTTGATGTTCACCGTCTCGACGAGTTGGTTCTTGAACTCATAGGGCCGGAAGACGTTCTTGGCCATGGGTTACACCAGGACGTCTTCCTCGCCGGAGCGAGCAATGACGACTTCGCCGGCTTCTTCTAGCTTGCGAATGACGGCCACGATCTTCTGTTGGGACTCCTCGACGTCCTTACGCCGGGTGGGGCCCATGAACTCCATGTCCTCTTTGAGCAGGCTGGCTGCCCGCTTCGACATGTTCCGGAAGATCTTGTCTTGGACTTCACTGTCCACACTCTTGAGGGCCTTGGAGAGTTCGGGGGTATCCACTTCCCGGAGGACCTTCTGGATGGCCTTGTCGTCGAGCATCACAATGTCCTCAAACACGAACATTCGCTTCTTGATCTCTTCGGCGAGTTCGGGGTCGTCTTCTTCCAAGGTCTCGATGATCTGACGCTCGGTGGACCGGTCAACCATGTTCAGGATGTCCACGATGGAATCCACACCACCGGCAGCCGTGTAGTCTTCGCTGGACAGAGTCGACAGTTTCTTTTCCAAGACCCGTTCCACTTCCCGCAGAACGTCCGGCGACGTGCGGTCCATGGTAGCGATCCGCTTCGCCACGTCGGATTGGATTTCCCCGGGCAACTGGCTCAGGATGATGGACGCCTTTTGGGGCTCGAGGTAGGCCAGGATCAAAGCGATGGTCTGGGGGTGTTCCTGTTGGATGAAGTTCATCAAGTGGGCCGGGTCGGTCCGCCGGATGAAGTCAAAGGGTCGGGTCTGGAGACTGCTGGTCAGCCGGTTGATGATGTCGACGGCCTTTTGGTTCCCCAGGGACTTTTCCAGGAGTTCCCGGGCGTAGTCAATACCGCCCGTGGTGATGAACTCTTGGGCCATCATGAGGTCCCGGAACTCAAGGAGAACGGCGTCCCGTTGTTCCGAGTCGACCGTTTCGAGCCGGGCGATTTCAAAGGTGAGGGTCTCGATTTCGTCTTCCCGGAGGTGCTTAAAGATCTCCGCCGAGATTTCGCTCCCCAGGGTCACGAGGAACACGGCCGCCTTCTGGCGACCGTTCATATCCATCTTGCCGCCCTTCTTGCCCTTCGCTGGCTTTTCGTCGCTTAGAGAGGAAGACTTTGCTTTAGCCATGGAGATTCTCCTGGGAAAGCCCGTTCGCACCGGCTTTCATCACTTTAGATTCTATACCAGACATATCGTTTCGCGTCATTGGGTTACCGGGGTTTCGGGGTCACCAAGGCTGACCCCGCCTCCTATTCCTCGGCCAGCCATGTTCGGATCAGCTGGGCCACATCCGCTGGGTGCTCCCGGGCCATGTTGATGGCGGTCTCCTGAAGCTCCAACCGAGCCCGTTCGGCCACCGACATCTCGACTTGGACCCCTTCTTCCTCGGCGCTCCGGAGGGCGGCCTCCCGCATGGCCTGATGCTGGCGAGACAGCTCTTCTTCCCGGAGGCGACGGCGACGTTCCATCTCACGACTGATGAGCCGGAACACCAAGAAGGCGGCGAGGACGACGACCATACCGATGATGACCACCAGCAGGGTCCGCTGCAGATTCTGCTGGGCCCGGAACTCGGCGTCCTCTTTCTCGAACTGAGCCGTGCGATCGAAGGGGATGTGTTCCACCGTGACAATGTCGCCCCGGGGGAAGCTGTAGCCCACCGCCGCTTCCAGAACGGCCTTGGCCTTCTGGATGTCTTCGTTGGTGACGGGGNGGTAGGTGCGCTTGATGGCCCCGTTGGGTTCGGTTTGGATTTCACCGGTCTTGGGGTCAAAGTCCTTGGTCCAGGTACCATCCAAGGCCACGCCAATGGCGACCTTTTCAATCCTCACGGGGCTCTTTTCGATCTTGCTCTTTTCCGTGTTAACCACGTTGTTTGTGATCTCGGATTTGTCGGTGTAACTGCCCACGAGGTTCGAGAGGTCCTTGTACGCCGGGGGCGTCTGACCTTCCTGACCCGCCGGACCCTCGGGGTTGAACCCTGTTCCTTGGAAGGTCACGTCCTTCTTGGACTGACTGAGGACGATGGAGGGAACCACTTCGGCCTCGGTGTGGGTGGTGGGGTCCGCCGGCTTCATGACGATGGGGGAGTGCTCTTCCTTGTCCATCGACTGAACATCGGTGTTCAGGGTCAGATCGAGCTTCACGATCTTGACCCGGTCCGACTTATAGATGTCCTGGAGGGCGCTCAGAATGGTACCCGTGTATTGGGCCTCGAGCTTTCGTTTGAAGTCCATCTCGCGTTTGCCCAACTCCAGCCTATCCATCCCGGCCATCCCGGCAAAGTCGTTGAGCTGCACCCCGGTTTGGTCGGTGACGACCACATTTTCGGGTTTGAGGCCCTCGACCGCGAAGGTGATGAGTTTGACAATCCCCTCGATCTTCTTGCGGTTGGTGGCGATGTCACTCCCGGGTTTCGGGGNGATCCGCACCGAGGCCGTGGTCTCCTTCTGGTCTTCCTTAAACAGGGTGTCCTGGGGCATGACCAGCTCGATGCTCACAGCATCGATGTCCTCGAGGGCGCCGATGTGCTGTTCCAGGGCCTTGGTGATGGCCCGGCGCTTGTTGATGTCCCGTTCGAAGTCCGTGATGGTCCACCGCTCGACGTCGAACACAGCCCACGGGTCAATCCCCGAGGGGATGAGGTTCTCCCGGAACAGGATGGCCCGGGCCCGTTGGGCCGTCTTGACGTCGTTGACGTAGATGTGGCCGTCTTCGGTGGTGGTGTAGGGAATATTTTCCTGGTCGAGCCGGGCCGTGATGGCCAAGACCGCTTGCTGATCCTTGATGGCGGTACCGATCAAGGCCACCCGACTCGGCGAGGCCGAGAGGGNGATCATGAGGACGATGGCCACCACCACCGCCACTCCCACGCCGATAAGCGTTAGTCGTTGGACCCAAGACCACTTTCCCCAAAGCGTCTTGACTTGTTCCACCAACTTTTTAAAAAAGTCGTTCATTTCTCCCCTCCCGGTGAAATGCGAAAAGCAGGAACTGTTATCTCATGTTGATGATGTCGCGGTAGGCCTGGAGCCCTCGTTCGACGACGTTCTTGGCCAGGTTCAAGCTCATGGACGCCTGGGCCCCCGCCAGGGNGACGTCGTGGGCATCCACGCTGTCCGGGTCCGTGATCATCTTCTGGTACAGGTCCGTGGCCTTGATCTGGTCGTTGTTGACCCCTTCCATGGCCGCCATCATGGCATCCTGGAAGGTGGGCTTGCCACTCCCATCGAGGGGACCGGTCTTGCCGTTCACGTCAAAGTGCCGGGGATCGGTCCGCAGTTGCTCAATCTGGCCACCGTGGGCCGAAAGGGAACTCAGTAAATCCATGTCTTCTCTCCTTTTGGCCCTCAGGCCCCTCGTTTCTTACTAGCGACCAATTTCCAAGGCCTTGCTGAACATGGCCTTGGCACCGTTGATCAACGTGACGTTCGCTTCGTAGGCCCGGGAAGCGTCGATCATGTCGACCATTTCGTTGACAACGTTCACGTTGGGCATTTCCACGTNCCCCGCCTTGGGCCCCGTCTTGATGGCATCCGGGTGGGTGGGGTCGTAGACAAGCCGGGCCGGCGACGTATCCTTCTCCACCTTGTTCACCCTGACCCCTTTTCCGATGCCGTTGTCCAAGCTCTCGGGGAGGAAGGGCGACCGCCAGTACGGCTGGCTCACAATCGGCCGAAAAATGACCCTGCTTCGTTGGAAGGGGCCACCGTCGGCCGTCCGGGTCGTGCTGGCATTGGCCAAGTTGTTCGAGATCACGTCGAGACGAAGCTGTTGGGCCGAAAGGCCGCTGGAACTGGTAGCGATGCCGCCGAAAAGACTCATGGTTCCTCTTCCTTACTTACCGGCGCAACACGATGTTGAGCTCGTTGAATTCGTTGCTGGCCGCCTGGGCCATCAAGCTGTATTGCATCTGGTTGCGCTCGGCTTCCATCAACTCTTGCTGAAGATCGACGTTGTTTCCGTTGTTCTTCGACTGGGTCAGGTAGTCCAACTGGCGCACGGGCATCACCGTTTGCCAATCCAGCTTCTCGTCGAAACTGATATGTCGGGGGNCGGTGACGAACGCCTCGGGTTGAACTGTGGTCTTCTCGTCGTCCAGGGCCCGCTTCAGCTGGGCTTCAAAATTAATCGTGCTTCGTTTGAAATTAGGCGTGTCGGCGTTGGCGATGTTATTCGAGATCACTTCCCGACGAAGGGTGGCCACCGTCATGGCCCGATGCAGGATGTCGACCGTCTTGCCAAAGTTTGTGTTCAAAAACATAGGAGAATCCCCCTTCCTTCGTATATCGGTGAAGTAGACAAAAAGTTAACCCAGGCGCTCATAGAATGAACCTCGACAAGTCCTGGTCGGCCACCACGGGTTTGAGTCTCTCGTCGATATAGCTGGGAGTGATGGTCACCGATTGCCCGGGAATTTCCGGGGCGGTGAAGCTCAGCTCTTCCATCAGAAGTTCCAGGACGGTGTGGAGGCGCCGGGCACCGATGTTTTCGGTGGTCGTATTGACTTCGAAGGCATAGGCCGCCAAGCGATCCACGGCGTCGTCGGTAAAGATCACCTCGACCCCTTCTGTCTTGAGCAACTCTTTGTATTGGAGCAACAAGTTGTTCTTGGGTTGGGTGAGGATGCGCCGAAAGTCGGCGTGGGTCAGGTCCTCCAACTCGACGCGGATGGGAAACCGCCCTTGGAGTTCGGGGATCAAGTCACTGGGCTTGCTGACGTGGAACGCCCCGGCGGCTATGAACAAGATGTGACTCGTGTCGATCGCCCCCCACTTGGTCGTCACCTTGCTCCCCTCGACGATGGGAAGGATATCCCGTTGGACCCCCTCCCGGGACACGTCGGGACCGCCCCGCCCTTCGCCACTGCGGCTGGCGATCTTGTCGATTTCGTCGATGAAGATAATGCCCATGGACTGGGCTCGGTCCCGGGCCGTCTCGACGACCTGGTCCATGTCCACCAGCTTATCCAGCTCTTCGGCAAACAGGATGTCCCGGGCTTGTTTGACACTGACGGTCCGTTTCTTCTTCCGGTTCCCAAAGATGTTCCCCAGGGCTCCCCCCAGGTTCTGGTCCATCTCTTCGAGGTTCGCCCCCCCGAGGATCTCGACGGCTGCATTCCCCCCCTTCACGGAGGTCTGAATCTCGACTTTCTTCTCGTCGAAGTCCCCCTGGCGCAGCTTTTCCCGAAACTTCTCCCGGGTGTCCGTCCCCGTGGTCTCTCCTTCTTTCCGACTCCCCGGGAGGAGCAGGTCAAGGAGGGCGTCTTCGGTGTGAACCTGGGCCTCATCGGTGAGATGGGTTTGCAATTCCGCCTTCACGAGGGCGATGGCGGTGGCCATGAGGTCCCGGATCATGGACTCCACATCCCGACCGACGTACCCGACCTCGGTGTACTTCGTGGCTTCCACCTTCAGGAACGGAGCGCCGCTCAGCTTGGAGAGCCGTCGGGCAATTTCGGTCTTCCCCACCCCGGTCGACCCGATCATGATGATGTTCTTCGGGTAGACCTCGTCCCGGAGTTCCGCCGAAAGTTGTTGCCGACGCGTTCGGTTCCGGAGGGCGATGGCCACCGCCTTCTTGGCCTTGGTTTGACCCACGATGTATTTGTCGAGTTCTTCGACGATTTGCCGGGGAGTCATTTGGTCCAACTGGAGCCGGGCTGGGGTGTTCATTCGACGACCTCCACGGTGAGGTTTCCGTTCGTGTAAATGCAGATATCTCCTGCAATTCGCAAGGATCGTTCGGCGACCTCGACCGCCGAAAGCTCGGTGGCCTCCAAGAACGCCCGGGCTGCGGCATAGGCGTAACTTCCCCCGCTGCCGATGGCAATGCAGTCCTCGTGCGGCTCGATCACGTCCCCGTTCCCCGAAAGCAAGTACAGGCCGGCTTTGTCCGCGACCAGCATCATGGCCTCGAGCCGCCGCAGAATCTTGTCGTTACGCCAGTCCTTGGCCAGCTCGACGGCGGCCCTCCGCAGGTCGGTGGGGAACTGGCCTAGTTTGGCTTCAAAGCGTTCCAGGAGAGTGAAGGCATCGGCGGTGGACCCTGCAAACCCGGCCAGGACTTTTCCTCCGGCGATCCGCCTCACCTTCCGGGCGTCTCCCTTGATGACGGTGTTCCCCAGGGTCACCTGGCCGTCTCCGACCATGGCCGTCTTGCCGTTTTTCCGTACCGCCAGAATCGTCGTTCCGTGCATGGTGATTTCGCTCATGGTTCCTTCCTTTCTATCCATGGGGATGGGCCGCCCTCATGACATCCTTCAAGCGATCCATGCTCAAGTGGGTGTACACCTGGGTAGTTTCGAGCCGACTGTGGCCCAACAATTCTTGCACCACCCGGACGTCCATCCCTTCGGACGACAGGTGGGTAGCAAAGGTATGGCGGAACGTATGGGGGCTGGCGGCCTTGGTCAGCCCGGCCCTGACCACCGCTTGGTTGACGATCTTCTGGACGCCCCGGACGCCCAGGCGTCGGCCACGACTATTCAAAAGGAGGGCCAAGGCGGCATCCGGGTCTGCGGGGTCTAACCGGAGTTTGCGGGCCGGGAGGTACGCCGCCAGGGCTTCTTCGGCTGACGGCGTCAAGAACACCCACCGGGCCTTGTCTCCCTTGCCCACCACCGAGAACCGGGTCTTCCCGGCCACCGTGGCCAGGTCCAGGCCACACACCTCGCTCACCCGGCAACCGGTGCTGTACAAAAGCTCAAATAGAAACCGGTCCCGGAGGGCCTGGAAGCCCTGGCCCCCGGCGTCCAAGAGGGTCCGAATCTCTTTCTCAAACAGGAACATCGGCAGTCTTCGGGGGGTCTTCAGGCTCCGGATCCCCGAAAAGGGATGTCCCGTGGCCGCCCCCTGCCGGAGCAGGTAGCGATAGAAGCCCCGGAGGCAGGACAGCACCCGGTTCACGGAGCGAGGTGCCAGGCCCTGCCGGCCCAGGTGGCGCAGGAAATCCCCTGCTTCCAAGGAGGTGGCCGAGGCGAGGTCCNCCCCCCGGTCGCCCAGGAATTGCTCCCAAGCCTCGAGGTCCCGGCCGTAGGCGAGGCGGGNGTGCTCCGACAAGCCTCGGACCGCCTGTAGGTACTTCAGATACTCATCTTTCATCGTTGCCCCTCCGCTACCAGTCCCATTCCTGTTGGCCGTCGTGACGGCGCACAGAACCTTCTCGCCACATCGCCAAAACATCGTCGGCTCCCGAGATCACCGAAGCGCCCTGGCGAACCAAGTTTCGCGTCCCCGCTCCCCGGTCCCCTCGGAGACCCCGGCGGTGGACCACCACATCTCGCCCCTGGTCCAGGGCGAAATCCGCCGTGGCCAAGGCCCCCGAACGCTGGGGCGCCTGGACCACCACCACCGTCCTCGCCAAGCCGCTGATAAGGCGGTTTCGCTCGACGAACCGGTAGCCAAAGGGCGGTTCTCCCGGACTGTACTCACTCACCATGGCCCCACCGCAGGCGATCNCTCGCCGGGCCAACCCCCGGTGGGCCACCGGGAAGACGGTGTCGATCCCATGGCCCAGGACCGCCACCGTCACCCCCGCCTCCACGGCCCCCCGGTGGGCCTGACCGTCGATGCCCCGGGCCAGACCACTGACGACCACCACCCCGGCCTGGGCGAACCCCTGACCCAGGTCGAAGGCGGCTAGCTTCGACCCTTCGTCGGGGACCCGGGTTCCGACCACCGCCGCCCAGGGTCCCTCCAAGGCCAGGGGATGCCCCCGGGACCACAGCGCCCAGGGAGGGTCAGCGATCTCCCGGAGGGCAGCGGGGAATCCCTCGGCCCAGTGGGGCACCCACCTAACCCCCGGGAGATCCCGGTACCGAAGGTCCCCCTCCCATCGTTGCCGGAGGGTGGGCCAGGACCACCTCGCCCTCACCGGCCGTCCCAGCCAGGTCTCCAAATCCCCCGGGGTCACGTTGGACCAATCCTCGGGTCGATCCAACTTCTGACCCACCACCCACTTTTCCCGGCACCGCAAGAACTCCAAGCGGCCCAACAACAGTCCCAATCTCTCGTCCATACGGACGCTAACCAGCCCCCCTTTGGTTACGCTTCGGGAAAGCGCTCCCGGGGGNGGTAGTGGGCGTGCTGGCGCTCCAGGTCTCCTTGGTCCACGTGGGTATAAATCTGGGTCGTATTGATACTCACGTGGCCCAGCAGTTCCTGGACTGCCCGCAGGTCCGCACCCCCGGCCAAAAGGTGGGTAGCGAACGAATGCCGGAGGGTGTGAACCTTGCCCTCGAGGCCTGCCCCCACAGCGTACTGCTTAAAGTTCTTCCACATGCCCTTACGGCTCAGAGCCCCCCCCCGAAAGTTCAAGAACACGGCCGTCGTCCGCCGATCCTTCACCAGGTGGGGCCGTCCGTCGGTCAGGTAGCGGCTCAACCACGTCAGGGCCTGGCCCCCCAAGGGGATGAAGCGTTCCTTGTTGCCCTTGCCGGTGACGCACACGAGCCCTTCGGCCAAGTGGAGACGATCCACATCCAACGACGCCGCCTCACTCACCCGCAGGCCCGCCGAATAGATCAATTCAAAGAGCGTTCGATCCCGGAGCCCTTCGGGACTGTCCTGGGGAATGGCCTCCAGCAGCGCTTCGACCTCGGCAAGGGTGAAGACTTCCGGAGCCTGGGGCGCCAGCTTGGGGCTCTCGACCCCGTCCATCGGGTTATCCAGACGGACCTGGCGAAACACCAGGAACTCAAAGCAATTCCTCAGCACGCTGAGGATCCTTGCGGCAGTCCGAGGCCCAGCCCCTCCCCCCCGGCGGTTGTGCAAATACTCCACCACTTGGTCGGGACCCACCGTGGCCCACTCCCAACCTCGGGCCTTTCTCAGGGCGTCAAAGAACCCAGCCTCCCGAACATATTCTTCGACGGTGCGGGGAGCCAGGCCGCGCTGGTACCGGAGATACGTTTCGTAAGAAGCCAACAATGCATCCATTTCGCTTCTAGTTCCCTTGGCCCAGGGTGTACCCCTGGCGCAGAATGGTGGGAATATCCAGATTCGGATCGTCCCCCCGGAGGGAAAGGGACGCCCCTCGGACGGGGAGGCGGGTGGGCCTGGTCAAAGGCTCCGCCCGGTACCCCGGGGCAAACAGATCGGAGGGCTCTTCCNCCCGGGGCCGGGGAGCCTCGGCCGGCTTGGGTCCCCTGGAGGTCCCGTAGGTGCGGGAACTCTCCTCGGTCCGGGAAGCCTGGCGAAGTTCCTCTTCCGACGGGGGGAAGCCGGCCGCAATGACGGTGACACAGATTTCGTCCCGGAACCCTTCGTTGATCGAATACCCATACTTGATGATGGCTTCTGGATGGCAGTTTTCGGTGATGATCCCCATGATCTCGTTCAATTCCGCGATGCTAAAATCGGGGCTCGCAATCACCGAGGCAAGAATGCCCTGAGCGCCGTCGATCGACACGTCTTCGAGCAAGGGGTTTTGGATGCTCATGGTGGCGGCGTCGACGGCCCGGGTCTCTCCGGTCCCTCGACCGATGCCCATGAGGACCACCCCCTTCCCTTCCATGACTGTCTTCACGTCGCCGAAGTCCACGTTCACATGCCCTTCCACCGTGATGATCTCGCTGATCCCTTGGACGCCCATGCGGAGCACGTCGTCGGCCTTCAAAAAGGCCTCGTTGATGGGCGCGTGGGCCCCGGCCAGGGAGAGCAACTTGTCGTTGGGAATGGTGATGATGGCGTCGACCGACTTCATCAGCTTTTCCACGCCCTCCTGGGCCAGCTTGGCCTTTCGCCCTCCCTCAAATCCAAAGGGGCGGGNGACGACGGCCACGGTCAGGGCGCCCAGTTCCTTGGCAACCCTGGCCACAATGGGGGCCGCACCGGTTCCCGTACCTCCCCCCATGCCGGCGGTGACAAACACCATGTCAGCCCCTTCGAGGCAGGCCTTCAGGGCCTCCTTGTCTTCCTCGGCGGCGGCCGCACCAATGTCGGGTTTGCCACCGGCTCCCAGGCCCTTGGTGATGCTCCGTCCCAGGGTCACCTTGACGGGGGCCAGGCAACGATTGAGCGCCTGACTGTCGGTGTTGGCCGCCAAAAAGTCCACGTCTCGGATCCCGGCTTCGATCATCCGGTTCACGGCGTTGCTTCCACCACCACCCACACCGATGACCTTGATGACTGTGCGGCGCAAAGGTTCGTCGTCTACAATTGTGAAGTCGCTCATCGTCCCCTCCCTTTGGAAACTTTTGCTAGATGAAATTCTTCTTGATGAAGTCCCAGACCCGGGTCCAAACCCCCTCCCCAGGGGGCGGACTCGGCCGGCGCGGGGGACTGGGGTCCCCCGGGTCTGGCCTGGGATTCGCGGGTTGTGGATGCCGATCTTGTCCCCACAAGACCAACCCCACCGCAGCGGCAAACTCAGGCCGCTGCCAACTTTCCCCTACCCCGGGAATCCGGGCCGGGAGGCCCATCCGGGCCGGTTTGCCAAACACCAGCCCCGCCAGTTCGGTGATGCCGTCGAGGTGAGCCCCACCCCCGGTGAGCACCAGGCCGGCCCCCAACTGGTCCAGAAGCCCGGTTTTCTGCACGTCGTTCCGCACCAAGCCAAAGATCTCTTCGGTCCGGGCCTGAATGATCTGCCCCAATTGACTCCTCAACAACGTGAAGGCGGGCCGGGAGCCCACCTCCCGGACGATGACTTCCTCGTCGGCGGTCAAACCCGGGATCCACGCATGGCCGTACCGAAGCTTCAAGCGCTCGGCCTCGTCGTCGGGGATTTGAAGCACCTGGGCAATATCCTTGGTGATTCGATCGCTGCCCAAGGGATACACCTTGGAAAAGTGGGGGGCCCCGTCGAAGTAGAGAACGGCATCGGTGGTCCCGGCTCCGATGTCGAGGACCAGGACTCCCACGTCTTTTTCTTCGCCATGGAGGACAGTCCTGGCGGTAGCCAAGGTGTCCAAGACCACTTCCTCGACCCCATAGCCCGTGGCGTTCAGCCCTTGGACGAGGTTCCGCTTGACGGCCTGGCTGCTGGTCACAATGTGCACTTCAGCCTCGAGCCGAATGCCCTGCATGCCCAGGGGGTCTTTGATCCTTCGGGCCGCATCCACGATGAATTCCTGGGGGAGGACGTGGATAATTTCCCTGTCGGTGGGGATCACCACGGCCTTGGCGGCGTCGACGACCCGGTCCACGTCCTGCTGACCGATTTCCGCTTGGGCTGAAACGGCCACCNCCCCCCGGGAGTTCAGCCCCTCGACGGTACCACCCGCTAAACCGACGGTCATGGTCTTCACCCGAGGGACGCCGGCTTCGGCCTCTTCCACGGCCTTCCTCACGCCCCGCATGGCGGCTTTGAGGTTCACAATGACGCCGGCCCGAACCCCTTCGGTGGGACTCACGCCCATCCCCTGGACCCGAAAGACGCCATTTTCCCAACCGCCGATGACGCATACCGTCTTGGAGGTTCCCAGGTCCAAACCAACGATGACATCCACTTTCTTCAACCCTCCCTCGGTCGCAACACGACCGGCGTGGCCCGAAAATCGATTTCTTTGGTCTTTCCTGTCCAACCTTGCTTTTGAATCAAATCCAAGAGGACGAACATCTGCTGAATGGTTCCCTGATCCCAGCGGTCGCCAAGGACGATGCGAACCGGCGTCCGGGCCGGATAGACAATGGCATCGAAGCCACCGCGATCGTTGTGCCGCAGTTGAACCTCGCTGATCATCCGGTAGAGCCCCGGGGACTCTTTCCTCAGGGCCGCGAGGCGATCAAAGAGGGGTTTCACCTCGGGGGGGAACCGACTGCCGGCCTTGAGGCCCTCGAAGGTCACCCCGGAGATCACCGGAACATCCAGCCCCTGGGTGTCCGTCCTCACTTCGAACACCACACCCTCGTCGTCGATGGCCAATACCGCCCCACCGACGAGGCTCACGGCCACGGCTTGGCGCACCCGCAGCTTCACCGCCAGGGTGTCGGGAAATTTTCTGTCCACAGTGGCTTCCTTGACCCAGGGAAAGGACTGCAACCGGGCTTTCACGGCGGACTCATCTACGGAAAAGTAGTATTCCCGGGACCGAAGTCCCAGGAGGTCCCCGGTCGACACATCGCCCCTGGGCCGATCCCCGCTGAAGACCAACTTCGTAAGCCTTAGGTTGGGGGCCGCCACCAAGTGAAAGGCCAATTCCAAGACCAGCAAGCCACCGAGGACCCCCACGGTGGCCCGGAGCCAGGGACGAAGCCATCTCACGACCATGGGGTTGCCTCACGAACCAAGGAGGGGCCTCGGGAAAGATTCACCAGGAGCCCTCCCATCAGCAGGCTAATGACCACCGAAGACCCCCCGTAGCTGAAGAACGGCAAGGTCNCCCCGGTGGCCGGGACGGCTCCAGCGACCACGGCCGCGTTGATCAGCACTTGGTACACCAGGAAGGTGGTCACCCCCAGGCCGGTGATCTTCCGAAAGGGGTCGGTTTGGGCCAAGCTGATCTGGTACCCCTTCCACGCCAAAAGTCCAAACAGCACGAAGACGGCCGTCACACCCCAAAAACCGGTCTCCTCGGCTAGGGAGGCCAAAACGAAGTCGTTGTGAACCTCTGGGATCCCGCCCAGCTTGTGAACCCCCGCTCCAAACCCGGTTCCAAAGAACCCGCCCGCCTCGAGAGCCTCCCGGGCCGCCTGAATCTGAAAGCTCGCCCCCGAAGGATCCCGGTGGGGAGAAAGAAACGTGAGAATCCGCTCGAGCCGGTACGGGGCGGTCATCACGCCCACAATACCTAGGCCCACGGCGCATCCCAGCACCACGAGCCAGGGAATCAACTTCACATCGGCCAGGAAAAAGAGCACCAGGATGACAAACAGCAGGAACATCGCGGTCGAGTAATCGTTCTGAAGAAGCGTCAGTCCCACAAAGAGAAAACTGACGAAGAAGGGGGGAAGAAGGGATCGTTTCACATCGTCGAGCTGGCCCTCTTTCTTGGCGAACATCGAAGCCAGGTAGAGCACCACTGTCAACTTTGCCAGCTCTGAGGGTTGGAACGAGAGGCCAAACTTCACAATCCACCGGCGGGCTCCGTAGATTTCTCCGGCATCCCACACGGGAAGGAAGACGGCCACCATGAGGGCGGCGCTCACCATCAGCAGCATGGGGACGGCCCGCCTGAGGTAGTTCCAATTCAGGAAGCTCAGGAGCCATGCGCCGACCCCTCCCACGGCCAGAAGGATCACTTGCTTTTGCAAGAAGTAGTAGGGTGACCCAGACAATCGTTCGGCCTTAAAGTACGAAGCCGAGAACAGGGTGGCAGTTCCCAGTCCGACCAAGAGGATCAGGACAGTCACGAGGAGAAGATCTGCTTTTTCGCCCCGAACTTTCTCGGGAAGGAAGGCCACCATCATGTTCCAGTCCATCCCATCCTATTGAAGCTTGAGGGTTGACAACCCTAGAATTGCGAACAGTCCACCCAGCAACCAGAAGCGGGTCACCACTTTGGTCTCTGCCCACCCGGAGAGCTCGAAGTGGTGGTGCAAGGGAGCCATCCGGAAGACCCGCTTCTTGGTCCGTTTGTACCAAAACACCTGAATCATCACCGACAGCGTCTCCATCACAAACACACCGCCCAGAATCACCAAGAGCAACTCTTTCTTAAGCAAGACCGATACCAAACCAAACAATCCCCCCAGAGCCAGGGAGCCCGTATCTCCCATGAAGACCTCGGCGGGATGACCATTGAACCAAAGGAAGCCTACGGCGGCGCCGACCAACGCAAGGCAGAAGATGGCCACTTCGCCACCCCAGGGGTTGAAGGGGATCTGAAGGTAGGTGGCGTAGTCCATGCGTCCGGAAACGTAGGCCACGCCCGCCAAGGCGAGGCCCACTAAGATCACCAATCCCGTGGCCAAACCGTCCAAGCCGTCGGTGACGTTCACGGCGTTCGACCATCCGATCATGAGGAAGATCCCAAAGGGAACCATGAGGAGACCCAGGTTGAGCCAAGCGGTCTTGAAGAAGGGAACGTACAGATTGGTGTCGTACCCTGGCAAAAACGAAAGCCACGCCATGCAAATCGACGCCACAATGAATTGGCCAGCCACCTTGAACCAACTTGCCAGTCCCTTGGTGTTTCGAGCCGTGATCTTTAGGTAGTCATCGACGAACCCGATGCCACCGAACCCCACCAGGGCGGTCAGAAGGATCCAGGTCACCGGGTGGGTCAAGTCCATCCAGAGGAGGGCGGCGGCTCCAATCCCCAAGATCATGAGCAAGCCCCCCATGGTGGGAGTCCCGGTCTTGGCCAGGTGGGTCTTCGGTCCATCCTGGCGAATCGATTGGCCGGCCTTGAGTTCTCGCAGTTTTCGGATGAGCCAGGGACCCACGAGGAAGGCAATCAACAGAGCCGTGACGGCTGCGTAGGCTGACCTCACGGTGATATACCGCAACACGTTCAGCACCGAGAGATGATCCACCAACGGATACAGCAAGTTATAGAACACGACCGGCCTCCACAGGGACATTCCAAAGGGATTGCAGACGTTCGAGACGATTGCTCCTGGACCCTTTCAAAACCACCAGATCACCAGGTTTGACAAAATCGCTGACCATAGACTGAAGGTTGTCAAAGTCGTCGGTCCACCCCAGGTGGCCACCAAACCGCCCGTCGACGGCCGCATGGTAGGCGACTTCTGCCTCGGAGCCAAAGAAGAACACCGCATCCACCGACAACCGGGCCACCTCGAGCCCCAGGCGCCGGTGCCGTTCCTCGGTCTCAAGGCCCAACTCCTTCATGCTCCCCAGGACGAGAACCACCCTCTCGTCGGACGGAAGGTCCCTGACCACGGACAAAAGCCCCATCATGGAGTCGAAGTTGGCGTTGTAGCAGTCCAACAGGAGGGTCACCTCCCCCGAGAGGACCTGACCCCGACCAAACTCGGCCCCGACGGACGCCAAAGCCGGGGCGCAAAGCTTGGGGTCGAGCCCCAAGGCTTCCACGGCGGTCAGGACAGCCAAGGCATTGTCGATTTGGTGCAACCCCGGTAGCTTGAGTCGGAAGACCGTGCCCTTCCACTCGAACTCGGTGCCGGCCAGTCCATGGTTCGCCACCAAGCGAAACCCGGGCCGGCGGCGGCCAAAGAGCCAAACACGGCCCTCAAATCCCTCGGTAAGGACGGGAAGGAACCGATCATCCCCGGGGAGCACCGCCACCGCCACCGCACCACTTTGGCTGTAAATCTTCTTTTTTTCTAAAGCGATGTCATTCTGACTGCCGATCATCCCGATATGGGCAGTCCCAACGTTCGTGATGATCGAGACCAAAGGACGAACCACCGAGGCCAGAGAGTCCATTTCACCCCTATGATTGATCCCCATCTCGAACACCGCAAACCGGAACCCCTGGCCCATGGCCACCGCCGTGAGGGGCACGCCAATCTCCGAGTTGAAATTGCCCTGGGTCCAGTACGTCCGTCCAAACACCGACAGGGCCGCGGCGAGCATTTCCTTCGTCGTGGTCTTCCCGTTGCTCCCGGTCACGCCCAGCCGAATGGTCCCAGGGAAGCTGTCGAGGTGTGCCGCCGCGAACCGTGAAAACGCCTCCAGGACGTCAGGAACCACCACCACCACCCAGTCAGGGATCCCTACCAGCTCCGACTCGACCGTCGACCACTCGCTCAACGCGCAGAACGATGCCCGGGTTTCCGCCCGGAGGGCCGCTGCGACGTAACGATGCCCGTCGACGTTTTCACCCCCGAGGGGCACAAAAGCCCCGTGGGGGCTGGGCTTCCGGGTATCGATGAAGAAACCCTCGACCTCGGCCAAAGCGGAGACATTCCCTTGGAACTGGGCCCCCGGAAGCGCCTCGCGCCAGAACTCCAACCCCCAGCTCATGGTTGCCCCTCTCCTGCGGAGGCCTGAAACCGGATTTTTACCGTTCGATCGGCCCCCACCGACTTGAGACCCGGATCTCCCTCGGCCAACGTTTCAATCCGCTGGGGAGACCGAAGGACGGTTACCCCGGCGAGCATTTTTCTGTTCTTCTCAACCCATTCCATCTGCTCGCGCTCTTTGGCAGCTACGTCCCGTTGAAGGTCCTGGTACTGGATCGACTGAGCGACCACGGCCATCAGGAAGAGAGGCAGGGTCGCGGCCCCGATCAAAATCCATTTTCGATTCATTCGTCCCTCCTCTCTCTCAACTTTTGCACCGCCCGAAGTTTGGCGCTCCGACTCGGCGGATTCACATCCACCTCGGCGTCTCCCGCCACCAGAGGATGCCGGGTCAAATCCTTGGCCAGGGCCTGCCCCCCGCACTGGCAACGGGCGACCTCAGGGCCGCAAATGCAGTCCTTCGACTGCTGGCGGAAGTAGGTCTTCACCAACCGATCCTCGAGGGAGTGGAAGGTGATCACGCAAAAGCGACCTCCCGGCTCCAAGGCTCGAAATCCGACGTCCAACACCCGCTCCAACCGGGCCAGCTCTCCGTTGACCGCGATCCGGAGAGCCTGGAACGTCTTGGTCGCCGGGTGAATTCGCCCGTGACGCACGGCCGGGGGAACGGCCTCCCAGATCCTGTCGGCCAACTGCTTGGCCGTTTCTATCCGTTCCCCCGCCCGGGCTTCGACGATCTTCTTGGCAATCCTTCGGGACAGTGACTCTTCACCGTACGTCCAGATCAACCGGGCCAACTCCTCCTCGGTCCAAGAATTCACCACTTGGGCCGCGCTCTCCCCCGCCGACGGATCGAGACGCATATCCAACGGCTCATCCCCCCGGAACGAAAAGCCTCGACCGCTCTCTTCGTAGTGGTAGACCGAGATCCCCAGGTCCAACAGGATCACTCGAGGTCGTTCGCCAGTTCCCCAACCTGCGAACACATCGTCAAACCACCCATGAACAAAGCGCACTCGACTTCCAAATCTCGAAAGTCGTTCCTTTGCCTTCTGCTGAACCACTTCGTCGGCATCGAGACATACGAGGCGACAACCGGGGTGTCGCTCCAGGAAGAGCTCACTGTGCCCCCCTTCCCCGGTCGTACCATCGACCACAAGCTCATCGTCTCGGACCGACGCCAGAGTTAGCACTTCTTCGGGCATCACGGGCCGGTGACGAATCTCCATCCCTACTCCTTGGGCCAGGCCGAACTGGTCAACCCCGCCAAGGCGGCACTGAACTCACCGTCGGACTCCATGAGGGCCACCTGAGCGGCGTAACCCTGCTCATCCCAGATCTCGACAAAGTTCCGCAGTCCCATGAACAGGCAATCCTTCGTCAGGCCGGCGAACTCCCTCTGGAGGGCCGAAATGCCGATGCGTCCTGCCTTATCGATTTCCAGTTCCATCGCACTACCGATGAGGCGACGTTGGATCATCAAGTGCTGCGGATTGAACATGCTCAACGATTCTTGGACCGACTTAGAAAACNCCTCCCATTTTGCTGGCGTGAAAAGCCTGAGGCACCGATCAATCCCTTTGGTCAGGATGATCGTGTCACCCGCGATCTCGGATCTGAGTTTCGTAGGAATGAGCAATCGACCTTTGTCGTCCAGGGCGGCCCTGAACTCCCCCGTCATCATCCTATTTCACCACTTTCCCCAAGATTTTCCCACTTTCCCCCACTCTCTCCACATCATAGACACAGAAATTTCCGTGTCAACCGATTTGAGTGGACCAAAAAATCGGAAATAACGCTGAGGAGAGGCTAGGTACTACACAGGAGTTAAGCACGAAGACTGAGGGCAAAAAAAAACTCCCCGAAGGGAGTCGATGAACTGGTAGGATGCTGAGGACTAGTTTCGGCGCTGGAAGATCCGGTAATTCAAATCTGGAAACAAGTTATTGCGCTTTTCCAGGGTGGTAAGCCATTCCGTGTCCATGGTATTGGCCGAGAGCGATTCATAAATTCGCGTGAAGTTGGCAATGTGTTCTTTGACCCTACGCTCGGCGTAGCCCACGGTGGTACCGCTCTTGATAATGAGCGGCCAGTCTGAAGCCTGACTGAGAAGCACTTCCCGGGCCGCTTGGTTCAACGCCCTCTCCTTCCGTCCCTGGACATCAGGAAAGCGACCAACGAGTTCCACCATGCGGTCGATGGCCTTGAAGGTGTGGCGATAGATCCAGTCGTTGGACCCATCGAGCCACGCCTCGGCATAGCCTCCCGTCGCCCAGCTACTGAAGGCGAGTTCGTTGTCCTGGAAGGAGGTTCCCGAAGTGGCAACCTGGGAAGGCAACACCAATTGGATATCCGTCGATGAGGCGGCCTGGCGGAAGAACTGGTCGAGCCAAGAAATCCCCTCGAACCACCAGTGTCCAAAGAGCTCGGCGTCAAAGGGACACACGAGCAAGGGTACGGTTTCAAGGCCGGCCTCGGAGATTCTGTTGGCGTGCTGCTGACGATTGTAGAGGAAGTTCTGCACGTGTTCTTTGACTCGCCCTTGGGCTTTTTCCGGGTCGTACCAGTCTTTTTGATCGGTAGAGCCGGTGACCGCGTGGTACTTGAACCCGGTGGCCAGACGATCATCGGTCCCCTGCATGTAGGGACGCAGGTACTCCATGTCGAGGTCGAACCCAATGTCCCGATAAAAGTCACGGTACACAGGGTCCGCCGGGTACCCCCGGTCAGGGGACCAAAGGGCGTTGGTCGACTCCATGTCCCGGGGAAAGGCCAGGACCCCTCCCGGAAGGGAGAGCGGAGCGAACACGCCGGCCTTGGGAAACTCTTTGGCGTTCAAGATCGCATGGGCCGATGCGAAGAAATAGTCGAACTTGTGGGCCTTGAGGGAACCTTCCAATCCAGGGAAATAGGCGCACTCTGGCAACCACACCCCTTTGGAAGGCCGACCGAACGCCCTCGTATGGACGTCGGCAGCGATGTGCAGTTGAGCTTCGATGGTTTCGGGGNGGTTCTGGTAGAGAGGCAAGAACGCGTGGGTCGCAGCACTGGTGATGAGTTCCAAGTGCCCTTTCTTTTGAAAGTACGAAAAACCCCGCAGGATATTGCCTTGGTAGACGTCCAAGAAATCNCCCTGGTTGTGTTTATGCATCCGGCGATACAACTGGGCAGTCTTGTGGGAGGGATGCCCTTCGGTTCGAACGAGTTCTCGCTCGGCGAGTTCAAGCTGAAGGTCGAGGTACTGCCGGTAGCGATCCTGAAGGAAGGGGTCCGTAAGCATCGACGCCAGGGNGGGTGAGAAACTCATGGTAAGGCGGAACGGAATCCCGTCTTCCTCCAGACCGTGAAAGACTCGCAACAAAGGCAGGTACGTTTCGGACAGAGCTTCAAACAGCCACCGCTCTTCCAAGAAGACGGGGTACTCGGGGTGCCTCACAAAGGGAAGGTGGGCGTTCAGGACTAAGGAGAGGTCAACACGATTCATTCGGCGGTATCCTGGAGCTCAGAATCGTCCCAATCGCCAATGCGCTGGGGATAGCCGCTGGGAAGTTCCGCGTTTCGTTCCCGGGCAGTCTCACAGATGGCCGACCCAGAGACATCGAGGAGACGGACCTGGGCGGCGGTGAGACCCGGCCTATCCTTCGGATCATCGGGCAACTCCGGGGGAGCCTGCAAGGGGACCGTCCGGGCAATGACCCGGGNCTCCCGCTCAAATTGGGCATGAAGTTCCAAGGAATACCAACGACCCGGCGTCGGCAAATGAAGGTACCGGCTACCGGCCCCTTGGGAGATAGGAATCGGAAAAAACGTTGAGCTGGGCAGACCGGGGGCCGGATGTTCATGGACTCGCAACACCAAACCCCGGTACGAAGCCTCGGCCGACCAAGCATCCAGGTCCTTTCGCCGAACTTCCCAAAGGACCAGGGCCCAGGCGGGGTCTCGCAAGACGAAGTCGACGGACGTTTCGTCATAGCCCGCCGGGATGACCGGTTCGACGGTGAAGGCCGGCGCCGACGAGGGACGGGAGAGGGACGCAAACTTGGTCTCTTCGATTTTGAGAATCAGATTTTGAAGACTCTCGCGCTCACGACGGTCTTCGTCGTAGGCTTCCATCAGATCTTCAATGATGGCATCCCGGGATTCGGATTCGTCGATGGTGAGATTCTCTTTCCGGGAGAGCTCGAGAAGTACGGAGAGCGGTAGATCTTGTAGTCGATCCTTGGTCATGTGCCCCCCCCTCTGAAGCCCCAGGTTAGGGAAAAGCAGGAGGGGGNGTCAAGGGCCCAGACTTTACAAGGAGGCAATCAGGCCTGATAGTGGAAGGATGAATCCTAGCTGTATCTTGACGGCCCACTTTGTTTCTCCCCCTGGGAACGACCCCTGGACAGGGCTTCGCCACGACTACAGTCCCTCGGAAAACTTCCAGCAACAATGGACCCAATGGAACCGGGCCTGCTACGGTGCCAACTCCGCATCCAGGGTGTTGACGGCCGAGGGTCGCATCCGGGATATCGTTAACAATTTTCAATGGATGAACTTTAGTTTCTCCCCCCGGCTCTTGGGGGAATTGGCCCACTCGAGCCCCAATGTATACCGCAGGATTCAGCAGGCCGACGCGTCGAGCGTGGAGAAGTGGGGTCACGGGAACGCCTTGGCGCGACCCTGGCAGGAAGTCATCTTGCCCCTCCTCCCCCTCGATCGAGCCGCCCTGCAGATTGATTGGGGGCTCCGGGCCTTTGAACATCATTTTGGCCGGACGGCCGAAGGGTTTTGTCTGCCCCACGACGCCGTCAATTTTGCCGTCTTGGACCTTCTCGTTCAGAGGGGGATCAGGTTCCTTTTGTTATCAGGATACCAGGCCGAGGGCGTCATGCCCCTGGGGTCGGGCAGTTGGCAGTCCCTCGGGGGGGCCCCGGCTTCCGGGGACAAGGCTTTCCGCATCGACCGCCCGGGAGGGAGCCTGGCTGTGTTTTTCCCCGACGTGGGCCTCTCCCGGGGCCTGATCCAGGATCAGCTGTTGCGGGACGCGGCAAACCTCGAATCGGCCATCCGCAAACGACTGCAGGCCACAGGGTTTATCCACGTGGCCACCGCAGGGGCCACCTTGGGCCTCGGCGAGCCCTTTGCCGACATGTGTCTGGCGGCCCTGTGGGAGCGCCTGGGGGGCACCTCCCCGGTAGACCTTTGCAATTACGGGAGTGTCTTGGAGCACAGGCCCCCGAAGGAACTGGTCAAGATCAAGCGGGGCGACGACGAGAAGGGGTCTTCGGCCGACTGTCCCCATGGCGTGGGCCGTTGGCATAGGGACTGTGGGTGCCGGACTACGCCCACCCAGCAAGGGTGGAAGGCTCCCCTGTGGAACCGCTTCCTCGGCTGGGAGCNCTCTTTGACCACGATGGTGGACGCCGTGGCCACCCACGAGGGCGTCGACCCGCAGACCTTTCACAAGGAAGTGGCCACGTTGGTCCTGGGGGGGGAAGCGCCCCGGGCCTGGGCCCAACGGGTGTTGGGACGAACCGACAGAGCCGCCGAGGATAGCCTGCTGAAGGGGGCCCGGGGNCTTCAATGGCTTCAGTCGTTTTTGCAGTGCGATCTCTGGGACGGTGACGACCCCACCCTGAGGGAGGCCCAAGGGACGATTCTCGGAGCCCTCAGGGCCTTTGACTTCGTGGAAGGATCCTCTGTCGAAGACTTCGTGGCGAGTTTGCAAGACATCAGCCTCAACGATGGACGGTCCCTTTCTGACTACCTGAGGAACGAGTTGTTCCGGAGGCGACACGGTCCGCGGTTTGTGGCGGCCCTGCTGATCTTGGACCGGGTCTTGCGTCCCCGGGCCCGGTACGAAGATCGCCTCGGGTCCCTGACGGTCGTCGATTTCGCCCGGGACCGCCATGAAATTGACGATGGGGTCTATCGTTACACCGGTCACATGGGGCTACTGGACCTGGAGTTGGATGCCACGGTGAAGTTTGAATACCTTCTTCTGGAGGACCATCGCGAGGGCGTAAGCCTCTACATGAACGACGCCGACGCCGTCGATCGCCCGGAAAACTTCGACTTGGAACACCTACCCATGGGAGACCGAGAGGAGATCGTTCAACTCATGGGCAACGACCTCGAGGCGAACCTCGCCAACGACACCCAGGCGATCTTCCCCCTCCTGAGGAAATCGTTGGTCTACGCCCGGCTCCTGGACGTGGCCCCCCTGCCCATGGTCCGTTCCCTCATGGAGCTCGCCGTCACCCGAAAAATCCTGGGGATGGCCGAACGCTCGGAGGTGCCGGATCAGGACCTCATCCATGCTTTGGAGGAAGAACTCGCCTTCGCCAAAGACTTCCACCTTCATCTCGATGCTGAGCGTCTGAACAGCCGCTTCTCCCGATGGCTGGCCCAAGCCCTGGGAAACCCCGAAACGTTCACCACCGAGCCCGTGGTGAAGGCGGTGGAGACCCTCTTGGGGGCTCTGTCCCGTTGGGGCTTCAGCCCCGACATCACCGTGGCCCAAGCCCTCCTTTTCGAAGCGCTCCGTGACCGGGCTCCGGAACTAGTGGTCTCGTTGGAGAGTGGGCGAATCGAAGCCCTGCACGAACTGAAGCGCTTGATCCGGCTAGCATCCCTGCTCTGGCTGGACACGTCGGCCGTCAAGAACAAAGCCCTGGAGTGGCAGGCGCGTTAGGCCCCGGGAGTTGGTTCGGCGGACAGTTATCGGGTCCCAAGGACTCGGAAGGTCTTTCCGGTCTGGTTTCCCTTGAAGTCCTTGACCACAATTTCGAGGATGTTAGTTCCCTGGTTGATGAAGATCTGACCTAGGTTCCATTCTTGATCCTGCACGAGCACGTCATCCAAGAAGGCGGTCATGCCTTTGATAAGCCAGCGTCCATTCTTCTCCTGAATCGAGTCCAGAGAGGTATTGAACACCTCGGCACCGTTGAGGTAAGCCTCGATCCCGTAGACCCCCCGTTGGGCCTCGACGCCGCGCTCTCGTCCGTGGGGCGCCACCACGACGACGGGATCGGAGACGACAATGTGAATGGTCCAGTAGCCCACGGGCACGCTCCCCTGGGCAAACAGGGAGACGGGAGCCCCCTGCCCCTCGGGGTAGGCCTTCACATCATAGAAGACCGGCGACTTCGGGTCCTGGGACTGGGGATACACCAGCAAGGGGTTCACCAATTCATCGAGTTGCTGGTCCAGGACAAAGAGGCGATGGTGAGACTCGCTGGCCCCGGTCTGAACCTCTGCCTGTCCCAGGGGTTCCCCTCGCCGGAAGGAGTGCTTGGTCTCGTCGAGCATGGGATCGATCCGAGTGACCACTGTCCTCAGGTTATCCTCGTGGGCCAGGGCCACAAATCCCCCCAGGCCCGAGGGAAAATCTTGCACCTGCTGGGCCCCCGGTCGAAACACGAACACGACATCGCCGCTTTCAGGACTGGCCAGCACAGGCGAGGTCGTCTGCACTTCGATCCCCGGCAACACCGCCCCTGAGGTCTTCTGGCCAAAGGTTCGAAGCACGACCATGTCCGCCGCGGGCCAATCGTACGCCGCCACTCCCGATACCACAACCAAGCCCAAAATCCACCCTGTCAGGCCTTTCATTGGATGCGAACCTCCAGTCGAAGGAGGGTCTGATCAACCCCCAAGTAGAGAGAACTGCCTTCACGGTCGAGCAACAGGTCCTGGGACACGAACGGGAGGGTCAGGACAGAGGCCCCGGTCGGCGAGGAGATTCTCAGCGCTGCCTGGGAACCGTCCTTCTCGATGAAGGCGATCAGGTCGGTCCCCGGAAGGCCCCTCAGGAGATAGGGGCTCCCGTGAACAGGCATGACCACCTCGTGCTGAGGGTCCCGGGGATCGAGGAAGGCGAGGCCGGCTTCGGTCTGGTAGTAGGCCAACTTACCGCCGTTGAAGAAGCCCAACGGCGTGGGCCAGGGGCGGTTTTCCTTGAGAGGCTTGTGAAACACGGGCCGGAACTCCGATCCGCCTCTCTCCAGCACGAGAAAGCGCTTAGGATCCACACCAGCCAGAACCAAAATGGCCCCGTCCCGGGGAGCGATCGAAACGTTGTAGATCACCGAGAGACGGCTACCCCCGGGTTGAAAACCGCCGGAGGGCACTCCTGTGGGGCCGAAGATCTGCACCTTGCCGTCGAGGGTCCCCACCACTGTCAACGTCGTCGAAGTATCAAAGGCTGTGATCATGCTGGCGAACCGTTTGGCCCACTGCAGGTGACCATCCTTACCGTAAGCCTTGAGGCCTAGCCGATTTTCATCCACGGTAAACAGTCGACCACCAGCCCAGGCCGGATACTGCTCCCCCGGGATAGAGAACAGCGGGCCTTGGGGCCCCTCGACCACCAATTGGTCCTTCGACGGGTCGTACCACGCCAGGCGGTCTCCCCAAGCCGTGGACTGGGGTCGACGGGCCGATACCCGCTCCAGTTGGCCTTGAGAGTTCCAGTATCCGTCCCAGCCGCTGAACACAAAAAAGGCCCCTCCCGGGGAAAGATGGTCTGTCTTCAGCTCCGCCAGGGGCAGGACCTGCGCAGGAACCACGGTGAGTTCACGGGGAAGGATTCGGGGAAAAAAGAAGAGATAGATGAGAACAAACAGAACCGCCAAGGACGTGTACACGACCATTGCCTGTTTGTCCCGGGAAGAGGATTCACGCAGCAGACCCATGGGGCAAGGATACCTGTCCCTTCGGCCCCCTGTCAATGAACGCTTCGAAGCTCTACTGCTTCTCGGCGATATCCTTGCGCTTCAGGTCATTTTCGAGCTTGAGGGACCAGATGTCCATTTTCTTCTTGATGTTTTCGGCGTCCTGGCTGCGGTTGATCGCAATCGACAGGTACCTCAACGCCCCCAGATACTTGATGGCCAGGCGAAAGTCATCGAATCTCAGGGTGGAGAGTTCGTACTTCTCGCGATAGCGATTGGCCGTCTGGTCAAGAAGTTTGCGGGTGAGGGTCAGGTGAGCCATTTTCGTTTCGTAGCCCTCAGCATTGGGATCCATATCCTGAAAGATGGTCTTGAGATTCAAAAGGTTTTTAACCACGGTGGCAAAGCGGCCTTCGAGTTCAACAAAGGCCCACTTCCACTTTGTGTTGTCGCCGTAGCCGACCAACACCAGTTGAATCGAAAGACCCATCTTGCTAATGAGCTTCCACCGGTCCAGATAATCGAACGATGAAATCAGGTCGACCTTTTCCTCGTAGTCCGAGTAGGGACCGTCGATCACCCCGGAAACCACTTGCTCCATGTATATGATCACTTTGTAACAAAGTTTCCGGGCCTCGTTGAGGTAGCCTTCGTTCTTGACCCCCAGCAAGCTCACCGAAAGGTTGTTCATGAGGACGTAGTAGGAGAGGAGGTTGAGGTTCTCTTCCGCGAGCCGAATTTTCTTATATTCGGCCCCGGTCGAGTCCTTTTCCATCACCTGAAGAATGAGCTTCTCGCGGTTTTCGATGTCCTCAATGGTCTTCTTGTAGTCCTGGATTTTCTCGAGATATTTTTTGCGGGCGTCTTCGCTGACCTTGGACATCATTCACCTCTAGACGCTATGGCGCCCGATCAATTCCTGAGCATGTTGCAAACTCGTCTCGGTAACCGCAGTCCCCGAAAGCATCCGGGCCACTTCCCTCACCCGCTCTGAGCCCTCAATGACCACGACCCCCGTGGAGGTTCTGCCCCCTTCGGATGTCTTTTCCACCCGCAAGTGGCGATCGGCAAACGACGCAATCGATGCCAAGTGAGTGATGCAGAGGACCTGCTTGGTCTTCGAAAGCCGCTTCAAGTACTTTCCCAGGGCGAAGCCGATTTCACCACCGATACCGGTGTCTATCTCGTCAAATATGAGTATCGGTATTTTGTCTACTTCGCTCAAGATGGACTTTAGCGCCAGCATGACCCGGGACAATTCGCCACCACTGGCCGTTTCTCTGAGCAACTTAGGGCTCTCGCCCACGTTAGCAGCGAGCAGAAACTCAATCTGGTCCAAGCCAAAGGGAGTGCAGACTGGTTTGCCCGATTCACCCAGGCGCCGCTGAAAGCCGATGGTGAAGATCGCCCCCCGCATACCCAGGTCCGCCAAAGCCTCTTTCACCCCAGCTTCGAGGCGCTTGGCCGCCTCCTGCCGGCGCTCCGAAAGTTTGACTGCCGCCTTGATGAGGTGCTGCTCCAGCAGGTTGACCCGGGCTTCGGCACTTTGCCGCTCCGAGGCGACGTTCTCCAGGACAGCCAAACGAGCCTTGGCCTGGGCCAGAGTATCCAAGATCCCGGAAAGCCCGGGACCGTAGCGTTTTTCGAGGCTGTGGAGGACAGCCAACCGCTCATTCACTTCTTCCAGGCGTTCGGGACTGAAGCTTAGCCCCAGCCGGTACCGGTGCAGGGTCTGGGCGATGTCCTCGACTTCCAGGAGGGCATTTTCGAGGCGGGTTTCTTCGCCGGTCCACTGGTCATCGACGGCCACGACCAGGGCGAGAGCCTGGCGGGCTGACTGCAACTGGGTCAACGCAGAACTGCGGCCCCCGGTCAACGCGTCTTCGAGTTGGGAAAGCGCACCGCCAAGCTTGCCGAATTGCTCCAGGCGAGACCGCTCCGCTTTCAGTTCTTCCTCTTCCTGTTCCTGGGGATTGGCGCGCTCGATGTCATGGACGATTTGGTTGAGCCGAAACAGTTCCTGGTCCCGTTCCGACTCGCTGAGGATGAGGTCTTCCCATTCCTTTTTTGCCTGGGTTAACTCTTGAAACTGGACCCCGAACGCCCGAAGGTCGGCGTCCAAGTCGGCATACCGATCCAGAAGCCGACGATGCTGGTCTGCCGTGAACAAACTTTGGTGCTCGTGTTGACCGTGGAGGTCGACCAGATACCCCGTTAACTCTTCGAGCTGGGTGCGAGTCACGGGCTGACCACCCACGGAACAGATGCCCCTCTTTTGGGACCGAATGGTGCGCCTGAGGACCAGCGGTTCATCCGCAGGCCACGCGACCCCGTTGGCCTCGCACCACCCCAGGGCTTCTTCCGAGGGGTCCCAGTCGAACACCCCCGACACTTGAGCTTCCTCTGCTCCCGTACGAATCACGTCAGCCTCGGCCCGGTTCCCCAGGAGAAGGCCAAGAGCGCCCACCAGGATCGACTTACCGGCCCCCGTTTCCCCCGTGAGAACGTTGAGACCCGGGGCAAAGCCGACTCTCACCTTCTCCATCAGAGCATAGTTGCTAATCGTGAGTTCCTGGATCACACCGGCTCCTTAGTTCAGTTTGGCGTGGACAATCTCGTAGAAGGACCGTCGGTCAGACTTCACGAGCAAGGCCTTCCTCGGGTGGCGAGTCACCGAGATCCGGTCCCCAGGTCGGGGCTGGAACACCCCTCGCCCGTCCACCGTGAGTGTAACGGGAATTCGCTGATTTTGCTTTACCGTGACCGTGATTTTCTCCTGGGGTGGTAACACCAGGGGCCGGTTCGACAACGAATGGGGACAAATGGGAGTCAGAATCAACGCTTCGGTCTCCGGATGGAGGATGGGGCCTCCCGCCGACAACGAATACGCCGTGGACCCCGTGGGGGAGGCAACAATGAGTCCGTCGGCCCGGTACTGCCCAAGGAACACTCCCGACAAATCCACGTCGAGGACCACGAGCCGGGACGCGGAACTGCCGCTCAGGACACAGTCGTTCAAAGCCGACTCTTTCAGCAGCGTTCGACCGTCACGATGAACTTCAATGTCGAGCATGAGGCGCTCGGACAGGCGGGTCTCACCTCGACGGAAGGAATCGAGGGCCGCCAGCCACTCCTCCCCCAGAACTTCCGTCATAAAACCCACTGTTCCCAGATTAACGCCTAGAATGGGGATGGGACGAGAGGCAAAGAGGCGGCAGGTGAACAGAACGGTGCCGTCGCCCCCTAGAACGATGGCAGCCTCCGCCGACGAGTACTCGGCCTCCAGCTCAGGGGTCACGAGCTCTTGGCCCCGGTAGGACAGCACGAGGGTGCGGATGCCGCTGGCTTCCAGGGTATTCAGGATGCTCTTGGAGTACTCAGCAGCCTTCCTCTTGTCGAGGTTGGCCACGATGACCACCGACGTCAGATCCATGGGGCTCCTCTCAAGGTAAGGAAGAAATAACCTTTCCCAGCAGTTCCAAGTCCTTGGCAGAAATGGTGGAATACAGGGGAAAAATCAAGGTGTGAAAGAGGAAAGACCGAGCGTGGGGACAAAAATCCCCCGAGGTTTCGGCATTCAGGTACGGTTGATTGCGAAAGGCCCAATCGGCATCCACCGCCTTCTTCCGGCAATAGGCCAGCACGTCCTTGGCTCCGGAGTCGACCAGGACAGGAAACCAAGGCAGCACAGGCTCTCCATTGCCCATTTGTTTCGGTTGCCGGTAAACTCGGGGGAGGCGATGGTACAGATAGCGAAAGTGCTCTTTCTTCTTCTCGGCGAATCCACCTAGGTCCTTCCACTGCGAAAGGATGAGCGCCGACCCTAGATCGGACAGCGACTCCCACGAGAAGGCCACCGGAGGCTCGGGGGTCGCCGAACGAAACCCGAGAAAACATCCCCCGGCACCGGCGACCAAGGTCTCGGGGGAAAAAAACATCAGGACCGCCGAACCCCAGGTACCGACGGGCTTGCCGTTGTACACCCCACCCAACCCGCTACTCACGTCCTCTACCACCGGAAGCCCAAGGGAGCACAGGGCCTCCATTTCCGGGACAAAGCCCAGGCAACAGTCGACCACGAGGGCCTTGGGCTCCCGACTCAAGAGAGGCCGGACGGCGTCGACGGAAATCACCGGGGACTCTTGCCGGACGTCGGCAAACAAGGGAACCAGACCCAACTCCTCGAGACCCTTGGCCCAATAGGACGGCGCCAGCGGCGACAAGACCACTTTGTCACCGCCCTGGAGCCCCAGGGACTTCATCAGACGATGAAGCGCATCCCTGACGGAGGCCAGCAGGTAAGTCTCTTTCAAACCAAGACTTTTCCCGATGTCAGCGCGGGCGGTGTTCGCTACCTCACCACTGGCCAACCGATCATGGACCATCGCATCGAGAACTTGGTCGAAATCATGCCGCCGCAAAGAAGGTCTGACCAGGGGGAGCGACACCAAACCCTCAACGAGCAATCACGGAGATTTGTTGCAATTCTTTCGGATCAAACAGCCGATGAATGTCCAGAATGATGAGATAGCCTTCTTCCCCCGGAACCACGCCCTGGATGTACTCAGCACCAATCCCAGAAATGATTTGCGGAGGGGGTTGCACCTGGTCCATCTCGATCGAAACAACCCTCAAGACCTTGTCGATGATGATCCCAATCTTGGTTCCGTTGATATTGATGATGATCGAGCCACTGAGCAGCTCGTCATCCTCGCTCATCTGAATCCGCTTGATATGAAACCGACGGTGGAGGTTAATGACGGGAACAATATCACCCCGCAGGTTAAAGATCCCCTCCACATAGGAAGGAGCATTCGGGATCGACCGGATGGCTTCGACCTTCCAAATTTCATTGACGTCCATGATGTCGATGCCATACTGCTCATTCCCTAACTGGAAGGTCACAAGCTGTTTCTGGTTTTCCTTTTCCNCCCCGAGCCTCCGTCTTTTGTCAGAAGGATAACGGACAGGGCCCCAAAAAGCAAGTTGCCCGGTCACTGCCAAGGCCAAGGCACATAAAAAAACCCCATCGGGGGGATGGGGTTGGGAATAAAAAAGAAGCCTGGCGACGACCTACTCTCCCGCGATAGCAGTACCATTGGCGCTGAAGAGCTTA
>JGI26470J50227_1000038_pt1 | contig 62394 bp, 78 predicted proteins | sample FreactTroBogLake_FD_50227 | JGI IMG/M metagenome (IMG submission 50227)
AGCCGTCGCCGTAGCCGTAGCCGTAGCCGTCGCCGTTGCCGTAGCCGTAGCCGTTGCCGTAGCCGTAGCCGTTGCCGTAGCCGTCGCCGTTGCCGTAGCCGTAGCCGTAGCCGTTGCCGTAGCCGTCGCCGACAGGCTTAAAATTTTCGCTCATTTGATTCCCCAATCGTCAGAAACTTGAACTGCGAAAATCTCCGCTCCAGCAGGAATATCGACATCTTCAACCGGGCGAAGATCTGCCTTGGCCTTCTTAGGATCTTCGATCATTCCCGCGAAACCGATACTCTCCCATTTGAAAACATGAAGTGCACGAGAGAGCTTTATTCTGCCATTCTCCCGCGTGACGTCGCCAGCAAAAATCCATCCGCGATCGACGACGATCACTGCACGATTTCCATTGCTCTTGACAGGAGCATATTCAACGCCATTGATTGTGATGATATTCGACATTTCCATTCTCCTCTAAAAAAGATTCCGGCAGAGAACCTTCGCTCCCTGCCGGAATTTATCACATGGCAGCAGTGTCGGAGTCAACTTCCGGCGCAGCGATGTCGCCCTTGATCTCGCCCTTCTTCAGGCTTTCGCGGAATGAAAGCGCATCACGATAAAGCGCTTCCCAACCTTCGAGTTCGGAGAGCTTCTTGCCGCGCTCGATCTTCCAGCCCATCCAGTCGCCTTCGGCGTTGCTTTCATCGGCGACGGAAATGTCATACACCCGATAAAACAACGGGGGCGTATAGCTGGTGCCGTCGGAGCGGACGACCTTTTCCGACGTCGCGAGCGTCAGCCACTTCCGCGACTTCTTGAGCTGGGTGGAGGCCATCGGTAGGAAGCATCGCCTTCCACCCGCAGACAGGTTGAGGCCGAAAAATTGGGCAGTCTCCTGCACCAGATTTCCGTCTTTCGTAAAGGGCCGGTTCTTTTCGTCGCGGGTGCAAGCTTCAAGAATGTCAGCATTCTCGTGAACGGCCACAAGACCCTTGCCGGTGGAGCGCGGTGCCCATTCCAGCCATTGCTTGACGTAATGAACAGGCAGGAACAAAAGCGGCGGATCGAAAATCTCCTGAGTTCCGACATCGCAGATGTCTCCGATGCTGGCGCCAGCGATGTATTCGGGCTTTTTTGGTTGGACCTGAGGGCTCAGCGCCTGAAGGATCGTCAAACGAGGAATGATCAAATCGGTCGACTTGACATTCTCAAGGCCTGAACCGGCTTCAGCCTCGAAAACATCGAGGCTCGTGGCGAGGGCTGTGCTCTTGGGGGTGACGGTGGCGAGGGCCGGTTCGGTTTTCTCCGGCTCTTTCTTCACAGTTGGCGATTTGGCCATATTTACACTCCTTGCATGCTTGGGGTCCGACTACCGGAGATCCACTTTTGATGCGATTTGAAGCTTGCCTCGGATTTTTATAAAAAGCGCGCTGATTTTTGTAAAATTTTCGAAAAAATTTTCAGCCATTGAAATCATTGATGAATTTCTGAACATTTTTCGCCAAACTGATGAAAAAGTTGTTTTCTTTTCTGATGAATTGGCGCATAATGCCTTTGTTGGTTCGAGGGAACCTTCTAGATTGGAGACTGAAATGAGCATCGAACTTAATTCGCTGGAACGCCGCACACGCGAGCTTTTCGAAAAAGCTGATAAGCCTTTCGGCGAGATGAATCACATCATGCTTTCAAAAGTTTTTGCCACGATGTGGGCGCACTCTCTTTCAATAAATCGGATAATTAAGATCGCCAAGGCAATTTACGACATTGATGGTCCGATCGATTTTGATCCTGCGCTCAAAAATCTTGTTAAGCAGAAAGTTCTGCGCACCAGAAAAGTGCAGAACGTCACCCTTTACGAAGTCAATTATTGAGGAGCTCCGAATGACTCGCATCAATCTCGTTCCGCCGGAAGAGCTCCACGACAAGCACCTGTTGGCCGAATACAGAGAACTGCCGCGCATCTTCCGACTGGCAAGGCGCGCGCCGGAGGCTCCTGAGGTTTACACGCTCGGGCGCGGGCATGTCATGTTTTTCTACGACAAGCTGGCATTCCTCGCGCAGCGTCAGCGCTCTCTGATCAATGAAATGATCCGGCGAGGCTTCCGGCCGCAATTCACAAATATCGATGAATTGATGAATTCGTGCCCGGATGAATTCAAGGGCGATTACGTACCGACGCCTGCCGCCCTCGACCTCAACCGCGCGCGCATCCTCGCCCGTCAGCCTCAGGAGCGGAAATGACCACTGTCAATTGCATTCCTCTCGAAGAGTTGACCGATCGTCAGCTCAAAGCCGAATATTACGAAATCCAGCGGGTTTTCAAATGGGTCAACGCGAGCCTGAAAAACGGCAAGCCGATGAAAATTCCTGAGACCTACAGTTTCGGCCCCGGTCATGCGAAATTTTTCTACGACAAACTGCAATATTGTGCTGACAGGCTGATCGAAATAATCGACGAGCTGAAATTCAGAAAAATGCGCGTTCAACCGCTCGAACGATTGCCGACTGGCATCCCGAAAAGGTTTTTCGGCCGATGGCAACCGACGTCCGCCGATCAGGAGCTGAACCGCGAATGGCTGGCCCGGCGCGCAGCTCTCCAGCCGGAGAAGCCCAAAAGGCCAGTTTTGACTCCCCGAAACTGGGACTGATAAAAATAATTCGTCCTATTGGACGAATTTTGTTTTCTTTTTCTAAAAAATCAGGCATAACTCTTTTATCGGTCAACGGGACCGATCAGACAGGAGACACGAGATGAAGATTTACGCTTTCGACTTCAAAAACCTCACCATCACCGCTTATCCCACGGTCGCCGATGCTCAGGCTGCCGGCAACGGACGCACCCTCGCCGCGAATGCCGACGACCTTATGAAGGCGCTGGTTTCGGGAGATCAGATGGTCAATCTCTACAACAATTACGTCCCCGATTTCCCCATCAAGAAGTTCGAGACCAAGCTCAAGGGCGCCGAGCGCCTGATCCTTCTCGCTCAGTCGAAGGCGACTGAGGGGAAAACCGCCCCCAAGGAGGCTGAACCAGTGGCAAGCAAGACCAATCCTGAGTCTGTCAAGAAGTCCCCGACCAAGAAGGCCGAAGGCGAAGGCAAGCGCGGTCGCACTTCCGAATTCGTCGGCAAGCGCATTTTCCCTGTCGAAGGGCTGGAGGGCAATCCCCGGCGCGAGGGAACTGGCGGATACAATTCGATGAGCATCATCATCTCGGCCGGCAAGCGCGGCATCACCTTTGAGAATTTCATCGAAAAGGGTGGACGCGCGGTCGATCTGCGCTGGGACCTCGCCCACGGCAGCGTCATCGTCGAGTGATGCAACAGCTTGGGGCCGGAATTTCCGGCCCCAGTCCGATGCACCATCCGCATCAAGATAGGAGATTCAAATGGAAGAGAAAATCGAAATCAAAAAGCGCCTTACCGGCGAGGTAATTTTTTCCGCCAGCATTGATTGCGAACCCGGCGCGCTGCCATCTGTTAAATTAGGTTTGGCCGTTATGTTGGCTATTAAAAGCCGCGCGTACCTCAGCCGCGCGGACCTCAGTGGCGCGGACCTCAGTGGCGCGGACCTCAGTGGCGCGGACCTCAGCCGCGCGGACCTCAGTGGCGCGAACTTCAGTGGCGCGAACCTCAGTGGCGCGAACCTCAGCCGCGCGGACCTCAGTGGCGCGAACTTCAGTGGCGCGAACCTCAGTGGCGCGAACCTCAGTGGCGCGGACCTCAGTGGCGCGGACCTCAGCCGCGCGTACCTCAACGGCGCGAACCTCAGCGGCGCGGACCTCAGCCGCGCGAACCTCAGCCGCGCGAACCTCAGCCGCGCGAACCTCAGCAGCGCGAACCTCGTTGATGGTGGTCAAAGATCAGACGGTTATCGTTTTATTGGGTGGGTGAAAGATTCAATCCTTCAAATTCTCGCAGGTTGTCGCGATTTTTCAATTATTGAAGCGCGCGCGCATTGGCTTGCCACGCGCGGGGGGACGCCGCTTGGCGATGAAACGATCTGTATTCTAGATCACATCGAAGCTGTTGCAAAGATTCGCAAACTTATCTGAAATAAATCGTCCTATCGATGATGTAATTTAAAATCCAAACGAAAAGGAACATAAAATGTCGCACGAAGTTGAAACAATGGCCTACGCCAACGCAGTACCATGGCATGGTTTGGGCAACAAGGTCGACCCAAAAACGACCGTCGACGAAATGCTCGTCGCTGCTGGTCTTGATTGGCAGGTCAAGCTGCGTCCCCTTTTCGCCCAGACGGAAAACGGCGAAATGATCAAGCTGCCATTGCGGCGGGCGCTGGTCCGCAGTTCCGACAACAAGATCATGTCCGTCACTGGCGACATCTGGAAACCCTTCCAGAACAAGGACGCCATGGAATTCTTCCGCGACTACACTGAGGCCGGTGGCGCGCGGCTGGAGACAGCCGGCAGCCTTCATGGCGGAAAGTTGATCTGGGCTCTCGCCTCGATCAACGAGGGCTTTACCGTCAAGCGCACCGACCACACAAAAGGCTACATTCTGCTGACGTCGCCCCATGAAGTCGGCAAGGCCATCACTGTCCGCACCACGACAGTGCGCGTGGTCTGTGCCAACACGATGGCTATGGCCGTCAATGGATCTCAGGCGTCTTATTCGCAGAACCACCTGACGAAGTTCAACGCTGCCGCTGCCAAGGAGACCATCGTCCTCGCTCGCGCCCAAGTGCATCAGGCGCACATCGATGCTCAGGCTCTGACTCAGCTGCAGCTAAGCGAATTCGACACTGTGCGTTTTCTGGCGCGCTTTTTTCAGCCTGCTCCTGAAGGCGTCAAGGAGGACGCCCATGCCGAAACCCTCCTCAATGTCCACAACGAGCGCTCCAAGGTCTTCGATGCCATTCTGAAGAGCGTCAACGATGCGCCGGGTGCCGATCCGGGCACAGGCTGGGGTGTGCTGAATGGCGTCACCCATTGGGCCGACCATGTCGCTGGCAACCAGTCTGCCGCCCGGCTCTACAACGCATGGCTGGGTGAGCGTGCCGCGACAAAGCTCAAGGTTCGAGATGCCTTGCTCCAGATGGTTTAAACCTAAGCAATTGAAAGGCCGGAGAAATCCGGCCTTTTTCCTGTTTTCAAAATCTCGGTTCCGTTTCCATTCTATAGGCATTTCTCACCTCTACAGACGACAACACAGAGAAAAAGAATTTTATATAGAGAAGGAAAACTGGGGTTAAGAATGGAAACGGATCCAGCCGATGCAGCCCTGTTGAGGAGCCGATGAACATCAAGATTGAGGGCAATCGCTGCCGAACGACCAGCGCTTACAATGTGAGGGTGCTGCGCGCATTGCCGAAACTCGAAGGGATGAAGCGCTGGGGCGCGGAGCGGACGCTCTCGTTCGAAAATACGCCTTACAATCTCGAAATTTGGCGCCAGACGTTCCCTGAGGCGACGATTGAGGGCGGAATGCCGATCGCGCCAACAGGCGTGGTCGCTGACGCCCTTTTCGACCTCAAGGGCGACCGCCCTAGGTTCGCCTACAGAACCCAGCCTAGAGCCCATCAGAGGGCCGCGCTTGAAAAGCTAGCTGGGAAACCGGCTGTCGGCCTTTTCATGGACATTGGCACCGGGAAAAGCTGGACAGCGATCGCGATGATCGGGATGCGCTGGTGCGCTGGTCAGTCCGAACACGTCCTGTTGATCGCCAAGAACGGAGTGCACCAGCAATGGGTGAGTGAACAGATCCCTCAACACATCAGTCCTGTTGTCCCTTGGAAGGCTTGGGTTTGGAAAGAGGGCAAGACTGCCGCAGCGAAATTTGAAACAATGCTCAAATTCGATGGCCTAAAGATTTTCGCCATCAACATCGACGCCATCAGAACGAAAAAGGCCGAAGCTTCCATCCTACGATTCCTTCAGGCGGCCAATGGAACTGCCACAATTATCGAGGACGAAAGTCAGGACATCAAAAATCTCTCGTCCGAGCGCACCAAGGCAGCCATAAAATTTCGCAAATTGTGCAAATATGCAATGATCATGACTGGCACCCCAATAGCCAAGGATCTTGTCGACCTTTTCAGCCAGTTCGCATTCCTCGACGAAAGTATCATTGGTCATCGATATATGACCACATTCAAGAATCAATATTGTGTTTTGCAACCGAACCCATTCAGCCCCAAGCCCAAAGTCGTCGGCCACAAGAATGTTGAAGAGTTGTACAAGCGGATTGATCCTTACATTTTCCGAATAACGACCGAAGAGGCTCTCGATCTGCCGCCCAAGGTTTTCATTTCCAGGCCATTCGTGTTGAGTGCCGAACAGATCAAAATAATGAAGGACCTCAAGGAGCAATTTTTCTCCGATTTCGGAAATGACGACGCTGCATCAGTCAGAAACGCTGCATCCCTTTTGACCAAACTGCAGCAGGTCAGCTGCGGTTTTCTGCCGATGGATGATGGATCATTCCGCGAGTTGCCAAATCCTCGCCTCGACGAATTGATGACGATACTCGAACAGCGTGAGGGCAAGGCGATTGTCTGGTGCCGGTTCAATCGTGACATAATTAATGTCAAGAATGCATTGAACAAGATAGAGCCGGAAAGCGCAGTCGATTATTACGGCAAAACGAGTGCCGCGATGCGCGCCGAAAACAAAGACAATTTCCTCGATTCAAAATCCGGCGTCCGCTATCTCGTCGCTTCGCCAGAGGCTGCCGGCACCGGCCTCAACCTGCAAGGCATCTGCCGGACGAATGTCTATTATTCCAACAGCTTCAATTCGCTCGCCCGTTGGCAGAGTGAGGGGCGCACATGGCGCGATGGAACCACTGGCACCGTCACCTATTTTGATCTGGTGGCGCGGAAAAGTCCAGACGCCAAAATCTTGGCCAATCTGCGAGCCAAGAAAGATATCAGCACTCTGACATTGGACGACTATCGCAAGCTCCTGCTCATGGAGGAAGAAGATGAGATTTAGCCGTCGCGAAAGGACATTGATCAAAAGGCTGCAAGTTCTTGAAGGAGATTATTTCACATTCGAGAAATTGACTGTCAATTGCGAGAACAAAAGGCGCGCCAAATATTTTCGTCAATCACTGCTAATCGGGATACGCAAACTGATGAAAAAGCTCGACGCAATGGGCATTGAGTTCAAGCGCGTCACCCCAATCGGCCGTGGACATCGCAGCCTTTTCCGGGTAAGTGATAAAATTCACGAAATATAAAATAACAGTTTTCTAAGAGGCAAAAACCGGGCAGAATAAAAATTCCTTCGGGACAGATTTTAGATTTGGAGACATCAAATGAGCTACCGCTTCAGCAACAATGGCGAAAAATCCAACACTCAGCTAGTCTATGAAGAGATCGTCAACCGGCACAAGCTCGGGATTTTGCCGGTTGAGTTTACGTCGAAAAATTTCGTCGAATATCTCGGGATCAGCATCAACAAAATTTCGAGCTCTTTTAGATATCTCGAAGGAAAAGGTGTTCTTGAGATCAAAAAACAAGGTCTCAACAGCTTGTTCTTTTATTCTTTTGTCGAAGAGAAAGATTTGGTTTTTCACTCGAAGCCAATTTTCTCGAACAGAAACATTATCAAGGGCGTCCATCGCCCAAGGAGAAAATTCGAGACCGAAGATCAAAAAAGCAAGCAGTCAATAAAAACTCTGCTGAATGAGATTTTTGACATAATCTGCGAAATCGAAAAACTTCTGGATCAATAAAATGAAATTCAAGCGCGCCTTCCTTATGAATCCGAATTTCCGTTTTGAAACGGAAAAGATCCGGCAAGTCGCGGACGAGCTGATTTACGTCTGCGATACGCCAATGTTCGACAATTTGATCGGTCAGAACAATCGCCGCAGATTTGAAGACAAGATAGCTTCAGCGATGGCAGATTTCGATTTCGAAAATGACGTCATTGTCGTTTACGGAGATCCGATCATTATGGCGATTATGATAATGTTCGCTTGCATCATGCAATCGCCAACGGAAATTAAACCGATCAATATCGCACGCTGGTCGGCCAGCGAAGACAAATATCTTGTGCGTCAAATCTCGGAGGAATTTTTCCCCGAAGAAACTGTGGAGAGATGAAATGTCAGGACAGTATGAGAAAACAGCAAGAATTCAATCTGGCGACTGGCAAGCTGCTGCAAAATCTGCTGAAAAGCCGAACAACAATGATGCTGAATTGCAGCGCGCTGCGGCTGCTCTGGCTGCGATCATGATGGTCATGACGCAAGGTGGAAGAACTGTCCCGAACACCAATGATGTTCGAGGCCTCGACATCATTCGTTCGACACTCAATCGCGTTCATGCTCAAGAGTTGCAGGGCGCATCCCCGACAGGTTTCACTGGCTCGGAGGATCAATTTAAAACGGAAACCGACCCAAAACTCGCCGCTGTTCGTGAGGCGCTGGAAATCTAACAATGGCAATAATTTACCGAACTCCTGAAAATCTCGAAAAATTGCGCAAGATGGCAGCCGCCAAGGTGCCAACAATCGAGATCGCTAGGGAGTTCGGTTGTCGCCACAACACTGTCCGCGCTTGGGCACGTCAGATGAATATAAAATTGAATAGTCAGATGGATTCTTCAAAAGACCCCTCTGTCAAGAAAAATAGAACGGAAGGCATCATTGCAGCTTGGCGCCGTCCGGAAGTCCGCGCAAAGGTTAAAGCCTATTGGTCAAGCGAACAAGCCAAAATTCATCAGAAACTTGCTGCACTCGGTAAAAGGCGCAAATATCTCGCGCGCAAGGCGCAGCTGTCTGTACCCAGTTGGGTTCCGGAGCAGTTAAAACAAAAATACATCAATCGTGCCCACAAGAATGGAGAGCTGGAAGCAGCCGCTTGGGCAAGAAAACAGAAGCAAAAAATGAATGTTTCTGGCACTCAAGAAAAGCGTAAAATTCAGTTTCAGCAGAAGGAGAATAACATTGAATAGATCGATCGTTGTCGGTGTTATTTGCGCCTTGAGTTCGAGCGCAGTCAGCTCTCTGGCTTGGGAGGGTGACGATATACCAGCATTGTTTTTTGCGCGGGATCGTGGACAGATCCCGAGGTCTGTTCAAATTCTGCAGCCTTATGGCAATCTCGACAGCTCTCGCACGCGCAATGCATTGCTCGTCGCTGAGGCGGTCCGCGCAAGGGTCGGAGAGCGTTGGGTTGCTTCCGCTCTGAAAATAACAAAGATCGAGAGCAACTACCGTTGCAACGCTGTAAACCGGAAATCCGGCGCAACAGGTCTAGGCCAATTGATGTTCTATTCCGCGAGGGCGCTTGAACCCGGCTCGGAATATCACAGAGACGACTGCGAAACAGGCGCGCGATTGATCGCGCTGCATATGCAGGCCTGCCTTTCGGCAGGAGTCACTAATGAAGCAGAGATGGCGAAATGCCATGTTGCAGGAATTCGCGGATGGAATCATCGCCTCGCGCGCTGGGCCGAACGATACAAAGCCTCGTATTCGCGCATGGTTTCTGGCGCACATCCAGTTCAACTCGCAGATGCCAGCGGATGGATCGTCCGTGGAACAATTTCAATATTTAGATAGAAGAAGTTAGATTGAAAAACAATGAAAAAGCCAATTGAAATGGGAAAACAATATCGCACCGAGGACGGGCGCGAGGTCAGGATTTACGCGGTGGATGGCTACAAACCGTATCCCATTCATGGCGCAATAAAATTTAGCGATGGGTTTGGAACCGCATATTGGACAGAGCATGGCGAAAATGCCGCTACGCCAAATTACAGCCTCATCGAAATCAAGCCGAAGCGCAAGATCGAGTTCTGGGTGAATGTGTATCCAGATTGGGGGACTGAATGTCATTCAACAAAAGCCGATGCCGACGGGTGCGCGGCTAGTAATCGTCTGGCATGCCTTCACTTCATCCGCGAGTACGAGGAAGGAGAAGGGCTATGACCATCCGCGACCGCATAGCACGGGCGATAGCGCCATACGAGCTAGAGCCGACGCCGGAGACACTGGCGACCGCTGATCGCGTGATTGAGGCGTTGCGCGAGCCGGGCGAGGCGACGATTGAACGGATGTGGGAGCGTTTCGTGTTCTCACCAAGTCTGACGGCGATACAAACGAGATTGCGCGCCGCCTACGCGGCCATATGGAGCGAGAAATGAGCGAACAACGCAAATACGAATTTACCGGCGAAACCAAGGAATGGTGCGGCATCACGTTGCGCCAAATCCGCGCCGTTCGCGCGATTGGTTGGATCGCTGCCGGAACTGTTGGCGGCTGGATCGAAAGTGAAGAAAATCTCGATCAAGTTTCCGGCAATGCGTGGGTCTACGGCAATGCGTGGGTCTACGGCAATGCGTGCGTCTCCGGCAATGCGCAGGTCTCCGGCAATGCGTGGGTCTCCGGCAATGCGCGGGTCTACGGCAATGCGCAGGTCTCCGGCAATGCGTGGGTCTTCGGCAATGCGTGGGTCTACGGCAATGCGTGGGTCTACGGCGATGCGCGCGTCTACGGCGATGCGCGCGTCTCCGGCGATGCGTGGGTCTCCGGCAATGCGCGGGTCTACGGCAATGCGCAGGTCTCCGGCAATGCGTGGGTCTTCGGCAATGCGTGGGTCTACGGCAATGCGCGGGTTGTGTCAAAAATTATCGTTGCAACGCGATCTGACGGCTACACGTTTTTACTAACCCCCGACAAAGACAATATTTTGCGGATTATCGCGGGTTGTCGGTATTTCGACATTGAACAAGCGCGCAAACATTGGCGCGAAACGCGCGGCGGAACGCAATTAGGCGACGAAAGCCTAGCGATTGTCGATCATTTGGAGCGCATGGCTAAGATTTGCGGGCTTATAAATGGAGGCGACAAATGAGCGAGAGCAAGCACACGCCGGGGCCGTGGGAAGTCCATCACGGAACCGATGTAACTGGCTATCCATGTTATTTCATTCACGGCTTTGGTGGTGACGAAAAACATGACACAGCCATGCACGAAGCCAACGCCCGCCTCATCGCCAGCGCGCCCGATCTGCTTGCCGAGGTCGAGCGGTTGCGCGCAAGCAACGCGGAACTGCTGGCGGCGTTGAAAGAGTGTTTAGCTTTTGCGACGCGAAATGAACTCGGCAATTTTGCAAAACGATGCCGCGCCGCCATCGCCCGCGCGGAAGGAGGCGAGGGATGAGCGAAAAAACCATTTGGCACAACATGAGCGACGCGCCCACGTCAGGTTCGCGCATTGTCGCGATTTATAACGATGGAAGCGGTGCAAGTTGCTTCATTGCTTTAGATGGCAGCCAGCTTCTTGATGCGGATGGATATGAATTGAGTTTTTTGGACATAGCCGAAAACTATGGCCAATGGGCTTATTTGCCTGACAACATGAAGCTGTGGTGCGAAATTCGCGAACATGACCCGGTGACGCTGCCATGACCCGCCGCCCCGCCACGCGCCAGCAAGTCGCGCGCGCGATAGCCGCGATAGAGGCCATTGGCAAGCCGGTTGCCGCCGTGTCTGTCCACAAGGACGGGACAATCACGGTTCGCATAGGCGATCCGCTGGACAGGTCAACCGAGAGCCGCGACGATGCCGAATTTGAAAATATCATCGCCGGGGCGAAACATGGTCAGAATCGCCATGCGAATTAGGTATGTGCAAATCATCCGATCCAAGGGGATCGAGTTTGCCTATTACCGGCGCGACGGTCGCCGTGTGCCGATCAAGGCGCGTCCGATTGCGTCGCCAGCCTTTGCCGCCGAGGTTGAGGCAATCGAGAAAGCATGGAAAACGACGCCGATTCCCGCGCCCAAGAACACGGTTGGCGTTTTGATCGCGGCTTATAAGAAATCCCCGCGCTGGAATGAAATCAAGCCCGCGACCCGGGCAAGCTATGAGCGCGCCTTTGCTGCGCTTAAGCCATTGGAGAATTTCCCCGCCGCGTCGCTGGATCGCCCCAAGATTTTCCGCTTTCGGGATTCCGTGGTGTTCCCAAAAAATGGCCGATGGATGGCGAACTATGCCGTGACCGTTCTAGGGCTGCTGCTGGCCTTTGGCGTTGACGCTGGCATGGTCAAGGCCAACCCCCTTGCCGAGCCCGTCAGGAAGCTACGGAAGGCCAAGGGAAGCGCAAGGGCGAATAGGCCATGGACCGCCGAGGAACGCGCCGTGGTGCTCGCCGAGGCCCCTAACCATGTCTTACTGCCCTTGGCCCTGCTGATGACAACCGGGATGCGGAAGGCCGATGTGTTCAAGGCCACGCTAGGCGCGATCAAGGACGGCATGATTTCCGTCAGGACCAGCAAGACAGATCAACTGGTTTCCCTGCCCGTTCACCCCGTTCTGGCGTCCGCGTTGGCGACGCGCCCGACCGCCCGGAGCCTCCAAATCGCCCTGAACAGCGACAAGAAACCTTGGACGCCGGATGGTTTCGATACCGTATGGCATAGGTTCCGAGGCCGCTTGGAAGCCGAGGGCAAGGTTGCGCCCGGGCTGACCCTGCATGGCCTTCGCCACACTCTCGGGACGCTCTTGAAAGAAGCCGGGCTAGACGACGGCGCGATTGCGGACGTTCTAGGCCAATCATCAACCAGCATGGCCCGGCATTACAGCCGGGAGGCGCAACTATCGACGGACACGAAAGCCAAGGTCCGGGCGATCAATTTTGGAGGCGGCAAATGAACAACAAAATACCTTGCGGTCATTGCGATTCAGGAACCTATTGCGTTATTCCTGTTCTCCATGGCCTTTCAGCTTTTGGAAATTGCAAATCCACCCGGGAAGCTTTGAAAAAAGCGCCGCGTTGCAAACATGACGATAAACATATTTGTTATGGCGCTCGCGATTGGATTGCAGCGACACAATTCCCCTTAACGGAAAATAAGCGCAAGGAAATATTTAACGCATGTTTTGTGTAAAAAAATTTCCGAACACGCCCTGAACAAAAGTGGCAAACCAAAGTGGCAAACCGTAGAAGCGAAATTTAAGTTATTGGTGCCCGGGGGCGGAATCGAACCACCGACACTGCGATTTTCAGTCGCACCCTACGCGCGCCGCATCAATTACTTAGCCGAAAACCAGAATGGCAAACGGCCCAAAACGGCCAATAGGTTGCGCGAGATTTGGCAAACCGGAGAGACAATATGAGCAACAGACCTTGTTACATTTTCGACATTGACGGGACGTTGGCGGACCTGACGCATCGGCTTCCACATATTCAGAAAAGCCCGAAGGATTGGGATGCTTTTTTCGAGTCGTGCGATGACGACGACCCGATTGAGCATGTTTGCACTTTGGCAAATTCGGTGCGGCGCGCGGCGTCGAGCGTGATTTTTGTTTCAGGTCGCAGCGACCGCGTTCATGGCAAAACGCGCAAGTGGCTGGAAAGGCATGTCGGATTGTGGGCGCTCACCGCGCCGCTCTACATGCGCCGCGACGGCGACCACCGGCCCGATCATGTGGTCAAGCTGGAATTGCTGGAGGAAATCCGGGAGCACGGATACGAGCCAATCATGGCTTTCGACGACCGGGACCAGGTTGTGAAAATGTGGCGCGAGGCGGGCGTTCCATGTGCGCAAGTCGCGCCGGGGGATTTCTGATCCGCCAATTGATAGAGCACCGATAGAGCACCACCAACCGTCAGAAAGCCTTTAAAATTGGTCGGAGTGAGAGGATTCGAACCTCCGACCCCCTCGTCCCGAACGAGGGAACCGCGCGCGAAAACAGCGGTTTTATTGGCTTTTCGCGAATTGTGCGGTGCTCTAAAAGCGCGAACAGAACCGAAACGTGATCTCGTTAAAGCACCGATAGAGCACCCGAAGGAGCGAGCAAATGAAATCCAACCTGATCGACATAACCGTGGTGAAGCATGCGGAAACAACCAAGGCCGTGCTCGTGAGCGACAACGGCGACAAGTCTCGCGGCGTGTGGGTTCCGCTGTCGCAATGCGAGATCGAGCCGGAAGACGGCGAGAAGGACATTTACGTCCTGACGCTTCCCGAATGGCTGGCGATCGACAAGGGGCTGATCTAGGGCGCCCGCCCTGTGGATTACGGGGATTGATGGCGGCGCCGGGGCCGCTGGAGTGAGGGGATGGAAAGCGATGCGCCGCGAAAAAGAAATGTACGCTGAATATCGCCTGTCTTTTGGGCAGCATGTCGTAGTCATCTATCAATGGACAACAGACAAAGGCGGATCGTGGCGAACCATAACGAACCTGTTTTGCCCCGACGAGCCTTACGCGCGCGGAATCGTGGCCGCATTTCCCGAACGCAAGGGAGACAAGGAATGACGCAAGAGGATAAGGCTCGCCAGTGGGATTTGAACGCGGCAAAGAATGCGGAGATTAAGCGCCTTCGCGCCGCGCTGGGCGAAATGCGGGAGTGGCTGCATGACCCGAAACTTGCAATGTGGAGCTATGTTGAAAGCGTCGAAATGTACGATGACATAGTTAAATTGCGCGCCACAATCGACAAGGCGATGGGGGAAGGGTGATGGAATGGCAACCGATTGAGACAGCGCCCAAAAAAGATAATATTGATATTTTAGTTTATCGGCCAACATGCGAGCCAAATGCAAACATCCCCGAGGTCGGGGTTGATTATTATTCAACCCGCCTTGGCGGGTGGGCGAAATCAAATCACGTTCACCAACCTACTCATTGGATGCCGTTGCCCAAACCGCCGAAGCCCTAACCCCAAACACAAAAACCCCGCCCGGCGAACCGGACGGGGCGAAAGGAGATAGATGATGGCAATGAGAACCGAACAACAATGGTTTGACGCTATGCGCGCCAAAGGCCATATGCCTTGTGTTGAAAGCACCGGCTATTTAGATATTTTTGTGTGCGATGAAGGGTTTCACAACGGCCCCGGCTGCGAAACTTGCCATTGGTCGATATGCTATCATTGTTACGATTTGAAAGACATTCCAGAATGCAAAAACCCCGTTTTGGAATTGCAAGCATCCGATCAATGCGGCGGCGTTGACGCGCTCAAATGAATCAATGACCCGTTACCTTCTGCATGAAACCTGAATACAGCATTGCCAATGCTCCTGCTCCCAGGAAACCGAGTGCTGCAATGAGGCCCTTGGATTTAACAGTTTCAACGCTTACACGCCAATCGCGCAAATGCTGAAAATCTCTCTGCATTTCGAGCACGTCTGCGGGCTTGGAAATGTCGACACCTAATGTGACGAAAAATTCAACGAGAGCCTCCTTGGCAGCTCGTTTGGCAATGGCCTCATGTTCATTTTCTCGCTGAGCAGGCATCAATAATCCCCAGTCAAAATTATAATTGAGCGACCAAAAGTCGCTCAATTTTAGTCAACGGCCGAACTCATTAGAAACTTCCGCATCATGAACAGACTTGCCAGCTTCAATTGGAGAGAGATTGATTGTTCGTCCGACAGTGTAAAGCATCGGTCCGTATTCTATCAAAATGTCTGCGACTGCCATTCCCTGCTGAATTCCGGGAATGAATGCCGCGATCTCGCTCGTCAAATGGCCGAGCGACGGAAACTTGGAGATCACATCGATTGCAGCGGTCGATTGCGTCAGGTGCTGATAGCCAGCGATGACGTTTTTCAACACGCTTTCGACTGTTCGCTCTCCGTTGATTAGGGTTTGGACGTTCATTTCAAGACCCCGCAGTCGGTGCAGAGACAGCGGCGACCGCTGTAATCTTGCTGTTGGCAGCCTTCACGGCGGCGACTGCCTGAAGGACACCTGTGGCGATCGTCAACGGGTTCTGGCCCGTCAATGTGCCGTTGGCTTCCGACTGGACGATCGGCGAAGAGGCGAGCGCGGCAAGCGTCTTGACAGCAGCTTTGTTCGGAGAAATCTGCCCTAGATTTACGGCAGCCTGCGTCAGATTGTTGACTGCAATGCAGACATTGCACACGGTCTGGATGTCGGCCGCGATCTGTGGCGCAGCGGAGACGATGGCTGCATCACCTTTCGCAACCGCAGCGTCAATAGCAGCAGCGATTTGACGCAATTTCGCGGCGTCCGTGTTAATGGATGCTTGAATAGAAGACAAATTGCAACCGCCGAGAGCGAGCGGCGCGAGGGCGATGAAGTGACGACGATTAAACTTGTTCATTGTGACACCACCTTTTCAGAGGGAACAACAGCTGCGACATCGGGCGTTGTGACGACCGATTGCACAGCAGGGTTTTTCGAGACCGCGATGATCTGCCAAAGCGGCGAGGCAGTCAAAGCTGCGTACAAGCCCGACCCAAGCCCGATAAGCGTCGTCGCCCCAGCGATGATGGACTTGACGCCTGTGCTTATCTGATCGATAGCGCCGGTCGCCGAAGCTGCATCCGCAGGCTTAAGAATTGAAAGAACAGCGAGCGTCGTTACAACAGACGCTGATGCTGTCAGCACATGTCGCCCGAAGGCGGATATTTGAGCAGTTGTTGGGGCTTGCATTGCGTTTCTCCAAATTGCATTCGCCTCGGATTGAGTTCGCTCCCGTACCGACAGGAGCGAGCGCGCAGCTCACCGGGCGAACAGGCTGCGCGAAGTTGAATTCATGATGTTAGAGCATGATAGAAGTGAAGTGCATATCCGGCGATCAGTGCAGCGCGGTCATGACCGTTGATGATGGCGCGCGCATCGACCCAATCGGCGCGAGTTCCGATGAAAAAATCGGCGAACTTGCGCCCAGTAAACCATCCTTCCGCCATTCCGAACACCATGACAGCGGCAGCAATGTCCGGCCGCATAGCGAGGTCGGGCGAACGCGCGAGATCGACATCGTCGCCGATGACGCCATGGGCGCGCAGGCGCGTCGTGGCGCGCTGATAATTCGCGAGCCATGTCAACTGAACGTCGCCGCGTCCGTCGTAGATCAGGTGCCAAGGGCCAGCAGGATGACCATAAGCTAAGCCGCGCCCATGACCGATCTCTTCGATTGGCTGCATCGTCGAGGCAGTCTCGTGAAAGGCAGTTGCCAGTGCATAAGCGACCCATCGCGGATCAGCGCCGGGCATGTGCGCGGAAAACGCAGCCAGAATGCTCTCGCAGCCCTCGACTTGAGAATTGGAAATGACTCCATGAAAGATCGTCGAGCGCAGCGCGTTGTAAAATGCCTGTGAAGCCATCTTTTTACCCCTCAATAAGAGCCTGTTTGCGCTGCTCTGAGATCCTGACAAATCGCTCGATTGGATCATTTTTTTGAGCAGCTTTTATAACTTCATTGCGGAAACTTTCGGTCGCTGCAGCGCCTTGACGAACTTCATTGGCTGTGTTGATCATCAACATAGGCATTGCAGAGATCGAACACATCCATTCGTCAACGTCCTTGCCGGTGTTTGGATTGCGGCCACGCAGAAGGATGAAAAAAGAGCATTTCAGCTGAATGCAATCTTTCTTAATCAGCGGGCAGAATGTTCCGTTTTTCAGTTCCATGTTCAGCTCTTCTGACAGATGATTGCGTCGACATAATTGACCGCCAAATTGATTGGCGTGCCAGTGAAAGGATGATTGTGGCCTAGGCCGCCACCAGCGCTGCTTGTCCCAGAGGAGGATCCGGTCGGGTAATAAAGTCCGCCATTGGCGAAGCCCGGATTGCTGCCTGTGTTGGCAGTGATGAATGTAGCAGTGGCATGAGAGTGAGAAGGAATTTGCGTAATATCGAGAACGGTCGATCCGACTGTTCCATTTACAACTTGAGAGGTGAATGCCGCACTGAATGCGACCCCTCCGCCGCTGGCGGCAGTTCCGCTGACGATGCGCAAGGCATAATCATTGTACGTCGTCTGCTTGACCCAGCCTGTCGGTGCAGCGCTTTGCACGAAGAGCATTAGCGTTCCACTAGGGATCAGCGGCGTCTGGACCTGCGTATCGGCGAAAATGATATTCGTTCCGTCGCTGACGATCGAGCGAGTCTGACCTTGGGGGACGATCAGGTTCGTTCCAGCTCCTCCAGAGACAAATGTTATGTCGCTGTATGAACCAATACCGCATGCATTGCGCACCACCCACTGACCGCAGACTGTCGAAGGAATGGCGATGGTCGTCGCGCCGACAGGTGTGCCTGTCAGACTTAAGATCATCGGGATGTAAGACAATGAAGTCAACGGCGAAGTTACCGGCGGATTGGCAGTGTTGTTGGTCAGAGTTATTGTTCCGCCTGCATATGAAGTCAGATTGATCGGCTGAACCGAACCGAGTGCCATGTCAATCGAAGAGAAATCCAGATTCAGCGGAACATCCCAGTTTGAGCTGTTGTTCGCGGGCTGCGTCAGATTCTTGTTCTGGGTTGTGGTCATTTCAATTCCTCAAATCGATTGATTGGCGACATGCAGCGCCTTGGCGACTGCGTTGTCATTGGCATCGAGGAGACTTTCGGTCCCAGATTTTTCAGCGCGCTTGGCAGATTCGACGAGCCTCATAAGTCTGTCGACGAGATGCTGGTGCCCGACTTTTCCGCCGCGCGCTCGCCCTTCTCTGCCGTACATCGGAGGCTCCGGTTGTTGAACAAAAGGCGAGCTCGGATTGTTCTTCTCCTGGATGCGGCCCATTGAGGCCGACATTCCCATTTCTGCATTGCGGATTGCTTCTCTGATCTTATATGACTGAACAGAGGCGTTGTTAATTCTACGGATGTCAGCAGGATCATTTGACGTCAAAAGGCGCGCAATCTGAGGTGCGAGCGTGCGATCCATGTTATGGTTGTATTTGATCAGAGCTCCAGTCGCGAGCGCAACCGCAGCCGCCCCAGCAGCCTTGAATGGATGGTCGACGATATCCTCTTTGTTCTCCCAGAGAGCTTTCACTCCCTCTCCGCCAGCCATGCCGAGAGCGATTAACTGCGCAGCAGTGGAGGAATTTCCGCCGACTGCTGTCCGCATCATGTTCATCATGCTTTCGCGACGCAAATAACTTTCAATTGCATTCGCGCGATCTGTCCCCATCCCCAGCGCCATTTTTTCGCGCGATTGAGGGCTGTTGAAAAGACGAACGATGTTGGTTGTGTCTTTTGAATTGGCTGCATCATGCGCTATAGCGCTGGCCATTCCAGTTCCGAACAACTCTTTTTCCGCAGGCGAAGCTGCAGCGAGCGCTTTCTTGGCCTCTGCAAAATCGAAAACATTCATCCTTTTCATAAAATTCGTGCCAGCTTCAAGCATATCATCTGCCTTGAAGAACTTGGCAGCGCCAGCGCGCGCGTCGCTGTAGTTCGGAACTTTTGAGTCAAGCGTCTCCCGCAAGCGATCGCGAACATTCTTGACGGAATTTGCTGCGTTGCTCCCGCTGGAATATAGGCTTTGGACTTGGTCGTCGAGGGCTTGCTTAACTTTGTCCCAGAATTGAAGATTTGGGATTGCGACTGACCCATCCGGGTTTTTGCGCAGCTGCCATGTTCCATCGTCGCTTTTGACGAATGGATTGACGACGGGCGGCGTGCCTGTCGCGGCGGCATAATTGTTGCCAATTCGTTCGGCATCGCCGATAGCACTCTGAACAGCCGGAGATGCTGTCATCTGTTCAAATTCTGGGCCCCACATAGCCTGCGCATTCGGGTGCGAATATGCAGCATCATAAGCATTCTTGTTCTGAGCCTTCGCAGCAACTTTCAATTGATCGCGAATGTCCGGCGCTGATCCGCTGAAAAGATTATTAGCGAAATCAGAGAACCTTGCACCTTGAGACTGAAACCTGCCCTCCAGCGGAGATTGAAGAATCGTCTTTGCTGTCGGGGAAACATTGGCGACTTGACGCGCCAGATTGCGAGTGTTTTCTCCGCCGATGTCTCCAATCATCCAAGGCTGCTGCGCATTATTTGCACCAACAACATCTGAAGCTCCCATGCCCAGCGCCGGAGATTGTGGATTGATCGGCCCGAGCTCTGCGCGAGTTGCGGCGTCACTTTGCAAGGCGTTTTTGACTTTTGATCCAGCAGCATCGCCCGAGAAAAGCGGCATGCCTGCGCCGACTTCAATGCCCTTGCCTGCGAGAGGCAATGCAGCGGCCAGCGGAATCTGATAGCCGTAAATGTTAGGTCCAGCTAAGGCCCCTTCCTTGGCGGAGCGGACAGCATTGGCTGCTCGTTCCCCAAGAGTGTCGCCGGTTTCCGCTCCGCTGGCAGCGCCGTAGGCTGCTGAGAGGCCTCCAGCGCCAGCAATATCTCCGAGAATTCCTCCTGCAGAGGACACGATCCCCGGTGCGCCTCTTGAGGTAAGATTTGATGCAATGGCAGGTCCGAGCTTGGCTGCACCAAAAGTCGGCAGAACCGGCGAAATAGCCAAATCACCGACTGTATTGGCGACAGGGTTACGGGCCTCTGATATTGCTTGTTCTGCTTCGGCCTTGCGGCCGAGATCTGCGTAACGTTCCGACCACGTTGAGCCGTTGCCTGCACCCATTGCGGCGCTGGCTGCGCGGGCGGCAGCGTCGACCGCTGGAGAGAGGAGGGGGATTTTTGAGGCAGGGTTTGAAGCGTTGATGGCGGCAGCTGCGCCAGCAGTTGGTCCAAACTCTGAGAATTGATTTGTTTCATTTTTGGAGGCCTCCGCAAGATACGGGGCCATTTTGTCCCGTCGTTCCTTGGCATGAATGGTCAGGGGCAGCGCGCCGCCTGTGTCAGAAGCAGCATTGTCCAGTGCATCCCAATCCGGAACAGATCCAGAGGGTTGAGAATTGGCACTGTCCAGTGCATCCCAATCAGGTACGTCCGGCATCATTGTCTCTGATAGGCTTTGAGGGCGTCTTCATCTTGCAATGGCTCAACGGGGCTGTTCCTGCCATTGTAACGGAAAACCTGACCGGGCTTGACGCCCATGACATCAAGTTGCTTTTTCAATTCAGGAGAAGGCTTGACTGGAGCGACATATGTCGAGCCTTCAACCCATTCTTTCGTCGGAGGCAGGCTCGATCCTCTGAAATTGCCAATCTGCCTTTGTGCAGCAACGACGAACCCATCCAATGGATTTTGGATCTGCCATTGCTGATAATAGGCGGACGGACTTGCCCATCCATCGGGTTTGCCGCGAGTTGCCCAATCGTTCTGAAATTTCTGCTGTTGCAGAAGGGTGCCCAGCGTTTCTGCGACGAGGCGCTGATTTGCCTCGGGCCGATTTGTCGTATTCGGTACACCGTCAGCTGCGAGAGCTTTAAATTCCTGCTGAGCAAATTTCGGCTGTTTTGCAGAAAGAGTGTCAAGCGTCAAATTGACGCCCTCTTTCTTGACCCATTCATAAGCAGCAGTCGCCTGCGGTCCGCCGCCAAGAGCTTTTTCAGCAATGTCGGGTCGGCCATAAGCTGTCGCATAAGCAGCGATGGCATGCATTGTGTCTTGACCTGCGCCGCTCTGGAATGTCTTGTAGGCTTGACCGAGCGCGCGCAACCTTTCAATTCCCTGCTGAACAACAGGCGCATTGCCGAGCATGGTCTTGTTGAATTCTGCGTCAGTCTTGGCGAGCTCCTTGGCAGGCTCGCCAATCTCTGTCATTTTTGCGCCAGCTGGCAATTTCGGTATCGGGAAACCGCCACCCGGTGGCGGAGGCGGAGAAACAGTTTGAGGCTCTGCAGTCTTCGGATCGATGGTCATTTTTTGAGCAGCAGCCGAAGAATTGGCAGCCGGAGCTTCAGCATTGGAGTTGTCGCCTCCTGGACCTGGAAGATATTTCGCACCTTCCGGATTGGCACCAGCGGCATATTTCTGCTCAATCTGTTTTTTGTTCGTTTCATTGAGCTTGGCGATTTCGGGAGCGGCGAGTTGTTCGCGCTGCGTCATCATATTCTGACGGTATTGCTGAGCCAGTGAACGGTTCTGGCCCGCTTGCGCGGTCAGGCGCGCAGCCGCAGCCTCGCCTTGCGGACCGGTGCCGGCCAGCCTTTGGGCCTTTTCGAGAAGATTATCGGCCTGAGCATCATACCGATCGGCCGTATCTTTCAGATTTTTGATCTGAGGGAGGCTTTCAACTCGGGCATAAATGGCATCTTCTGGGTGATCGCTGTCGGGCGAGGCTCCAGAATCCGGCTGAATGGGCTTTGCGCTGGCTACGGTGGTCGAGGAAGCCGATGGATTGGTCGGACTAGGGTTTCCTTCCCCAGAAGAATTTGTCGGCTGGAGGATGGCCGTAGGGCTTGCAATGTTACCGACGATCGCCGACCGCTGTTCCGGGGTCACAATTTTGCCAGTGACTTGGTCGAAATAAGCCAGATTGTTCTGATGGTCGGTCGTCGGCGTAAACCGCTGCTGCATCAGGCCGAGCGTATTCTTGGCGATCTGAGACTGCTGAAGCTGCTGTCTGTTGTAAGCCTGAGCCCCGCCTCCGAGGCCCTGAAGAAGCGCCGAACCCAGATATCGGCTTGGAGAAGAGGCCATCGTCCCCAATCCGGTGAGAACCGGGACGAGCCAGTTTTGATTCTTGCTAAACCAATCGCCGACGCCGGAGGCGGCATTGCCGATGTTGTCGAGCAATGCCGGAGAATTGTCGTTTTGGCCATCGTCTGTCTGGCTAGGAGCAGCGAGACCGATGGCGCGTGAAGCGGGAACATCCGCTGCACTCGGAGGCTTGCTAGAATAAGAATTTACTGAAGCGGCATTGCCTGCATCAGCCATTTGAAAATGCGAAGGATCGCCGAAATCGGCACCCGCCTTGATTCCGCGCCAAGGTTGTTTTGCCATGGCGACGAGTGCAGATTGCTGATTTGGATCATCAGCCGGAATGTCCGCTGCAAGACCCAACTCGTGCATCGAATGACCAGGAGGTGCAGCAAGATTCCCTCCAGCAAGATATTTGGCGTAAAGGCCAGCCTGCTGAGGGGTGCTGCGGTATCCAGAAATCATATGTGTCGGAATGCCTTCGTCCGATGCATCCTGCTGAAGATCTTGAACGCGATCAGCGAATGTCGGATCAAGATCTGCGACGTCTGTGTTCTGAGCGATGTTTTCAGCGTAATCACTGAATGTTCTGCCGCCCGGCGCACGATAAACCTTTCCGCCTCTTTTTAAGAAGATTAAGGGCAGAAGATCTGCAGCACTCTCTCCACCTGCCGCAGCAGCACCTGAGAGCTCCATTGGTGCACTCGTTGCCGCACCGAGGCCAGAAGTTAAATCTCCGATGCCCGAGGCGGCACTTTTGGCGAGGCCGGGCAATTTTGAAAGTGAAGCGAGATCTCCGAGGTTGCTCGAAGAGTTGTTCGATTGAGTTCCTGTTCCAGCTCCTGCAGGAACAAGCTTAGCGCTCGGAGCATCATCAGGAATGTCAAGACCATTGTCATTCGAATATGGCATTCCGCCACTCGAATATCCGACCAATCCGCCGCGCTTGCGATTGAGCAATTCATCGGACGCCTGCGATGCAGGGTTGTTGTCCTGCGTCATGGCATCAGGTTTATTGAGCCAAGCGAGAACATCACTGCCAGCATTCTTGGCGCCGCTGGCGAGACTGCTGAGGCTCTGAGCATCTTTCAAAGTGCCCATGACCTGCGACATGCCTGTCGGGTTTGTGTGCTGGGGAATCTGGGGAGTTTGCATGCGCGCCATGTTTTGAACTGGCGCAGGAACATATCCATGACCATTGCCAGGAATGCCGCCCGGCATCCCGCCATAAAATCCATTTTGATTCGGATCGAACATTACCGGCGCATATCCGCCGCCCGCATAAGCGCGCCGCGCCCCAAGTCCCGGTTCAACAAAGCCCCCCATCGATGCAGCGTCTTTTGTGGCTTCATCGTAATCAACAGTCTTGTATCCGCCTGCCAGGCCGACAGCTTCAGGATGATGCTTTTCAACATCCTGCGCAGAAAGTCCGATTTGCTTTGGGCCTTTGTTTCCTTTGTAGCGGAATTTAATGATTTTCTGACCGTCGTGCGTACGACCGATGTCTTCGATTTCCTCCTTGAGGCGCTCGTCTGAAAAGAATGGTGCAGGAGATGTGGTCGTAGTTGTGCTGCCAGAGTTTGCACCAGTTCCTTCGGCGATGTTCGCCTGGAATTGAGCGACCTGGAAAGGGTAAGATTGCTGCTGTTCAAACTGATTGTAAAGGGCTGTGAGACCAGCTTGCTGCGTTGCCTGACCGACCTGACCAGCTGCCAGCTGAGCAGCGCCGCCTTGAAGGCCAGCAGTTTGAGCGCCTGCCCCAAGATTGGCAATTTGAGCACCACCAGCCTGCTCGCGCGCAAGATTGGCTTGCTGCTGAGAAAGATCGAAACCTTGCTGCTGTTGAGCTGCACCCAGACCAGACGTGTATGCACTTTCATACAATGGATTAATGGCATTGGCAAACGCTAGGCTCTGCTGTCCAGCGAGATTGGCTGCCGCGATGCCTGCCCTGTCGCCACCGAATGCGCCGCTCTGGATAGCATTGCCAGTCTGGCCGGACATCTGAGATTGTTGCTGCTGATTTAACAGCTGGGCTGCAGGCGTCACAACGCTCTGAACGAATGGGTTCATATATTTCGAAATGTCAGCACTCGTCAGCTGGCCAACATTCGTCGGGCCAGAGCCTTGCGCGGTCATTCCAATGCCGGCTGCGAATGCCGGCTGCGCTTCATTAGCGGAAGCATTCGTATTCGCAACGCCTGCATTCTGTGTTGCATTCATCGGCGCGACGAATGCATTCGGATCTGTGCTATATTGCTGGAATGGAGTTTGAGCAGCTTGGGCTGCTATGTCGTTGACTTGGTTGTAGCGAGCGAGAACTTCTGGAGGAACGGTCGTGGTGGAAGTTGACTGCTGAGTTTTTCCGCCGCCGCCGAAAAATTCATGAACAACCCAACTGGGCAAACGCTTCAGACGAACATTGTCTGTCTCAACGAAAAATTCATTTCCGTCGAAAAAACTATGACGCCGATCCAGCAGTAAATTGCTCATTGAAGCGTCTCTTTTTCAGGCTCACTTTTCCCACGATAGACCCAATAAGCGCCACTCGGCTGACCGAATTGGCGTTCGTAAAGTCTGACTTTACCCGCAGCACGATGCTCAGAGATGACGCCAATTACAAGAGCGAGCTCCAGTGTGTCGGCAACCTTTTTGGCAAACTCGCAGAGAAGCCTCGCTCTGCCGCCTTTGGCAGATCTGAATTCCGGAGCAACAAAAATTGCTCGCTCAACGAGGCTCGTTTTGTCGGAATACCAAAGTTGATCGATTCGCAGGAGGATTGCAGCTTCTATTTTTTCGCCGGGCTTGCCGATGATGCCGACGATTCCGCGCTGATGGGTAAGACCTGCCCAAATTTCAGTCAGCATCTTTGGGACGCTTGGATCGATGAGCCCGTTGTCCTGACAAGCTGCAGCAGCGAGCTCCATCATCGCATCAATGTCTTCGGGAGTGCCTGTGCGAACAGTTATCTGATCGGTCATGTTCAATCCTGTGCCGGTCCAGGGAGATTTTTCAATGTTTTGATCGTTTTATCACGATATTGTTTTACGAAATCGTCGAGAACCTTGTGGCCGGTTTCCATGTCGCCATCACCTGCCCAAGCCACTTCATGCGGGGCGACGACATGCTCTCCCCCGGCCACAACGCAAGGCACCCCGGACACTTCGCCGCCATCCGCCTTGCCGGGCAATTTTCCGCCGTAGGGTCCGCTGCCGCTGCCTTTGTAGGGCAGCCCTGCACCACCGTAAGGCGCTCCTCCGAACACTCGTTTAAGCGTCTTGAAACCAGCGATTGTGTTTCCCTCGCCGATTGCGGAAGTTATGTCTGCTGGGATTACATAGCTGCCGCTCGGAACATGAACAGGCAGGTGGTCTGTTCTGCCAGCGACAACGGAATGGATCGGCCCAGTATGGAATTTTGTGACTGTGCCACCGATGGCGCGCGAGTGACGCGCTGTATTCAAGGCAGCTGCAACAGCCTGATTTTTCGGATGGCCAGCCGAAATCATTTCCCGAATGTTATTCGAGATTGTGGATTTCGATTTGCCTTTCGACAATGGCATCGTTTGGCTCCGCCCATCTATTATGCTCTGATTTTTTTGCCTTGGAAACTGTGTCAGGAATAGCTTAAAGAAAATGTTTGCCCAGCTCCTGGCGCTGCCACAATTCCGTTCGCGACTGGCATATTGATAACATAAACGCCGACAACCGCCGGAACAACCGCTATAGGAGCGGTGGTTACAGAGGTGCTGTTCGAATCGTAAATTACGCCTGCTGCCCCAGCCACTGTTACGCTGATGTTCACGATTCGCCCTGCGCCCGTCCTAACAACAGTCGCAGAGCTTATGGACGTCTTTGTGGCAGTGCCTTGAACGTTCATATAGTCTTGGCCAATGGTCGAAATCGCCGTAACGATATTCTTGGCTGTTGTAAAAATGTCAGTCAGCGATGACATCAATATTTCCCATCTGGTTGATACCGATAGCGATTGCCACCGAGCCGCCACCAAGTTCCGACGTCATTGCTCGATATTGTTATTGAAACGAGCCGACCCCTTATTCTCGGAGTGAAATAAGTGGTGGCTTGGGTGACTGTGTATGGACCATAGGTCCGAGGTGTCTGACCAGGAAAATCGACAACATTGAAAGTTATGTTCAGAGTCGCATTCTGAGAAGAGCCTTGATACCCGAATTTGAAATCGGGCCACCATTGGTCGATGAATGTTTTCACATCAGCTTCAGAGAGTGCGAAATACCCAGTCGTAAACGTCGCCAACAACGGTTGACCGTCGGCGTCTGTAGATATTTCGTGTTGATAGATGTAGAGGCTGTTCGGATCTGCGCCGATCGGCGGTCCGAGGACACTCTCATTCGTCCAAGCTGTGCGCGCCATGGTTCCGAAATCCCATTTGTCGAGTACAACGTTGTATTTAACGTAATTGGTGTTTTCACCCGAGCCTGTCGTCGGATAGAACCAAGATATTTCTCCGAAACGAGAATTCGGTGCAATTCGAATTTTATCAAGATTGGTCAGATCAAGGTTCTGAAAAACAATGTCCCAGATCGGACAGAACAATGGCTCAACGCCATTCGCTCCAAGTCGATAAAACTGACTTTGACCCATCCAATAAACAACACCGCTAAGCGAGCCGGCAGCGCGCTTGGCAATGAGGCCACAGCCTGTGCCGATCTCGTTGAAACTGTAAATGTATGGCTGGCCAATATATTGCATTGACCAAAGGGCAAGGTCAGTCCATATCAAACCTTGTTGTGGACCTTGAATTCCGCCGACAATCTTTGAACCTTTCGGAATGCGATATGATCCAGCCTGATTGGTGATCAAACCAATCCATGCATTGAAATTATTCACATCGCACCAACGCACAAGCAGCGGATCCTGAATTCCAGTGAATGTTGATCCGAGTGCAATTATCTGGCGCTGCGGCATCGCAACAAAACAGCTATCATTGACAGGCGGAGCCTGAGCGATGATTGATGCAGTCGGAGAATTTGTCGTTGGGTCCCACTGATAAATTCCAGTGAATGGAACACCATCAACAAAAGTCCCAGAAGGAGAAGATATCAGGATCTGGCCCCAATTGTCGAGGCTCCAGCTGTCGGCCGGAATGGCGGAGCCTGTTGTTGCGACAACAGGAGAGCCCACGCCATAGCCTCCGATGCCATAGCCTCCGACGCCGTAACCTGTTGAAGCGATGGCAGGGCCAACCGTTATGCTGTAAATGAAACGAGCGTTGCCGCCATTTTCGGAAACTGTCGCTCCGGATGTTGCAGTTTGAGGACTTTGGATTGTGAAAGAATTCGCGTTAGTTACATTCTGAACGATCAAATTGCCATAAAGCGTGACACCGCCAACAGTGGTCGGAACAAGAACCGGGAATGTTGAGCCGACCGACAAGCCATGGGCTGCGAGCGCCACCGTCACAATTGAAGATGCATTGGTCGTTGTGAATGTCGCGACCGCTCCGCCATTCGTCACATTGCCTGTCGCCGGAACGAGATTTCCGAGAATGTCGGTCGCCTGAATTTGATACTGTGTCGATCCGACGTTCAATGCAACAGGATAAAGACCATAAAGAACAAGACCGCCGACTGCAACATGTGTCGCGATGTAAACGCTGTCGTAAGGTGTTATGCCGGTCGTCGTTGAATCTGTGATTGTTACGTTCGGGCTTCCGGTTGTTGTTGTGAATGAAACGGCAACATCATCGCTGATAACTCTCGGAGTTATATCTGCCAGAGATGAAGCTGTCGTTATTCCGTTCGATCCGAGGACACCATTCATAACTGCGAGTTGCGATTGGCCGGTCAGAGCTCCAGAGGTCCGCGACTGAGAGCCTGATGCGAGCCATTTGTTGGCATTTGTATCTTCCCAAGCCCAAAGCCCGCGAACAATTGAAGCCATCTGGGCAGAAAAATAACGCGCCCATCCGCCGATCTTCTGCGGCAGGCCGATGCCCTTTTCGTCTGGAATAAACCGGATCAGATTTGAAGATGAAATTCCTGCTTCATTCAAGGCAGGCGTTTCATTCAAATCGACGCCGGGGCGAAGCTTGAGGCTGGCATGGGGCAATTAGCTCTCCCTCGGAGGCTGTGCCATCGGAGAAGTCGAAGAAGACGACCAAGCGTCGCCCTCGAACTTTTTGCGGAATTCTTCGCCCATTGCACCCTTCAGAAGGATCTGATAATTCGACTCGTATGTCGGACCCATCTGGGGATCGTTGCTGGTCGGACCGAAATTGCGCTGGAATTGGCTTATGTAGATCATGCTCGCCTGAATCAGCAGATCTGGAAGATAAGCTGAAATGAAAGTTGTTGCAGTCGAAGCCAGCGCTGTTGTCGCATTGTAATATAACGAGGGCAAACGAGCAGTTCCAACCAGATGAACAGGATAATTCTGATCAGGATAAGGCCCAACAAGAATGCTCTGCGTCACATTTCCTGTTGCGTCGCCAGAATAAATGGCGAAATATTTCGGCTGCGCGTAATTAGCGGGTGCACTGTCGTTGTAAACATTTTGCATCCACTCCATCGCAACTGGCAAAAGTGGTATCGTCGCGGTTCCGTTCACGACGCCAACTGTCTGAAGAGTTACATAATCATTGATGGAAAATTGAAGCTGATTGCTGCCAGTCGTAAGCGAATGTGTGTCATTGACGACTTGAGCATTTTGCAAATCCATGTCGCGCTGGATCCGCAATTCAGCATAATTTAGCATCTGAGGAATGATGTTGTTGAACGCAGGATCAACCCCGACAATGACGCCATTTACTTTGGTCGTATCGACGATCGCGAGTGTTGCGATCTGAGTTACGTAGTCGTTGTAGCTTAGGGGGTTTGTGTTCGGAGCACTCATCTAGTTTCTCCACTGGAGGCCAAGAAGGCGCTTCACAATGAAATTTGACATGTGGCACCGCCCGTCTTCGCTGACCTCCCAAGTGCCGACAGTTTGTGTTGACCCTGGGTCGTAGGCGGCGCAACGCGCATCCTGTCGCATCAATATCCAGTCGCCGTGCATGCTCATGGAAGCCATGAAACCGCAGAAGGTTGCTACAACCCAAACTAAAAGGAAAATTGCGAAAGGTTTCATGAATTCCTCAATTCGGTGCAATGGTTGTGACGTTTGTTCCTGATATCGAGTTTGCAGCCCATGTTTGAGTTGTCGTTCCGACATTGCCTTTCATGTTCGGACCGATAACTGCATTCGCAACATTTGACAATGTCGCGATAAAAGTGTTTGTGCTGACTGTCGCCATCGCGACATTGTAAGCAACAAGGAGCTCTCTCACATTGTCTATATAAAAAACATAATTGCTGGCAGATCCATCATCATACCAGTAATTGTTTGTTATGATCATCGCTTCAATCCATGGCGATCCGCCAGTGTTGACGGAAACTCCGAAATGAGCTAGATTCATGCCATTGTTTGTTATGATGATTCTTCCATAAGAGCCGACGCTGCCTGCCCTTGAAAAAGACATGCAGGCTGTCGCGCAAGCTCCATCGAATGTGTTGTAGCCGATGAAGAGTTGGCCTGTGTTTATTGTTTGGCCAGAGTTTGATCCGCCTGCAAGCACAGCGTAGATTCCGAAAAAGCTGCTCAAGCAAGTGTTGTTGATGAAATGAAACCCGCCAGAGCTGTTCCACTGAACGCAAGCAGTAGATGTCCCAGGAATTCCTTGAATATAAGAGTTTGTGACCTTGCTGTCGCCGGCATCTCCAAGGCCATAGCCGCCGTCGCCTGTTTCCGCAACGATTATTCCTGCAGAGCTGTAATTTAGACATTTTAGATTGTCAATATTCCATGCGAATGCTGCAACTGTCGTGAAACAGGTTGATGCATTCCGGATGACAAGGTCTCGGAAAATAGACTGAGAATTGCCTGCGCCGGTCGGTCCAGTAAGTGAGATTGCAAATTTACCAGAATTTGCTGCGCCGACATAAATAATGCCGAATTGCTCGAAAACAACAGGCAGATTTGTGTTTACGTCGATGCCATCAATCGCGACCGAAGGCTGGATAACTGTCGCGTTTCCGCCTCCGCCGACCATCTGGCAAGAGCCAGAAAATGAAAGAGGCGAAGAGGTAATTGATGTTCCAGGACTCGCTTCAACGCGGCCATTTGTTGCCTGACACTGATTGACTGCAGCTTGCCAAGCTGTTGTGTCGTCTGTTCCATAATAAAAAATCTTTCCGCTGACAGTCGTAACAGCTGCAGCGGCAAGCGTAACTGCATGTGCACTAACATAAGCAGAAATTGTCGTTTCGAATGTTGCCCCAGCAGATCCTGCTCCAGATATTCGAATCGTTTTATTCACATCTGCATTCGTAAATGTCGCAGAAGCAGAAGTGAAAGCAGTTGATGATGCATTTACAGCACCGTCAGAAAATCCTATCGTGTTCGTGACTGCGCCATAATCTGTCGGGCTTAGATGAAGAGTCAGGAGCTTGGCGTTGACATTTGAAGTGACTGCGCCGGTTCCCGCCTGCGTAAACGGAATGCTCGTGCCAGGAAATGTTCCTGTCAGAACGCTCGTCGGGATCGTCGTCGCGAAACTCGCCGCGCTCGCGCCATTGCCATAGAAATAACCAGTTTTCGAAGGAGTGTAGAAATTTCCATTGACGGTTGTGTTATTGTACGTCGGCGAAGGATAAGACTGAGCCAGCGCCACAGACGCTGCAAAAAGCCAGATCAAAAATGAGCGACCAAGCATGTTCATCCTAACGAAATCGAGATAACGCTTCCATCGACGTTGATTATGGTTTGCGTGTCCATCATTGACCTCGGCTGGAAAACAAAAGACAAAGCAATAGGATGAATTCCTATCGCTTATCAGTCACAACCCAACTATTTTCATTGACCATCCGCATATACTCCGCGACGGTCATATATCCGGCTTCAGCTAGGGCAAAAGACATTTCCTGCGTCATAATTCTCTCCCGTTACTGTGTGGGCACAAACGAAAAAGCAATTTTGATGCTTTTCATTTTTGATGCTCACCTCAATCAATCTGATAAGTTATGTGGATGACGTAGCTGTAAGGAGCGCCTCCTGTGAAAGTTCCATTAAAAAACTGCGCAGTCAGCGTGCTCGAACCCTGTATCGCCTTGATCGCGAGAGCGTAGCCAGTTCCTTGTGTCTCGACGCCGCTTCCAGCCGTGTAGTGATTTGAATTGTTCGCGATTGGGAGGTTTATCGAAAGGTAGGATGTGCATGACGAGTTTGCTGTCTGCTGGATCTGCAAGTCCAAATTGACGGTCTTATAATTGACGGTGTACTGGCCCGCATTTGTGGTCGTGAAGGTTCCCGACCCGCTTCCGCAGGTTACCGTTGGCGTATATGAAACCGGCGTATTTTGATTTGTCTGGCCATTGGTTGTTGTCCAGAACAAAGTGCTCCCGGTTCCGATTGTTGGAAGCGGAGTGCCATTGGTAACATCGTATCCAATAATCTGATTTTGGACCGCGGCGTAAGTGCCGGAACCTGTCCCCTCACTCAAAACGCCATTGGACCCCGGAGAAAGGTGCACGAAGGTGTTGGCGTTGGCACCTCCATACAAATATCCGGTTTGAGAGGTCGCGCGCAGAACGACACCATACCCAGAACCCGTCGTGTAGTTTCTGACGTTTATAAAGGTATTGTTGTCGCAAAATTTGCAATCAATACCGTGACCATTCGCGGTCAGCGTATCGATGTTTTCAAATGTATTGAATGAGACATTTCCCGAAAATGTTGTGCCGTCGCTTTCGAGGGACAGCGCCGGTGCGCCGCTAGCCGACACGTCAATTGTCCGAACGGAAATATTCCGAAACAGATTCATCTGTGTCCCAGTCGGATCGCCGCCAGCTGCATTTGTCGCGATCCTGATCGCCTTGCCGGTTGTGAGCGGGTTCGCGGCCATCAAATTTTCAAAATCGCCGCCGTACCAATTCACAATTTCAAGGCAAACTGCAGCTAGGCTATTGCAGTCAAATTTGATTTGAGAGACTCCGCCACGCGAACGATTCCAAGCTGACGCGCCGCCAGTAAATGAAAACGAAACCATCGTGCCGCCAGACGACCCGGCCCATATAAATCGGGTGCCATTCGGCGCGAACGATACGTTATGATTGGAGTCCCCGCCGCAGCCCTGCAATTTTACGTTAGTGGTGTTCACGACAAGCCCGCTCGCGAGCTTATACTGTCCGCAACCATAAACGACTACCGTACCTGCGCCGCTCAATGCGTAAGAATCGGCCTGATTGATCGCGTTTTGCCAAGCCGTTGCGCTGTCGTTGGTTCCTGTCGGATCGGCGCCATAAGCGTCGGCCGGAAGAAAAATGTCCTTGAAAATGTTGGAAGTTGGGGTCTGCACCCCCCCTGTCCCGGCAGGCGTCCATACGGCGCTCAGGGACCCGCCGTATAAAAGCGTACTGACGCCGTCTGGCGCAGCTCCCGTAAGAAAACCGCTTGTTCCATTTACCGCGTTGCCGAGCGCGGATGCGACGCCGGTTCCTGGCCCAATAGCCGAAATAGGCGAGCTTCCATTGCCAACAATAAGACCATTTTTACTTGTAAGGGTAATTGTGTTGTACGTCGGCGAAGGATAAGACTGAGCCAGCGCCACAGACGCTGCAAAAAGCCAGATCAAAAATGAGCGAATGAACATTTTCCCCTCACGAGATCGAGATGACGCCGCCATTGTTCCAAAGCACACCCGAAGTTCCGGGCAGCGTTGTCGGCAGAGAATTCGCCAGTGAAGTCATTATCGTCAAAAGAGTCTGCCAAGTTGGAGCAGCACCTGTGTTGCCAGTCAACACTTGGCCTGTTGTTCCGACTGCAGTGGTATTCGGAGGTGCGCCTGCGCCGCCGCCGTACATCACCCCATATTGATTCAAAAGTGCAGAGCTCGCCCAAGTTGAAGCGCTGTTGAAATATGGAATGCCGCCAGAAGTTCCTGCGACAGTCAGAGATGGTGTCGTCGAAGGAGTGTTGACAGATATCAGTCCACCAGTGAATGAGACATTCGTGACTGTCCCCGAAGAAGGAGATGCCCAGACCACGTCTATTCCATTGGAAGAAAGAACATAGCCCGAGGTGCCAATCGGCAGCCTCACAGCGCTATTTGTTCCGTTGCCGACAATCAAATCGCCGCGTGTCGTGACTGGCGACAGAGCATTGAATGCAGAAGTCGCATTGCTCTGGCCTGTTCCGCCGTTAACAATCGGAACTTGCGAAATCGCAGATACATTTGATCCGTTGCTTGAAAGAATTTGACCTGCAGAAAAACCGCTCGTGAGCGTTGATCCGGCGGTTATTGTGACTGTGGTGCTGCCAGGAGAGGCCCAGACTGCTGTCGCGCCATTTGAAGTCAATATATAGCCGTTCGCGCCAATCGGAAGGCGTGTGGCGCTGTTGGCTCCATTGCCAATTATGAAATCGCCATTCGAAGTTATTGGTGAAAGAGCATTGAATGCAGCTGTGGCATTTTGCTGGCCTGTTCCGCCATTGGCAATGTTGAGAGTTCCGCCGAGAGTGAATGTTCCATTACTGGTTATAGGCGAACCAGCAAAAGTCATTCCTGTTGCACCGCCAGAAGCTGAAACGCTCGTGACAGTGCCAGTAAAATTTCCCGTCACCCAAGAGGCGAATTGGAATGCAGTTATTCTGACCGAAACTCCGCCCTGAACAGCCGCAATCTGTTCAGATCCATTGACTGAAATGGCAGCTGGCAGATTCGGTATTGTTATGTTTGACATTGATTAAAGTCCAGTTTCTGGAATTTGATCGTAACCTATTGGCAGGCCAACTTGAGCGGTGAAAATTTCTGTCGTTGACGTCAGAAGAGATCCAGCGCTTATTGCTCGATTCAATTCATAATTGAATGCGACTGCAGTCGTAACTGTCACAGACCAAATTCCATCGGCTGAAGAATTGCTTAGCCCTTCTGCAGCAATTTGGCTACCTGTGGAAAGATTGTGCGGAGAAGAGCAAGTCACACTGACGATCGTTGTTCCGAGGACTACGACAGAAATCAGATTGAGCGGAATTCTAAAATTTGTTTTGCCATAAAGAGGCATCACTGCGTTGGCGTCCATACCTGTCGGCGTTCCAGTAACTTGCATTGTCATATTTTTTCCGTCTTCGGTGACCAAATTTGTCGTCGAAAGAATTGGCAGGCCAGTTCTCGGATCAGTTACAAGGGGCAAGGATATCGTTTGATAATTCGTTTCAGCATCCTGGAAATTCTGCGTGCGCGGATTCAGGATCGGCACAGGATCAGAAGGAACAACAATTGCCCTCAACTGGTCTTGAGGAGTGTCGAGGCAATGTCGACAAACAAGAAGCTGTTTGTTGATCAGGCCAGATCCAGCGAAATCATATTGCCACTGAAGATCGACATGATTAAATCGGAAACCGCACCTGTCGCAAATGGCATGAGCCTGCGGGCTGCGCAGGCTTGTTCTTGCTCTTCCGGATTGTGAAGCATAGGCCACGTTTTAACCTTCTTTCACACTCTGAAATAAGAGGAGAGCATTGGTGTTATGTAAGTCTGAGCATTTTCCTCATTCTGACGAGCGGCAATTCCGTAGGCTTCATCTGCAGCCGATTTGAGCATCATCACGCGCGGAACCGCGTAAGTCATCGCCAGCCGCGCCGCAAGACCGAATGCAAATGCCTCCCAAAAATAGTATGGGATCTCGACGCTCTGGCCGTTCGAGAATTCGCTGTCCTGGATCTGCCTTACGCGATAATAACTGAAACTTGTCTGACTTCCGTCCGGCACATACCAAAGGGTAACTGTCGGAGACAAAAGCCGATCAAACCAGAAAACTGTCGGTGTTCCAGTCTGATTTGGATTTGGGTAGCTCGCGTATTCTGTTCTGCTTATCGGAAGCATAACGCGGTTCGTTCCGCCTGCTGTAAAATAAGCATCCAGCATCGCAACAGTGTTGGCTGGCACATTGTAGGTCGACTGACCGGCAACAAGTGGAACAGTTTGAAGATCAACCGACCAAAGGTTTACGCCGTCAGAAGACCAACGCCCAAGCATCAAATTTGATGCCATGCGAGCAGTTTCCATGTGCTCTTGGAGGATTGCGGTTCCTCGAATGCCGCACATTCCGAGAGCATAAATCGTCACTTCGCCGAGCGACGGATTGAAATTGTATGTGCCGCTCGTCGTCATGCAATCGCTCCGTAAGGAGGCTGCACATAGCCGTCAGGCATGCCGGGGATTCCGAGAGTCAGATATGTCGATAATGCAGGTCTGATTGCAAAACCAAGAAAAGTCAGTTCGTTTCCAAGCGAATTCCTCGACACAGGAGTGAGCTCCAGGCCGACGCTTGTGCTGTTCCCGTTTGAGAACCCTGCCATTTATCGAGGCCCATTGCTGCTCTGCAAAAACGTGCTGACGACCGATCCAGTTCCGCTGTTGAGTGTTACACGAACGAAAATTGGCTGAAACAGAAAATTGCTCTGCTGAGTTGTCGTTGCAGCAACAACATTTGTGTCTAAAGAGCTGACCCAAGTCATCAGCGCAGGCACAACAGAGCGGACGGCCTTGTTCGGATCGTCCATCGATGTCTGAACAGTATAATTGACAGTTCCAGTGACTGTACACTGAAATGCAATGTTGCTCGGAGCGAAATCGTTGAAGCGCACCCAAGGGCTGGAAGCGACACCTGATGTTCCGACAGTCAACGCATTCGCTGCATTGCCAGAGATTGTGATCGAGGTGACGGTCTTGTAATCAAGCACCGACTGACCAGTCGTCGCGTTCGGTCCAGTGATCGTTTCAGAGATCGGGCTGTTGGCCCAATCTGTTCCTGTGATTGTAAAAGTGCGCGAGCTCTCATTGCCTGTCGTGGTGATCAACACACGGCGCGGCACATCGAGCGTCGCGATGCCGCCCGTCGCCAGCGCGCCATTCAGCGTCAGCGCACCAACAGTCGGTGTTTGCGAAAGGGCAATATTGTTGGCTGATGCAGCAGCAAGAGGGCCAACAGAAACGACAATAGGCGTCATGGCCTTCTTCCCTGCAGATTTAAATGGCGCTGGACATGTCCAGCGCCGACGAATCAATCGCGACCCATCGTCTGGCGCTCGAACTTCCGACCTTTGGCCGGGGTGCCATGCTCAGCGTGCGAGAATGGGCTGGACTCAACCATTCCACCCGCCTTGCGCATTTTCTTGCCGGCGTGGTGCTTGGCCTTTTTGCCTTCGACCTTGCCGCCTTCCTTGCGCTCTTCGGCTTCCGCGTCGACTTTCTTCGCGTTGGTGCGAGCTTCAGGCTTTTCCTTGAGGTCCTCTTCTTCCTCGTCCTTGCCGCGCATGGGCGATTCGGCTTTGCCACCCGCCTTGCGATGCTTGGCGATGTGATGCTCAATCTTCTGAGCAGTGTGATGGTGAGCTTTGTGACCCTTCATGATTCCTGCTCCTAGAAGTTGGCGTACTGGGTAACACCAAACAGGCCTGCGGTCGTTGTGATGTTGTAGGCCTGCGGCGACTGGTGAATGACGAGCTTGTTTGCGCCAGTCCCAGAGGTGAAAGCGGCATAGGTTCCGCGCACGTCGCCGGTGGTCGAGGTTGCAACCGTTCTGTCGCTCGGAAGATAGTTGGTCGCGGCAGTGATGCCAGTGACCGCCGTCAGAGAAGTCGCGTAGTTGACCGAGATGTCAGCGAAATTGTCGGATCGCAGTGGCAGGCCAAAAACATCCGTTGTGTCGACCGAATAGGCATGCGTTGTGTCAGCAGTGCCGCCCGAAAGGACAACAGACTTGATATAACGGAATGCTTTCTTGCCAGAAACCTGCGAGCCGGCAGTGAGGGTGATCGCCTCGACCATCGGATAGCCATAGATATCGTAGCCGGAAACCGTAGCGGTCGCGTAGGTGGCTCCGGAGGCTGCCGTCACCGCGACCGCACGGCCGATCAAAGCCTGCGCATTCCAAAGATAAATGCTGGGCGTAGGGCCGAGCGGAATAGCGCAGGCGAAAGGATTCGGCAACGCCAGTGTGACGGTTCCGGAGTTGGCCGAAAGAGCGCTGTTGTTGGTCGAATACGTACCAGCGACACCCTGACCGCCAGTGCCACCAGTCAGCTGACCAGTAATAATGGTGCCAGCCAATGTGCCAGAAGTGACAGTTCCGCCCGTCAGAACGACCATGCCAGGAGTGATCGGCATGGCGCTGTTGGCAGTGACAGTCATCACACCATTCGCGAACGACGCAGTCGCCGACGTGTAAGCGTCGAGCGCCACAAGGCCAGCGCCGCCATTTGTGTCGACAACGCCCGTATCAGAACGGGTGATGCTCGGAGTAATGTAAACGCCAGTCGTCGCCGAATTGGCGCTGACGAGAGTAAGCGTCGCCGAGGTCGGATTGGCCGAAGCAACAATAGCGCCAGCAGCCTTGGTATAAGGGACGATGCTGAGCGTGGTGATATCGTCCGTTCCGAGCCAGCCGAAATCGGGCGCAGCCTGAGCCTCGCCCGGCAGGTAAGTGTAAATCGGGCGAGGATCGAGCAAGCCGATCCCGCCCCAGAAAAGCGACGTCCCAAGATCCGGATTGTATTCGGCACTATATGGATTCTGGCCGAATACAACAAGCGGACCGGAAAAAGCAGTGATTGCCATTGTGCTTTCTCCTCAGGAGGTGGGGAACGAGCCGTAGATCGAGCGCCAGTTGTAATAACCGAAGCTGTAGCGCTCGTAGCCCTTGACCAGCAGGTTGTCGGTGACAAAATCGACCTGCATGTCAGTTTCGAATTTGATGCGCTCCATGTAGGAGAGACCATCAATGTTCGTGAGCAAGAACCAAGCGTACGCCGAAGTCAAGAAGTCATTCACCATGTAGCCTTCGGGCAGACCGCCCGCAGTCGTCATGATGGCATTTACGTCGTTGTCGGCGGTTCCGGGGCGCAGCTCCGTTTTGGTCAGGCGGATGGCGACCGGCTCAAGCTGCGGCGGAACGATGAGCTTGCGGCCACGAGCGAACACTTTCAGACCAGCTTGGTCCTTGAAGTTCGTGCGGATCGCGATCATCGAATTCAGCAACGTGGCTTCATTCAGATCGACCTGCGTGGTCGGCGTATTGGCGACAGTTCCGCCATCGATTGGATGCGCTGTCGAGCAGAGCGCCACACCGTCACCCGACACCGCGCCGGAGTAAGTCGTCGCGGTGTTCAGGACATTGGCGCCGTAAATCTCCTTGGTCTGCTGAAAAGATTCAATCAGGCCGAGATTCGACGGATGGAACTGGGTCTTGTAGAGATTGTCGTCGATGGCCTTGCGCGTGATGGCATAGCCGAGGCCGATCTCAGTGTGTTCCTGGTTGTAAACGTAGCGCTCACCCGCGCCATTGTCGAAGGAGGTCTGACCGCCTTCTGTCTTCAACTGCGCCAGACCCAAGAAGCGCATTTCCGCCGTGCGCTCAAGCGCCATCTTGGAGTCATGCTTGGTGAAGATCTTGTCGTACTGAGATGGGATCATCTCGTACTTGCCTTCAATTCCCCGGAGACCAGGAAGGAGAAGGTCTTTGATGGCAGAAAGATTGACAGCCATTTACCTGCTCCTATCAGCTGATGCCAGTCGGGCCAGCACCATTGCTGCGACCCAACAGGTTGTTGAAGGCGACGATGACGTAGTTGTAGCCACCAGCACTCAAGTCGGTGCCGTTTTGGCCGGGCGGTTCCGTCACCACATCAACGATTCGGAAAGGCAGTGTGACAGTCGTCGCCGGATTTTCGACATACATGCCGGAAATTCCGTTGGACGAATTGCCGGTACCGACATTCAGCTGAATGTACTGCCCGACGAGCGAAGCAGTGACTGTGGTTCCACCTGCCTGACAAAGGAACTGCGCATTCGGGTCATTGACGACATAAGCCGTAACATCGTTGCCCGAGGCAACATCGCTGCCCGGCCAATAATTGGACCAGACAGTTCGCTTCTGCGCGACAGAGAGATATTTGCAGCCGACGAAGATGCCAGCGAGCGCGACAGTCGAGGCAGTCGCCTGAGCGATGTAGCCAGTGGCCGAGCCAGTGACCGGAACAACCGCATCGCCAAAATAGATCGGGGTCGAATTGTTGTAGGCGATCTTCATGACCACCTGTTCGTAGGTCGGCGCGGAGCCGGTGCCTCGAATCTGACGGAAACCGAATGGGCCTTTGGTGTTGTTGTTGGCCATAGCGGGATCTCCTTTTCAGGAGGTCTGTCGCTGGCACGCCGGGGCCGCTTCAGATCTGGGATTGGTTAATCCTTCGCACCGGGGAAGGATGGGAGATTATTCTTTGATTTGCAAAAAATGAAAAGGGGATGAAAAGAAAATTTTCATCCCCTTGTTGATTCACTCCTTGGGGATTGGCATGGCCTCGTAGGATTTCTTTACCTTGATCAAGGGAGAATCCTTGTTCGAGCGTTCAAACTGACCAGCCGGCGCAGCTGACAGCTGCTCCTCCTTGGCGCGGACCTGATTGCGAGCGCGCCGATTTTCAATGCTGCGAGCTTCTTCCGTCAATTCGAGGGGACGCTCCATGAGGACCATGCCCTTGCGGGTGATTTGGACGTCCTTGGAATTGACAGGCATCAGCTCCGGATGACGCGAGGCCGGCACAGGCTCCCAGCCCTTGCGCGCCAAGGCGACCTGATAAGCAGGATCTTCAGCACCCATTACGGTGCGAGTTTTCCATTCGTAACTCCAGCCGTCGGGAATGATCGCACTGTCGATGTAAAAATCGTCAGTGCCTTCATCCATGACGCCAATGTGGCCACGGACTTCCGCTGCGCGGCGAGCAGCTCGCTCGCGAGGATCCTCCGCATTCATCGGCGGACGAATTGCAGGACGAGTGTTCTTTTCAATGTTCATGGCATAATTCCCTTCAGTTGAGCTTGCCTTCTTTTTGCAAGGCGGACTTGTTTTTAGCATATTCAACGTCCGACATTCCCATCATGCTCGCCATCTCGCGCTCTTGCGCTGTCAGGCGGACGATGTTTGGGCGCTTGTCGGGTGCACTGCCGGAGCGCGAAACTGGCGCTTCAGGCGGAGCATAACGACGCTGAGTGACTTGAGCGGCAGCTTGCGTCGGATCTTCATCATCAACTCTCTGCGGAGCCTTCCGAGAAATCTTCAGTGTGTTCTCGACTTCACTGAAATAATCGTCAGTGTCCGCAACCAAGCCATCCGCGATCGCCAAATTGTGAGCAGCGATCATTTTTGCATTCAGACGCGGATCTGTCGCATATTCAGGATGTGCCCTGACCCATGCAGCGGAACGTGGCGTCAGCTGACTTGCCAATGCCTCAACCGGATCCGCTGCGCGCGGGCGCTGGGGAGCCTCCTTTGGGCGAGACTCCATGGCTGCCTTGCCATTTTCGAGTTGCAGGAGCTTGGCTGAATTGTCAGCCATGGCATCCTGAATCTCTGCAGCCTTTTCATAGTCGCCAACTGACATGGCTGCGCTGTATTGGCTGCGCAGAATTTTCTTGTTCTGTGTAACGGTGGCGATGGCATTGTTGACGAGCTGAAGATTTGTGTCTTCAACTTCACTTTTGGCTGCGTTGACCTGACTGACTGCCTCATTGGCGCGATGTTCGGCCTCTGCACGAGCCTTGCGCTCATTGTCGAGTTGTCGCTTCAGCTCGGCGATGCCTTCTTCAGCCGGAATTTCGCGCTTCGCAGCGACTTCTTGCTCTTTTTCGGCTTCGACGACCTGAATTTCTGGCTCTTTTGCTTGATCTTTTGAAAGGTCAAGTTCAATGCCATCTTCTTCGTTCTTTTTCGGTTCTTTTGCCATGTTACCAAATCCTATCTGGGTGATCGACACGTCCGCGCACGGAAATATCATCCAAAATTCTGCAGAGTTTGCCGTTGACCGTTATCTGCCAACCGTCAGACGGTCGGAAAATGATCCAGTCTCCCTCGTTGATTGTGACGCCCTTGAACCATTTTCCGTCATCTTCAAAGGCAGACGCACCTTTTTTGATCACGAGGCCGATTTTTGACTGGTGACGGTCTTCATCGGTCGTTTTGTCAGTCAGGATGATGCCTGACTTGGTCTTTTGTGGTCGGATATAAACAGCGACTAGCGCCTGATTGTTGAAAATTTCAACATTCGTCAGATCGCCGACCTCTTGACGCAGCATTTCGGCTGGATCTTTTTCGTGCATCATTATCATTGCTGGCATTTCAACTCTCCCCTATCGATTGGATTGATCAGCGAGCTCGCGAGCTTGACTGAACATTTCATTCTTGACAATATTTAGCGCTTCCGCTTGGCCAACGTATTTGGCATAATGGTCATGCGGATGAACGTGCGAGATCGCATTGGTCTTGACTCGCTCGATTGCTTCATCAATCAGTTTTCCCAACTCATGCTCAAACAGGCTACTGACAGTTTGCATTGCATTTCTCCTTTCCCAGAAATGCCCTCCCCGATTTCAACCCGGCAGCGGAGCGGGGAGGGCGACTCCGCTGCCGGGGATCCAGAGGAGAGAGGCGAAACTCTCCTCCGAACTGGTTAACGGACAGGCTTCAAGCCATAGGCTTTCGGCTTTTCGAGCCGCGCCTCCCCGCCACCCGATCCATTTTCGATCGGGTAAGCTCGACCACCGCGCTTCCGCCCCATCATCTGTGGCGGGAGGCCTCCAGGACCAGCAGGCATGGGCGGAGGACCGCCTGCACCAGCGCCGGGCGGCAACCCCTGCGGCGGCATCGGGACCGGCATAGGCGGCTTCGGCTGCATGGGCGGCATCGTCGGTTGACCGGCCATGGGCGCAGCGCCATTGGCGCCTTCCGGCGACTTGTGAGCGATGATGATGTTGACATTGGTTTTTCCACCAGCCTTTCCGCCGCGCTTGCGGGCGAGGGCGTCGGGCTTGACCATGCGCTTGATCATGGCGCGATCTTCGGCCGCGTCAGGATGAACACTGCCGCCCTTCTTCAGAGCGCCGACCTGCTTAATGCCAGAGCGCTCTTCATTGGCGGATTTTTCATTCCGATTGATCATCTTTTCAGCAGTCAGGCTGCCGCCTGCCTTGCGCGCCCGACGACCAGCGTTGGGCTTGCAAATTTCGCCGTCGACCTTACCGCCCGCCTTGAAAGCGCGCTTGGAGACTGGACGCATGCCAGTCTTGACGCTGCCTTCAACAGGCGGTTCCGGTGTGAAATCAGAGGCATCGATCTTACCTTTGTGACCTTGGACGTAGCGTTCGGCCTTGGCCTTGTTGGCGGCGCGGGCAGATTTGCTCATTTCTGACATGATTGGCTCCTATGATTTGCGCGCGTCCGCGCTCCGCTTGAGTGATTGCACAGCTGCGTGCGGATCCGCGCTGAATTTGCTGGTTATTGATAGGGCTCGATCGAGGGCAGATTGTTTTTTGATCGGGCGAGTTGTGTCATTGTGCTTGAGCCATTGCTTAAATTCTGAAACAGTTAGACGAGAGACATGGCGAGCACGCTCTGGCCCTTTTCCATCGCTAAAGCCGGCAGAATAATTGCTGAGAGCCTCTTCGCGAGAGTTAAAGCCGAGCATTGCCTTGTGTTCATCGAACTTGCCAGTGCGATGATCGTGCTGATCGATCAGGAAAACCTGATTCGACATTTTATCCGGACCTATGCAAACGTCAACATTATCCCCGTCAGCACCCTCAGTGCGCTTCACATATCCGTAATCGTAGGGCAGCGTCACCGACCAACGCTTGCCATTCGGATCAGTGCCCGAGCGCTCTGAACCTTTTTTGTTTTCAATCGAAATTGGCAGACCTTGAAACGAGATATGCTCCTTGGCATAATTGCCAGCAGCTTTTTGAGCCTCGCTGGGAGCAGGATTGACTCTGCCGCCAAGGGCGAATGCCGTCTGCCCTTTCAAGATGCGCGCACGCATCTCCGGGGTGATGCGGATTGATTGGGCGTGAATATTTTCTCCAGGCTCATAAGTTCCGCGTTCCCCAGAAGGTTCATTGGTTCTAATTCTAGGTTTACCGCTTTTTGGAATTTCGAAAGGCTCAATCTCTCCAGTTCCGCCAAGCTTCTTGGTCAACTCTTTCAATCGAGTTGGGACGATCTTGTCATAATAGCTCTTCATTCCCTCGCCGCCGATGGAGAGGTCATCACCTTTCAATATTTTCATTCCATGTTCATTTGCAGAATCAGAATTAATAAGTTTCTCGGCAGGCTCCTTGCCGATCAAATCGGCTAATTTTTTAGGCTCAACATCAAATTTATTCAAAATTATTCTATTATTTTTATCATAAGCTGTAATGGTTTTTAATTGAGGAGAATAACGTATTTCGCTAATCTGCTTGCTCAAATCATAACGCTTGGCCTGTTCAATTCCAGGCGTCCATGTCAGCCTGTCGTAGCCGCCTTCCGCCGCCTCTTTCAAGGCGCGCTTGAGCCCGAGGTCGGTCCATGCCTGCGTGTTGGTGACGTAGGGGGCAGGAGGAACTGCTCTGGAAGGTTCATTCAAAGATTCTTGCCATCTTGCATTCGCTTCATCTCTTTTCTGAATTAATTCATTCAATTTTTCACGGTAATTGGGATCATTGGCGTGATTATCTCGCCAATTTTCAATTTCTTTTGAAATTCGATCGTGATCCTGCTGGGCCTTTTCTGCGTTTCCTGTTTTGAATCCCTCTTTCCGGCCTTTCTGCCCCCAATCGCTCTGCAATTCCTCCATGTGGAGGATTTTTTCGTTATTCGGGCCTGTGCGATCGCTCAAGCGCAGATGCGCAAGGACATTAGGATCGTCCCAGTGAGAGGAGTTAAATTGCTCGTTTTGTTCAAGTTTGTCTTTTGTCTGAGCTATTGAGTCCCATTTTTTCTGCATTTCTGGCGGAAGAATTCCAATCCTGCCTTCATTTTTGTGTTTCACAAAAAATGACAAATCTTCGCCTGTTATTTTTTGTGCCGGCAGCTTCAGCAGCACCTCACGATAATTCTGTCCACCAGGAAGAGCGTATGATTCGAATTTTGGAGGCTTCTGGCCTTCATATTTGCCGCGAACATAATGATCAAGATCTTCAAGATTCTCATAGGTCAGAAAATCTTCACGTTCTGTCGGATTGGCAAATTCATGAAAATTTCTTTCCGTTATTTTTTTCCACAACTGTTCGTCTCTGGCTGCTTTTTCTGCAATTTCTCCCATTTTTTCTTCTGGAGAAGATCCGCCAAGAACATTTTCCTCGACCTTCGGCATGCTGTCGCGGAAATGCTGAGCGACTTCTTCGCGAGTGACGGAATTGCGCCCGGCGAATGCCTGATCGAATCCAGAATTCTCGAATTCTGCAGGCTTGACGCCAGCCTTCTGGAGCATCGCCTTGAACTGCTGGGGAGAGCCCTTGGCCTGAGGCAAGGCATCAGCAGCCTCCGCACCATGGCTGTAGAGGCCGACGTCATTCAGCTGACGCGGTTGCGCCATGGCGGATGGGCCAGTTTGGCCGGGCAATCGCTCCCACAAATGCTCTTCAGGGATTGGATCGCCGCGCATCGTCTTCCAATTATTGAATGGAGCATTCTGGCGGCGCATTTCCATCGGCCAATGTTGACGCTCCTGCGCGGCGCGCGCCATTGCCTCGCCGAAATTGTGCTCGTAGAAATCCTGCGGCGAGCGAATGTTGAATGCCTGATAATGAGATTTCAGGAGTTCTTTTGATGCATTGGGATTTTCGGCCGCCCATTTGTCGTAGGCTGCACGCTGAGCATCCTGAAAACGAGGATCCATGACATGATCAGCATCATTGGGATTGAACCCCTGACGCATGAGTTGACCATTGACGTAATTGTCTGCGTGGCCTGTTATCCGGTCATATTGGTTGTTCGCATTATTGTACATTGCGCGATGAGCATTGATCAATTCAGGATCCAACGGATTGGCGCCCGGAGAAAATCCTTCATTCGCCTGCGCGAGGTGCTGAGTTTCATGAAGGGCAATTGAACCAGCTTGATCTTGGTCCTGACCGCGTGCATCAATCGTTGGAGGAAAACCCGGCTCTTCGCGATAGAAAGTGCCAGTCGGCTTTTCTCCTGTCATTATTTGCTGTTGAAGTTTTCTGTATGTGCCAGGATAGCCTGCTTCAATTTCTGGATGAAATGATCTCAAATTGCCAGCAGGTCCAGGAGCAAGTTTAAATCCAGCATCAGGATGCTCAGTGTACCATTGGCCACCGGGCGTTTGAGCCCACATCGTCTTCTGCCAGATCTCGTTGCGGTCGACGCCTTGAGCGGCTAGCTTTTGAGCAGTGGCCAAGGCGTTGCGGTCGACGTTTGCTGCCATCGGCCCGAGGAAGATGGCATGGCTGAGTGCGCCCGCTGGCACAGCGCCGGTCGCTGCCAAGGCAGCCTCAATGGGCTTCTGCTGCTTCGCGAAATCGATCAAATCGGAGATTGCTCCGACCGGCGTCAGGCCGAGGATGGAGTTTAGACCGCTGGCGACGTTTGAACGCTCCAAGGATGGCTTCCCTTGGCCCTCCAGGGCTGTCTGCAGGAGGTCCCTTTGGGTTGGTGCCGGTCCCGGCTGAAGTCCGCCGTAGGCCACGCTACCGGCCGAATTTGAGGGGCGCTGCGCCTCGCCGGACTGAGCAACGTCCATGGCATTCCAGAACTGCTCATCTTTATTCAGCGGCACATTGTTGTTGAAGCTCGGCGTCACATCTATCGGCATTGAGCCAGAGCCTTCTGGCACCGAATAGGTGAAAGCCTGCTTGGGTGTTGGAGGGAGTGTGCTACCTTCAAGCGTTCGCGTGCGCGCCAGCGCCTTGGCGACGACCGGATCAGTCACTGTGCCATTGCCAGAGAGCTCTGGCGGAATTTCATTGCCGACCGGCGCTAGGTCGCCTTCATGAACAGTTTCGCCGACTGGCAGATCGGCCTTGTGGATTGTGACGCGCGGAATGTCCGGATACAAATTGTCAGCATCGTCCGATCCATCATCAGTCGGTCCGCCGTCGGCGCGCTTACGCCGGGCGATCAACAAAGCTGCTCTGGAAGCTTTGGCGCGATCTTGTTTCATTTATCAACACCCTTGGCAGCGGTGTGAGCCTTGGCAGCGATCTTTTCTTTCTCGATGTCCATTAGATCAGAGGTGTGATCCTTTTGAGCATCAATCGCGCTGATTCGTTCTTTTGTCGCATCCTCGGCAGCGCGGCTTTGTGCCTCGATCTGAGCCTCCTGAATGCGGACAGCGAGTTCCTTGGCCTTGGTCTTTGCATCCTCGGCCTTGATCTGCAATTCAGCAGCCGCATTTGGATCGGCCTGCGGTGCCACCGACTCAGGCTTCTGAGCGAATGCACCTTGTTGGATCTTGGCTTGGGTTTCGGCCTGCTTGGATTGAGCACTGATCATGGAGGCTTGAGCCTTGACGGTGTCAGCTTGAGCAGCAGCCTGCTTCTGCACATCTTCAGGAGAAGGCTTGGATTGTGCGCTCGGAGGCGCGAAGAACTGCTGCGGATTTGACCAACCCATAGCCTGCAGGGCAGCAGTGTCGATGGCGATCGCGTCGTACATGTTCGGATTGCCCGCCTGCAGCTGCTTGAGGCCCATGATCTTCATGACGCGCTGGCTGTGACTGGCGGTGTTCGGATCGGCCTGCGGCACAAGATCGCAATCGTCCAGCGCCTTGAGGAAGGTTTCTTGGTCCCATTGGCGAGCAGGCTTCTTGTTGCGCTGCCAAAAGCTCTCCGGATGCTCCCTGAAACATTCGACCAGCAAACGGAATTCTTCGGCCTGCGCAGCGTGCATGCGTTTGTGAACAGAGTTTAGAACCTTGGTCGCTTGATCAATCATTGCCAGCGTTGTGCCGACTGGCGCATCCGGCCGACCCTCGCCGACTTGCGTCTCGCTGGTGCCGCCGACGCGCATGCCAGTTTGAGATATGTCATTCACCAACGCCATCAATGCCTGAGATGGCTCCTTGTAAGGCAGCGGCATCACAGCCTGATTGATCGGCATGCCGCCTGTCTTGATCTTTGCGCCACCACCCGGTGGCACGCGGAAGATCGTCGTCTCCTGACGTCCGCCAGCATCTGAGAACAAGAAGCCAGGGAAATTCGAGAACATTCCAGCATCAAGCAACTCTCGCCAAGCTGCAGTAATGGCATTGGTGGTATTGCCCAATATGTGAAGCAATCCAATGTCGTAAAAACCCATTCCTGGAACGAACGTGTATTTGACGAAACGCATCCGGGCTTCGGGCAGATCTTTTGTGTCTTCATTGAAGTTGCGGACAATGGATAGAATTTCACGAGACGAAACATCGATCGTAACCCTGTATGGAATTTCGAGGCCTGTCGGCTTGCCCTTGATCTTGTGCTCGAAACCTGGAATGTCAAGCTCGCAATAACATTCGTAGATTTCACGATCTCGATCTTCGGGATTTGAACTGCTGGCAGAGATGCCTTGCTGATCTTTCTTCGCGTCGCGGACGGCATCCTTTTTCGGAGCGAGCGGAATCGAAAGATCAATGTCGCGATAAACGCCAAGAATCTGCAGGCGTTTGACGGTGCTGGGGCGCATCATTGATCGATGAGTGATGCGCTTGGCATTTCGAAGATCGGTGGCAGCCTCGTTGACAATCAGATCATCGGCGTCAACCGTTTCGCTGACTGGGCGATTGCGCAATGGGCAAAAATAGACTTTCTTGAACGCAGTTCCACCAAAACCGAGCATCAGAAGCATTCTGTCAGTGTCAGGATAATATTCCGTCGCTGTGCTGGTCAGATAATGATTCATGTCGCGCTCAAGCGCATTGGCGAGTTGATCTTCGCCAAGGGTGGCATTGTTGTCGTCGTTGCGGATCTTCATCGGTCCGTCAGTCGGCAACAACTCAGAACGCGCATTTGCTTGAAAGCGCAGGACAGCTTCTTGCAGCAGAGGATGCTGAACGCGGCTCATCCCTTCAACTGGTGCGCCATCGGAGCTGCCGCCGATGCCGGGCAACTGGACAGTCAGTCCGAGGAGTTTTATGCCTTGGCTACGGTTCTCGATCCAATCAATGCGGCTCTTCAGATCGTCGTCAACGCCGCGCAAAAGATCGTTGGCGATTAGGCCCAATTGATTCTGATCGATCTTTTCAACCAGATTGTCGAACCAAGCGAGAGGCTTGTCGTCGGCTGCATCCTCAATCGGCTTGCCGTCAAGACTTACAGTGATCGATCCATCATCGTGCTCGATCTTGATGACTGCGCCACTTTGATCAAACTCAGGAACGTCTCCGCCTTCATCTACCATTTGGACGATGATGTCATTGTCATTGACAGATTGATCATCGCCTTGCGGCAATTGGCGAATGTTGGTCGCAGCTCCGAGGCCGGGCGTCATTGGCATTTGGATGTTCCTGTCTTTCGCGCTTCTGATTCAAAGCGCTCAAGGCCAATCTTCGCAGCCTCGTCATCGCTCTTGGCGAAAATCCTGTAGCTTTTGTTCATTGACAATGGCAATGCAGCACGAACATTCACCTGCCACAGCATTGGGCTGATCAGATCAACAGTCGCCTGCGCAGGGATTTTCATGATGGATACAATGCCGAGGGAGGCTTGCCGATGTGGCGCATGCTGTCATTGATCTCATTCAAGCGTTCAGGCGCACGCTGAAGCAGTCCGAGTTCGCGCAAATGACGCAAGGCCATCGACACAGTGTCGACGAGATCGTCGTGCTTGCCTTTCGGGAAAACAGCAACCTGAGTAATGACCATATCTGCCCAGCTCATGTCTGGCGCCCAGATCATCCCTTCAGCGAATAAATGCTGAACAGAATAGAGCCTGCTCAATTTGTCAATCGTTTTTGGATCATACATTCTTACGGCGAAATCTTCATTGCCGAACAAGCGCCTCAACTCTTGAGCGACAGAGTGACCAGCTGCCTTATTTTCAATCAAGATCATGTCGACCTTGAATTTCTTGCATGTTGTGGCAACCTTTTCGACCAACTCATGGAGCTCAAGCCGCTGCTGCCAAGCGTTCATCAGCATGACATTCGGCGCACCCTCAGCATACACTCGCTCTATCTGCTGAGGACGACCATTGTGGCCAATGATCTTGTTGGCATGGGCGACAACGTCGTTAGTAAACACACCCCAAACACTCAAGGCGCTGAAGTCGTTCTCCTGCTTGGTGGTGTAGGCAGTGTCGAGGCTCGCCACAACAAAGTCCATCGGCGGAAATGTCTCGCTGTTCCACAGCGCCCACCATTCGCGCTTGATTACGCCGCCGCCCTTCACTTCTGGTCTTTGCTGCAACTGGCCTGCAGCCGCATAAGGGCCGAGCGTGCGCTCAAGCAACTCAACTTCGTCGTCGCCAAATCGATCGGGCCAAAGGAGCTCGCCCTCCTGTGTGCGCCAATCTTGCCAGCCTATTGATGTCACGAATGATCTGTCTGACTCATAACGCATCGGCAAGCAAAGATGTGTCCAGTCGCCAATGTCCTTGCTCAAGATGTGGCCTGTTAGATCGTCCTCAGCGAGGCGCTGCTGAATGACGATGAAGGCGCCAGTCTTGGGATTGTTGAGGCGGGTGCTCAAGGCGCTGTCCCACCAATCGATGGTTGTCTGAATTGTGGCTTCGCTGAATGCCTCTTGAGCAGCATTCGGATCGTCAATGATGATGATGTCGCCGCCTTCACCCGTCAGCGTCGATCCGACAGATGTGCAAAGGCGTGATCCAGTTCTGCTATTGTCGAAGCGCGTCTTTGTGTTTTGGTCTGAAGTGAGACGGAAATTTTGCCCCCAATACTTCTGATACCAAGGACTTTCGATCAATCTCCGACATTTCACAGAATCTCTCAAGCTCAGCATCTGTGAGTATGAAGCATGCAAGAAGTGAGCGCCCGGCCCAGAGGTCGGCGATGTGCGCCTCTGTGCCCAGACCCACGCAGGAAATGAGACCGAAGTCATCGAGGATTTCGACATACGCGGCGGAATGTTGATGATGAGTCGCTTGATGTCGCCGGAGCATACTGCCTCCAGATGTTCGCAGACTGCGTGAAGCGGCTTGCCGTCCATGAATGGCGAAGGATCAAAATATTTCCAACCTGCCTTGAAGAATTCGTACAGGCTCTCTTCGTATTCGAGCCTCTCCAATTCAATCAACAGATCTTCTGGCGTAATTCCTTCGAGCGCGGAACTGAAATCAAACGCCGCACTCACTTGATCACCTTGTAGCTCGGCTCTGATTCGTCCTTGCCTTGGAGCTGGGCGACAAGCGTTCTGCGCAGTTGCGAACGCGCTTCAGCAGTCAATTGCGAGAGATCGATGCGCTGAGTGTTGGTCACATTGGCATTGATGTCCTGCGTAACACGCTCGCCGTATTTGCGCGGGTTCATCTTTGAAGCGTGCCAGCGTCGAGCGTCCATCCTGTTTCTCGCCATAGGAACATTGGTGTCGTCGTCTGCAATCTCAACAGTTTCATCAGCATAATAATCGGCTTGCATCTGCTTTGAACGCGCGTATTTCTCGTAGAGTTTTGGGTCCTCAAGGATCCATCCCATCAACGCGCTATACTCAGGCATTCCTGGTTCTTTGCAGATCTTCGTTAACGCAACGCCATTCGCCATTCTATGCATGGCTGCATCAAATTTCACCTGATCAAATTTGCGAGACTCAAGGAACACTTCTCGCGGGCGTCGATTTCTCGTCCCAGCCATTTTCCCCTCAAGGCGAAACGCAATCGCCCGCAGAAACTTCTACGGGCACTCGATTATGCATCGAAAATGGGTTTTTGCAAAAGAAAATTCAAGACAACAAATTTTCCTTTAGCCAAAAGGAAACCTGCTCTTTCATCTTTTCAGGCTCGCCCGAGAGCTCCAAGCATTCACCAATGGAATAGCCCTTTTTCCAATCACTCATGCGCCTGCCATTGATCAGCGCTGGAATCCATTTGATCTTGCTCAAATTTGAAATCCCGATCAGCATCGCCGAAACGCCACCTGCGTCCGCGAATGTCCTGTGCCAAGCTATCTGAACCGGCCGCACTTCATTCGGATAAATTCGACCGCTCTTCAATTTCCCAACTTTCAATTCAATTGGCAAAACTCTCCCAGAAACCAAAATCTGAATATCGGGAATTCCAATCCCACCTCCAGTCCTCGGCTCGTAACTTTCCAGCCAACCGGACCAGCTTGACCTAAGCCATCTTTTAAAATCAATTTCATTCATCAAAAAACCCTCCAAAACCCGAAAAGTTCCATTTCCAATCTGGAACCAATTTTCCCTTCTCTAGATAACTTTCTTTTTCTTTGTGTTGTCGTCTGTAGAGGTGAGAATTATGTTTAGAATGGAAATGGATCCAGCGATTTCTCAATGATTTCAATGCAAGCTTGACCTGAGCCATTTCACATCGCCCGCCTCAGGACCTCATCGGCCGATTTCACCATTGACCTCACCTCATTGAAAAAATCGGCCTTTCTAAGCTTGAGCTTGTCGGTACTTTCATCCGTTTGTCGACCCAAGATCGCCTCCTGACGAATCAATTTGAGCCCAAATTTCTCCTTCAATTGGTCAAATGCAGCCCTGTTCATTCCAACCAATTGGAGCCTGTCATTGACCTTTAAACGATCGTCCGTCCATATCACGCCGCATTCTTTCATGACCTTGCGCAGATCGAGATCAGTGTCGAAACTGTTCCTCCTAGAATTGTTTTCGTTGACCCAGGAGGCGATGTCTTTCATGCCGAGGGCGACCGGATCCTCCCGACAATTCATCGCCTCAGCGAGCTCTGCAGCCTCTTGCTGGCCTTCGGAGCGCGAGGAGATGATCAATTCCTTTTTCCGCTCAGTCATCGGCGCAGGCTGGCCAGCGGTGACGTAATCCTTGAAATTCTCTGCCCAATAGCGAATGACCGAAGGACCACCCGACTGCAGCCAATTGTGAAAGCTGTCGAAGCGCTCACGCGGCCATTTGTCCTCAGTCACCTCGGGATAGAACCATCGCCGATCGCTCTCCTCAACCTTGAGCGCCCGCAATGAATTGGAGCAAGCGAACATATGGCACCAATTTTCAACAGTGTAAGTTCGCTGGAATTTCTCGTTGACTTCAACGGTTCTGTCGGTGATGGCTGATTTCAATTTGTTGTAAGCCTTCCACGAATGACCGGAATAAATCTCATTGACGATGCAGAGGCGCTTGTTGGCCAGCCAACCGTTGAATTCGCTTTGAACGATAATTCCTTCGGTCGGATAGCTGACGTTTGAAGCGCCAACGAGCGGAGCGAGGATCGACGAGCCGAGGGTTGTCTTGCCGACGCCTTGCTGCTCGCTCACCAGCAGCAGCCCATATTCCATATGAATATCCGTCCGAGCGATCAGCGTCGCGCACCACCTCATCACCTCATAACGCTCGCTCTCATTGGGGAACATGTAGGTCATGAAATCGATGAATGGCTTGATTGAGCCTGCCCGAGACTTGATGGAGGTCGGAGTGTGAAGATTGATGGCAGAGTTGGATCCGTCATTCACTTTGCGCCCTTTTATATCAGGACGATAGCACATGCGGACGGAATTGCCAGTGTATGCCTTCACAATCAGCGAGCATGTCGAATTGGTATGGCTGAATGAGGCAAGCATTTTATTCAGCACAGGCTCGGAGCGAATGATCTCTGGCATCTCCGAGCAGACGAACAAATCTGACTCTTCGACGTAGGCCCACATGTCCTTGAAATTATCGCGGAGGATTGTTGTGGGCTTGCCTTTTGGATTGGGAACTTGGTCGGTCGCCCATGTGGCCGGATAGAGGCATGATCGGAAACTCGGCCCGACATAAAAGCGCTGACCTTCGATGACCTTGAACATTGAGGCAGGGAATTCGTCCGCCAGATCGAAGCCTCCCGGCCATTCTGTCGAGAATTGAACATGCATTGTCGGTATGCGCAGGTGGAAGGCGATTGAGGGCACCGCCGCCACACCCGGTGCATCATTGTCACTGACGATGTAGGCGCGCTTGACGCCTGCCTTTTTGAGCGCTGACCAATCTGTCCGGCCCGGCGACAATGCGCCGCCGATCCACCCCACATGCGCGGCAGCCTTCATCTCCTCGCCCCAAGGATGNGCNGCGCATGCTGCCCGAGCCTCCGGCGTCTCACCCTCGACCATCCAGCGCATGGCGCGAGCAGCCTTGGCTCCTTCATGGATGAAAACGGTCGACTGATCCTTCAATTGATCAAGACCCCAGAGCGGCAAATTGCCTTCCGGCTCCATGCGGCGCCACTCATCATCGTCCCAATAGGTCAGCGGAATGTAGGACCGTTCGCCCTTGCGCTCAATCCGCACTTGGACCATGATGATCTTGCCGTCAAGATCCTTAAATTGAAAAACATCCTTCTCTGGAACATTCCTGAATTCCTCCGGCAGATCGATCATCCTCGGCAGCAGTTTCATCTTCGGCCATGAGACAGTGGCGCATTCGGCTTCAATGGCTGCCTTTTCGAGCTCGCTCGGCGCGTATTCTGGCGGGGCGACGACCTTTCCTTCGGGCGTAATGGAAATGATCGCCACATCGCGCCAATATTTCCCGCTCATCTCGCGGACAGCCGCCTTGCGCATTGAACGCGGTTCAGCGCCAATCCGCTTCAAATACGAATTGACAGAGTTTATATCAGCCAGCGAACGGATTTTCATTGACATTTTCCCTTGGGCATTTGTTGGATCAATTCTTCCGCTTGTGCTTTTTGATTCTTGGCTCTGATTTATAATCATTGTCGCTGCCAGAATAATATATATATTTGAACTTAAAAATGTTCACTTTGTGTGAACTAATCAGCGGACCCTTCCACTTTTCCTCGCACCAGAGCTTGATCTGTTCGGCTGTCATATCAATCATCGTTCATCCCTTTCTGGCTGATTCGATAAACATCCACATCAGCAAAACGCTGCAAATTGCACAAATCCAGAAAATTCCAATGGCTGCTGCAACTCCGTAATTCAACACAACGCAAACGATCGTTGCTATATAAATCAAGAACAGCAACTCGAAAACAAATCCGACCATCTTCAATCCTCCATATCGCCGATGTAACGCACTGCGGAGATTCGCAGCATGCGGAAGCCCTTGGGCACAGTGCCCTTGAAAGCGTAGAGTGCCTTGCCCGGTCGGCCGCGCTCGACGATTTGTCGACCTAGCTTCTCGAACATGTAGCGATCAACCTTCCCGAAAATTCTGTCTGTGTCGTCTGCTATTGTCAGATTTAGGCTCTGTGTTGGGCCAGTGAGAACCTTACCGTTGCGCTTGGCAATGTTGACCTGCTCATTTTCGTCGCGCGGCTTGATCTGAGCGACAGTCGCGATCACCAATGCATCATAATCCTGATCCTTGCACTGGAGCTTGATCACATTGGTCGGAACGGTGAAAATGCTGCGCGCCTTCGGATCAGGCATCAGCCGGTCAACTGCATCCTGGATTGGCCAAAGACTATCAATTTCCGTCTGTGCATTTTTCATCATCTTTTCCGCACGCGGCGGCAGCGGTTCGCCCCGCGCTCGCGAAGACATGATTGCGCTGACCATCTTGGGGCCGATGCCCTTCACATTCTGGATAGGACCGATCAGCACTTTCTTCCCATTCCTGAAACCGGCTGTCCATTTGTCAGTCGACAATTCGGCATCAATCGGAACATAATCGAAACCCTCTGCCTTCATCTCGCGCAGAATTCGGATCTGCTTCTCCGGATCGTTCTCGTGAGTCAATGTGGCTGCAGCGAATTCGAATGGGTGATGCGCCTTCATGTATGCGCACCAATAGCTGATAATTCCATAAGCGACAGAATGACTGCGGTTGAACGCCCACGAGCCATAGGCGCAATTATGAACAACTATTCCATTCGCAAGAAAATTGTGATGTGGTGCCGGCATGTGAATGTCATATACATCTTCAAATCCATGCGGAACGATTGAAACTATTTTATCGCTAAAAATAGCTCTGCCTTTTTTCCAAGGATTTGGATTGCTTTCAAGGGCTGCATGGAGTTTCTTGTGGCACTTTCTGCAAACTGCCATCAAATTGTCTATTCTATCATTGCTGTGGTCCATATCAATGTGGTGAGTCTCCTCATAAGGTGAAATGTGGCAATGCTGACAATTCTTGTAATTGGCTTTTAAATATCTTTTTCCCTCTGCGAGTGTCGGTATACCTTGCTTAATCTTATACCACCAATTGTGGCCTCCAGAGCCACTCTTTTTTGGAGATTTCCTTTTTGTCGGAATAGTGCCTGCATCGCTGACGACAGAATCTCCAACCTTAAGATCTTGCAACGCAGAATAGGAAAGATCTGGCATCAAGAATTTGTGCTCTTTAGTGGCCTTGATTCTGTTTCCACTTTCTGTTGTAAGAAGATATGTCATCTTCTTGCCAGAATATGTCACCCCGAAATTTTCAAATGGTTTAAGAGACTCTCCATCGAACATCAATATTTTCTGCCTCTTTCTTTTGGCAGAATTTTTTTCTGTTGGACCGAGTCCTCCTCGATCGTAGAGTTGCTTAATGGTAAATTTTCTGTATCTTCCTTTTGATGGGAATGGATTTTCAATCTCCGTATCTCCAGAAAGACACAAATCGTCCCACACCTTTCCGCAAACTTCCGCTGGAACGCCCCGCTCAATCGCGCCTTTCTTGAATCTGTCTCCGTATTGGTCGAAATATTCCTTGCCTAAGCTCTTGCTCATCGCCTTGCGCAATGCGGTCACATCGTCCCAGCTGAGTCCGCCAATCTCGCGACTGACCTGCATTACCTGCTCTTGATAAGCGACAATTCCGAGTGTATTCTTCAAATAAGGCTCAAACAGCGGATGCGGATAAGTCAGCGGAGATTGACCGTTCTTGCGCTTGACCCATTCGTTGGTGCCGCCGCTGGCCATCGGCCCTGGACGGGCGAGGGCTGTGATGGCGATGATGTCTTCGAGGCTGCGGACCTTGACCTGATTGGTGATGGATTGAAGGGCTGCACCCATGAACTGAAATATTCCGGAGAACTGACCCTTGTTCAAAACGTCGAAGGCTGCCTTGTCGTCCAGCGGAACACTCTCCAAATGATGCATCGGCAGACCGGCCATCGTCAATGCATCCTCGAACACACTCAACTGCGTCAGCCCGAGCGCGTCAATTTTCAAAAGGTTGAGCTCTTCGGCATCCTTTTTGTCGCACATGGTGGCGCCAGTGCGCGCGTCCACAGCCACATAATCCGTCACTGGGGTCTCAGTGATCACGATGCCGGCTGCATGCTGGCCGAAGTGACGCGGATGGCCCTCCATCCGCGCTGCGATCATGATCTCCGGATTTTTCTTGAGCAACTCTTGGCCGGATGGCGTTGTGTTCAGCGTGTCCTCAAGCGTCGACAGCGCGCGTGAGTCGCCGCCCGAGCGAACAATCAGCGAGTCGACGACCTTGTCGCACAGCCACTTCGGAACACCGAGTGCGGTTCCTGCCTCTTCAATGGCTGAACGCGGACGGAACAGTGCAACTGTCCCGAGGCGCGCAATGTGATCGCGGCCATATTTATGCTCCATATATTCGAACACGAGATGGCGCTTCTGATCCGAGAAATCGACGTCAATGTCTGGCAGATCGGAGCGAGTGATGTCAATGAACCGCTCGAAAAGCAGGTCATACTTCAGCGGATCGATGGTCGTGATGTCGAGCAGATAGCAAACAAGACTGCCGCAGCTGGAGCCGCGCGCCGGTCCGCAGATCATGCGCTGACGCGCCCAAGTCATCATGTCTGCGACGATGAAAAAATAATCCTCGAACTTTTTCTCAGCTATGAGGTCCAACTCGCGCTTGAGTCGGTCGGCATAAACGGGGTCCGTCAGGTCGGTGCCAGTGCGAATGGCGCCATTCCGGCACATCTTCTCCAGCGTCAGGGGCTTTTCCGGGCTGAGGAGCGTCGCAGTCTTTAGTCTTGCGTTGCAAAGGGTCGCTACATGGTCAGCCGTGGTCCAGGATGCCGCAAGAATGTCCGGCGTGACGATTCCCCCACAGGCGATTTTCCAGGCCTCCTGCCCCATCAGGGATTGATCGTAGGTTTGGACCGAAGCGCCACGTCCGCAGAGCACCTCGTAGAAACCTTCATCCTCCAGCCGTAGGAACTTGTTGTCGCTGACAGCGACCAGCCGGTGGCCGCGCTTCAAGGCTTGATTGATGTAGCCTTTTGAACAGGCTGGCCCCAGCCCGACATAAATGTCATCCTGAACATCAAAATTTTCCAACAGCGACCGATGGCCGACGATCTTGATGACGCCTTCAGCGATGACCGCCTGTTCATAGGTCAACAGCGGCTCATAACGGAATTGAGAAGTCGCGAGCTCGACGAGCTGATTGATAAATTTAACATCATCAATCGCCAGAAATGTCCAATAGTCAATTGTCGGCTTCTTGGCGTGAATTGATTCAGTCACTGCCAGTTCAACGCCATAGAGCGGCTTGAGCCCGGCCTTTTTCGACAGCTTGGCCCATCGCGTCCAGCCGAATGTGCTGGCGCGGTCAGTTATCGGTGCATAGGTCGCGCCATTTTCGATCAGGCGCTCCATCGTCTCATCGATCATTCCTGCTGCCGCGCGGAAGCTGTAGCCGGTGCGTACGCGGAGGGTCATCCTTCCTCTCCAGGAGATTTTCCGTCATTTAGACAAGCCCAAAATTCAGGCTTGGTATATGTCATGAAAAGTTGCTCGCAATCCTTGCAGAAATGATATCGCATTTCTTGCAATTCCTCGATGCGACCAATTGGCTGAATTCTGAAAAATCTGCACAAATATTCATTGCTTGGGCCGATTTCCTTTTTGCATCCATCGCAGATGTAGGCGGTCTTCTTCATCACACAATCTCCCTTTTCCGTAGCTCAATGAAACAGCGCGCCAGCGCTCTGACGTCGACTTCGGCCCGATGAGCGCCTTCGAATGCCTCGCCGAACAACTCTTGATGAAGCGCTGAAAGCGAAAGTCTATACCCTTTTAAAAATTCGGTACACTCGACTGTGCAAATTAATCTAGGCCAACGCACTGTCAATCCGCATCGCTTCATCTCAATGTCGACCATCATTTTGTCGAAGCTAAGATTGTGCGCGACAATCTCATCGCTATTTTCGATCAGCTCCTTGATTGCTCCGGCCATCTGATCAAACTTCGGCGCATCTTTTAAATCTTCATCTGTCAGCCGTGTGATCTCAGTGATCTTCTTGTCTAGCTTTTCGCCCGGATTGAACAGGAATGAAACTGACCCATCTTCCTCAAGACCTTCCAGCCCAAGACCAAAGAATTCAATGATCTTCGGCTGGCGAGCGATCGGCGTCAGCGTGCTCTTGAGCAGCCCTGTCGTTTCAGTGTCGAAAATGAGGGTGTTCATGAAAGAACCTCAAAACGGATAATTTCCATCGACTTCGCGCGCAGCGATGTCGAGCTCCTTGAGCATCATGGCATAGACTGCCAGATCGTCGAGCGAGTCATCGTGGCCGCCGCGCTTAAAATTCTCACCGTAGCGTGTGATCTTGGCGAGGACTTGCACGAGGATGCCGAACCGATTGAAATCCTCCGCACTCTTCAATTCAACATTGCCAAGGATCTCGCGAGCGACAGTGCCGAATCGGAAATAATTATTCCCATATATTTTATTCCTTTGTTCATAAATGTCCGCAGCACTGCAGAGCATTTGGGGGACAGTTTGCTTGGTTGACATTTTCGGCTCTCCTGAGAAAACTTTTCGCAACTCTTCCAACGACATTTCATTTGTTTCCTCCTTTTCTTGAAATTCATGAAATAAAGAATCATTAATATTCGTTTTTTGTAATTCCCCAATTTTGAATAATGTTTTATTTACTTCCTCTTTTATTTTGTCTTTTATAAAGTCGAAAATATTTCTATTTCCTTCGGTCTTTTCAAGCTTCAAAATTCCAACATCCATCTTCAAAATCCTCCTGCTGCCGGCTGCAACACTGTCAGCCCATAATTCCGCAGCCCTTCGACGACGCTGTCGCGGTCATCAATGACGAGCCAAACATTGTCGAGGACATTCTGCTTGCTTCCGAGCGCCTTTTCCAAAAGGGCAATCTTCATTTCGTGATCCGGACGCCAATCATCATCCGGCCGCATCAGCAGCATATCATGATGCTCGTAGAGGCCTGCTCGAACAAGCCACTGCTCAGTCAGATGCCTGTATTTGTTGTTCCGTCCGGTCAAAAGAATGATTAAATGGTGCTTCTCCATTTGGAGCAAAAGGTCAGCAATTGCAACAATTACCGGATCCTCCAAACATCGCTGATGAAACTCATCCCATTGCTTGGAGTGAGCGTATTGAATGCGATGGGAGCAATCGCTAATTGTCCCATCAATGTCGAACACGACGTACTTCATTTTCGCCTCACCTTTTGAGCAGATCAGCCGCCTTGGCCAATTGAGTTCTCAGCTCCTTATCCTCAAGACCCTTGGCGACCGACTCAATGATTTCGATGGCCTTTTTGTCCTTGGGTTCAAAGAACGGCTCCGCCCATGGCCAGATCTTGAAAACTTCGGCGCGCATGGCCTGAGCGATGAGCGAATATTCGCCCTGCACCCGCAGGCTGTCGCGCGCGCGCAGCAATTCAACCAGCGATCGCAGATTGTACTTAGCAATCAGATTGCAATGAATATTCATCGGCAGCAAACCGCGCGCATCCTCCATTGACTCGCCAGATTCGAGGGAGAGCTTGTAATTCAATATATTCGATTTCATCTTGAAATTATACATCGACTTCGATCTGACACTGTCCGGCACATGCCAGCTGGCAGCCCGCATATCGGTCACGCGCTGGCTCTGCATGGCGTAGCTGGCCGTCCGAGTGCGAGTTATCTGCTGGGCGCAGGCGCGCGTGACGTCATTGATGGCGAATGTGACATCAGCAAATTCCCACGAGCTCGGAATTGAATTGCTCATGTAGAGCAATTCCTTCTGAAGCTGATCGATCGGCATCTGGCGAAAATGCTCCCAACCGTCGGGCGTCATTTGAAGGCGAGTGTTCTTTGTGTACGCCAGAATTCTGGCCGCGAGCCAAGTCTCGTCCTGCGTGCCTTGACCGGTGAAATAAAGAATGCTTACTTTTGGATCGTTCATTGTTGTCTCCTATTTCCTGTGATTGTAGTTGCCGGAATTTATGATCTTACGTATTACGCGTACATCATTCACAACATCATCCATCAGTAGTCCCGGTCGCCATGTTGCGAACCTTCCGAGGGAATAGATGTTGAACTTGTCGGTCGCCCACATGATGAAATTTCGGCGAACCTTTTCGTCAATCGGTAGGATCTTCGAATATTGCTGTAGCTTGATCTCACCGCTCGAATGATCGACGCTCAAATTTCCGAGGCCGAACATCTCCAGCGCCTGATCAACCGCTGTCGATTTGTAAATCGGCATGGTCTTAAAATTTTCGACGCGGCCATGAACGTGCTCAAGCGGCATTCCTGGAAATGAAAATTCAATCGTCAGTCGGTTGCCGGTGATCGAGATACGATTGAAACCGATCTTGGGATCAGGCACATAAATGCTGGCGTAAACGTCAGCATCCGGAATTTCGACATTTATGTTCATGCCGTGAACATATTTGAACTCAGGAATATCAGGATATTCGATCAGTTTCATCAATGAAGGCATCGGAATTGTCGAAATTATATGGAGCCTTTTGTTGTTAAAAATATCCTTAGCTTCTGTATTAAACCAGCATGTTCCATTTATCCTGTCTGCCATCGCCTGAATAAGATTAGGCGGAGCGATGTAGCGCGTTTGAGGGGTGCTGTCAGCGCTCAAAATTGAACGCAGAGTCGCGCTGCCATTCGTTTTCATTGAATAGGCGAGGCTGTCCGCGACCGGATTCTTCCATTGCTGAACGGTCTTGACCATCTNGACAGGCTTAAACGGAATGTCCAGCGCATCCCCGACGACCGAAGATCTGAACCTGAGCACAGCACTGTGATTGTTCGGCAATGAGGCATTGGCCTCATATATCTCGACCTTTCGGTCTCTGATCATTCCTCCGGCCAAAAGGCCGCTCATTCCTGCGCCGACGATTATCATCTATTTCTCCTGTTTATTTCCGAAAATCATCGAAACAAAAGTAACAAAATTCATGACTCCTAAACCCATTAAAAAGCCAATCCAAAATGTTGCATCCTCTCCTTTTGTCCACATTTGCGCTTCTCCTAATAATCGCAAACGCGATCGTAAATTTCTTCTGCTTTTTGCTTGCTCAAATTTTCATTTTCGAGCATCATCTCCCCGACGACCCAACTTTTGCGCTGTGCACGATGCATCTCGCGCCGCTGTTCAGGCGTCATCGCTTTCGCATCTTCAACATATTGACGCAAGCGCTCAAGGAGCTCAGGATCCGTTTTGATTGGTTTCATTCTGAGCGTCATTTATCCCTCCTCACTTTTTCTTGCTCGGAGCCTTGATCTTTGTCGTGCGACCGGCAAACAGCCCGAGCTTTTCCAGCGGAACAGGATCGCCTGCCTTCATTCGCTCGCGAATGTGCGCCAACAGCGTCTGCGGATGAACGCCCATCTTTGAGCTGACGTCGTAGCCTTCATTCTCAAGGCGTCCTGCGAGGTCCAAGGCCATGTTGTGCTCGGACTTCTTGAAATTGATCGATAGCTCAGTCTTGATGAGACTTTCTGCTCCATTCAACTCAAGCCACTCAATGGCGTCGTCGCGCTCGACTTCATCCTTCGGCAAGCTGCCGGCCAAGAAGTCCTCGACCTTAAGACTCCAGCCACTGTCAAGCGTAATGTTGGAAACGCCAGCCTCTGCCATCAAGTCCGGCAGGGCTTGTGTCTTGATGGCATTTAAACGGCGTTTCGCCTCGCTCAAACTTTCTTCCAATTCGGCGATAATCTGCTCGTTTGAAACAGCTTCTTCCGCTGCAGCGATCAACCGCTGCATGATTGGCGTGCCGTTGTCGGCTGGCTCTTGAAGATCGAAAACATCTGACATTTTTATCTCCATCAAAAAATTCTTCGCATTCTGTTTGACGAAATTGTTCCTTGACCGTAGCCGTAGCCGTAGCCGTAGCCGTAGCCGTAGCCGTAGCCGTAGCCGTTGCCGTCGCCGTAGCCGTCGCCGTAGCCGTTGCCGTTGCCGTCGCCGTAGCCGTCGCCGTAGCCGTAGCCGTAGCCGTCGCC
>JGI26470J50227_1000039_pt1 | contig 59797 bp, 59 predicted proteins | sample FreactTroBogLake_FD_50227 | JGI IMG/M metagenome (IMG submission 50227)
CCAGATACGAGCATGAAACTGACTTATTCTCATCACATTATTAAAATATCTTCCACTTATCCATTTACCTTTATTAGCCTTTAAATATTTTAATATCTTTTGTTCTTGTGTAGGTTTTTCGATATAAGTTTCCATATATTTTTATTTTGCTTCCCACTTATTATATTTCTTATCTAAAGCTTTTAATTTAAGTGCTGAAATCGCTGCCCCATGCAAATCTTTTCTTTCTTCTTCAGAAATGTAGTGAATAGTATATTCTCCTGTATTCTTATCAAGATGTACTATTGCTAGATTTGTATAAGGTAAAGGTTGATTTTTAAAATTATATTCTTCAATTAATGCAAGATCATATAAAGCTAACTGTACCTTATGAGAGAAGTAAACATTTTTACTTGTCTTAAAATCTCCTAAATAAGTGATACCATTAATTTCAAACATAGTATCCAATTTACCAATATATTTCTCTCCATTATTCTGACTGAATACAAATCTTTCTGCTTCAATATATTTTGGATTATTTTCACCATTGAATTTTATGAATGAAGTAATGCCTCTAACTTGTTCTTCTGATAAAGTATCTAAATCAATTTCAGGTAAAGGTTGATTATATGCCTTACAATAAGCAGTCTGTTCTGCATAATCGTGAACAATATCTCCTGTCTCTCCTGCAACTTCTAGTTTTTCTTTTCTAACATTTAGAAGACTATCCACTAAAGTTATTACATCGTTTTTATTATATTCAACTTCATCAATAGAAGCTACTCTACCTTTAATCAAATTATCATTCCAAGTTAAAAGAGCTTGAGATTTATCCATTATTCCAACAATACTACTTGGAGATAAAAGATATGTTTTTTCATTTTCTAATTTATATCTATGAGATGTAGGATAAAAAGTTATCTGTGTTCCGTTATAAGCTGTAATGATTTGTTTTTCTGTTGCCATAGATTTTATTATGCTTGTATTACTTCTTCTAAATTAAGACCTTCTGGTTGTACTTCTTCTGGTATCTCTTCAACAACAACTTCATCTTCTGCTTTAATTTCTTCTACAGGTGCTGACAAAGATTTAATCTTTTCATTTATAGCCTCGACTATTTCTTGTAAATGATTTTCTTTTAATTTAATTTCAATTAGTTTATTTAAAGCATTATTACATTCTTCAACAGTTGTATATGCCTTTACTTTAGCAAGAATAAGATTTTTATTTGCTAAAGATTTAGTTTCAGAAACATCAGTCGTTGCTTTTTCAGAGTCTTCAATACTTCCAACAACTTCATCTTCTGAAACTACAATATCCTTTGCTTTATCTATCCATACTTGAAAATCTATTTCTTCATCATTATTAATAATACCTGTTCTATCTTTTGTTAGATACTTTGAATTAGATTTAGTTAATATCTTTCTTTCTCCATTCTTATTTACATAAATATATCCGACAATATCCATAAAGTATGCAATTTCTGTAGAAGCTTTACCATTTAGAGATGGTACGACTTTCATAGCTACACCATTTTCATCTTTCTCATCTGCCATTTCTTGAGCTATAAATAAGACATTCATAGGAAGATCTCTAAAGTTTCTTAGAATATTTTTAATATCCTTAGCAAGAGTTCCCCAGTCTTTAATCTGCATATCTTTACCTGTCTTTTTTTCAATCTCATTTTTAATAATATCGTTTATTTCTGTAATACTGTCGATTATTACAGTTTCAAAATTATGCTTTTCGTTAGCAAGGTAATTATATAAATCTTTAAGATCCTTTAATGATTTAATTACCACGAATGTAGGTTTTTTCTCTGCGATACTTCTTAGACCATTTTCAGCACTAGCAAAGATACTGTTCTTTGTATTACCTGCAAATGTAGTTTTTCCAACTCCAGAAGATCCATAAACTACAGCTTTTAATTTCTCATCTTTCACATTATATTTTTTGATTTCTAACATAGATTTTTATTTTTTAAATTATTATTTTTAAATTCTTGAAACATTGCATTTATAAGATTAATTCTGATTTTATCTTTAGTCGTCATACTCTGAGTCATCATCGATAAAATCTTCGTTTTCTTGGTCTTTAATTTCTTCATCTTCTGTGATTTTAGTAATTGATAATACATTTACGACCACGTGACTAGGTAATTGCTCACTTATCTTTTTCTCAATATCTTCTTGAGAAGTGTTTTCATTACCATATACATAAACTTGCTTTGCTTTACTGTCTGGTGTTTCTTTATAAGAAACTATATATTTATAATTGATTTTTACTTTTGATTTCATATACTTTTTATTAAATTAATATTTGTTATTAATATATAAAGTATATATCTTTTGTTTTTATAAGTCAAGTTGTCTAATGATAGATATGTGGATAACTTTTTTATTCAAAATCATCTTTATTTTCAAGCTCAATTTCCTCATCAATAACTTTAATTAAACTTATAGGTAAAACAGGTAATTTTAATTTGTGTTTCTTAGATCTCTTTATACCCTCCAATTCTGATTTGTGAAAAAGTTTATTTTTAAGCCTTGCTTTAAATAAGTCTTTATCTATCATAAATTTATACTTCTGATGGTTTTATTAATTTACATCTACCACTTTTAATTTTCTTCATAGTGTTATACCACTTATATGATTTACCTTGTGATATGACTTTATTTGCTACCAATTTACTATTTCTAGGATCTAAAGCAATTTGTTTTAATATTGTATTTGGAAATTCAGGAAAATACTCTTTGAGTAAAGGTAATTGGAATTGCATTTGTCCATAGGAATATAAGCCATTAACGTCTAATATGACTAAATTAGGTTGATTATTGCTTTCGAGAGTGGATATGCACGTAAGTAATCTATCCATCTTATCGTCAGCCATATGTTGTCGTTGGATTTCTAAAGGACTTTGAGTGACTGTAATAAAGTGTCCTGTAGGTATATTCATTACTGGAAGTAATGCACATATCAATAATAATCCAACCGATTTGGTTGTTACTACCATATATATTAATTATACCACGTTTTTGGTATCTTTTTGTTGTTTTTCAAATACTAATTTTCTATAACTTTCATCATCTAAAAATACCTCTGTCACTGGATATTTCTTTTCTTTCTTTATAGCATCTAAGACATCTTTAGCTAAAACGTATTTCTTAATAATAAACAAAGCCATATTTTTACTTATTTTTCTTTTTAGGTTGATATATATTTGAATTTTTATTCTTTCTAGCTTCTCTAGTGATCACAGCTACTTGTCTATCTATCTGATCATTGATTATCCTTTGTTTTCTAGCGAATGATGGTTGTAATCTTTTAGCTTTTGCTTCTGCTCTCCTACCTGCACGATTTAATTTTTCATTCATAGTTTTATTGTTTAAATAGTTTGTTTATACTGTTTTGTAATTCTATACTTTCTTTTTTCCTTGCTTTGAAAAACATATTTATAAATTTTTCCATTTGTTTTTTATTACATTTACAAGGTTTTAATATTCCTGTTGCTGTTAATAATATTTGATTACATTTAGAGCAAGGAATATCTTTTCCATAAGATATAAATTTCATATTATTTCAATTTCCTTATATAAATTTCAAAATATCTTTCACTAGATATATTAAATCCATATTCTACATTTTTTCTAAGTGTATATTCATTTCTAACTCTTTCCATTCCCTTTTTAACTTGATCTTGCCAAGGACTAAAATTATTTAATGGAAATGGAAATTTTATTGTATATATTCCTTTTTTAAAAATTAATTTTTTCATATTTTTATATTGTTTTTAAATGTGCCTAAGCCTACTTAGTGAGATATACTTGATAGTGATAAGTCGATTACTTTCTTTTTCAAGATTTCCTCCAAATCTACATTATATCTAATCTAGGTAGGATTAGACACACTAAGTGTCTAAATTATTATGAAAAATAACAATAATCATCTGAAAATAAAATAACAATTCCCATAACTCCTGTAAAAACTATTTCGATAATAATAAAAATTATTATCCAAATATTCCAAAGATTATAGTGATGAGTTTTTAACCAGCACCCATTTAAAGTGGATAGAAGTGTATTTGCTTCTCCTTGCTCTTGTTGAGTAATCTGTGAGATAGCTTGCTGATATTGGAATGATGACTCATCCATTCCTTTTATTTGTGTAAGTCTATCTTTTAGTGTAGATACTGCTTGAATATTATTTTGACAATTATTATCTGCTGTCTTATAAATTAAAGCGTCATTGTCTGCTAGATTATTGCTTTGCAGAGCTAATACAAACTTATCCATATAATCAGCTTTAGCTTGTAATGTTGAGCTTTTATCTGATAAAGTCCAATTACTTAGAACTGTATTGTCCCATTCATAACCTGCATATATATTGCTATATATAAAATATCCTAATGAGACTAAAGATATTAAACTAAACAATACCCCTGTAAATATTTTATTCATATTTTTTAAATTAATTATTTTATTAACACTCTAATTATATAATTTTATATTTTAAAAGTAAAGTTGTCGAAATGTGTATTTGTGGAAAACTTTTCTTGCAAAAATAATTGTATTAATCTTTCCTCGCTAACTGATAATTCTTTCATTAAAATACCTTTAGGATCTCCTTGCTTCCAAAATATCCTAAATAATTTACCCTCTTTTTTAACATCTAATATTTTATCTAGTTCGTAATCTAAGATAGGCATATTAATTATTTTCTTGTAATTGTTCTAATCTCTTTTTTTCTGCATAATGTTTCTTTGCAAAATATTCACTAACAAATCCAACTTTCCAGAAATCTTTTTGTTTATTATTTGAAATTGAGAAATTTATATTTCCATCCACAAAACCGATTATTCCTTTTTTAAGTCCATAAATAATACCCTCTGTAAAAGTTATATTATATTTATCTTCTAAAAATTTTTTATTTTGTTTAAAATTCTCATTTAGATCTTTATCATCTCTAATTTCATTCATTTCCCAATCATCAAGTTGTAAATCTCTTTCAACTTCATAATCTTTTTCTATCTGAATATCATTTTTAAAATCTTTAAGATATTCGGTTTTATCTATACTTGGAATGAATATCTGATCTTGTTTTGCCTTTCTAGCAATTTCAATATTTTTATATTCACTTTCTGTAATAAATTTTTGTTGTATCTCTCTTCTATCATTATATTTTATATAGTATTTTTTCATATTTTGTTTATAATTATCACTTTTAAAATTCTATCTTTCCTTTACTATTTTACCACTATTTCTTCATCTCTTCTATTGTTTGTAAAATCCTATTCATTAATCCTACTTCGTCTAATTCTACATCTATTTCCCCTATCTTCTTCTCCACTTCTTCTAGGATTTTATTCTTTATTGCTTTAGTAAATTCACTTTCTGATATTTCTATTATTTTATCTATGTCTGCTTCCCTCTTTCCTTTTTCAAATGCTAACTGTTCTATTTTATCCACTTCTTCTTGCTTATAAATTCTACTTCTTATACTAAATCCATTATTAATATCTTGTATAGTCATACCACTTGAATTTTGACATTGAGGACAATATCTTTTCATTTCACAATTACATACTCCATTTGGGTGATATACCAAACAATTTAAATGTGGACACCTTTCATCGATTTTATTTAAGTTCATAGTTTTATTTTAATTGGTTAATAAATGTTTCAACTCTGTGCATTATTCCAAAAACTGTATCTCTTATCATTGGATTATTTTCAAAATTTATTTTATATTCTTCACTAATTTCTGATAATTTTTCTTTAATTTCAATATCTCTTAATAATCTCTTAGTTTTTTCTTCTTCCCTTGTTTCTTGTTCTATACGAGAGATGACTAACTCAAATTCTTCTACCGCTTGATTTTGTTCTGTTTGATTTTCTGCATCTAGTATAGATATTACGAAACTTTCAATTCTATCTCTCCATTTACTCTCTGTTTTGTTTTTTGACATAGGGGTTAATGTTTTTTTCTTCTTCAATAATCTCGTCTAAAGAAACCGTTAAATAAGCATCATCTTTAAATGGTAGTAGTTTTTTTAATAAAAATAATTCTTGAAAATGTTGTGTATCTAATATATAAGTTCCAAACCCTACATCTTCTAATCCTTTTCTAATTGTTATATTTAATTTGTATGTTTTCATATTATTTCTCTTTTAATTTATAACCTAATAATTTTGCAGTCCTGATAGGTATAGGATTTTCCATATGTGTTGTAGTTATCCAATATTCTTTTTTGATAATTTTTTGCTCAACTCCATTTTTACCTATAATAATATCTCCAACATTAAAATCACCAGATATATCCTCCCTTGTATCTTTTTCTACTTGTTCTATGGTTTTATGGATAAATTCTTTAATTTCTGGTGTAATGTTAGAATGATATTCATATTCTTCTCCATAAGTATATCCCTCTAATCTATCAAATTTATTGTCAAACTCCTCATCTATTTGTTCTTTTTTCATATTAGTTTATTCCTATTAATAATAATATCTTTTTCATATTAGTTTGAATTAATCTTTTTATACCAATAAATTCTAAATACTATACAACCGAATATAAATGAGATTGCATATCTATATTTATTTTCCCAGCCAATACCAAATATAAATGATTGATTTGTTGTTGTTATTTCAAGTTTTATTTTTTTCATATTTAATTACACCTATTTAATGACTGGTGGAGTAGTTAGTAAATTAAGTTGTTTTTTTGTTTTATATATTCCTGAATAAAAGCTTTAGCTCCTGATATTCTATGTTCTACATAATCTAGTTTTTCTTTATTGTCATAATAATTATTGACCCACCATTTATACTCACTAATTTTAAATTCTTTTAAAGTTTTATTTAAATAAAAATCTCCTTCATATAAATATGGTTCATAATATCTTTCTTCAGCTTCTATTAAACTTGGTATTGTATTTTTTCTATCAAAAGCTTCAGCAAAATTAATTAATGATTGATAAAGTCTTCTAGGTTTATTTTCTAATTCGTCTAGATTTAGGCATACAGATTTTATAGCTTCTATTTGTTTTTTTGTATATTTCATATATTTATATTATTTATTTTAATAGTTTACTAATACTTCTAGGACTTTTATAATTAAATACTCTCATTATTTCTCTCATAGTAAATCCTAATTTTCTTAATTTTTTTACTTTAATTTTTACTTCTTCCAAATCTCTAGTTTCGGGAAGAATTATATTTCTATTTTTATCACAAATAAAGCATTTCATATTTTTACTTCCATTCAGGATTATATTTAGTAAATAATTTTTTACCTCTGCTAGATTTTAATTTAGGAACTATTGCCCACCAGTTCTTTTTATCCATATAATTACTTTAAATCTTTTAAACACGCAACCATAAATTTTATATAAGCTATTGGATAATATACTTTATCTTTTAAACTAATTTTATAAAACTTAGCTTCAATATGTTCTGAATTATTTAATTCAAATCTTATTAATTTATTTGGTAATTTACCTACAAAAAGTCTACTTTCTCTTACAAAAAACTTATGATTTTCTATTATTTGTTTTATTTTATTTATCATATTATTTCTATTTCATCTTCATTAAGATTAAATTTATTTGCTATTTCTTTTTTTGTTAATTGTTTTTTTTACTTTGAGAGGTTGGAGCATAAATGTTTTTTATTAATTCATTAATAATTTACAGATTGTGCTGTATATGCACTATCTTGATAAATAGGTCCTATTAACCATTGTTTATAATTTATTGAACAATCTACTTTTCTAATATTAACACAATTTTGTATTGCGTTAATAGTTTCTTGATTTGCATTATCAGGTATTGAAAAATACCAAACATTTGCTTGTATCTGTCCTTTACTTGATTGATTAGAAACATATCCTAAATACATTTCTCCTTCCCAAGATTTATAAAATATTCCCTTTTTAGAGAATTTATAAACTTCTCCACTTCTTGTTCCGTCTGAGTAATTTGGATAAAATCCTTTTATATTTAAATAAAAGATTGGAATTAAAATTATTAAGATTACGAATGTTATTATTGTTGTTTTCATATTTTTTATTTTTATTAAGCTGATAATACTTGATCTAATTTCTCATAATCATCTTCCCATTTTTTATTGTTGAGATAGGTTGTAGTCATAGGGATAAAACCTTTTATCCACTTATTATCTTCATATTTCCTTTTAGAAACATCTTCAATAACGACTTTTTGTATTTCTTCTGGTAATTTAGAAAACTTGGCTAGGCATTTATCTTTATCAACTCTTCTTTTAGGGTATGATCCCCAAAACAAATCAAAGTTATTTTTAGTATTATTATCTTTATTATTAGTATTATATATATTGGTATCACTTTTTGATACCCCTACTGTATCACTTTTTGCTACTACCTGTATCACTTTTTGATACTCTTTTGTATCACTTTTTGATATAGCAATTTTTGATACTTTGTAATGACTTTGACTTTCCATTATTATTAGATTTTTACTTATAAGACTTTTTAAAACATTTCTAACTCCATTTTTAGAAATATCTAACATTTCTTCAATATAAGATAAACTTCCATAAAATGTATTCTCTCCGTCTTGAGAAAATCCGTAAATGATTGCATAAATTAAAAGTTCATTTCCTTTTAACTTTAATTCATTTAGCATAAATCCTTGAATATTTATATAATTATTATTTTTCATTTTTATATAATTAAAAGCACGATAATAATCGCAGAAAGTCTAAATTGAATTTTTCACTGTAATATTCACCCCCTGATAAGAGATGAATATTACAATGTATCAGGGTAGCATTTTCTGCTTAAATATATTATAACTCGAAACAAATTATCTACTAAAAGTTTTCCCCAGAAATAAAAATGTTAAGAATTTTAATGATTAATACTTGACTTTATTTTACAAATTTTATTGTCTTATGTTATAATATTGGTTATAAAGTGAATGAACCAGCCTTTTAGAGACTGTAAACATAAACACACTTTCTCATGAGTAAATATATTGAAACAAAAATACCCCATTAGAAAGGGTATTTTTGCTTATTATTAGTTATTTATTTATTTTATCAATCACACAAAGTAAAACATGATATTATTACTTGTCATTTCTGACATGTTTATTATACACCATTTTCAACTATTTCAATTTTATATTCATCACTAATAACTTTTTCAGCGACTATTCTTTTTACATATCTATCATCTTTTATAATTCCTTTCTTTTTCATAATATCCAAAATTGGCTTTAAAAAATTATCAAGGTCAGCCTTATCGTATGTGGTTTTCTTTAAATGAAAAATGAAGTGTATATTTTCAGGATCTATCTTTAGAGTATTTGGCAGAAGATAAAGCATATCTCTAATATATAAATCATATTCTTTTGTTTTATACTTTCTACCTTTCCATAAAGAATTTGTAGAAAGTGGTTTTATGAGTATTTTCATCTCTTTTTTAGTATGTATGAGGAATTTATCCTCTTTAGTATTTAAATTGAATGTAGGAGCAAATTTTGGCTTCTAGGGGTATAAAAACATCTCCATTTCTGAAGATGTTAGATAAGTTCGTAGCCAGTCGTGTTGTGCCACTTGTTGATAAGAGCAAGAAAGTCATTTTCAGGTAGCCATAAAAGATTTTCTTTTATGAATCTAACTGTTGCATTTGGTTGTGTAGTATCTATTTCAATACCACAATTATCCATACCACAAATTTGAGTGATTAAAACTTTTCCACTTATAACTTTATAAGGGGTATCGTAGATAATAAAATGAGGAGTGACTCCACTTATATTACCTTGATGACAAGTTTTAATTATCATATCTTCGTGGTCATGTCGCCAAACTGCAAACAAATTTCCTGAATGTGGTCTTCCTAATCTTGAACAAATTGGACACCATAAACTACGACTTAGAATTACTGAATCATCTACTACCTTTTTCATTGTAAATTGTTTTTAATAGTGAATAATTATGTCGTGGAATACAAACAAATTCAAAGTCTGGGTCAATCCATACTCTATTAATAATAGTAACTATTTCATATGGGTCTTTATTTTCAAATAAAGTGTGCCATGCTTCGTGTTGTTTATTACTAACTATTGAGATATTTCTTGCTTCAGAGTTTCCACCATTTGAACGACATTTACGATGATGTTTGGTAGGATAATTTTCTTTCCTTTTCATTACATAAAACTTAAAGTACAAAAATATTGTTTCCTATTTCATTATAACACTAAAATAAAACACACCTTTTACGGTGGCTTTATTGACTATAATTATTAATACACTAGAATTTATATTTTATTACAAATCTGCAGAGACATCAGCAGGTTGATCTACGACTGGAGATATTACATCATTATTTACTGAAGATGATAAATCTAAATTTATTATCTTGAAATATAATTGTGATACTGTCCAAATAGAAGCAAATTCAGATCCCATAACTGCATAAGAACCGAATACAAAAGGAGTGCCATCTATATAAAATACTTTGATTAAAGCGATTATAAGAGCAATTAGAGAAGAAACAATTAATGCTCCGTCTCCCTCAATTACAGTTCCTTTTAATTTTGTATTAAAAGCTTTTACTACTCTTGTAGCCTCACTTGATAAGATACCGATTATGAATGGTGACATATTATTTTTTTAATCTAAATGAATAACAAGGATAGCCTCCTAAAGTTCTATATCTTGCTATCCAGCTTGTAATTGAATAATGAATATCAAACAATCCTGTTGCAGAATTATTTGAAAGAATTGGTAAACCTTGAGGATTAAACATATAAGAATAACCTGTTATTCCGACATGACCATGAGGCATATCAGGATTTTTTCCTAAGCCTGTTGGGGAAATAATAATATCTCCAGGCTGAAAATCATTTGCTTTCTCGAAATAAGGAGAAACTAATAATTCTTGGTAAAGTCCTGCTGTACTTGGAGTAATAGGGAAATCAGGAAATACATTATGTATGACATTTGATACACTTTCAGCACACGCAACAGTCATATCAATATTATCTCCTTGCTTTGTATTTAAACAAGCATACGCAGATATTAATATTTTATTCTCTGTTATTGGTAATGTGAATATATCTTTTATCATATTTAGTCAGCTTGTACAGGAGTTTCCACAACTGGAGCAGCTACTTCTGCATCTTCTTTAGCAATTTCTGCTTCTTCTATAGGAGTGAATATTCTTGAAGACTCACCATTATCACCATTTCCTAATAAAACATCATTTAAATAAACTTCGTCTTCAGATTGACATCTTGAGATCAAAACTTGTTCATCACTTAATTTTGAATAATCATTAAATTCATCTACTAAATTAAAACTAACATTAGTATTATTTATTTCAAACCCTGCTTCATTTTTTACTTGTTCATTATAAGAAAAAGTTGTGTCTGTTCTTACTACATTTGTTGCAAATACTCTATTCATATTTTTTTATTATTTTAAAATTTTTATAATATTAATATTATAACACAAGTTTACTTTTTAGTTAGAATTTCTATTACAATAAAAACAAGTGGTAATAAAACAGCACTTATAATTGCTAGTCCTCCATTAGTAAATGATCGCCAATTCTCTAATTTATTAACACGTCCATTAGTCTTTAATGTCTGTTCGTAAATTTTATTAAGCATAACATCCTGATTATTTAATCTATCTGTTAATGCTTGCCGAAATGTATTCTCTTCTTTTTGTGAATATTCTCCGTCTGACATAAATCTATTCTGTTGGTTTCACTTCTTCAACAGGTGTTTCCACTATTTCACTACTTGAAACTGGAGCAGACTGTTGGTTTCTACTAGCAATTTCTTGATTAAGAATATTGATGTTTTTTTGTATTCTTTCTAACTCTACAAGTTGGTCATAAGCCAAAGCTTTTAATTGTTCTATTGTAAGTGTTTTAATGTTTGTATTCATAATTATACTGTTGGTGTTACTGGTGCTGGTTCTGTTGTAAATGCAATAGCACCATCTATCATTGCTTGATAATTTTCTGCATTTGTAATTTTAGCAGTTGCACTTGTTTTCATTGAAGGTAAATTAGCAATAGTTAATACTGTGTCATTACCTTTTTCATCTGTTGCGATAACTGTTTGTTTTGTTTTTATGTATGTGTAATTCATATTTTTATTGTTTTATATATTATAACATATTATACTCTTAGCCATTTATTCAAAGTCTGCGACCATTGAAAGTTAGCTGGAGTGGTGGTTGTAATTGTTGATGGTGTTCCTGTAAATCCTGTTCCTGAAACTGTTAAACCTAATGTAGTCACAGGAGTATCTGTTGTTATACAGAAATATTGTCCATCAACAGGAAATGTAGGGAAATTAACTGTATAAGTTGAGATTGTAGAACCTGTTGCAGTATGGAGCATTAAAGTAGGTGAACCATTAGAAGTTACATTGCCTCCTGTTGTCATTGTTTGAGTTTGAACTTGAGCAGAAAATCTACCTTTGACAAACATTGCACCTGTTCCATCTAAGTTTACATAAACGTGTCCATTATTGAATGTGTTTATTTCATTAGAACCTGTGCTTTTCAAAGAAAATTGATTTCCATGAGTTTCATGTTCCATATAGACATCTTCTCCATCAACACCTCCTTTGATAGTGAGTTCATGGTCAGACCATAAATGTAATGAATTTCCATTAGAAGTCAAAACCATATCATTACCATTTGAAGTGATATTTACCCCTGCAGTAGAGTTTAAATTCGTATCTCCTGAAGAGGTTAGATTTAGATTATGAGCTAATGTTGAAGTTATTGTAACACTTCCATCTGATTTAAAATTCAAACCATTACCTGAGCCTGTATAGTTGTAAATCTGTAAGTTAGTTCCTAATGCTTGTAAAACTATATTACCACTATCATCAATACTTAAACTAGAACTATTACCTGCAACAACATATCCTGTATTCTCTATAACTAATTTATTCGCTGTTGCTCTCAAAGATACTGAACCATCATTATCAATGTAGAGATAGTTATTATTAGTATTTTCTGCAATATGAACTCCTCCTCCATTTGCACCAATACCAATATATCCTGATGTATCCATTCCAATACCTGAACCAGTTGAACCTTGTGTGATATTAAAGTTATCTGTTGAAGTAAAGGACATACCACTTGCACTTGATACATCACTTATTGATGGGTCATAAAACCAAAATCCATCAAAAGAACCTGCATTATTCCACTGGATAGAACTTAAAGCACCACCAGGACTACCACCTGTTGAACCTGTGAAATCTACATTAAATATAGTGGTATTAGCACCTAAATTTGTAGAATTACCAAAAGATGGAGTACAGGTTAAATCTCCATTGAATTGTATCATTTGTCCCTCTCCAAGAGGTATTGCATTTGTGTCTATAAACATATTTTTAATTTTTTAATTATGTGCTTAGTGGGTATTACGTAAGGATATGCCACGCCGAGGGGTAGCACGTAATGATAGACCTAAGGCGAACCCTAAATCGTAATGATGCAACACCCACTAAACACACAATTATCTTGAACCTTTAGTTCTTTTTAAACGAGCCATCCACGAATAATAAAACGAACCATCTGTCAGATTTCCCTTTTTTGGGGAGATATGAATTTCATCTGACATAGGTCCAAACAGGAATGGTATATCAGATGTAGTATCAGGGTTTTCAATAACAATACAAAATCTAAAGACATTAGTTTTTGCAGGATAATAAAAATATCCTCCAGTATAGTTATATTTTTTCTTTCCACTACTTTTTACAGCACAGTTTGGGTCTTGCTCCCAAGAAGAAACATTATAAGGAAATACATCAGTCATAAAACTAGATGGATTAGCATTTCTGTATTCTTTAGGGTCAATAGATATTTGAACTTTTGTTGTAGGTGTTGTAGGACAGTTAAATTCAGTTACTCTGTCTGGTAAAGCTGTTGACCCTGAAGCCCATCTTTTACCTGAATGAGTTGAACCATTTTGAGTTACAGGATGAACCCAAGATTTTCTTCTATAACTACGAGTATAATTTTTACCTGTGTATTTATATTGAAATAACCAAATAGATGGATTATATGCAAGGAATGAAGTATCTGCACCTCTCCAAGTAAGCATAAAGTTTGGAGGTGTAGTATTTATGGTAACTGATGTTGAACTATCTCCTTGTTGATGTTGTGCTTCTGTTCCTCCTAAATAAAAGACATCTAATTCAGGTATTTGAGGAGCACCACCACTAGATGGACCAGTTATAAGATTACCAGAAGCATCAGCAAATACACTTTGAGTACTACCTGTTGCCATATAGTCTACGTTCACAAATCCTCCACCACCATTTGTTTTTAAGTTTATACTCTTTGTGTTTTGTGACTCAACATTTGTTGTTCCATCTCCAAAAGCAAAAAATCCATTACCATTATTGTCTTGCCATAACTTTAATTCTTCACTATTGGTTGCAAATAAATCTGTTTGACCACTTGAGTATGCTTTTAGACCATTACCCTGGCCATCATTCCAAAAATGAGCATCTGAACCATTATTTGCATAAATTAATATTCCTCCTGCTCCATCTGCTTCAAAACCATTACCAGTATTGTCGTTATATAAGTGTAAAGTATTTCCATTCTCTGCGGTAAGTAAGGTTGTTCCATTTGCTTTTAAGTAAAGACCATTTGTGTTGTAGTCATTCCAAATAGATAAATCGTGTCCTCCTGCTGCAAACATTTCTACTCCTCCATTATCATAAATGTTTATTCCATTACCTTGATTAGCAGAATACATATGCAAAGTATTATCCTTTGACATTATATCAATCGCTCCAGTACCAGGACCTCCTGAACCATACACTTTAATATAGTTTCCACTATTTTGGTTTAAGATACTTATATCTCCTGAATTTGAGTATGAACCATTGATATATATACTATCTGAATTTACATTGAATGATGGACCAAAAAAAGCAGTATTTGCATTAGAGTCTATAGCAAAAGTATGAGAAGCTGAATATCCTGCATGAGGTGTATCGAAAGACAGATTTCCATAACTATCAACTTTAAAATTATTATCTGCTAGTTTTACAAGTGAGCCTGCAATTCCATAAGTATTGGGGACAAAGAAATCATCTGCATAAAATGAAGTTGTATCATATCCATTTATAGTTGCTGTTTTGCCCACATTAGCATAGTCATAAAATATTGTTAAATCCCAATTTGCATTTAGGTTTAGATTTGCTCCTGAATTTATATTGACGTTGTAATTACTTATTGTATTGATATGCACTTCTCCCAAATCTGCTTGTAGTGTCAAACCACCACTTGCTACCTCTATTGCAGTTGCAAGACTTGAATTAATATTGAGTAGCCCATTATTATTTAAAATAGTTGTTCCACTTCCAATACCTGTAAATATTCTGTTTGCATTAGTGTATAAATAACCACTATTAGGTAATAGAGTAAGGTCACTAGGAGCACGAACTACTGGTGTCTGAATTGAGTGTGTTCCTAAATCTACATTATTGGTTGCTCCTGTATAAGGGACAAAGCCTGTTAAAGATGGGAATGTTACTAAAGTTCCTGCACCTGTAATGTATTGAGATGTCGTACCTGAAATTGATGGAGCCCAAGCTGAACCTGTTGAGACTGCGATACCTGCAGAGGGGTAGACCATACCAGCACCAGAATTGATTACATAAGGGTCTATTAATGTTCCAGATCCTGTGATATTGATATTACTACCCTGTTTAATTAATCCTGTAATATTTTGAATACCACCAACTATATTTCCTTGAACCCAAGTATTACCTTTCTTATCTTTTAGCCATTGTAAATCTTTTAGATCAAAAACTGATAATCTTTCAGTATCTTTTAATTCTTGCAATTTATTTCTAACTTCAATAGGAGTGATTACATTTCCGTCCTTTCCATCAACTCCGTTTTTACCATTAATTCCATCTATGCCATCTTTTCCATCCTTTCCGTCTATACCATCACGACCATCTTTACCGTCTAATCCATCTTTTCCTTCTATGTTTTCTATTTTTAAATTTATCTCATCTATTTTTTCTAGAGTATCAATAAAAAGCTCTTCGGGAGTTGATGATTTCGCATATATTTCTCTTAGAGCTTTTTTATTCATAGTTTTATATTATTTTCTTTAGCATTTCTCTCACTTCTTGTTTTGTTTGTTCAGTTTTTATTCTTTGTTCTTCTAATTCTTTTTCTTTCTTATCTTTCTCTTTTTGTTCATCTTGTATTAGATAGCCCCATTTAGTTAAATTTTCTTTAGATTTATGATAATTTGTTTTATCAAAATCATTTCTCCAAAAACCTTTAGGAACAATAACTTTCTTTAATAAATCATTTAACTTTTCCCCTGCTTTTTCCACTACTTCATCTGTTGCTGTTGCTGTTAAAACATATCCATCAGGATTTGCTATTTCTAATCTATCATTTCTAAAACGTAGTCCGTCTGGATGTATATGTTTCCAGTCTTCTTTAGTAAAGTCTTTTTTAAAATTAACTAAAATACCCTCAGAATTAGACATTCTAAAAGACATAACATCAGCGATTTCTTTCATTCCGACAGGAGCTTCTTGTGCTTCATATAATGCTGTCATTTTATGTGAATTAACAAAAGGAAAAGGTTTTGTATAGAGCCAAGAAACAATACAATAATCAGGATTATATTTAAAATTTTTATCTTGATCACCATCAGCAATAGCTTTTAGAAATGTAAACCAAGATGATTGATGAATTTCTAACATACCAGAAGTTGCAGGAACACCCATACGAGGAGTAAATTCCAAAAACCAAGCACCTTTTTCATTTACGATAGAGTTAATATCAAAATCTCCACGATAATCAATTTGTTTTAATAATTCACGACATTTATCAAGAGTTTGAGAGAAAAGTTTAGAATGTTTTGCTTTTACCATATGTTGAACTGTAAATTGTTCTCCTGTAGATTCTCCAAGTCCTCCAGGGAATAAAGGTTTATGCTCCCAATTTTCTTCACAAAGCTCATCTCCGTCTTCATCTTTCATAAATTCGTGTCCATTCCAAAATGAGCCTATAGCAAATTCGTGTCCCTCTATTTTTTCTTGTAAAACAAAATCTTTTTTTACTCCCTCTATCCAGTTTTTCTCTAAAATAGGAAGAAAATCAAGTAAATCTTCACTATTATCCATTTCTGCAACAAAATTAAGACCTTTTATTTCATCTATCTTTCCTTGTTGTTTCAGTACCCATTTACCGCCACGAGTAGCAATAATATCTCTAACTTCTTCAAAAGATTCTACTTGTATCATTTCAGGTGCTAATATTCCACATTTACGAGCTATATCATTAGCCCAAGTTCTGTCTAATTCAAGTCTATCAGTTAATTTATCTCCACCGATTACAGAATATCCTTTAGCTCTTAATTCTTTAGACTCATCACGATTACTTTTGTCTTCGTATATAATTAAATCTGCTTGAGGAGCATACAAAAGTCTATCTTCATAAGGAACACGTGCTATAGAGCCTTTTAAGATGTTACAGCGACGTTTTTCAGCTAATATGACGTGATAACCTTCATTTTTTATAGCAAGAGCAAGAGAGGGAGATAGCCATTCATCAGTGACAATTAAAACCATTCCTTTAGGAACAATAACTTTAGCTTCTGTATTCTTTCTGATTATCTTTGCTTGATCTTCATCAGATTCAAAATATGTGTCTATACCTAATTTATTTATTACATTAGATTTGAAGTTTGCTTTTTCTTCAGGTGTTCCGTCTTTACCAAATAGATAAACAGGAACATTTTCTATAAAATCTTTAAATCCTTTTGTATTTTTTGCACCAGAAATAATCACAGAACCTTTTTCTGGTTTTATACCTTTATTTACAACTCCGTGAAAATCGTATCCTTTTATTGATTTTTTATTTTCTTGTGGTATAGTTTGCATATATGTTAAATGGAATAATTTTTTCTACTTGTTTGTGTTTATTTTTAGCACTACATAGAGCAGGAGCATAATTTTTATGGTAAAAATGGTGCTACTGTATGCTTTACAGTCTCATATCCAATTAATCCACCTCCCCATTTAAGAGCTGTGGCAGTTTTTGGATTTAATTTTGTAAATGCTTTAATTCCTCCCTTATTAACTAAATTTTGATATTGTTCTGCAATATTATAGCGAGTATCATATAAATTAGTTAATTTTTTCATTGCTGTTTTATATGTAGGCTCTCTTTCTGCAATAATATCATTTACAGTGCTTCTCATATCTTTAATTGCTCTTTTTATTGCTGTATTCTTTTCTGAATCAAATGCAGCGTCTCCAAATTGATCTTGGACTATTTTATCAAATGAAATTCTCGCATCCCATAATCCTTTAACTGTAGCAGGTTGTTTCTTAATAGCTTCAATCATTCTCTGTCTTACTAAGTCATAAGTTTTACTTAAAGTTTCATCTGGTTTGATAATATCAGGTTTTTCAATGTCAGTTAATCTTTGAACAGTTGTATTCCATCCAGGAGCTTTATCTGATATAGGTTTTGTAGCACCTGCCTTTTCTAATGCTGGACCTACTTCTTTTTCTGATATTCTTGAAATTTCTTTATTGAGATTAGTTAAATTTTTTACAGGACTTGCCTTAATATCTACTATTCCTTGAATATCTTTTGCTCTGGCCAATTCTGATTCTGATGGAACTGTTTTTATACCACCAAATAAAGATTGTTTAGCTCCTGCTATTGGTTTACCAGTCTTATCAACTGCACCTGTTTTTTCTAATGCAGATATTCTATTTTTTTTATCTGCAACGCCTGATGTTTCTTCGGCTAATTTTGATAATTTAGATTCTTGTGTTCCTACAATTTTTCCTTTAACTTTACCAGCAACTTCTTCAAGATCAGGTATTTTTTCTAACGTTGGAGCTACTTTAGAAAGATTTTGTCCTAATTTTTCTGTTACTTTACCTGCAAATTCTTTCACTGGTGCTTCCGCTTCTTTTCCAACACCAAGAGTGAGTAAATCAATAATATTTGCAATATCTTTAGAAGCTTCAGGATGTTTATTTGCTAAATTTATAATAGGTTGTGCTAAATGTTGTAATTTTGGGTTTGAAGACAGTTTTTCTACAGCTGGACTAAGTATAGGTTTTAATGTTTCTGTTAATGGTGATAATGCAACACTAGCAAGACCACCAGCAATTCTTAATCCTGTTCTTGCGACTCCCTTAGTTGATTCATATTCTCCTTTAGAATAATCAGTAAAATTTTTAGCATTTTTGGTTATTTTATTTCCTTCTGAAACTTGATTAGTAGCTGTTTTTATATCACTTATATTTTCTTTAGCATTCTTAACAACACCCCCTACTAATGTTTGTAAGAAATTAGGTTTAGTTTCTGGTATTGGATTTGTATTTGAAGAAACATCTCCTTTATTTGGTGTAAAAGGTGTAAATCCACTCTTATTTGTTTGTCCCGGTATAAATGGTGTAAATGGCATAATTTTATATTCTTGTGTATTGATCAGTTACTTCTGACTCATTATCTAAATATCCTGTCTCACCTGTATTATTATCTATAACAGGTATTTTTCCAGCAGGAACTGATTTAATATAATCGTCATATTTAATTCCTTTAGATGTTAATACTTGATTAATATAATCATTTGCTGACATATTACCTCTTGGAATACTTTGTATTTGTGATGTTTTTGGAGTTAGTGATGAAGCTGATAAAGTATCTTTAATTTGTGTATTATATCCATCAATAGTTGTATCCATTTCTTTTTGTAATAGGCCTAATACGTCTTCAAGATTTCCTTTATTTAAAGAATTACTAATTAAATTAGAGGCTTCTGCTCTAGCTGAATCAGAAGATGCGGATGCTGAACCTGTTGAACCTGACATTATCTTTGCATATTCAGTCGTAAATGTAATCAAAGAGTTAGCTAATAATATTGAAGGAGTATTTCCTGTTTGTATCTTAAATGTTTGATATGCTTTATTGGCTAATTGATAATCACTATTACTTGCTCCATCAATTAGAGGAGATTTCTTAGCTCCTGTTGTTGGATCAGTATATCCGTTTAATATCATATCAATCTGAGCTTTAGCTTTATTCTCAAATGCAGATACTGTTGCTTTCATTGTAATTAATTTACCTACTGCTGTACTATTTGCTTTATATGCTGTTCTTAAATCTTGTTCTGTCATTCCTAAAGAAGCAGCAATATTTGAAGCTTTTGTTTTTACAGCATTATCATATGCTTTTGTAGATGGTTTTGAAGACATACCCATTTTTTGATATTTACCAGTTTGTGCATAAGTGACAGCATCTTCATAAACATCACCATATGTTTTTCCTGCTGTACCTGGATATTGTATATTTCTATTTTGGTCTATTGGTGCATCTGGAACTGTAGCAAAATCAGTATATGATATTTTACCTTGAGTAATTTGAGATGGACTATTTGAAGTTGTTGCTGATACTGTTCCTATTCCAATAGGTGTACCTGTTCCAATTATTTGTTGTGTTTGTGGATTAACATTTACTTTTTGTCCTGTAGTTTTATCTACAAATGTTTCTCCTACCTTAGTTCCGTCTTCATAGACTGCTTTCTTAACAATATTTGAAGAAGCAAGTTTTTCTTCAAATTGTTGTTGTTGTATAGCAATTTTATCAGCTGATTGATTTACTTTTTCTTTATTTAAGTCTAACTGTTCTTGTTTAAATTGATTTGCTTGATTTAGTTGTTCTTGCTTTAATGCAGATTGATAATTTTGATTAGCAATATTTTGTTCTCCAACTAATTGACTTCTTTGGTTCAATAAATCTTTTCTTTCAGCTAACAAAGGAGCATTTTCTGCTAAAACAATAGAACGTAATTGAGATTCGTCTACAACTCCACCTGAACGAGCAATTTCATCACGTTTATTTTGCATAGCACTATCAATACTCTTATTTAAGTCATTAATACGTCCTGTGACGTCTAAAACAGCCTTCTGTGCGGTTGTATATTGGTCTTTATATGTTTGTGTATCTGAAGTAGTTTGTGTTGTATCTTGAGCAGTATTTTGAGTTTGAGCAGGTTGATTAACTGCACCAGCAATACTACCTGGTATTTGGTTTGATGTATCTGTAATTCCTGCTTGAGGATTAACATTTGATTTATTAAATCTTTCAGCTGCGATATTTTCTCCTTGAGTGTTTGCAGGTTGAGTATTTGGAGTAATAGAGCCAGAAATTGATGGAGTATCTGTTTGTGGTGGATTTTTCAATGCATTCATTAATGCGATATTTTGATCTGCAGTCCCTGTATAATTTGAAATACCATATTTAGAAGCTAAACTAGCACGATTAGTCATAGACTCATCTTGTCCTGTATGTTTTAGATAATCAACAACTGATTGGTCTGGTTTCAGAGTAGAATAGTAATTTTTCAGATTAGCAAGAGTCTGAATAGGAGCAGTTGAGAATTTTTTTGTCTCATAATCAGTAGCAGGTCTACCTACAGCAGATTGGACTAGATCATTTACGTTATTTTCAGTTAGAGCCATATATTTATTATGTTTATTATAACATGTTTTATTATTCAGTTATTAATTTAATTCCACGGATACAAGGTCTCCATGTAGAATTTACTGTAGTTATTTTAATCATTACCTGATCTCCAGTAAATCCTTGACAATCAAGTCTTGTTCTCTTTGCGTTTAGTTTTGTTGTTGCTGTAATTGATGTTAAAGGTATAGTATCACTACCTGAAATAAAATCTTCTCCTTGTCCATAAATTGTCACATTAATTGCATCTGTTCCACCTTGTGGTGGTGTATCATAAATAATATCTATTGCTTGTAAATTTTTAACAGGAATCCATTGAGATTTGTATTCTATTTGTTGATAATTGCCTGAAGCTGGAAGATAATATAATGCTGTATTTGGTAGAAGATATGTATCAGCAAAAATATTACCATCATATCCAACAGTTTTACAGTTAAAATTGTATCCTGTAGAATGTATAAATTCGATATTGCCTGTTTCTTCTTTTCCATAGATCAATAAAGGATTATTTATATCACTTGTAGAATTTAATTGAATACCTAAATAGTTTTTAAAATCAAATAATGAATTTATAATAGGAGCATATATTCCAGTATTGATATTAGAATATTGTGTAGTAAATACTTTAGTTAATTTTGTACCATTTAAATAATAGATACAAGTTTTACCACTAGCAACTTTTACAGCAACATATAAGACACTATCTACCACTTTCATATCAATAAATTGTCCTGGTACTTTCACAGAATAATTATATCTTGATGATATCCCATCCCATAAGAAAATATAGTTTTGAGGATAACCGTTAATTACTCCACCTGCAGATACTTGGCCCCCAGCAATAGCCAAGTATTTATTATTTAAATTTCTCATTTGTATTACACCAAAGCCATTGCCTAAATCTATACCATTAGAAACTACAAAAGAAGTCACATCTAGTTTTTTTATAAGACCTCCTTGAGTATATGATGATGTTCCGTCTCTTAAAGCAATAAAATCTAAAAATGGTTCCATTATATGTACTCCTATTCCTGATGTTAATCCTGTACCTGATATTGCAGACCAACTATTATTAGGTAAAACCATTTTATAAACTGAATTTATACCATCAGTCATAAATAAATATCCACCACCAATAGCTAAATAACATCCAGCATTATTTTGTGAATTACCAGAAGGATAACCTAAATTAGTGACTCCTGAAGTAGTAATTCCATAAACTTTTGAGGTATCTGTCACTGCATAGACACTAAATGTTGCTGAAGTTGATGGTATCATATGCACAATATTCCCATCCAAACCACTTGCAATTTGAGACCAATTTAAACTAGCAGATAAAGGTGCGACTTGCTCTTCTTGAGTACCATCTTGTAAATAATAAACAGGATTTGCTCCTGCAATCAAATAATTCTGATTTTTATCAGAGTATTGAGGCACTTGTGGATTCATTTGTGCAAAATTTGTTATGTTTATTTCCTTTGACATATTTTTATTTATTATTTTTATAATTCGTTGATAGTTTTGTCGTACTTTTTCCAATTAACACCTAATTCTTTCGCTATAAGTTTCTCAATTTTAGTTGCAAAAGCATGTTCTTTTCTATATGGAGCTCTTTTATCAAATCCTGGCTCTTGATCATCTCTCCATTTACCTTGTAGTCTTTCTTCTTCAAACATTTTGTCGAATTTAGTAATACTAGCTTCTGATATACCTCTTTTTTGAGTTAATCTCCATTCTATTAATTCATGAATCATTATTAAAAATTCATAATCTATATTTGTTTTAGATACTGTAAATATCCACTCTTTTCCACTTTTAAAGTAGTCCCCAACCGTTTCGTATCTTTGAGATTTGTGTGGTATTGAATCTAATATAATTGTAGGTAAATGTTTTTGCATATTTTTATGACATCGAATTTTGTCCAAAGGGATAACACCAGCCTCCTTGTGCGTCTTGTCCCTCTATAACACTTATCTCATCAGGTATTCTATTTGAAGCATAACTTGCTACATCTTTTAATCTCTTTGCAAATAATGTTTTACATTTTTCTGAAGCATCTGAATTTCCTAATCTTTTATGAACATCAATTAATGCTCCTTGAGTAATTGCATCGTGGAAACTTGGAAATATCTTTGGAGTATCTGTATCATTTACTAATTTATCTTGTGTCGCAATATAATACATTTTAATACCTCTTTTTACAGGATACATTGTAGTATCTGTCACTAAAGGATTTAATACAAAATAAGTTCCGAACATTAAAGCCGTTGGTTGTGTGAAGACATAAGCAGGATTTGAAATGGAATCAGGATCAATAATATTTGCTCTCTCGTATTCTGTGACCAAAGGACTTGTAATATCTTTTGGCTGTAATGCTACCCATAAAGATTTAAATTTTTCATATGCAGGAGCGGTTCCACTTGTACCATCCGGAAAAATATATGCTCCATCAGAAATAACTAAATCTGTAGTTGCTACACACATATAAAAGTTTTCATTTACACTTTTTATAACATCTTGAAGTTGTGCATAATATTTATTTATAATTCTATTTAAATCACCATCAGAAATTGAAGCAGAATTACATTTACCTAAAAAGTAGATGTCTTGTTTAATTCCTGCGAGTGTTGAACTATTTGTATCACTATATTGAAGTCCTGTGTATTGCATAATTTTAATTCATTAAAAGATACGCTATTATCGACGTATCAGTATTACTTGTACTATTAATAATCATTGAGCCATTACTAGCCACATATGAAAGAAATCCTTGTGTACCATTGGCTTGTGATACAGACAATAAAACTATTGATGTAGGCGAAATTCTTGCATCCGTGACTGTTACAGTGCCTGCTACGAGTGTTGCAAGTCCTGTAGGGAATTGTTCTTTAATTAAATCTATTGTGTCTTGAGATAATGGAAAAGTTAATTGTCCTGATGTTTCTTGTAAATCACTTATAGATTGTGATTGATCATCAATAGATGATTGCATATCACTCATAGAAGAATCTAGATTATCAGAATAATCCTGTAAAGATGTATCATTTTCATCTAACCTTGAGTTTATTTCATCTATTTGTGATTGTAGATCTTCCATAATTTTATCTTCCTATTACTGTCGATGTTATTGCTATACCTAATAATACTGTATTTGTTCCTTGAGTTAGAGAAAGATTACCAGAATCATTTATATAGTATGATTTTCCTAAAACTAGACTTGATAAACCTCCTATTGTTAAAGGATAATTAAAATTTACTGTTCCTCCTGCACTTACTGCATTTGTTGAAACTCCTACAAAGTTATTTTTATTTCCATCAAAACTATTCTGACTTGGAAGTGAGTTTGCATTATATAATTCATAGGTAAAAGTATTTGCTGGAGTTAATAAAAATGCTGTAGTTCCTGAACCACCTGTTAGATTTGGTGTCACTCCTGAAGTTTGTATAACTCCACTATCTCCAAAAATATCATTAACATTAGAGTTTGTATTTGTTTGATAAGACCATTGATAATCATAATCTGAAACATAAGAATATGATTTATCTAGTATAGCTTCACTATCACTTAATACTTGTAAAATATAATAAGTATTAGTTGAATGTTTAATCTTAGTTCCAGTTTGCATTCTTGTAGTTGCATAACTTAGACCTGATATTTTATTTCCATCAACTACAATTTGATAACCACCTCCACCTATTGTTGCTGAATTTGTTGTTGAAAATATTAATGAACCTTGTGTAGCAATAGTTGAACCACTTGTAAATGAAGTAGGTGCTACCTGATTAACATTATAATAAGATTGTGTAGACAAAGTTAAAACTGAATAGAAGCTCCAAGTTCCTGAAATTGTAATAGTTTGACTACCTGAATTTGGATTTAGAATATACCAGTTATTACTTCCCAAACTAACAACTGTTCCTGCTGTTGAAGATACTGTGACTATTGTTGGGGCTCCATTAGGATATGAACCATGTAATGAAAAGAATAAAATTCTATTAGAATTTGAACCTATTGTAATAGTGTCAGTTATTGAAAATGTTCCACCTGAACCACCTGCTGAAATAGTAGCTGTTGCATAATTATCATAATTAATAGAATTTCTAGCACTCCAATATGCTAAATATCCACCTACTGAAATAGATTCTCCTGCTGTGGCTGTAAAACTACTAGGCAAAACTGATGCAAGATATACGTTATCAACTAATTTATTTGTAGGACTTACAGGAGTGCCAGACAAACCAACATCTGTGAAAGGAACATACGTTGAAGCAGCAGTTGAACTTAAAAGATAAGCTGTCAAAGTGGTTGCTAAAGAACTATTAGTGACCCCATTAGCAATCTGTTGAGCCAATTTATATTCGATAGAATTAGTATCCGTGCTACCATTAATACCAAGTTTTGTTTTAAGAGCTACAATAGAATCATTTTGGAAACTTTCAAGACCTGCATGATCAAATACAGCTGTATCATCTAAAGCTGTTGGATCTGCTGGTGTTTGTATATTTGTTGGATATGTATTTGCTGGATAAGACATAAATTTAATTAATTAGATGTTTGAAGTATCCATACTGGTGTATAAATACCTCCAAATTGAGTTGTTAAATGATTAAAAGTAAGACCAGATTTATTAAATGGTGTTCCTAATCCTACTTGACCGTTAATTTGTAAATTCCAAGTTGTCATGATTTTATTGTGCTATTAAGCACTATAAGAGAGCTATAAAGCTCCCTTAAGTGACTAATAACCCATTGTTTTCTTAACTGAACCCATTACTTTTGTTTTTGAAGGCATTGAACGAGAAATTTTCATCTTTTTCATTGGAACTTCTTTTTTAGAAACTTTCGCTTCTACTTTTACAGGTTTCATTGAACCTAATTTTGTTTGTTTATTTTGTTGCATAATTTTAATAGCCATATAGTGCTTTTCTTTTTGCTAATAACTCATCTTGAAATGATTTAGAGCAGTGTAACCATTCATGATGAGGAAGAAGACCATAGTCTTTTGAATAACCTTTTTTACCCTCAAAATCTTGTCCATGAGCTAAAAACAAAGCTTCTTTCTGAAAATCATTCTTCATACGCACAGAAACATTCTTATTAGTTAATTTCTGTACAGTTTCATAATATTCTTCTTGGATACGATATAAATCGTCAGCTTGCTCTTGTGTTACTTTAAGAGTACCAACATATAGCTTTCCATTTACTCTAATACCACCATCTGTCATTTTTGGATCAATCTTGATTACTACTAAATCATCTTTTTTAGTTTTGACTTGTGGTTCATCAGGAATGTTCTCATCTAAATCAGTTTCTACAACTGGAATATCTTTTTTAAGTGGTGCCATATTATTTCTTTGAAATTTTATCTGATAATTTTTGAGCATCTCTTGCAGTTTCTTTTGATGCTTTTACTTGTTCCATTTCTGCTCTTACAGCATCATCATACTTCTTCATTTTTTCTCTTCTTTTATCAGCAAATTCTGCTAATGTATCTTTATCATTTATATTTCTTTCCTCTACTTTACGGAAAGCTTTGTTAAATGTTAAATCAATACTTTCAATTTGATCAGTAATTTCTTTTTCTGATAAAGTTTTATCTTCAGAATATATTACTGATGTAACACTTATACTTTCGCCTGCTCCAAACTGTCTCATTGCTGAGAATCTAAATTCGTTTTGTTTTTTTTCCATATTTTTATTTTTATTTGTTTTCTACTTACTTTTCGTAATTAGAATTATTATGTTTTTGTAATGAGCCGTTATTGGCTCTATAAGTAACCCGGAAAGGTTACCTAAGAACAAACAACTAAGCATTTGAAGTTGAAAGTGTAGCACCAACTTCTCCTCTAACAAGTCTATTGTTATCAAGGATAGCTGCTGTACCTTCCCATTTCCAACCTACTGTTGAACGTTGCTCCAAAGGATCTGAAGTATCTTGTACTCCACCTGTATGGATGTATGTCTTTAAACCACCAGAGAACTCTGAAACTGCATAAGCGTCTCTACCGTAACATAGTACGCCGTAGATATTAGCACTTCCTGAACCTGCTCCAATGTATGTTGGAGACATAGTTGTAGAAATAATGCGTGCTCCCATCCAATAACCTAATTCACCTGTGAATGAGTCTCCACGGAACTCATTTGAAGGAGTTGGTGAAGAATAATTTACAGCGTTAATAAATCCTGAATCTAATCTCAAATCGTTTATTACGTCAGGATGAGTAACAAGAGCATAAGCTCTTCCGATCATTGGCATAGAATCAAATTTCTTAACATTGTTTCTTTCAAGGAATCTCACATATCTTGTGATAAGTGTAGTTGTAAGCTTCATTGCTGAAGTTACAGATGTACGTGCAGAAACTGTACCGTCTCCATACACTACATTTGTTCCTGAAGCTACGACATTCATGATTGTTGTATCGATTGTTTCTGTTGCTTGGATACCAAGTGTATCAGAAGCATCTTTAATCATAGAACGATCGTATAAGAACTCAGCAATGTCAGTAATAACTGTAAAATCTCCATATTGAGATAATACTGCTGTTACTGTATTCATTGTTAAGTTTGAACCTGCAGGAGTTGTACCTTCTGATAGAGGAGTAAGAGCTAATGCTAGTCTATTAAACCCTCTGAAGATAACTGTCTTAGAATTGCTTCCTTTTGTTACAGGATGAACTTTTGCAGTTTTGTACCACATAAGGTTCTGTTTCAAAATTTCAATCAATTCTTTCTCGACGATTTTTTGTCCTACGTCGACAGCTGAAAATATTGTTGCCATAATTTATTTTGATTAATTTTTAATAATATTAAGACTATGCAAAGTAATTTGCGTAGTTATTTGAATAAGTAACAGTTATTCCTGTTGCATCAAGATTTGTTGTACCAGGTATAAATAATGCTGATGATTCATTCTTAACGTATACATATCCGATTTCACATTGGTTTGTTCCTGAAGGTCTTGCAATGTCACCTGAATTTCCTTGTCTATGCTTTGGGAAAGGAGCACCTGCTAACCATGAGAAAGTAGGAGTTCCTGCCTCTGTATAAGGAAGAGTTGCGACTAAAGTGAAGAACTGACAAGAGTTTGTTGTTGCAGGTACTGTTCCATCATCGAATGCAAGAGAAGAAACTACTTGTGCTGTTCCATTTGGAAATGGTGCTACTAGTGTTGCTGTTGCAAGTGATGGAGCGTCTGCTGTTGTCACCGCTGGTGAAAATCTGCCATTAGCTTTAAAGTTAAAAGTATTGGCATATTTTACTAGAGGAGAAGCTGAACCATGTATTGCTAATCCAGGATTAGCTAAACATGAATTTGATGCATGTAAATCGTCCATAAATATTTATTTATTTAAATTAGTAAGTAAATCTCTTGAAGAGAATTAACGCATCGTTTCTAATTGATCGTACAATTCATCTTTAGAGAGTGTAGATATATCTACTTGTCCACGTTTCGGTGAAGAAGGAGTTTTCTCTACTGAAGTTACTTTATTCATTACAAGATCAGTTACTCTTTCGCTAATCAAACTTTTTATATTCTGATTAGGATTTCGTAAGAAAGTTTTTTTCAAATCGTTTTTATAATCTGAAAGACCTTCAATCTTCTCGAATTTACTAAATTCTTGGTCGAATCTAGCTTCATTATTAGCTTTTTCTATTGGAGATAATGTAGATGAAATTTCACCTTTCACTACCTTATAGAAATTTTCTAACAAATTACGAGAGTCTTCATCTTGTACTGCTTTAAGAAACTCGTCTACGTTTTTAAAATTTAGGGGATCTTTTTCTTTTGTTTCGTCATCTTCATCTTGGAGATCATTTTCTTTTTCCTTTTCAGGATGTTCTGCAAGTGTTTTGACTTTCTCCGCTAAATCTCTAATGCGTTTTTGAGCACGAGGAGTTAGTTTTGATATTTCTTCTTCACTAAGCTCATCATTCTCGTTACTGTTTAGGTCTTCAGTAGTTTCAGTATCTACTGTAGGTTTCTGGTCGGACGCCCCCGAGGTTTCCTCTTCCTCTGATGCTAATGCATTTTTTAATTCTGCATATAAGTCATCTACATCGTTGTTTTGTGTTGTCATAATTATTATACCACGTTTTTTATTTAATTTTTAATTCCTCTATTTTTAACTTTCTTCTAAGAGGGTATCAACTTCGATTTGTAATATTTCATTTAGATTTTTAACATTTGTTGTACTTAATAGTGCAAGTAAAGTTATAATTTCAGGATCATCTTTAGTTAATTGTAAAATTTTACTACGCAGATTCTCTTTTATTTTCTTTTCTAAGAGTTTCCATCCTTTAGTTCTTTTCATCTCATCAATCTCTCCTATTTCTTTTTGTCTAAAGACTAAATTATCAATAATCATTCTTGATTCTTTATCTCCGAAATCATTTCTTTGTTGAACTAATTTATCTATGTTTGACATATATTTTTATTTAATGGTTCTAGGAACGTTTATTTGAGCTTCTTTTCCTGTTTGTGATAAAAGAGATGTTGCGTCTGTAGGAGCTTCACCTGAGGCATTTTCTGGCTTCTGAGAGGCTTCTGCAGGTGGCATTGGACTACCTTGTGGTTTATCTTCTTCTGAGAACCAAGATTCTATTTCATCAGGTTCAATATCAAATGATTTAGCAAGACTTCTTCTCATTGCTAATTGTCCTGGTACTTTAGGATCATCTTTAAAGACTTCAAATAGATCCATCTTAGCTTTTTGTTTAATACCCTTATTCTGTACTGAATCTTCTGCAGGAATTGCTTTAGCAACCAATTTTACGTCCTTAAAGTTATCTTTAGTGACATCTTCTATAGTTAAATTTTTATATCCGAATATTTTTACTCTTCTAGGCTTAGTTAACTTATCAGCAGTTAAGTCAGCCATTAATTGATAAAGTTCTTTACAAGCAGCAGCTGCATTTTTTCTCATAACAACTACTTTGTTTTCTACTTCTGCATTCAATTTAGCTTGTTGAGTAACTGATATTTTTCCAGATTTTGGAGAAATGTTTGGACTTAAGCCAGACGCACTATCAGCAAAACCTTTTACAGCTTGCATTGTACCTAAAGCTGAAGATATTTCAGGAACTTGAAATTCCATTATCTTAGAAGAAAGACTTTCACCTGGTGCTACTTGAATAGATGTGACACCTAAAGGACGAGGAACAATAGAAGATTGTTTTAGTCCTGATGATGAAGCAACAAACTTCATATTAAAGTTTCTATAAGTATTATTATCAATAACTTGATTAATATTTACATCAACTGCTAGATTAGGATCTCTATAAATATCTGCCACTCCTGGACACCAGAAAGTAATTCCACGAGGATATGTTCCCCAAGAAACATAATTTGGTCTTTTTAAACCTAATTTACTAGACTCTATAGCTCTCAAGACATACATATCATTTGCAATAGTTAAATGATGTAATACCCCTTTAATATATGTGACCCATTCTGTTATTTCTGCTACTTTAGACCCATATTGAGTAACATTAGATAGACCCATATTTGCTGTACGAATATTCTTAGCTGAAGCTTCTGTAGAGCTATCTACTTGAGTTTCATTTAAAACTTTATTAGTCTTTAATTTTTCTATCTCTTCTGTGTCATATTTCATTTCATCTGCTTCTGCTTCTATTTCATCGAATGTCTTATATATAAATTGTTGTCCTTGATATAGAGCAGTCTTAGTATTCTTTGCTATAGGAGATATTAGATAAGATAAAGTATCTACAAGCTCTACAGTTTGTTTATCATTTCCAGGTATGACCTTATAAATAGTTCTTCCATATATACCAGCTTCTGTTTTAGACATTTCATACAACAATTCCCAATCTGAATCATTTAAGTCTTCATCGACTACGTGTTTCATTATGTCGCTAGCATTCTCGTCTCCCTCTGGTATTGTATCTATTTCCAATTCAGGAGCAGAACCTAGTTTAGATCCCATATTCTGCACACCTTCAAAAACTATAGGAACGTGCAAATTAGAACGTGTTAATAACGTCCTTTGTGTGACTCCATTATATGCTTCTTCATTCTTAATCCAATTATTAATCTTAGTTTGTCTTACTTTGATTGCATAATCTTTCTCCCTTAGATATTGTTTTAATATCTCTTTTTTGTTTTTTACAACATTTTTATAACCTTTTTTAGGCTCTTTTTCTTCTGTTTGTGGTTGATTTGCTTGTTGTGTTTTTTTAGACATGAAAATGTATTAGTTTTTAAACTTTACATCTTTACGTCTTTCGTTAAAGATTATCTTTTAATTAATTATAAACCTTGTGTTGTTTTTGTCAATATTATCTTCTGTGAACGATGTATTAAATAATGATCTAATTTACCCATTTGGTCTTTTATTACTTCTATACGTTCAAAAGGTTTTAACTCTCTAAGTATATTGATAATCTCTTTTTCATTCGAAGTTAATTCCATATAGATATTATAACATAAAATAAAAGCACCCATTACAGATGCTTTATTCTTTTTAATCGTTTTAAAAGTGCGATGGCTTGTAGTTTATCTTTCTTTCCAAAGATATTACACCAATCAGGACCCATTCCATACCATAAGGAGAAACTTTCCATTCCTAGAATAACATTGTCAATAGAAAGAATATCAAAACATTTAAACCAAGATTCCCACCGTCTATCTTTTAAACGAATACCATGCATCTTTTTCATAATTAAACATTTTACTATTTAAATTATAGCATAAAAGAAAAATACCATTGGTCGATGAATGGTATTTTCCTAACTAATATGTGTGTCTTTTATGATAGATAATAAAAGAGGTAATTTAATTTAAACTTATATGAAATATTATACAGGAAATCTTAAAAACCTGTATAACTCTCTTAGTATAACACATTTTTATCTTAAATATCCTGTCCTTTGGTCGATTCCCATATATTCCCTTGCTTGCTCTACTACTGTTAAATCTTTTTGAGGTGGATTAACTATTTGCTCTTGATAAGCCAATGCATCAACAATGTCATCATGTGTTCCTTTGGAAAAACGTAATTGTTCTTGTTCTAGGTTATCACATTCCCCTTCCATATGATAAATCTTTCCTGCTTCATATCTAGGTAATAAACCTCTCACTCTTAATTCTTTATTTACTCCATGATGTTTGAGTGGATACACAATAGGATATATATCTCTTCTTGTCATTTCTAACTTTAAGAATGGGTATACAGCATCATAATAAGTTGTTTCTTCTACTCCTATACCATCAGGATGATATTTATTCCACAAATCAAAGATATGGTCTACAAGCTTTGTTGAGTTCATTCTATCGTGATTAGCTTTGATATACCAATTATTATCAATATCAACTCTATTGATAACTGTTCCTGTATAGTCAGCATTATCTTTTTCTTTAACAGCAGGATCAATAGTTATCCAGCAAGAAAGCTTTAAATCTTTTATATCTTCTTCTGTCTTATACTTAAACATTGATTTTTTAAATTCCTGTGTTTCTGCATTAAGTGGATTCTGTTGATAAAGAGAAGACCATTCATACATACCAACTTCACTTTTTGTTTTTAAGAGATTATCTAAGTCATATCTATCTTTCCATAATGCTTCACCTTCCTTTCTAAATTCTTCGTCTTCTTCAGCAATAGCAGGAAATGAGATAACTTCCCAATCTTCAGAATTATCTCCTGTTAGTATACGTCCTACTAGGTCATCATCATGCCATCTCGTCACACACAAAATTATGGCTCCAGACGGTGACAAACGTGTTCTGGCAGTAGATTGATACCACTTGTAGATATTCTCTCGAATTAGGAAAGATTCTGCCTCTTTACGATTCTTTATAGGGTCATCAATAATTAAAATATCAGCACCTTTACCAGTCGCAGCACCTCCTACTCCAAGAGCATTATACTTTCCTCTTCCATTAGTTGACCAAGTACTTTTAGACTGACTATCTTCTGCTAGAGTTGTGGTAAATATTTTTTTATATTCTTTACTATCTACAATATTTCTTGCTTGTCTTCCAAACTCAGTTGCAAGGTCTGCAGAGTATGAAGCTTCTATAATACTCTTATTCCTATCTCTACCAAGTATCCAAGGCGGATAATTGATAGAAACCATTTCAGACTTAGAATGACGAGGTGGTAAAAATATCATTAACCTTTTTAATTCTCCTTTTTCTATTCTCTCTAAAGCATTAGCAATTAGAATATGATGCCAGTTTATAGTAAACCAAGGAGATATGTAATTAATAAAACGAAGAAAATCCCTTCTTGCTAGGATTCTCTTTGCTATCTCTTTATGCACTTGTGTCTGCAAGTTGTTCAAGTTCTTCATTTGATAATTCTTCTAATTTACCGAATAGTTTTTCTCCATCACTACCAGTTAATTCTTGTCTCTTAGTATAGCCTTCTTTTTTACCTTGAGTTTCAGCTAAGAATTTAGCTACATCTGTTTTAACTCTTAATATCTGACTATCTACTTCACCTTTAACTACATGGGATACTTCTAAAGTTTCATCTAAGACCTTTTCTGCTTTACCTAACAAGTTTATTCTTCTTATCTTTTCCTTAAACCAAGTTGACATAGTAATTTGATCAGCATATATCTTTTCGTATCCTGCTTTAATTGCTGACTGTGTAGCATTTCCAAAAGTCTTTGATTTAGGATTAATATAACTATCCCAACACAGTTTCTGTCTAGGATCTAGAAAGAATTGATTTGCTCCGTTTGGATTTGCTTTAGCTGGTACTCTTTTTCCCATTTTATTTATTATTATTTATAAAATCTTTTTCATCTTTATTGTACTTCTTCAAATCATTTAAGCAATTAATGCTTTGTTGTGTAGGAGTACCTTTTAGATTACATACAGGTTTAATGTGTATAGCTTCATAATTAGCTAGATTATTAGCCAAATCGTTAGCATGATCATCTTTAGCTTTTAATGTCGCTACATAATTTAATAATTCTACCGCTTTATATCCTTGTATTGTTTCTGGTATCTGTGCATATTGAATACCAGCAAATGCTGTCACACTTCCTAACATTCCTATTATAATTCCAATGATAATGTTTTTCATATTTTTATAGACTATTTATAAAGTAAATAACTATATCTCTTGCTCTTTGTTTAGAGAAACCAAAATGTTCACCAATCTCATCGAAAGTCTTGCCTTCCAGTTTCATTCTAATTATACTTTGCTTTCTAGTATTAGAAAGCTCTGATAATTTCTTTTCAAATTTAACTAGAGATATTTTATTTTCTCTTAAATATTGTTTAATTGATTTGCTATTTCTTCCTGCCATGTATTTATTATAGTACTTTTTAATCTAAAAGTAAACTTAATTTATGTTATTAATTGTTAATAACTATTTAGTAAAAGTCTGAGTAATACTTTAATAGTTCGTCTCTGTCTCTACTTGGAAAATCTAATTCTATACCTTTCTTTGCTAAAGCTATTAAAAATATATTAATAACTTCTGTCATCTCTTTCTTTGTTAGATTTGAAGTATGTATCTTTCCATATAGAGTTTTAGATATGTGCTTGATTATATCTTTTAGATTTTCTTTATTTGGATAGATCTCGATTTCATCAATTAACAAGTTAAGAGTGATACCTTTATCAAGCATTTCTTTACTGACTGATTGTAAATAAGCATGCAAAGCTCTATTTTGCTTTTCTGTTCTCTTCTCTAATTCTTCTTTCATAAGCTCTTGATATTGATTTATTTATATATGTTTGCAATCTATTATTTTCTATAAAGTATATATGGTTTTTATATTGATAGACTTTAACACCATCTTGCCTTTTATATTTATTTGGTAGTCTTTTTGCAAATAATAAATAGATTATTCGACCTTTTCTTAACTTTAGTCTGTTTTTAAAATGTTGTCTTTTTTTATTAAATAAAGGTATTAACCTTTCCATTATTTTATTTAATCATATAACTTTTAAATCCAAACTCATCTTTAAAATCACTTGGTATTATTTCATGTCCTTTTTTCTGTAGACNCCAGATACGAGCATGAAACTGACTTATTCTCATCACATTATTAAAATATCTTCCACTTATCCATTTACCTTTATTAGCCTTTAAATATTTTAATATCTTTTGTTCTTGTGTAGGTTTTTCGATATAAGTTTCCATATATTTTTATTTTGCTTCCCACTTATTATATTTCTTATCTAAAGCTTTTAATTTAAGTGCTGAAATCGCTGCCCCATGCAAATCTTTTCTTTCTTCTTCAGAAATGTAGTGAATAGTATATTCTCCTGTATTCTTATCAAGATGTACTATTGCTAGATTTGTATAAGGTAAAGGTTGATTTTTAAAATTATATTCTTCAATTAATGCAAGATCATATAAAGCTAACTGTACCTTATGAGAGAAGTAAACATTTTTACTTGTCTTAAAATCTCCTAAATAAGTGATACCATTAATTTCAAACATAGTATCCAATTTACCAATATATTTCTCTCCATTATTCTGACTGAATACAAATCTTTCTGCTTCAATATATTTTGGATTATTTTCACCATTGAATTTTATGAATGAAGTAATGCCTCTAACTTGTTCTTCTGATAAAGTATCTAAATCAATTTCAGGTAAAGGTTGATTATATGCCTTACAATAAGCAGTCTGTTCTGCATAATCGTGAACAATATCTCCTGTCTCTCCTGCAACTTCTAGTTTTTCTTTTCTAACATTTAGAAGACTATCCACTAAAGTTATTACATCGTTTTTATTATATTCAACTTCATCAATAGAAGCTACTCTACCTTTAATCAAATTATCATTCCAAGTTAAAAGAGCTTGAGATTTATCCATTATTCCAACAATACTACTTGGAGATAAAAGATATGTTTTTTCATTTTCTAATTTATATCTATGAGATGTAGGATAAAAAGTTATCTGTGTTCCGTTATAAGCTGTAATGATTTGTTTTTCTGTTGCCATAGATTTTATTATGCTTGTATTACTTCTTCTAAATTAAGACCTTCTGGTTGTACTTCTTCTGGTATCTCTTCAACAACAACTTCATCTTCTGCTTTAATTTCTTCTACAGGTGCTGACAAAGATTTAATCTTTTCATTTATAGCCTCGACTATTTCTTGTAAATGATTTTCTTTTAATTTAATTTCAATTAGTTTATTTAAAGCATTATTACATTCTTCAACAGTTGTATATGCCTTTACTTTAGCAAGAATAAGATTTTTATTTGCTAAAGATTTAGTTTCAGAAACATCAGTCGTTGCTTTTTCAGAGTCTTCAATACTTCCAACAACTTCATCTTCTGAAACTACAATATCCTTTGCTTTATCTATCCATACTTGAAAATCTATTTCTTCATCATTATTAATAATACCTGTTCTATCTTTTGTTAGATACTTTGAATTAGATTTAGTTAATATCTTTCTTTCTCCATTCTTATTTACATAAATATATCCGACAATATCCATAAAGTATGCAATTTCTGTAGAAGCTTTACCATTTAGAGATGGTACGACTTTCATAGCTACACCATTTTCATCTTTCTCATCTGCCATTTCTTGAGCTATAAATAAGACATTCATAGGAAGATCTCTAAAGTTTCTTAGAATATTTTTAATATCCTTAGCAAGAGTTCCCCAGTCTTTAATCTGCATATCTTTACCTGTCTTTTTTTCAATCTCATTTTTAATAATATCGTTTATTTCTGTAATACTGTCGATTATTACAGTTTCAAAATTATGCTTTTCGTTAGCAAGGTAATTATATAAATCTTTAAGATCCTTTAATGATTTAATTACCACGAATGTAGGTTTTTTCTCTGCGATACTTCTTAGACCATTTTCAGCACTAGCAAAGATACTGTTCTTTGTATTACCTGCAAATGTAGTTTTTCCAACTCCAGAAGATCCATAAACTACAGCTTTTAATTTCTCATCTTTCACATTATATTTTTTGATTTCTAACATAGATTTTTATTTTTTAAATTATTATTTTTAAATTCTTGAAACATTGCATTTATAAGATTAATTCTGATTTTATCTTTAGTCGTCATACTCTGAGTCATCATCGATAAAATCTTCGTTTTCTTGGTCTTTAATTTCTTCATCTTCTGTGATTTTAGTAATTGATAATACATTTACGACCACGTGACTAGGTAATTGCTCACTTATCTTTTTCTCAATATCTTCTTGAGAAGTGTTTTCATTACCATATACATAAACTTGCTTTGCTTTACTGTCTGGTGTTTCTTTATAAGAAACTATATATTTATAATTGATTTTTACTTTTGATTTCATATACTTTTTATTAAATTAATATTTGTTATTAATATATAAAGTATATATCTTTTGTTTTTATAAGTCAAGTTGTCTAATGATAGATATGTGGATAACTTTTTTATTCAAAATCATCTTTATTTTCAAGCTCAATTTCCTCATCAATAACTTTAATTAAACTTATAGGTAAAACAGGTAATTTTAATTTGTGTTTCTTAGATCTCTTTATACCCTCCAATTCTGATTTGTGAAAAAGTTTATTTTTAAGCCTTGCTTTAAATAAGTCTTTATCTATCATAAATTTATACTTCTGATGGTTTTATTAATTTACATCTACCACTTTTAATTTTCTTCATAGTGTTATACCACTTATATGATTTACCTTGTGATATGACTTTATTTGCTACCAATTTACTATTTCTAGGATCTAAAGCAATTTGTTTTAATATTGTATTTGGAAATTCAGGAAAATACTCTTTGAGTAAAGGTAATTGGAATTGCATTTGTCCATAGGAATATAAGCCATTAACGTCTAATATGACTAAATTAGGTTGATTATTGCTTTCGAGAGTGGATATGCACGTAAGTAATCTATCCATCTTATCGTCAGCCATATGTTGTCGTTGGATTTCTAAAGGACTTTGAGTGACTGTAATAAAGTGTCCTGTAGGTATATTCATTACTGGAAGTAATGCACATATCAATAATAATCCAACCGATTTGGTTGTTACTACCATATATATTAATTATACCACGTTTTTGGTATCTTTTTGTTGTTTTTCAAATACTAATTTTCTATAACTTTCATCATCTAAAAATACCTCTGTCACTGGATATTTCTTTTCTTTCTTTATAGCATCTAAGACATCTTTAGCTAAAACGTATTTCTTAATAATAAACAAAGCCATATTTTTACTTATTTTTCTTTTTAGGTTGATATATATTTGAATTTTTATTCTTTCTAGCTTCTCTAGTGATCACAGCTACTTGTCTATCTATCTGATCATTGATTATCCTTTGTTTTCTAGCGAATGATGGTTGTAATCTTTTAGCTTTTGCTTCTGCTCTCCTACCTGCACGATTTAATTTTTCATTCATAGTTTTATTGTTTAAATAGTTTGTTTATACTGTTTTGTAATTCTATACTTTCTTTTTTCCTTGCTTTGAAAAACATATTTATAAATTTTTCCATTTGTTTTTTATTACATTTACAAGGTTTTAATATTCCTGTTGCTGTTAATAATATTTGATTACATTTAGAGCAAGGAATATCTTTTCCATAAGATATAAATTTCATATTATTTCAATTTCCTTATATAAATTTCAAAATATCTTTCACTAGATATATTAAATCCATATTCTACATTTTTTCTAAGTGTATATTCATTTCTAACTCTTTCCATTCCCTTTTTAACTTGATCTTGCCAAGGACTAAAATTATTTAATGGAAATGGAAATTTTATTGTATATATTCCTTTTTTAAAAATTAATTTTTTCATATTTTTATATTGTTTTTAAATGTGCCTAAGCCTACTTAGTGAGATATACTTGATAGTGATAAGTCGATTACTTTCTTTTTCAAGATTTCCTCCAAATCTACATTATATCTAATCTAGGTAGGATTAGACACACTAAGTGTCTAAATTATTATGAAAAATAACAATAATCATCTGAAAATAAAATAACAATTCCCATAACTCCTGTAAAAACTATTTCGATAATAATAAAAATTATTATCCAAATATTCCAAAGATTATAGTGATGAGTTTTTAACCAGCACCCATTTAAAGTGGATAGAAGTGTATTTGCTTCTCCTTGCTCTTGTTGAGTAATCTGTGAGATAGCTTGCTGATATTGGAATGATGACTCATCCATTCCTTTTATTTGTGTAAGTCTATCTTTTAGTGTAGATACTGCTTGAATATTATTTTGACAATTATTATCTGCTGTCTTATAAATTAAAGCGTCATTGTCTGCTAGATTATTGCTTTGCAGAGCTAATACAAACTTATCCATATAATCAGCTTTAGCTTGTAATGTTGAGCTTTTATCTGATAAAGTCCAATTACTTAGAACTGTATTGTCCCATTCATAACCTGCATATATATTGCTATATATAAAATATCCTAATGAGACTAAAGATATTAAACTAAACAATACCCCTGTAAATATTTTATTCATATTTTTTAAATTAATTATTTTATTAACACTCTAATTATATAATTTTATATTTTAAAAGTAAAGTTGTCGAAATGTGTATTTGTGGAAAACTTTTCTTGCAAAAATAATTGTATTAATCTTTCCTCGCTAACTGATAATTCTTTCATTAAAATACCTTTAGGATCTCCTTGCTTCCAAAATATCCTAAATAATTTACCCTCTTTTTTAACATCTAATATTTTATCTAGTTCGTAATCTAAGATAGGCATATTAATTATTTTCTTGTAATTGTTCTAATCTCTTTTTTTCTGCATAATGTTTCTTTGCAAAATATTCACTAACAAATCCAACTTTCCAGAAATCTTTTTGTTTATTATTTGAAATTGAGAAATTTATATTTCCATCCACAAAACCGATTATTCCTTTTTTAAGTCCATAAATAATACCCTCTGTAAAAGTTATATTATATTTATCTTCTAAAAATTTTTTATTTTGTTTAAAATTCTCATTTAGATCTTTATCATCTCTAATTTCATTCATTTCCCAATCATCAAGTTGTAAATCTCTTTCAACTTCATAATCTTTTTCTATCTGAATATCATTTTTAAAATCTTTAAGATATTCGGTTTTATCTATACTTGGAATGAATATCTGATCTTGTTTTGCCTTTCTAGCAATTTCAATATTTTTATATTCACTTTCTGTAATAAATTTTTGTTGTATCTCTCTTCTATCATTATATTTTATATAGTATTTTTTCATATTTTGTTTATAATTATCACTTTTAAAATTCTATCTTTCCTTTACTATTTTACCACTATTTCTTCATCTCTTCTATTGTTTGTAAAATCCTATTCATTAATCCTACTTCGTCTAATTCTACATCTATTTCCCCTATCTTCTTCTCCACTTCTTCTAGGATTTTATTCTTTATTGCTTTAGTAAATTCACTTTCTGATATTTCTATTATTTTATCTATGTCTGCTTCCCTCTTTCCTTTTTCAAATGCTAACTGTTCTATTTTATCCACTTCTTCTTGCTTATAAATTCTACTTCTTATACTAAATCCATTATTAATATCTTGTATAGTCATACCACTTGAATTTTGACATTGAGGACAATATCTTTTCATTTCACAATTACATACTCCATTTGGGTGATATACCAAACAATTTAAATGTGGACACCTTTCATCGATTTTATTTAAGTTCATAGTTTTATTTTAATTGGTTAATAAATGTTTCAACTCTGTGCATTATTCCAAAAACTGTATCTCTTATCATTGGATTATTTTCAAAATTTATTTTATATTCTTCACTAATTTCTGATAATTTTTCTTTAATTTCAATATCTCTTAATAATCTCTTAGTTTTTTCTTCTTCCCTTGTTTCTTGTTCTATACGAGAGATGACTAACTCAAATTCTTCTACCGCTTGATTTTGTTCTGTTTGATTTTCTGCATCTAGTATAGATATTACGAAACTTTCAATTCTATCTCTCCATTTACTCTCTGTTTTGTTTTTTGACATAGGGGTTAATGTTTTTTTCTTCTTCAATAATCTCGTCTAAAGAAACCGTTAAATAAGCATCATCTTTAAATGGTAGTAGTTTTTTTAATAAAAATAATTCTTGAAAATGTTGTGTATCTAATATATAAGTTCCAAACCCTACATCTTCTAATCCTTTTCTAATTGTTATATTTAATTTGTATGTTTTCATATTATTTCTCTTTTAATTTATAACCTAATAATTTTGCAGTCCTGATAGGTATAGGATTTTCCATATGTGTTGTAGTTATCCAATATTCTTTTTTGATAATTTTTTGCTCAACTCCATTTTTACCTATAATAATATCTCCAACATTAAAATCACCAGATATATCCTCCCTTGTATCTTTTTCTACTTGTTCTATGGTTTTATGGATAAATTCTTTAATTTCTGGTGTAATGTTAGAATGATATTCATATTCTTCTCCATAAGTATATCCCTCTAATCTATCAAATTTATTGTCAAACTCCTCATCTATTTGTTCTTTTTTCATATTAGTTTATTCCTATTAATAATAATATCTTTTTCATATTAGTTTGAATTAATCTTTTTATACCAATAAATTCTAAATACTATACAACCGAATATAAATGAGATTGCATATCTATATTTATTTTCCCAGCCAATACCAAATATAAATGATTGATTTGTTGTTGTTATTTCAAGTTTTATTTTTTTCATATTTAATTACACCTATTTAATGACTGGTGGAGTAGTTAGTAAATTAAGTTGTTTTTTTGTTTTATATATTCCTGAATAAAAGCTTTAGCTCCTGATATTCTATGTTCTACATAATCTAGTTTTTCTTTATTGTCATAATAATTATTGACCCACCATTTATACTCACTAATTTTAAATTCTTTTAAAGTTTTATTTAAATAAAAATCTCCTTCATATAAATATGGTTCATAATATCTTTCTTCAGCTTCTATTAAACTTGGTATTGTATTTTTTCTATCAAAAGCTTCAGCAAAATTAATTAATGATTGATAAAGTCTTCTAGGTTTATTTTCTAATTCGTCTAGATTTAGGCATACAGATTTTATAGCTTCTATTTGTTTTTTTGTATATTTCATATATTTATATTATTTATTTTAATAGTTTACTAATACTTCTAGGACTTTTATAATTAAATACTCTCATTATTTCTCTCATAGTAAATCCTAATTTTCTTAATTTTTTTACTTTAATTTTTACTTCTTCCAAATCTCTAGTTTCGGGAAGAATTATATTTCTATTTTTATCACAAATAAAGCATTTCATATTTTTACTTCCATTCAGGATTATATTTAGTAAATAATTTTTTACCTCTGCTAGATTTTAATTTAGGAACTATTGCCCACCAGTTCTTTTTATCCATATAATTACTTTAAATCTTTTAAACACGCAACCATAAATTTTATATAAGCTATTGGATAATATACTTTATCTTTTAAACTAATTTTATAAAACTTAGCTTCAATATGTTCTGAATTATTTAATTCAAATCTTATTAATTTATTTGGTAATTTACCTACAAAAAGTCTACTTTCTCTTACAAAAAACTTATGATTTTCTATTATTTGTTTTATTTTATTTATCATATTATTTCTATTTCATCTTCATTAAGATTAAATTTATTTGCTATTTCTTTTTTTGTTAATTGTTTTTTTTACTTTGAGAGGTTGGAGCATAAATGTTTTTTATTAATTCATTAATAATTTACAGATTGTGCTGTATATGCACTATCTTGATAAATAGGTCCTATTAACCATTGTTTATAATTTATTGAACAATCTACTTTTCTAATATTAACACAATTTTGTATTGCGTTAATAGTTTCTTGATTTGCATTATCAGGTATTGAAAAATACCAAACATTTGCTTGTATCTGTCCTTTACTTGATTGATTAGAAACATATCCTAAATACATTTCTCCTTCCCAAGATTTATAAAATATTCCCTTTTTAGAGAATTTATAAACTTCTCCACTTCTTGTTCCGTCTGAGTAATTTGGATAAAATCCTTTTATATTTAAATAAAAGATTGGAATTAAAATTATTAAGATTACGAATGTTATTATTGTTGTTTTCATATTTTTTATTTTTATTAAGCTGATAATACTTGATCTAATTTCTCATAATCATCTTCCCATTTTTTATTGTTGAGATAGGTTGTAGTCATAGGGATAAAACCTTTTATCCACTTATTATCTTCATATTTCCTTTTAGAAACATCTTCAATAACGACTTTTTGTATTTCTTCTGGTAATTTAGAAAACTTGGCTAGGCATTTATCTTTATCAACTCTTCTTTTAGGGTATGATCCCCAAAACAAATCAAAGTTATTTTTAGTATTATTATCTTTATTATTAGTATTATATATATTGGTATCACTTTTTGATACCCCTACTGTATCACTTTTTGCTACTACCTGTATCACTTTTTGATACTCTTTTGTATCACTTTTTGATATAGCAATTTTTGATACTTTGTAATGACTTTGACTTTCCATTATTATTAGATTTTTACTTATAAGACTTTTTAAAACATTTCTAACTCCATTTTTAGAAATATCTAACATTTCTTCAATATAAGATAAACTTCCATAAAATGTATTCTCTCCGTCTTGAGAAAATCCGTAAATGATTGCATAAATTAAAAGTTCATTTCCTTTTAACTTTAATTCATTTAGCATAAATCCTTGAATATTTATATAATTATTATTTTTCATTTTTATATAATTAAAAGCACGATAATAATCGCAGAAAGTCTAAATTGAATTTTTCACTGTAATATTCACCCCCTGATAAGAGATGAATATTACAATGTATCAGGGTAGCATTTTCTGCTTAAATATATTATAACTCGAAACAAATTATCTACTAAAAGTTTTCCCCAGAAATAAAAATGTTAAGAATTTTAATGATTAATACTTGACTTTATTTTACAAATTTTATTGTCTTATGTTATAATATTGGTTATAAAGTGAATGAACCAGCCTTTTAGAGACTGTAAACATAAACACACTTTCTCATGAGTAAATATATTGAAACAAAAATACCCCATTAGAAAGGGTATTTTTGCTTATTATTAGTTATTTATTTATTTTATCAATCACACAAAGTAAAACATGATATTATTACTTGTCATTTCTGACATGTTTATTATACACCATTTTCAACTATTTCAATTTTATATTCATCACTAATAACTTTTTCAGCGACTATTCTTTTTACATATCTATCATCTTTTATAATTCCTTTCTTTTTCATAATATCCAAAATTGGCTTTAAAAAATTATCAAGGTCAGCCTTATCGTATGTGGTTTTCTTTAAATGAAAAATGAAGTGTATATTTTCAGGATCTATCTTTAGAGTATTTGGCAGAAGATAAAGCATATCTCTAATATATAAATCATATTCTTTTGTTTTATACTTTCTACCTTTCCATAAAGAATTTGTAGAAAGTGGTTTTATGAGTATTTTCATCTCTTTTTTAGTATGTATGAGGAATTTATCCTCTTTAGTATTTAAATTGAATGTAGGAGCAAATTTTGGCTTCTAGGGGTATAAAAACATCTCCATTTCTGAAGATGTTAGATAAGTTCGTAGCCAGTCGTGTTGTGCCACTTGTTGATAAGAGCAAGAAAGTCATTTTCAGGTAGCCATAAAAGATTTTCTTTTATGAATCTAACTGTTGCATTTGGTTGTGTAGTATCTATTTCAATACCACAATTATCCATACCACAAATTTGAGTGATTAAAACTTTTCCACTTATAACTTTATAAGGGGTATCGTAGATAATAAAATGAGGAGTGACTCCACTTATATTACCTTGATGACAAGTTTTAATTATCATATCTTCGTGGTCATGTCGCCAAACTGCAAACAAATTTCCTGAATGTGGTCTTCCTAATCTTGAACAAATTGGACACCATAAACTACGACTTAGAATTACTGAATCATCTACTACCTTTTTCATTGTAAATTGTTTTTAATAGTGAATAATTATGTCGTGGAATACAAACAAATTCAAAGTCTGGGTCAATCCATACTCTATTAATAATAGTAACTATTTCATATGGGTCTTTATTTTCAAATAAAGTGTGCCATGCTTCGTGTTGTTTATTACTAACTATTGAGATATTTCTTGCTTCAGAGTTTCCACCATTTGAACGACATTTACGATGATGTTTGGTAGGATAATTTTCTTTCCTTTTCATTACATAAAACTTAAAGTACAAAAATATTGTTTCCTATTTCATTATAACACTAAAATAAAACACACCTTTTACGGTGGCTTTATTGACTATAATTATTAATACACTAGAATTTATATTTTATTACAAATCTGCAGAGACATCAGCAGGTTGATCTACGACTGGAGATATTACATCATTATTTACTGAAGATGATAAATCTAAATTTATTATCTTGAAATATAATTGTGATACTGTCCAAATAGAAGCAAATTCAGATCCCATAACTGCATAAGAACCGAATACAAAAGGAGTGCCATCTATATAAAATACTTTGATTAAAGCGATTATAAGAGCAATTAGAGAAGAAACAATTAATGCTCCGTCTCCCTCAATTACAGTTCCTTTTAATTTTGTATTAAAAGCTTTTACTACTCTTGTAGCCTCACTTGATAAGATACCGATTATGAATGGTGACATATTATTTTTTTAATCTAAATGAATAACAAGGATAGCCTCCTAAAGTTCTATATCTTGCTATCCAGCTTGTAATTGAATAATGAATATCAAACAATCCTGTTGCAGAATTATTTGAAAGAATTGGTAAACCTTGAGGATTAAACATATAAGAATAACCTGTTATTCCGACATGACCATGAGGCATATCAGGATTTTTTCCTAAGCCTGTTGGGGAAATAATAATATCTCCAGGCTGAAAATCATTTGCTTTCTCGAAATAAGGAGAAACTAATAATTCTTGGTAAAGTCCTGCTGTACTTGGAGTAATAGGGAAATCAGGAAATACATTATGTATGACATTTGATACACTTTCAGCACACGCAACAGTCATATCAATATTATCTCCTTGCTTTGTATTTAAACAAGCATACGCAGATATTAATATTTTATTCTCTGTTATTGGTAATGTGAATATATCTTTTATCATATTTAGTCAGCTTGTACAGGAGTTTCCACAACTGGAGCAGCTACTTCTGCATCTTCTTTAGCAATTTCTGCTTCTTCTATAGGAGTGAATATTCTTGAAGACTCACCATTATCACCATTTCCTAATAAAACATCATTTAAATAAACTTCGTCTTCAGATTGACATCTTGAGATCAAAACTTGTTCATCACTTAATTTTGAATAATCATTAAATTCATCTACTAAATTAAAACTAACATTAGTATTATTTATTTCAAACCCTGCTTCATTTTTTACTTGTTCATTATAAGAAAAAGTTGTGTCTGTTCTTACTACATTTGTTGCAAATACTCTATTCATATTTTTTTATTATTTTAAAATTTTTATAATATTAATATTATAACACAAGTTTACTTTTTAGTTAGAATTTCTATTACAATAAAAACAAGTGGTAATAAAACAGCACTTATAATTGCTAGTCCTCCATTAGTAAATGATCGCCAATTCTCTAATTTATTAACACGTCCATTAGTCTTTAATGTCTGTTCGTAAATTTTATTAAGCATAACATCCTGATTATTTAATCTATCTGTTAATGCTTGCCGAAATGTATTCTCTTCTTTTTGTGAATATTCTCCGTCTGACATAAATCTATTCTGTTGGTTTCACTTCTTCAACAGGTGTTTCCACTATTTCACTACTTGAAACTGGAGCAGACTGTTGGTTTCTACTAGCAATTTCTTGATTAAGAATATTGATGTTTTTTTGTATTCTTTCTAACTCTACAAGTTGGTCATAAGCCAAAGCTTTTAATTGTTCTATTGTAAGTGTTTTAATGTTTGTATTCATAATTATACTGTTGGTGTTACTGGTGCTGGTTCTGTTGTAAATGCAATAGCACCATCTATCATTGCTTGATAATTTTCTGCATTTGTAATTTTAGCAGTTGCACTTGTTTTCATTGAAGGTAAATTAGCAATAGTTAATACTGTGTCATTACCTTTTTCATCTGTTGCGATAACTGTTTGTTTTGTTTTTATGTATGTGTAATTCATATTTTTATTGTTTTATATATTATAACATATTATACTCTTAGCCATTTATTCAAAGTCTGCGACCATTGAAAGTTAGCTGGAGTGGTGGTTGTAATTGTTGATGGTGTTCCTGTAAATCCTGTTCCTGAAACTGTTAAACCTAATGTAGTCACAGGAGTATCTGTTGTTATACAGAAATATTGTCCATCAACAGGAAATGTAGGGAAATTAACTGTATAAGTTGAGATTGTAGAACCTGTTGCAGTATGGAGCATTAAAGTAGGTGAACCATTAGAAGTTACATTGCCTCCTGTTGTCATTGTTTGAGTTTGAACTTGAGCAGAAAATCTACCTTTGACAAACATTGCACCTGTTCCATCTAAGTTTACATAAACGTGTCCATTATTGAATGTGTTTATTTCATTAGAACCTGTGCTTTTCAAAGAAAATTGATTTCCATGAGTTTCATGTTCCATATAGACATCTTCTCCATCAACACCTCCTTTGATAGTGAGTTCATGGTCAGACCATAAATGTAATGAATTTCCATTAGAAGTCAAAACCATATCATTACCATTTGAAGTGATATTTACCCCTGCAGTAGAGTTTAAATTCGTATCTCCTGAAGAGGTTAGATTTAGATTATGAGCTAATGTTGAAGTTATTGTAACACTTCCATCTGATTTAAAATTCAAACCATTACCTGAGCCTGTATAGTTGTAAATCTGTAAGTTAGTTCCTAATGCTTGTAAAACTATATTACCACTATCATCAATACTTAAACTAGAACTATTACCTGCAACAACATATCCTGTATTCTCTATAACTAATTTATTCGCTGTTGCTCTCAAAGATACTGAACCATCATTATCAATGTAGAGATAGTTATTATTAGTATTTTCTGCAATATGAACTCCTCCTCCATTTGCACCAATACCAATATATCCTGATGTATCCATTCCAATACCTGAACCAGTTGAACCTTGTGTGATATTAAAGTTATCTGTTGAAGTAAAGGACATACCACTTGCACTTGATACATCACTTATTGATGGGTCATAAAACCAAAATCCATCAAAAGAACCTGCATTATTCCACTGGATAGAACTTAAAGCACCACCAGGACTACCACCTGTTGAACCTGTGAAATCTACATTAAATATAGTGGTATTAGCACCTAAATTTGTAGAATTACCAAAAGATGGAGTACAGGTTAAATCTCCATTGAATTGTATCATTTGTCCCTCTCCAAGAGGTATTGCATTTGTGTCTATAAACATATTTTTAATTTTTTAATTATGTGCTTAGTGGGTATTACGTAAGGATATGCCACGCCGAGGGGTAGCACGTAATGATAGACCTAAGGCGAACCCTAAATCGTAATGATGCAACACCCACTAAACACACAATTATCTTGAACCTTTAGTTCTTTTTAAACGAGCCATCCACGAATAATAAAACGAACCATCTGTCAGATTTCCCTTTTTTGGGGAGATATGAATTTCATCTGACATAGGTCCAAACAGGAATGGTATATCAGATGTAGTATCAGGGTTTTCAATAACAATACAAAATCTAAAGACATTAGTTTTTGCAGGATAATAAAAATATCCTCCAGTATAGTTATATTTTTTCTTTCCACTACTTTTTACAGCACAGTTTGGGTCTTGCTCCCAAGAAGAAACATTATAAGGAAATACATCAGTCATAAAACTAGATGGATTAGCATTTCTGTATTCTTTAGGGTCAATAGATATTTGAACTTTTGTTGTAGGTGTTGTAGGACAGTTAAATTCAGTTACTCTGTCTGGTAAAGCTGTTGACCCTGAAGCCCATCTTTTACCTGAATGAGTTGAACCATTTTGAGTTACAGGATGAACCCAAGATTTTCTTCTATAACTACGAGTATAATTTTTACCTGTGTATTTATATTGAAATAACCAAATAGATGGATTATATGCAAGGAATGAAGTATCTGCACCTCTCCAAGTAAGCATAAAGTTTGGAGGTGTAGTATTTATGGTAACTGATGTTGAACTATCTCCTTGTTGATGTTGTGCTTCTGTTCCTCCTAAATAAAAGACATCTAATTCAGGTATTTGAGGAGCACCACCACTAGATGGACCAGTTATAAGATTACCAGAAGCATCAGCAAATACACTTTGAGTACTACCTGTTGCCATATAGTCTACGTTCACAAATCCTCCACCACCATTTGTTTTTAAGTTTATACTCTTTGTGTTTTGTGACTCAACATTTGTTGTTCCATCTCCAAAAGCAAAAAATCCATTACCATTATTGTCTTGCCATAACTTTAATTCTTCACTATTGGTTGCAAATAAATCTGTTTGACCACTTGAGTATGCTTTTAGACCATTACCCTGGCCATCATTCCAAAAATGAGCATCTGAACCATTATTTGCATAAATTAATATTCCTCCTGCTCCATCTGCTTCAAAACCATTACCAGTATTGTCGTTATATAAGTGTAAAGTATTTCCATTCTCTGCGGTAAGTAAGGTTGTTCCATTTGCTTTTAAGTAAAGACCATTTGTGTTGTAGTCATTCCAAATAGATAAATCGTGTCCTCCTGCTGCAAACATTTCTACTCCTCCATTATCATAAATGTTTATTCCATTACCTTGATTAGCAGAATACATATGCAAAGTATTATCCTTTGACATTATATCAATCGCTCCAGTACCAGGACCTCCTGAACCATACACTTTAATATAGTTTCCACTATTTTGGTTTAAGATACTTATATCTCCTGAATTTGAGTATGAACCATTGATATATATACTATCTGAATTTACATTGAATGATGGACCAAAAAAAGCAGTATTTGCATTAGAGTCTATAGCAAAAGTATGAGAAGCTGAATATCCTGCATGAGGTGTATCGAAAGACAGATTTCCATAACTATCAACTTTAAAATTATTATCTGCTAGTTTTACAAGTGAGCCTGCAATTCCATAAGTATTGGGGACAAAGAAATCATCTGCATAAAATGAAGTTGTATCATATCCATTTATAGTTGCTGTTTTGCCCACATTAGCATAGTCATAAAATATTGTTAAATCCCAATTTGCATTTAGGTTTAGATTTGCTCCTGAATTTATATTGACGTTGTAATTACTTATTGTATTGATATGCACTTCTCCCAAATCTGCTTGTAGTGTCAAACCACCACTTGCTACCTCTATTGCAGTTGCAAGACTTGAATTAATATTGAGTAGCCCATTATTATTTAAAATAGTTGTTCCACTTCCAATACCTGTAAATATTCTGTTTGCATTAGTGTATAAATAACCACTATTAGGTAATAGAGTAAGGTCACTAGGAGCACGAACTACTGGTGTCTGAATTGAGTGTGTTCCTAAATCTACATTATTGGTTGCTCCTGTATAAGGGACAAAGCCTGTTAAAGATGGGAATGTTACTAAAGTTCCTGCACCTGTAATGTATTGAGATGTCGTACCTGAAATTGATGGAGCCCAAGCTGAACCTGTTGAGACTGCGATACCTGCAGAGGGGTAGACCATACCAGCACCAGAATTGATTACATAAGGGTCTATTAATGTTCCAGATCCTGTGATATTGATATTACTACCCTGTTTAATTAATCCTGTAATATTTTGAATACCACCAACTATATTTCCTTGAACCCAAGTATTACCTTTCTTATCTTTTAGCCATTGTAAATCTTTTAGATCAAAAACTGATAATCTTTCAGTATCTTTTAATTCTTGCAATTTATTTCTAACTTCAATAGGAGTGATTACATTTCCGTCCTTTCCATCAACTCCGTTTTTACCATTAATTCCATCTATGCCATCTTTTCCATCCTTTCCGTCTATACCATCACGACCATCTTTACCGTCTAATCCATCTTTTCCTTCTATGTTTTCTATTTTTAAATTTATCTCATCTATTTTTTCTAGAGTATCAATAAAAAGCTCTTCGGGAGTTGATGATTTCGCATATATTTCTCTTAGAGCTTTTTTATTCATAGTTTTATATTATTTTCTTTAGCATTTCTCTCACTTCTTGTTTTGTTTGTTCAGTTTTTATTCTTTGTTCTTCTAATTCTTTTTCTTTCTTATCTTTCTCTTTTTGTTCATCTTGTATTAGATAGCCCCATTTAGTTAAATTTTCTTTAGATTTATGATAATTTGTTTTATCAAAATCATTTCTCCAAAAACCTTTAGGAACAATAACTTTCTTTAATAAATCATTTAACTTTTCCCCTGCTTTTTCCACTACTTCATCTGTTGCTGTTGCTGTTAAAACATATCCATCAGGATTTGCTATTTCTAATCTATCATTTCTAAAACGTAGTCCGTCTGGATGTATATGTTTCCAGTCTTCTTTAGTAAAGTCTTTTTTAAAATTAACTAAAATACCCTCAGAATTAGACATTCTAAAAGACATAACATCAGCGATTTCTTTCATTCCGACAGGAGCTTCTTGTGCTTCATATAATGCTGTCATTTTATGTGAATTAACAAAAGGAAAAGGTTTTGTATAGAGCCAAGAAACAATACAATAATCAGGATTATATTTAAAATTTTTATCTTGATCACCATCAGCAATAGCTTTTAGAAATGTAAACCAAGATGATTGATGAATTTCTAACATACCAGAAGTTGCAGGAACACCCATACGAGGAGTAAATTCCAAAAACCAAGCACCTTTTTCATTTACGATAGAGTTAATATCAAAATCTCCACGATAATCAATTTGTTTTAATAATTCACGACATTTATCAAGAGTTTGAGAGAAAAGTTTAGAATGTTTTGCTTTTACCATATGTTGAACTGTAAATTGTTCTCCTGTAGATTCTCCAAGTCCTCCAGGGAATAAAGGTTTATGCTCCCAATTTTCTTCACAAAGCTCATCTCCGTCTTCATCTTTCATAAATTCGTGTCCATTCCAAAATGAGCCTATAGCAAATTCGTGTCCCTCTATTTTTTCTTGTAAAACAAAATCTTTTTTTACTCCCTCTATCCAGTTTTTCTCTAAAATAGGAAGAAAATCAAGTAAATCTTCACTATTATCCATTTCTGCAACAAAATTAAGACCTTTTATTTCATCTATCTTTCCTTGTTGTTTCAGTACCCATTTACCGCCACGAGTAGCAATAATATCTCTAACTTCTTCAAAAGATTCTACTTGTATCATTTCAGGTGCTAATATTCCACATTTACGAGCTATATCATTAGCCCAAGTTCTGTCTAATTCAAGTCTATCAGTTAATTTATCTCCACCGATTACAGAATATCCTTTAGCTCTTAATTCTTTAGACTCATCACGATTACTTTTGTCTTCGTATATAATTAAATCTGCTTGAGGAGCATACAAAAGTCTATCTTCATAAGGAACACGTGCTATAGAGCCTTTTAAGATGTTACAGCGACGTTTTTCAGCTAATATGACGTGATAACCTTCATTTTTTATAGCAAGAGCAAGAGAGGGAGATAGCCATTCATCAGTGACAATTAAAACCATTCCTTTAGGAACAATAACTTTAGCTTCTGTATTCTTTCTGATTATCTTTGCTTGATCTTCATCAGATTCAAAATATGTGTCTATACCTAATTTATTTATTACATTAGATTTGAAGTTTGCTTTTTCTTCAGGTGTTCCGTCTTTACCAAATAGATAAACAGGAACATTTTCTATAAAATCTTTAAATCCTTTTGTATTTTTTGCACCAGAAATAATCACAGAACCTTTTTCTGGTTTTATACCTTTATTTACAACTCCGTGAAAATCGTATCCTTTTATTGATTTTTTATTTTCTTGTGGTATAGTTTGCATATATGTTAAATGGAATAATTTTTTCTACTTGTTTGTGTTTATTTTTAGCACTACATAGAGCAGGAGCATAATTTTTATGGTAAAAATGGTGCTACTGTATGCTTTACAGTCTCATATCCAATTAATCCACCTCCCCATTTAAGAGCTGTGGCAGTTTTTGGATTTAATTTTGTAAATGCTTTAATTCCTCCCTTATTAACTAAATTTTGATATTGTTCTGCAATATTATAGCGAGTATCATATAAATTAGTTAATTTTTTCATTGCTGTTTTATATGTAGGCTCTCTTTCTGCAATAATATCATTTACAGTGCTTCTCATATCTTTAATTGCTCTTTTTATTGCTGTATTCTTTTCTGAATCAAATGCAGCGTCTCCAAATTGATCTTGGACTATTTTATCAAATGAAATTCTCGCATCCCATAATCCTTTAACTGTAGCAGGTTGTTTCTTAATAGCTTCAATCATTCTCTGTCTTACTAAGTCATAAGTTTTACTTAAAGTTTCATCTGGTTTGATAATATCAGGTTTTTCAATGTCAGTTAATCTTTGAACAGTTGTATTCCATCCAGGAGCTTTATCTGATATAGGTTTTGTAGCACCTGCCTTTTCTAATGCTGGACCTACTTCTTTTTCTGATATTCTTGAAATTTCTTTATTGAGATTAGTTAAATTTTTTACAGGACTTGCCTTAATATCTACTATTCCTTGAATATCTTTTGCTCTGGCCAATTCTGATTCTGATGGAACTGTTTTTATACCACCAAATAAAGATTGTTTAGCTCCTGCTATTGGTTTACCAGTCTTATCAACTGCACCTGTTTTTTCTAATGCAGATATTCTATTTTTTTTATCTGCAACGCCTGATGTTTCTTCGGCTAATTTTGATAATTTAGATTCTTGTGTTCCTACAATTTTTCCTTTAACTTTACCAGCAACTTCTTCAAGATCAGGTATTTTTTCTAACGTTGGAGCTACTTTAGAAAGATTTTGTCCTAATTTTTCTGTTACTTTACCTGCAAATTCTTTCACTGGTGCTTCCGCTTCTTTTCCAACACCAAGAGTGAGTAAATCAATAATATTTGCAATATCTTTAGAAGCTTCAGGATGTTTATTTGCTAAATTTATAATAGGTTGTGCTAAATGTTGTAATTTTGGGTTTGAAGACAGTTTTTCTACAGCTGGACTAAGTATAGGTTTTAATGTTTCTGTTAATGGTGATAATGCAACACTAGCAAGACCACCAGCAATTCTTAATCCTGTTCTTGCGACTCCCTTAGTTGATTCATATTCTCCTTTAGAATAATCAGTAAAATTTTTAGCATTTTTGGTTATTTTATTTCCTTCTGAAACTTGATTAGTAGCTGTTTTTATATCACTTATATTTTCTTTAGCATTCTTAACAACACCCCCTACTAATGTTTGTAAGAAATTAGGTTTAGTTTCTGGTATTGGATTTGTATTTGAAGAAACATCTCCTTTATTTGGTGTAAAAGGTGTAAATCCACTCTTATTTGTTTGTCCCGGTATAAATGGTGTAAATGGCATAATTTTATATTCTTGTGTATTGATCAGTTACTTCTGACTCATTATCTAAATATCCTGTCTCACCTGTATTATTATCTATAACAGGTATTTTTCCAGCAGGAACTGATTTAATATAATCGTCATATTTAATTCCTTTAGATGTTAATACTTGATTAATATAATCATTTGCTGACATATTACCTCTTGGAATACTTTGTATTTGTGATGTTTTTGGAGTTAGTGATGAAGCTGATAAAGTATCTTTAATTTGTGTATTATATCCATCAATAGTTGTATCCATTTCTTTTTGTAATAGGCCTAATACGTCTTCAAGATTTCCTTTATTTAAAGAATTACTAATTAAATTAGAGGCTTCTGCTCTAGCTGAATCAGAAGATGCGGATGCTGAACCTGTTGAACCTGACATTATCTTTGCATATTCAGTCGTAAATGTAATCAAAGAGTTAGCTAATAATATTGAAGGAGTATTTCCTGTTTGTATCTTAAATGTTTGATATGCTTTATTGGCTAATTGATAATCACTATTACTTGCTCCATCAATTAGAGGAGATTTCTTAGCTCCTGTTGTTGGATCAGTATATCCGTTTAATATCATATCAATCTGAGCTTTAGCTTTATTCTCAAATGCAGATACTGTTGCTTTCATTGTAATTAATTTACCTACTGCTGTACTATTTGCTTTATATGCTGTTCTTAAATCTTGTTCTGTCATTCCTAAAGAAGCAGCAATATTTGAAGCTTTTGTTTTTACAGCATTATCATATGCTTTTGTAGATGGTTTTGAAGACATACCCATTTTTTGATATTTACCAGTTTGTGCATAAGTGACAGCATCTTCATAAACATCACCATATGTTTTTCCTGCTGTACCTGGATATTGTATATTTCTATTTTGGTCTATTGGTGCATCTGGAACTGTAGCAAAATCAGTATATGATATTTTACCTTGAGTAATTTGAGATGGACTATTTGAAGTTGTTGCTGATACTGTTCCTATTCCAATAGGTGTACCTGTTCCAATTATTTGTTGTGTTTGTGGATTAACATTTACTTTTTGTCCTGTAGTTTTATCTACAAATGTTTCTCCTACCTTAGTTCCGTCTTCATAGACTGCTTTCTTAACAATATTTGAAGAAGCAAGTTTTTCTTCAAATTGTTGTTGTTGTATAGCAATTTTATCAGCTGATTGATTTACTTTTTCTTTATTTAAGTCTAACTGTTCTTGTTTAAATTGATTTGCTTGATTTAGTTGTTCTTGCTTTAATGCAGATTGATAATTTTGATTAGCAATATTTTGTTCTCCAACTAATTGACTTCTTTGGTTCAATAAATCTTTTCTTTCAGCTAACAAAGGAGCATTTTCTGCTAAAACAATAGAACGTAATTGAGATTCGTCTACAACTCCACCTGAACGAGCAATTTCATCACGTTTATTTTGCATAGCACTATCAATACTCTTATTTAAGTCATTAATACGTCCTGTGACGTCTAAAACAGCCTTCTGTGCGGTTGTATATTGGTCTTTATATGTTTGTGTATCTGAAGTAGTTTGTGTTGTATCTTGAGCAGTATTTTGAGTTTGAGCAGGTTGATTAACTGCACCAGCAATACTACCTGGTATTTGGTTTGATGTATCTGTAATTCCTGCTTGAGGATTAACATTTGATTTATTAAATCTTTCAGCTGCGATATTTTCTCCTTGAGTGTTTGCAGGTTGAGTATTTGGAGTAATAGAGCCAGAAATTGATGGAGTATCTGTTTGTGGTGGATTTTTCAATGCATTCATTAATGCGATATTTTGATCTGCAGTCCCTGTATAATTTGAAATACCATATTTAGAAGCTAAACTAGCACGATTAGTCATAGACTCATCTTGTCCTGTATGTTTTAGATAATCAACAACTGATTGGTCTGGTTTCAGAGTAGAATAGTAATTTTTCAGATTAGCAAGAGTCTGAATAGGAGCAGTTGAGAATTTTTTTGTCTCATAATCAGTAGCAGGTCTACCTACAGCAGATTGGACTAGATCATTTACGTTATTTTCAGTTAGAGCCATATATTTATTATGTTTATTATAACATGTTTTATTATTCAGTTATTAATTTAATTCCACGGATACAAGGTCTCCATGTAGAATTTACTGTAGTTATTTTAATCATTACCTGATCTCCAGTAAATCCTTGACAATCAAGTCTTGTTCTCTTTGCGTTTAGTTTTGTTGTTGCTGTAATTGATGTTAAAGGTATAGTATCACTACCTGAAATAAAATCTTCTCCTTGTCCATAAATTGTCACATTAATTGCATCTGTTCCACCTTGTGGTGGTGTATCATAAATAATATCTATTGCTTGTAAATTTTTAACAGGAATCCATTGAGATTTGTATTCTATTTGTTGATAATTGCCTGAAGCTGGAAGATAATATAATGCTGTATTTGGTAGAAGATATGTATCAGCAAAAATATTACCATCATATCCAACAGTTTTACAGTTAAAATTGTATCCTGTAGAATGTATAAATTCGATATTGCCTGTTTCTTCTTTTCCATAGATCAATAAAGGATTATTTATATCACTTGTAGAATTTAATTGAATACCTAAATAGTTTTTAAAATCAAATAATGAATTTATAATAGGAGCATATATTCCAGTATTGATATTAGAATATTGTGTAGTAAATACTTTAGTTAATTTTGTACCATTTAAATAATAGATACAAGTTTTACCACTAGCAACTTTTACAGCAACATATAAGACACTATCTACCACTTTCATATCAATAAATTGTCCTGGTACTTTCACAGAATAATTATATCTTGATGATATCCCATCCCATAAGAAAATATAGTTTTGAGGATAACCGTTAATTACTCCACCTGCAGATACTTGGCCCCCAGCAATAGCCAAGTATTTATTATTTAAATTTCTCATTTGTATTACACCAAAGCCATTGCCTAAATCTATACCATTAGAAACTACAAAAGAAGTCACATCTAGTTTTTTTATAAGACCTCCTTGAGTATATGATGATGTTCCGTCTCTTAAAGCAATAAAATCTAAAAATGGTTCCATTATATGTACTCCTATTCCTGATGTTAATCCTGTACCTGATATTGCAGACCAACTATTATTAGGTAAAACCATTTTATAAACTGAATTTATACCATCAGTCATAAATAAATATCCACCACCAATAGCTAAATAACATCCAGCATTATTTTGTGAATTACCAGAAGGATAACCTAAATTAGTGACTCCTGAAGTAGTAATTCCATAAACTTTTGAGGTATCTGTCACTGCATAGACACTAAATGTTGCTGAAGTTGATGGTATCATATGCACAATATTCCCATCCAAACCACTTGCAATTTGAGACCAATTTAAACTAGCAGATAAAGGTGCGACTTGCTCTTCTTGAGTACCATCTTGTAAATAATAAACAGGATTTGCTCCTGCAATCAAATAATTCTGATTTTTATCAGAGTATTGAGGCACTTGTGGATTCATTTGTGCAAAATTTGTTATGTTTATTTCCTTTGACATATTTTTATTTATTATTTTTATAATTCGTTGATAGTTTTGTCGTACTTTTTCCAATTAACACCTAATTCTTTCGCTATAAGTTTCTCAATTTTAGTTGCAAAAGCATGTTCTTTTCTATATGGAGCTCTTTTATCAAATCCTGGCTCTTGATCATCTCTCCATTTACCTTGTAGTCTTTCTTCTTCAAACATTTTGTCGAATTTAGTAATACTAGCTTCTGATATACCTCTTTTTTGAGTTAATCTCCATTCTATTAATTCATGAATCATTATTAAAAATTCATAATCTATATTTGTTTTAGATACTGTAAATATCCACTCTTTTCCACTTTTAAAGTAGTCCCCAACCGTTTCGTATCTTTGAGATTTGTGTGGTATTGAATCTAATATAATTGTAGGTAAATGTTTTTGCATATTTTTATGACATCGAATTTTGTCCAAAGGGATAACACCAGCCTCCTTGTGCGTCTTGTCCCTCTATAACACTTATCTCATCAGGTATTCTATTTGAAGCATAACTTGCTACATCTTTTAATCTCTTTGCAAATAATGTTTTACATTTTTCTGAAGCATCTGAATTTCCTAATCTTTTATGAACATCAATTAATGCTCCTTGAGTAATTGCATCGTGGAAACTTGGAAATATCTTTGGAGTATCTGTATCATTTACTAATTTATCTTGTGTCGCAATATAATACATTTTAATACCTCTTTTTACAGGATACATTGTAGTATCTGTCACTAAAGGATTTAATACAAAATAAGTTCCGAACATTAAAGCCGTTGGTTGTGTGAAGACATAAGCAGGATTTGAAATGGAATCAGGATCAATAATATTTGCTCTCTCGTATTCTGTGACCAAAGGACTTGTAATATCTTTTGGCTGTAATGCTACCCATAAAGATTTAAATTTTTCATATGCAGGAGCGGTTCCACTTGTACCATCCGGAAAAATATATGCTCCATCAGAAATAACTAAATCTGTAGTTGCTACACACATATAAAAGTTTTCATTTACACTTTTTATAACATCTTGAAGTTGTGCATAATATTTATTTATAATTCTATTTAAATCACCATCAGAAATTGAAGCAGAATTACATTTACCTAAAAAGTAGATGTCTTGTTTAATTCCTGCGAGTGTTGAACTATTTGTATCACTATATTGAAGTCCTGTGTATTGCATAATTTTAATTCATTAAAAGATACGCTATTATCGACGTATCAGTATTACTTGTACTATTAATAATCATTGAGCCATTACT
>JGI26470J50227_1000040_pt1 | contig 59389 bp, 54 predicted proteins | sample FreactTroBogLake_FD_50227 | JGI IMG/M metagenome (IMG submission 50227)
TTTTTTTGGCCAATGGCCCCGGTGAAGCTGCCCTTTTCATGGCCGAAGAGTTCGCTCTCCAGGAGGGTCTCGGACAGGGCAGCGCAGTGCGTTTTGATGAAGGGGCCGGTTCGGCGTTCGGACAGGTTATGGATGGCGTCGGCCACGAGCTCCTTGCCCACGCCGCTTTCCCCGGTGATCAGCACCGAGGCCCGGCTCGAGGCCACTTGGTTGATGAGCTCGTAGACTCGCTGCATCGGCGCCGACTTCCCGATGATCTGGGCGTACTGGCGCTTCCGCTCCAGTTTGGTCACTTCTTCCTTCAGGGCCTGATGTTCCAGGGCCAAGACCCGATTCTCCAGGGCTCGCTTCACCAGCAGGGACAGTCGGTCCAAATTCACGGGTTTAGTCAGGAAATCGTAGGCCCCATGGCGCATGGCGACCACGGCATTCTCGACGGTGCCATGGCCCGTGAGGACGATCACGGGCAAGTTCGGCTGGGAGCTGGCAATCGACTTCAGCAGTTCCTCCCCGGTCACCTTCGGCATCCGCAGATCGGTGAGGACCAGGTCGATGGTCCGCTTGGCCAGAAAGTCCATGGCTTGCTTTCCGTCTTCGGCGGTGAGGACTTCGTAGCCATCGAGTTCCAGGGCCCGGGCTAACCCCTCCCGGATGTTCTTTTCGTCGTCGGCGACCAGGATTGTCAGTTTCACGAAACAACTCCGTTGGCATCGGTCTGCTTGTAATCGAGGAGCGCAGGGCTCCGGTGGGGGGGCGGAAAGGCAATGGTCACGGTGGTGCCGGTTCCCACCTTCGACGTGACCTGGATATCGGCCCCGTGCTCCTTCACTATTTTATAGACAAGGGNGAGGCCCAAGCCAGACCCAAAGTCCTTGGTGGTGAAGTAGGGCTCAAAGATCTTTTCCAGAACCTCTTCGGGGATTCCGGCACCGGTATCCACCAGATAGAAGGTCAACGCATCGCCCACCCGTTTGGTCCGGAACGTGATTTTACCCCCGTCGGCCATGGCGTGCATGGAGTTTTTGACCAGGTTCAGGAGGGCTTGCTTGAGGAAGCGCTCGTCCATCAGGACCGTGTCGTCCCTCTTTTCCAATTCCATTTCGATCTTGATCCCGGCCTGGTGGAGTTCGGGCTCCAGGAATTCCACCAAGTCGGCCACCACCTTATTCAGGCTGCCGACCAAGAGGGTGGTATTCATGGGCCGGACGGCGAACAGAAAATCGACGACGATGCCGTTGAGCCGGTTGATCTCCTCGTTGATCACATCGAGGTCGTGGTCGAGGGTCTTCCGGTCGATGGCCTTGGACGACTTCAGAGCCCTCTGGATGAGTTGGATATGGATGCCCATGGACCCCAGGGGATTCTTGATTTCGTGGGCGACCCCGGCAGCCAGGGTGGTCAGACTGGCCAGGCTCTCGGCCCGCCGCAACCGGCTCTCCCGGCTCTTTCGTTCGGTCACGTCCTGGACCAACAGCATGGAACCCTGGATTCGACCGTCGAGGACCAGCGGCATGAGGGCAAACGACAGGATTCGGGGACCCGAGGCGGCGTCGAGGACAAACTCCCGGGTTAGAGAGGTCTGGTTGGCCTGGAGCGCCCGACTCAGGAAGTCGGCGACGTCGGGGTCCCGGAGCTGGGTCCACACGGGCTTGTCCGAACCATCGAACCCGGGGACAAACGGAACCAGCCGTTCGGCCGCCTTGTTGTGGAAGAGCACCCGGTGACCCGGGTCGAGGACCACAACCCCCGAGGGCAGGGAGTGGAGCGAGGCTTCGTAGAGCTCGTGTTCGGCCACCACCAAGGCCAGCAACGCCTCCAACTGGGTCTTGTCGATCCGGGGAGCCTTTTCCAGGGCCTTCTTGACGAACCGACTCACGATCCCACCCGGGCGGGTCGACCGGCGGACGCCTGCCGAGCTTTGTAGAACAACGTCTCGATCAGGAGGGCCGGTCCGAGGTTGTACGTGTCCCTCCGGGACTTCGCATCCTGGGCCAGATGAAACACCCGCTCCCGGACCGAGAGGGGGCGCAGGTCCCCTTCCTCCCGAAGGCGGTGGACCAAGGCTTCGAGGAAGAGGCTAAAGTTGTTGTCCTCGGACCAAAACTTTCCGTAGCCCTCCAAGGGGAAGCTCGGAAAGGCCAGCCCTTCCAAGAAGGTCTGGGCCAACTCGTCGTAGAGGCCCTTCTTCTGATTCTCGAAGGCTTGGAAGTAGTCGGCCAGGCCCCCCCAATCCCCGGGCTCGGCTTGGAACAGGTTCTTCAGGATATGCTGCTCTTGTTCCGGCGACCGGGGGCTGAACGCAAAGGCCCGGAGCCGGGACAACACCGTGGGGAGCATGGCGCCCTTTTGGCTGGTGAGCAAGAAAAACCAGGTATTCGCCGGGGGTTCTTCGAGAATCTTGAGCAAGGCGTTCCGGGCCCCTTCCTGCATCCTGTCGGCGTTTTCGAGGATGATGAACTTCGGGGCCCCGGTGGTGGTGGTCCTGGCCCAGGCGGAAAACTTTCGCACCTGGTGGATCGGCAGCCCCCCGGCCGGGAGGGCGTTGGCCAGGGTACGACTTGCGTCCCGGATCCTTTCCAGGAGGGGGGCCAGGGCCGCGTCCCCGGGGAGGGGCACGGGCGGGTAGAGGGCTTCGAGGTCGTCTTGCAACGAGGCGAGGGCCCCCGACGTCCCTTTCAACTTGGTTTCTTCCCCGTCCCACAACACTGGGTCGAACCGCTTGATGAGCTTCTTGACGGCCCTGAGGAGGAAGAATCTTCGGGGTTCGGTTCGGAACCGATCCAGGAGCCCGGCCCCGGCCTCGATCTCGGGAACCAGGCTTTTGGGCCCGGCCAGGAGCAACCAGGAATAATCGAGGGTTCGGTGGGCTCGGCAGTGGTCGCACGGGCAGGCCCAGGCCCCCGTCCCCAGGCAACTCAGGCCCCGGGCTGTTTCCAGGGCGGTGGTGAGTTTGGCGCTATNCCCCGGCCCGGAGTACAACACGCTCGGGGGCAGGGTCTTTTGGCCGACCTCCCGGGTGAGTTGTTCCACCAGCCGTTCTTGGAACAACACATTCTCAAACACCGGCGGTTCCCTCGGGGNGGTGGCGCAGAATCGCCAGGGCGATGCGGTCGGCCGCCCCCCGGGCATCGAACTCTGCCAGGGCTCGCCGGGCCTGGGCCGTTCGTTCCCCGTTCGGGAGGAAGCGCTCCAGGGCCCCGACCAAGTCCAGGGGGCCGGCGTCGGGCCCGAGGACCTCGGCGGCCCCCCGGTGGGCAAACAACTCGGCGTTCCGAACCTGGTCACCCCGGCTTCCCGCCCCCAGGGGGAGGAGGACCAAGGGCACCCCTGTGACCGAGGCCTCCCAGAGGGTCCCGGCCCCGGCCCGGCCGAAGATCACCGACGCCCCGGCGTACAAGGACGCCATTTCCGTCGAGAAAAAGGGGCGACTGACGTACCAAGGGGTATCTGGGAGGGCGTCCCACTCCTTTCCTGTCTGGTGGACCACAAAATACCGGCCCTCCAGGTGGGGAAGAGCCTGGGCGACCAACTGGTTCACTTGGCGGGCGCCGAGGCTGCCCCCCAGGACCAGGACCACCGGAACGTCGGGGACAGTCCAGGTCTTCCGAATCCAACCGGGGTCCCCCTGGGTAAGCTCCCGGCGCACCGGGTTGCCGGTCACCACCAGCCGATCCCGGACCCCTTCGGGAAACTTGGCCAGGGATTCCTGGTAGGGGCAAAACACCAGGCGACTCGCCCCGAGGTTCAGTCGGGTCGCCAAGCCGGGATCGAGGTCACTTTCGTGGGAGTAGACGGGGATCTTCAGCCGCTGGGCGGCCCGGACCGGGGGCACGCTCACAAAGCCCCCCTTGGAAAACACGAACAAGGGCTTGAGCTTTTTTAAAAGACGCTTGGCTTGAACGTNCCCCGCCAGGATGCGCCACAGGTCGGTGACGTTCTTCAGGTCAAAATACCGGCGGAGTTTTCCCGTGGAGATGGGGTAGTAGTCCATCCCCAGGCCCTCGACGATGGTCCGCTCGATGCCCGTCCGGGAGCCGATCCAAACGTAACGAACGGGCCCGCCCTTCCAACGTTCTTGGAGGGCCTGGAAAACGGCCACCCCGGGATAGACGTGACCGCCGGTACCGCCCCCGGTGAAGACGATGACTTGCAAAAACNCCCCCGTTCCTTTAGCGTGATCCTACCATGAAGAAATCCTGGCTGTCCATCTTGGCGGCCCTTACCCTGGGGTTAACCAGCCCGCTGTTCGCCCAGTCGCCGGCCCCGGATGCCGCAGGCTACTTTCGGTTCTTGGCCCCCGGTGACCTGAAGACTCTCTTGGAAAAAGGGGAACTCGTCCCCGCCGAGAGTTCTGGCTCCCTGCCCTGGGGGCACCTGGCTCCCTTCGCCGGGGTCCTGGGGTCGGAGTTCTCGGTGGCGAGTCCCTCGTTCACCCAAGAGGGGATCTATCTGTTCCCTCGGCCCGCGGGGGATGCCTTGGTCAAGGTCTACAATGCCCTGAATGCCGTGGCCAGCATGAAGGGCCTTCAGTACTATTCCTTGTCCCAGAAGGCCATGGAGACCCTGTTCTTGGAAAGTTACCGGGTCGACTCGGTGGAAAAATCGACCCGGTTGCCTGACCCACAGGTCACCGTCATCCCTGAGGTGCAGCGCACCCTGGTCTTCCAGAAGGACAACCGGCTCGGGGAAGGGTACTCGGACCTGGTCTATCGGCTGCAACCCTTTGGTCTGTCGTTGGCCATCACGAACCGAACGGAGTTGAAGTATGGCTTTCTCCCCTTGGTCGCCCCGGGGCAGCTCCAGATGCTGTTCGTCGTGGTGCCCCTGGCCGACAAGATTGCGGTGTATTCGGCCCTCGAGGTGAAGACGGCCAGCCTCTTTGGCCTGGAGCACTCGAAGGATGAGAACTTCCGCAATCGGCTTCGGGCCCTCGCCGGTTGGCTCGGCCAGAGGATTGCCTCGGTCCCCGGGGCGGGCATCGATTAATGCCCTTTTAACAGGAGGCTCATGGATCCCTGTCCGACGAACCCCATACTCCAGGGTGTCCTCGGGGCTCTTGACGGCCTGATACCAGCCTCCGGGGCCGGACAAACACGCAAGGAGGCGGCATGATCGCCGACGTTGAAGCCAAGGCTCTGGACTTGTCCGGGGTGAATATCTACTACGGTGACTACCATGCCGTGAAAAACCTCTCCATGGCCTACGAGACCCGGGAGGTCACAGCCCTGATCGGTCCTTCGGGGTGTGGTAAGTCCACCTTGCTGCGGTCCTTGAACCGGATGAATGACCTCATCCCGGGGACCCGGATCGAAGGCAATGTCCTCTTCCACGGAAAAAACCTCTACTCCCCGGACATGGACCCGGTCCAGATCCGGCGGTCCATCGGCATGGTCTTTCAAAAGCCCAATCCCTTCCCGAAGACGATTTTTGACAACATCGCCTGGGGCGCCAAGTTGAACGGCTTCAAGGGCGACATGGAAGAGTTGGTGGTCACCAGTCTTCAGCAAGTGGCCCTGTGGGACGAGGTCAAGGACAAGTTGCACAAGCCGGCCCAGGCCCTGTCGGGGGGGCAGCAACAGCGTCTCTGTATCGCCCGGACCATCGCCGTGAAGCCCGAGATCGTCCTCATGGACGAACCCACGTCGGCCTTGGACCCCATCAGCACCGCAAAGATTGAAGATCTCCTGGACGAACTGAAAAAGAGCTATACGATTATCATCGTGACGCACAACATGCAGCAGGCCGGTCGGGTGAGCGACAAGGCGGCCTTCATGTTGCTAGGGGTCCTCGAAGAGTTTGGCCCGACCGACCAGATCTTCTTCAATCCCCACAATCCCAAAACCGAAGCCTATATCTCGGGCCGGTTCGGCTGAGACCGAACCTCAGGAGCAACCATGCGCGAACACTACGTTCAAGAAATCGAAGCGATCCACCAGGATGTCCTCCGGATGGCCGTTTTGGTCGAGGAAAACATCCTCAAGGCTCTGAAGGCTTTGAAGGACCAGAATCAAAAGCTGGCCAAGGAAGTGATGGGGGACGATGGCAAGGTCAACGCCCTCGAACTGGCCATCACCGACCGCTGTGTCCTGCTGTTGGCCACCGAACAGCCCGTGGCCAGCGACCTGCGGAAGATCGTGGCGTGCCTCAAGGCCGTCAGCGATATCGAACGGATCGGGGACTACGCCGTCCACGCCGCCAAGCGGGCCAAGGAACTGGCCGAAGAGAAGTACATCAAGCCCCTGATGGACATCCCTAAGATGCTCGTCCTCGGAGGCGAGTTGCTCCGGGGCGCCGTGAACTCCCTGGTGAACGCCGACCCCGACTTGGCCCGGGCCACCGCTAAGCGGGACGAAGAGATGGATGCCCTGAACAAGCAGGTGTACCGGGAACTGTTGGCCCTGATGCTGGAAGAAAAAGACAACATCAAGCAGGCCACGAAGTTGCTCTTCTTGAGCCGGTTCCTCGAAAGAATGGGGGACCACGCCGTGAATATCTGCAGCTGGACCCTGTACGCCGTCAACGGCGAGCACGAGGACCTGTAATCCAAAGAACCCGGATGCCCCTCGTGGTCGGCATCCGGGTCCTGTCTTGTTCCCTCAGTAGGTCGTGTAATCGTTGGCGTCGGCCACCGGGAACCCCTGGTTCCGGATCACGCCCTGGAGCCACCGACCCGAATCCTTCACGGTTCGCTTCTGGGTGGCGTAGTCCACATGAACCAGGCCGAACTGCTTCGTGAACCCAAAGCCCCACTCGTAGTTATCCATCAACGACCAAACGAAGTACCCTCGGACGTCGATCCCTTCCCGTCGGGCCTCGTGGATGGCCGCCGCATGCCGGGCCAGGTACCGAATCCGAATCGGATCGTGGACTTGTCCGTCGGCCCCCGGGGCGTCGGGGAGGGAGGTTCCGTTCTCGCTGATGTAGATCGTCTTGTCCCCGTAGTCTTTCTTCAGGCGGACGAGCAAGCGGTAGAGGCCTTCGGGTTGCATCTCCCATTCGTCGAAATGGCCCCGGGGAACAAAGGGTCGGTACACCTGCTGCACCGCCAAGAACGATCGACCTTCGGTCCCCCGGCCCGCGGGGNCGTGGGCCATGATTCGTCGGGTGTAGTAGTTGACCCCCAGGAAATCCGTCGGCACCTTCATGGCCTCGAGGTCCCCGGGTTGGATGTCGGGCAACAGGTCGGGGCCGTACCAGGCGAGCATGTCCCCGGGGTACGAGCCCTTGAACACGGGGTCGAGGAACCACCGATTGTAGGCACCGTCGTGGCGTTGGGCCGCGGCGATGTCTTCTTCCCGGTCCGACGCGGGCTCGATCCACTCGAGGTTGTGGACGATGCCCACTTGGGCCCGGGCCACGTTGGCTCGGATGATGGGCACCGCTTTCCCGTGGGACAACAGGATGTGGTGGGCCGCCGCCAGGGTGGTCTTGAGGTCGCTCAACCCGGGGGCGTGGGCCGCAAACTGATGGCCGCAGAACGCGTGGACCCAGGGCTCGTTGTGGGTCATCCAGTGGGTGACCCGGTCGCCCAAGTGCCGGGTGACCACGTCGACGTAGTTCGAGTAGGCGTCCACCGTCTCTCGGTTCGCCCAGCCCCCCCGGTCTTGGAGGGCTTGGGGGAGGTCCCAATGGAAGAGGGTGATCCACGGCGTCACGCCCTGGGCCAAGAGCGCGTCGACCAGCCGGTCGTAGAAGCCCAAGCCCGCCTTGTTCACCGCCCCGGTTCCCTGGGGAAGGATCCGGGGCCAGGACACGGACATCCGGTAGTGTTCCAGGCCCAGGCTCCCCATGAGGGCGACGTCCTCGGGGTAGCGGTGGTAGTGGTCGCAGGTGACCTTCCCGGGTTGACCGTCGGCGATGTGTCGGGGGTCCGAGGAAAAACGATCCCAGATCGATTCCCCTTTGCCGTCGGCGTCCCAGCCCCCTTCGATTTGATAGGCGGCGGTGGCCGATCCCCACACGAAATCGGCAGGAAATTTCAGAAACTCAGCAGGATTCATAACGCAACCTCACAAAGGTAAATTAGCTCAGCCCTTCACGGCCCCGGCGCTCACGCCGGCCATGATCCACTTGCTGAACAGGAAGAAAATCACTACGGCAGGGAGGGCCACCAGGACCATGCACGCAAACTGCACCGCATAGTCCGAGGCGTATTGACCCTGGAACCGGATAATCGCGAACGGGAGGGTTCGCTTGTCGTCGGTGGCCAAGTAGGTGTTGGCCATAATGAACTCGTTCCAATCCGCCAGGAAGGTGCTGATCATCGCGGTCACAATCGCCGGGGTGGCCATGGGCGCGATGATTTTGGGAAGGATGCTGGCGTACGAGGCCCCGTCGATGAACGCCGACTCTTCCATGGCCAGGGGCAAGGACTGCAACTGGGCGGCCACCACCAGGGTACTGAAACTCAATTGAAACGCGATGTACGGGATGATCAGGGCCAGGTGGGTATCGATCAGCCCAAAGAGTCCAAACCAGATGAAGTTCGGTAGCAACGTCACGTGGATGGGAATCACCATCCCCAGGGAAACAAAGGCTAACACCGCCGAGCGCCCTTTCCATGTCATCCGGGTGCAGGCGTAGGCGATGCAAAACGACAGGACGGCGGTGATGACCACCGAGGAGGCCACGATGATGAGGCTATTCATCGTCGATACGAGGATTTTCCCGTCGACGAAGGCCCGGACGTAGTTATTCCATTGGGGGACGGTAGGCAAACTAAAGAACGCCGGCCCAAACAGGTCCCCGGTCTTCTGAAGGGAGTAGTTGAACACCCAGACCAGGGGAAACACTTGGAGCAACGCAAAAACGACCAGGAAGGTCCCAAGACCAAACTTTTTCACCGGACGGCCCCCTCGGTTCGGAACAGCCTCTGGACGATCAAGGTGAGCCCGACGGACACCACCACGAACAGCACGGACAGCCCGTTCCCGTAGCCATACTGACTGGCCACGAAGGCCTTTTGGTACAGGTAGACCGCCGTAAACTGGGTCAGGTCCCCGGGACCTCCCCCGGTGGACAGGAAAACAATTTCCATTTGTTTCAGGGAGGATATGACGTCGATGACCACCACCGCCGAGATCATGGGAAAAAGGTAGGGCAGGATGACCCGGGTGTAGGTCATCCACCGGCCGGCGCCGTCGATTTTCGCCGCTTCTTCGAGTTCTGCGGGGACGGTCATCAGCCCCGAATAGAAGAAGAGCAATGCCCAGCCAAACCCCTGCCAGATGATGATCCAGATCACCGACCCCAGGGCGGTGGCCGGTTGGCCTAGCCAGGAGATCGTCACGGCGTTCACGCTGAACAGGGTTAGGAACTTGTTCAGGATCCCGAAGCTGGGGTTCATGATGTTCGTCCACAGGGCGGTGATGACCACCACGGAAAGGACGGCCGGAATAAAATAAACGGTCCGGAAGAACTGGGACCACTTGGGAGTGAGCTTGGCCAACACGGCGGCCAGGGCAAACGCCAACGGATTCTGGATAAAGACCGTCACCAGGATCAGAAGCCCCACATTCGCAAGGGAGCGCCAAAACGTGCCATCGGTGGTCAAAATGTCCGCATAGTTTTGCAAGCCGATCCACTTGAACTCACCGATTCCCGACCAATCGGTGAGGCTGTAATAGACGCTGAACCCAATGGGAATGATCATGGCGAAGACCATGATCGCGATCCCGGGAAGGACCAAAGCGGCGGTCACGGGCTTATTGTTGAAAATCTGTTTCATAGGGGAACCCTCGTTCGGAAAAGGGGTGACGGCCCCCGACCCGGGGAGCCGCCACCCTTGGCTCCTTACTTGGCGGCCTTGGCGGCGGCCGCCTCAACCTTCTTGCAGAACTCTTCGGGGGTGATGATCTTGGCGCAGAGTTCCCCGGTGGCCTTCTGGATGTCATCCTTGAACTGGGCGGAGGACAAATCGGTGCTCGGGGTCCCCGACGTCGACGTGGCCGAGGCACCGATGGCCAACAGGGTCTTGGCCAAAGGCGTATCGTCGGGCCGGGCCGCCACCTTCTGGGCGGGGTAGCCGGCTTGCTTTTCCCAGGCCAGGGCGGGCCAGCGCTTCGACAGGTACTCGAGGTACTTCACGCCCAAATCCTTCGACTTGCTGGTGGCATTGACGAAAATGTTCCCGCCGTACCAGGCCATCAGGTCGTCAGCCTTTCCTTTGCCACCCTTCACCGTGGGGAACTTGAAGGCATCCACGTTGTCCCGGAAAGCTTGGGAGAAGTTCTTGTCGGTGGCCAACCCCACTTCCCAGGTGCCCATCAGGTACATGGCGGCCTTCCCTTGGCCGAAGAGGTTTCGGGACGAGCCGTAGTCTTCGACCATCAGATCGTCAGGGAACACGCCGGCGGTGACCATTTTCTGCAGCAGGGTTGCGGCTTGGACGAAGGACGGATCGGTGAAGTGACCTTTCCGGTCCACGGCGTTCTTGGGGAGGCTGAAATCCCCGCTGATCCTCTGTTGCAGGTTGTCCAACGTGATCACCAAGGGCCAGGCGTCTTTCCCGTCGGTCACCGCAGGGATGATGCCCTTGGCCTTGAACTTTGCCACCGAAGCCAACAGTTCCTCGTAGGTGGTGGGGACGGCCACACCGGCTTCCTTGAAGAGTTGCTTGTTGTAGTAGACCACCCAGCAGTCGGCGGTCAGGGGGATGCCGTAGAGGGTGCCGTCGTAGACGTTGCTCTCCAGGGCTCCCGGAAGGTAGCCCTGCTTTTCGAAGGTGGGCTTGTCCAGGGGTTGGACCAGCTTCGCGTCGATGAGGGGCTTGAACATGCCCGGGAAGCTCCAGTACTTGTCGATGTCGGGCAGCTGCTTGGCGGCGACGTAGATCTTCACCTTCTGTTGCCAGGGCTGGTCGGGATAACTTTCGACCGAGATATCCAGACCGGGGTTGGCGGCCTTGAACTCGGCGTTGATCGTGTCGAACACCAGGCCCATGCCGCTGGTGCGGTCGGGNAGGTTGTCGCCCTGTTTCAGGGTCACCTTGGCCTGGGCGCTCACACCCGTGGCCACCAAGGCCAGACAGAACAGTGCGGAAAGAAACTTCTTCATAAACACCTCCGTGGGGATTAGACAGCTTCAGTGTCCCCCCACTTTTCGGAGCCGTAAATGACGGATATTCCGGTTTATTGATGGATATCCCGGAAAACCTTGGGGCCGTCGGACCCGGCCCACCGGTTCGGACTGGTCCCCGTCACCCGCTTGAAGACCCGGCTAAAGTGCTCGACGTTGGTGTACCCCACCTTTTCTGCGATTTCGTACACTTTCCACGTCGTGGTGGCCAAGAGCTTGCAGGCCTGTTCCACCCGGATCCGGGCCAGGTGATCGGTGATGGTCTCGCCGGTTTCCCGGGTGAACTCCCAGGAAAGATGGTTCCGGCTCNCCCCCACGTGGGCCGCCAACTCGTCGAGGGAAATCACCGGTTGGGTGAAGTGTTCCCGGAGGTACCGGCGGGTGGCCAGGACAATCCGGCTGGCCCCGGATCGACTGGCCCCCAGGGCATCCCACCCGGGCCGCAGATCCTCGAGCCGTTCCAGCCCCGGGCGGCGCTCCACCTCGATCCGTACGCTCAAGTAGCGCTCGAGGGATTCCTTCAACTCCGGACCGAAGAGCCCGTCTTCCACCGAGGGGCCGGTGACCACCGCCGCCACGTTCCGTTCCGGAGCGACCACCCAACCACCTCCCCGCCGGGCCAGTAACTGACGGATTGACCGCAGGAAGAGGTCGAGGAACCGCGATAGTTCCTCAGCACTCAACCGACCCGCGAGGGTGTCGAAGTCCCAGATCACCACGGCCCACAGGGTCACGGGGAAGGTGAGTTCGGGTCCGGTCCAGGACGTAGGATCCCCCGGGGGCCCTTGGAGCACCTGGAGAAGGCTTTGGGCCACCCGGGCGTCCGCGTCCGGGCCGGAATGTTCTCCTCCCTCGGGACGGCGGGNCAGCTCCTGGGACACCCGATCTAAGATCGCCCCCAGGCTATCCCCGTCCACTTCGGTCTTCAGGAGGTAGTCTCGGACACCCAGGTGAAAGGCCTTCCGGACCAGGGGGAAATCATCCCGGGCCGAGAGGACGATGACCGCCGGGGACCGACGCCCCCCGGCCCGGGCCTCCTGGGCCAGGGCTTCCAACACCCCAATCCCGTCCATCCCGGGCATCGAAAGGTCGAGGAGCACCATGTCGATTTCGGGGTGGGTCTGGATCAGGTCCAGGGCCTGGTGACCGTTCCCCGCCTCAAAGCGAAAGTCGTAGCCCCGGAGGCGCCAGTCCTTCAGGCTCGCCATGGCCACCCGGACAAAGGGTTCGTCGTCGACCACCAACACCGTCCACATCTCAGACCTCGATCCGGAACGGCAGGGTCATCCGAACCGTCGTCCCCATCCCCGGTAGACTGGTGATCTGAAGGCCGAAGCCATCCCCAAAGTTGAGCCTGACCCGGTCGTGAACGTTCCGGATTCCGATCTTATGGAAGGGTTCTTGGGGGTCCTGGGGGGTGCCGGGGGCGGGGCCCGGGGCCGAGGTCGACCCGAGGAGGGCTTCCACCTGGGCAGGCGCCATCCCCTTTCCGTTGTCCTCCACTTCGATGAGGAGATGCTCGTGGTCCCGGTACGAGCGGATGGTCAGGACCCCTTGGCGGGGCAACCCCACAAACCCGTGGAGAACCGCATTTTCCACCAGAGGTTGTAGTCCCATCCGGAGGACCCGGCACCCCAACGTGTCGGGGTCCAAGGCCCACTCGACCCGGAAGTGTTCCCCAAACCTCACCTTCATGATGAACAGATAGTTCTTGGTATTCTCGGCCTCCGAGCCGAGGTCGGTGAGGGACTCGGTGCTGGCGTAGCTGTCGGCGAGGATCCGAATCAGCGCCTGGGTCATGTCCCGAATCCCATCGTTCCGGGCCACCAGAGCCATCATTCGTATCGAGTTGAGGGTGTTGGCCACGAAATGGGGGTTGATTTGAAACTGAAGGGCCCGGATTTCGGCGGCCAGTCGGTGCTCGGTTTGGATTCGTCGCTCCTCTTCCAAGTGGCGAATCTCGGCGACCATCGTGTCGAAGTTCGTGGCCAGGGCAGTCATCTCGACGATGCCGTCGAGGCGGACCGGCAGGGGGNTCAAGCCCGAAGCAAAGCGCCGCATGTTGTCCATGATTTCGTCGATGGGCCGGGTCACCCGGGAAAAGAAGACCCGGGAGTAGACCAAGAACAGGGCAAAAATCACCAAAAGGACGGGGTAGAGGAACCAGAAGTACCCCAGGATCCGACTGGTCACCAGGGTCTTGTCCATGGCCAGCACCAGGGTCCACTGGGCCGAGGCCACCGACCGTGAGTTCACCAGAAAGGGCCGGCCGTTCAAGGCAACCTCGGAGTTCCCTTCGGGTAACCGTCGCAGAGCCATCCTGTCGGCGTCGTCCAGCCGTACCGGGAGGTTCGAGAGGAGGGCCCGACCATCCCGGCCCAGGATCAAGAGGCCGGTGTCCTGGGTGGGGTCGGAATGATGGGTGAACTGGTCGAGGTAGGGAAGGCGAAACATCACCATGATGGCGTCGATGGCCCGGCCTCCCTGGCTGACCGACGGGCTGATGACGGCCGACAGGATGAACCGTCCGCCGCCGTTTTCCGTGACCCCGCTGAGGCTGTCGGCGATGATCACCTGGTTCCGATGGGCCTTGGCCTGACGATAGACTTCGGGGTCGGCCAGAACAAAGGAACGCAGGTTGGGGTAGTTGCTCACCGGGAGAATGGTGCCATCGGTCATCGCGATGGCCATGGCCCCCGACCGGTTGGCCACGGTGAAGATGCTCCCCAACCGCAGACTCATCCTCCATCCCGCCGCCACCCGGGGCGGTCCCACCTCGCTATCGGCCCAGTCCGAGGCCCCATCCTGAAGTTCCTGGTCGTAGGCCACGGTGGCCGCCAAGACCGACACCGCATTGACTTCGTTTTCGATGGTCTGGGACACCTGGGCCATGAGTTCCTGGGTCTGGCCAGACACCGTGTCCAAAAGAGCCTTCATCGATAGCCACGACAACAGGAGAAACGCCAGGGTGATGGGGACGGCCAAGAGGAGGGCGAAGATCCGGTGGAACCGACGGTTTAAGGATACCATGGCCGTTCCTAACCCGTGCCCAAGACCAATTCGTTCCGGTGGCAAATCCGGATGGGGCCGGGCCACCGGCACTCCTGATCCAGCACCTCGGCCACCCGTTCCGGGGNGTTGTTGTTTTCCGACAAGTGGATGAGGAATACCTGCTGCAAGGACGTGGCCCCCGTCCCTCCGGCCCTGAGGTCGGCCAAGGCATTGAGGAATTGGGCACATTGGTGGTTCGAAAGGTGCCCCCGGTCCCCGGACACCCGGGCCTGGAGCACTTCCGGATACGGCCCCCGGGCCAAGAGGTCGGGGCAGTAATTCGACTCGAGGAACAGGACATCGGACCGGGCGGCCACCCGGAGCATGGTTTCGTCGGTGACCCCGGTGTCGGTGATGATGGTGAAGCGCNCCCCCCCCAGTTTGAAATAGTACCCCGTAGCCCCGGGGGCGTCGTGACTCAAGGCAAAGGGATAGAACTCCAGGGAGCCGATCTGGTACGCCGTCTGGACCTCCACGGGGAAGAGCTTCGGTGTTTTGAGGTTCCGAAGGAGGGCCCCCAGGGAAAGCCCTTGTCGGTGGACCAAGAGGGCTCCCGTGGCTTCCAACAGAGGTTCCAGCCCCCGGATGTGGTCTCCGTGGGTGTGGGTGAGCAAGACGGTCTGGACGGCTCCCGGGTCCAGACCCACCCGCTGGGCTCGTTTGCGGAAGGTCCGGAGGGGGAAGCCATTGTCGATGACCACGGCCTCGTCTCCCTGTTGAAAAAAGTAGGAATTGGCTTGAGACCCCGTCCCAAGGATGGCCCAGCGGAGGCTCATGGAGGAGGAACCAACCCCTTCCACGCAGTCTCATCGACCCCAAGGACCGCCCGGGGCCCCAGGCGAAGGATGGGAACTTTCACCAATTCCGGGTGGACCAGCAGTTCTTCCCGGGGATCAAAGGCTCGGTGAGCCCATCCACCGGTCTTGTAGGCCGACGACTCGGAACTCACCAGGGCTTCGTACCCCCCCACGGCCCGGGCGATCGAGTCGAGCTCCCCGGGGCTCAGAGGCTTTTGGTCCAAATCCACGAACGAGAAGGGGATGCGCCTCTCCTTCAACCAGCGCTCCGCCCGCTGGGTGTCCCGGTCCTTTTTCCGGCCGAAAAGCTGAAGAGCCGCCATCAGCCCCGGACCCCGATGACGTCGTACAGACGGCGGAGGGCCTTTTCGGTCTCCTCCCAGCTGAGGCATCCGTCGGTGACCGAAACTCCGTACTTCAGCCCGGCCAGGGGCCCTACGGGTTGAGACCCGCCGAACAGGTGGCTTTCGAGCATGAAGCCCCGGAGGCTGGTCCGCCCCTGGGCGATCTCCTGGCCGATGACCCGCAGGACTTCGGGCTGCCGGTCGGGATCCTTGGAAGAGTTCGAATGGCTGCAGTCCACCATCAAGGCATCCGAGAGCCCCTGGACCCCCAGGGCTCGTTCGGCGGCGTCGAGGGCCTCGGGTCCGTAATTGGGCCCCGATTTTCCGCCCCGCAGAATGACGTGGCCCCAGGGGTTTCCCCGGGTCGAGACCACACAGGTCTGCCCGTCCTGGTCGATCCCGATGAAGCTCTTGGCTTCCCGGCTGGCGGCCAGGGCATTCACGGCAATATCGAGGCTCCCATCGGTGCCATTCTTGAACCCCACGGGCATGGATAACCCCGTGGTGATGTCCCGGTGGGTCTGGCTTTCGGTGGTCCGGGCTCCGATGGCGGCCCAGCTGACCAGGTCGGCGAGGTACTGGGGCACGATGGGGTCCAGCACTTCGGTGGCACAGGGGACCCCGAGGTCTGTGATGGCCGCCAGGAGAGACCGGGCCTCCTTCAGGCCCGCCTCGATGTCGTGGGTGCCATCGAGGCGGGGGTCCACCAGGAACCCTCGCCAGCCCACATTGGTCCGGGGCTTTTCGAAATACACCCGCATCACCAGGTAGATTCGGTCGCTCACCTCACGACTCAGGTCGGACAGCCGCTGGGCGTACTCCAGGGCCGACGCCCGGTCGTGGATGCTGCAGGGCCCCACAATCCCCACGACCCGACGGTCCTGGCCGCCCAGGATGGCCGCAATCGTCTGGCGGGCTGTGGCCACCAGGGTTGCTTGTTCGACGGTTAACGGAACCAGGGCCTTCAAGGCCCTGGGAGACAAGAGTTTTCGCATTCCCACCACATTCAAATCGTTTGTTTCGATCATTCTCATTCCTTCACAAAATAGCCTGCACGTTTTGCCTCGTCCCAGGTGTCGAGGATTTCCCCCACTTCATCGAGGCGAGCCTCGGCCTCCCGCCGGTCGCGGTCCCGGCCCAGGGCCGTCCGCCGCTGGAAGATCTCGTGTTGGATCCACTCGGGGTGGCTGGCGCCTTCGAACACCAGGGGATCGGCTCCCCCCACGTGAACGGTCAAGGTCCCGAACCCCAGGACCAAGGCCGTCAGGTTCCCCTTCCGGACCCCCACTTGCTCGACCTGATCCAGGGCTCCCTCCTGGCGGGTTTCTCTCACCCCCCAGGGCGCCCGGTGCCAAAGGATGATCCGGTCCCCCTGGACAAGGAGCCGGTCCTGGCTCCAGTCCCAGACATTCCAGACGATCCGGCCCAGGGGCCCCAGGGCGACCCCAGCCGTGACCCCGGCCACCGACCAGCCTCCCTGGGGCCACATCCACCAGGCCACCACCCCGAGGAACCCGACCAGGGCCGTCCACCCCACCCAGGGGAGGCTTCGCTTCGCCACAAACCAGAGGTGCCGGCGGAACCAAACCCCCTGGGCATCCTCCCCCCGCCACAGGCGCGACCGGGGCACCGGTCGGGGGGCCGCCCAGGGGGCGGGTCGGATCAGTCGGGGGGCCCGGGCTCCCCCGGCCCGGTCGGCTAAGACCTGGCGAATTTCAGACCGCCGGGGCTGCACCCGGGGGACCCGGCGTTGCTCCAGTTGACCCAAGAAGTCTGTGGCGTGGGGAAGGCCCAGGAATCGAACGTGACCTTGGGTCGAATCCCCCTCGATTTCGAGGGTTGCTAGCCCGAGGACCCGGTCCCAAAACCCGTTCCGGGTCAGAATGACTTCTCGAATCTGGTCCACCGCCACCTTGACGAACTCGGACCGGTGGGTCCAGACGTCGATTTGCCGAAGGATCACGGCGTGGCTCGTCAAGGCCAACACCGACCCGTACCACTCCCAGGTGACCAACCCGACCAAGGCGGCCGTGATGACCATCCCGACCCCCGGAAGGAACCACAGCGCCCAGGAGGGTACCGGAGCCCTCAAGCCCCACTGNAACGTCAAGCCAAACCACAAGAACACCAGGAAGAACCCCGTGGGAAGGGCGGCCCGGAGGGCCCAAAAGCCCAGGGACTTCCGGGCGATGGCCACGGGCACTTCCCCCGGATCGAGGACCAAGGGCCATCCCCAGAGGCTGGTGGGGAGGTCGGGGGGCACGGGCAACCCCAGAGCCTGGGCCGCCCGAGGAAACTGCCGCAACCAGTCGTCCCAGGCGGCGGGAGGAACCACCACCAGAACCCCCGCCGTTTGACCCCGAACCAAACATCCCGGGGCGTCGACGGGTTCCCGGACCCCCAGGTAGACCGGGGTCCCGGCCCGGTCAGCCACCAGACAGCCCTCGGCCACCCAGGCCCGACCCGGGGTTCCTTCTTCAGGGAAACGGACGATATCCCCTTCTTGGAAGGACCAGACCTCGGTCCGTTCGGACAAGTCTTCGAGGGCCGACCGCAGGTCACCGACCCACCCGGTAAAGAGGGGCAACGACCTGAGGAAGGGCAGAGGGTCGGACACAGCCATGGGGCCAGTCTACCCGAGGTGCCCTGGGGATTCAACCGGACCCACCCCGGAACCCGGGAAGCCGGTCCCCGGTTCCGGTCAACTTGACACGAAGAGCCCTGGGTGCGAAGGTTGTGACTTATGACGGAAGAACAAAAGGAAGACCTTCAGTTCTGGTTCTACACGAAGATTTTCGCCGACCACGTCGGCGTCGCCGAGGCTCTCGGGTTCGGTGCCGCCGAGGTGGGCGTCGATCTCCAGGAGGCCCTGGGGTACCTGCGGGCCGATGGCCGGGTATCGGGGGACCTGCCCCAGGTGACCCTCCGGGAATTCCTGACCGACGAGGCCGATCCCGAAGGGGTGTACGTCGATATTGAGTGGATGCTCCAGATTCTGCACCGGGCCGGCCTCCGGGATGCAGCCCTCTGGAAAGCTCTCGGCTCGATCTACAAGATCCCGGCCGACCTTGCCCGGCGGGAAGCCGAGCTCATTCCCATTGTGGAAGGGGAAGATTGAGAGAGTTCTGCTGGCGTTGTTTTTGGCCCCGGGAGCGGTGTTGGTGCCAGGAGATCACGGCCCAACCCGTGAGAACCCACTTTGTGTTCTTGATGCACCCCAAAGAGTTTAAGCAAGAAAAGGCCGGGACGGGCAGGCTCACGGCCCTGAGTTTGGCCGGAAGTACCATCGAGATGGGGGNGGGGTTCGACGACCACCCTGGGGTCAATCGACTGATCGATGACCCGGGAAACTTCCCGGTGCTCTTGTACCCGGCGGTGGGGGCCCTGAACGTGTCGGAGGGGGGCCTTCAGCCGTCCGCCCTGGAGGGCCGGCGGTTGGTGGTATTCTTGCTCGACGGCACCTGGGCCTGCGCCAAGAAGATGCTCACCGAGTCCAAGCGGCTTCAGCAATTGCCCAAGCTCATGTTCNCCCCCCGGGAGAAGAGTCGGTTTGTGATCAAACGCCAACCCCACGAGTGGTGCCTCTCGACCCTGGAAGCGACCCACCAACTGTTGCTCGCCCTGGAGGCCGCAGGCCTGGATTCCTACCCCCATCCGCAGGCTCTTCCCGAGTTGTTTGACCGAATGCAGGCCTTTCAAATCGCCTGTGCTGCGGACCCCGACCGGACTGGCTACCGAAAGAAACCCTATCAGGTCCCCGAGAACCGCACCACGTTGCCGTACCCCCGGCAAGGAAAAGGAAAGCGGAGTCTGTTCTGGCGTCCCGAAGCCCCCGTACCGCCTCCGTCCTCGTAGAAAACTGTTTTGACAACGGGCGGCGAGTAGCCTATTTTGACCCCATGAAAACAAGAAAACTGGGTGCGCACGGACCCACCGTCTCGGCGGTCGGTCTCGGTTGTATGGGAATGTCGGAGTTCTATGGGCCGTCCAACGACGCAGACTCCGAAGCTTTGTTGCTCGAGGCCTTGGACCGGGGGGTCACCTTCTTGGACACCGCCGACATGTACGGCGCCGGGCACAACGAAATGCTCGTGGGTCGGGTCCTCCGGGGACGCCGGGACCAGGTGATCCTGGCCACCAAATTCGCGAACATGCGGGGGATCAACGGAGCGTATCTGGGAATCTCGGGGAAGCCCGACTACGTGAAGTCGGCCTGCGACTGGAGCCTCAAGCGGTTAGGCGTGGACCACATCGACCTGTACTACCAACACCGGGTCGACCCGACGGTCCCCATCGAAGACACCGTGGGTGCCATGGCTGACTTGGTGAAGGCCGGGAAGGTCCGGTTCCTGGGGCTTTCGGAAGCCGGCCCAGGGACGATCCGGAGGGCCCACCAGGTTCATCCCATCACGGCGCTGCAGACCGAACTTTCCTTGTGGACCCGGGACGCCCTCGGGGACATCCTCGCCACCACCCGGGACCTGGGGATAGGCTTTGTGGCGTATAGCCCCTTGGGTCGAGGGTTCCTAACCGGTGCCTTCACGAAACCGTCGGACTTTGGGGCCGGGGACTTCCGGTCGGTGAATCCCCGGATGTCCGGGGAGAACTTCGAACGGAACCGCCTCCTGGTGGGCCACGTCGAAGACTTGGCCCGGAAGAAGGGCGTCACGCCCGCCCAGCTGGCCTTGGCCTGGGTCCTCGCCCAGGGGCCCGACATCGTTCCCATCCCGGGGACGCGCCGGTCGAAATACCTGCAAGACAACATCGCGGCCACCGAGGTCACCCTCAGTACCGAGGAACTCGCTCAATTGGCCGCCTTGATCCCTCCCGAGTCGGTGGCCGGAACCCGGTACGACGAAACGGGGATGAAGCGGGNGGGTCTGTAGGATTCCTGTTCCAAGCCGATAATCATCCTGAGGTGCGCCATGTACGGCTTGGAAGAAGATCTTTACGCTCAGCTGGTCCGTCTGAAAGAGCACTTCGGTGTCAGCTTCGTCAAAGCGGAGTTTGAGGCCGAAGGGGCCAGTTTCCGGGATTTAGTCCGGCTGCGTCGGTTGACGGCCCAGGCAGGCGTGGGTCTTGTCCTCAAGATCGGGGGGTGCGAGTCGGTCCGGGACCTCCGGGATGCCTTGGAGCTCGGGGCCGACGCCCTGGTTGCGCCCATGATCGAGAGCGTGTTTGCCCTGTCGAAATATTGGGAAGCCATCAACCGGGTCTTCCGAACCGGCCGTCGGCCCCGGCTGGCCTTCAACGTGGAAACCAAGACCTGTCTCGAGGCCTTGGAACCCATCCTCGACTACGGCCTGGGCAAGATGGATGGCCTGACCATAGGCCGGAGCGACTTCTCGGGGTCTTTCTTCGACAGCGCCGTAACCCCGGACAGCCCCTTCGTCCTGGACCAACTGGAACAGGCGGCCACCCTGGCCCGGTCCAGGGGCTGGGAAGTGTGGATGGGGGGAAGCCTCAGCCAGAAGAGCATCGCCGTCCTCGGGGCCCGTCCCGAGTTGCGCCGGTGCGTCTCGGCCTTCGAAACCAGGAAGGTCGTCATCCCCGGAACGCTGCTGTTCGACCGACCCGAGGCCGTGGGCGAGGCCCTCAAGTTTGAGGAACTCTGCCTCCTCTCCCGTCAAGAGATCCTCGAAGACTCCCTTTGGGAAGACCGGCATCGTCTCGAAGTCTTGAAGAAGCGTCACTAAACTGAGCCCTGGACTTTTTGTCAAGAATCCTTTACAATTATCCTATGCCCGAAGCCATCCTAAACAACAAGGTGAAGACCCATCGAGTCCTGGCGGATCTCACCCAGGAGGACTTGGCCCAACAGGTCGGCGTCACCCGACAGACCGTCCTGGCCATCGAAAAGGGCAACTACGCACCGTCGGTGGTCCTTGCCCTCCGGTTGGCCAAGATTCTCAAATGCTCTGTGGAGGACCTGTTCGATGAAAGCACTGAGTGAAGCCCTCCTCGCCTTGGCCGTTCTTGTGTTCCTGTTTCTGAAAATCGACCCCTTCCATTGGTTCATGCCCACCGAGATGCAGATGATCCTTCTGTGCATTTTCACCGCTGCTTTTGCCCTCTACGCTGGGGTGGTTTTCCGGGAACAGGCCAAAGACGAGCGGGAAAGCAATCACTTGTACCGGGCTAGCCGTTGGGGCTACCTGGTGGGGGNGGTCGCTTTGTCGGTCCTCATCGTGGTCCAAGACCTTCTCCATCGTTTGGATCCTTGGTTGCTGGGTATCCTAGGCCTCATGGTCATCACGAAACTCGTGGTGCTCCGGTGGGCTCAGTGGCGGTACTGAAGTAAAGTCAACTGAACATTTTGTAAAATATAGTTGTCTTCTTGTATAACTTGTTTTACATTTACCTCATCCTAAGGAGGATGTTCATGAAGAAGTTTGCTTTGACCGCCCTGGCGGTCCTATTCGTTGCGGGAGCCTCGTGGGCCCAAGCCGACGGCACCATGATGAAATCGGACACCCAGGCCCCCGCCGACGGTTCGATGATGAAGTCCGACTCCGCAATGAAGTCTGACTCGATGATGAAGTCTGACTCGATGATGAAGTCTGACTCGATGATGAAGTCTGACTCCGCGATGAAGTCTGACTCGATGATGGTTAGCGACAGCGATCGCAAAATGTCTGCCGACCCCAAAGACATCACGGCCTTCAACCTCAAGGGTCTGGGACCCCAGGTGGTTCCCTTCACCTCGTTCCATGATGCTATGGGTCTGGGGAAGGGTTCCACCGTGGTGTATTTCTTTGCCGCCACCTGGTGTCCCGATTGCCAGGCCACCTACCGGGACCTGAAAGCCCACGCCTCTCAATTGCCCAAAAACTTCTTCCTGGTCTTCGTGAACTACGACAAGGCCCAGGACCTGAGGACCAAGTACGGGATCACCGCCCAACACACGTTCTTGATCGTGGGGCCCCAGGGTGAAAAGAAGAAAGTTTGGGCTGGCACGTCGACGGTGTCTGACATCGTCAAGACCGCCACAGCGATGTAACGGAGGGCCCCATGCTGCTGCTGATAGGATTTGCGTTCTTAGCCGGAATTGTAACCGTTCTTTCTCCGTGCATTCTTCCCGTTCTCCCCGTGGTGCTTTCCGGTGGTATCGGCGGCGGCAAGGCCCGTCCCTGGGGGGTGATCACCGGGTTTACCACCAGCTTCACGGTCTTCACCCTGACGCTCTCCGCCGTGGTCCAATGGCTGGGCCTCGACCCGGACCTGCTACGGTGGGTGGCCGCCGGACTCATCCTCGTCTTTGGGGTAGTTCTGGTCGTCCCGGCCCTGAAGGATCGGTTCATGGCCTGGACCACGGCCCTGGTGAGCCGGTCTTCCCAGCCGGTACGGACCGGCAAGCCCGCCGGCGGGTTTTGGTCCGGACTGGTCCTAGGCCTGGGCCTCGGGCTGGTCTGGACGCCCTGCGTGGGCCCCATCATGGCCAGCGTCATCACCTTGGCCCTGAGCCAGTCTGTGGACGCCTCCAGCGTGTTCATCACGTTAGCCTATACCCTGGGAACCTCGATTCCGCTGTTCTTCATCATGATCGGGGGCCGAAGTCTCTTGAACCGGGTCCCCTGGTTCACCCGCCATTCCACCGGCATCCAGCGGGGCTTTGGCGCCCTCATGATTGTCACTGCGGTGGCACTGTTTTCGGGAGGGGACCGAGCGTTCTCCAGTTGGCTGCTCACGACCTTTCCCCAGTACGGGGCCGGACTGACCTCGATCGAAAATCAGTCTGCCGTCCGGGCAGAATTGGCGAAGCGGTCAGCGGCGTTGGGGCCGAGCCATGCCTCAGGGTCCGACGCCCCCGATCCCCTCACCCTGGGCCAAGGGGCCTGGATCAACTCGAGTCCCTTGACCCTCGAGGGACTCAAAGGGAAGGTGGTCCTGGTGGACTTCTGGACCTACAGTTGTGTGAACTGCGTCCGGACTCTGCCGTTCCTCCGGGACTGGTACCAGAAGTACGGTCCCGACGGACTGGTGATCGTGGGGGTTCATAGTCCCGAGTTTGCCTTCGAACGCTCCGAAGCGAACGTCCGGAAGGCGGTGGAAGAATTGAAGGTCACCTGGCCCGTGGTCCAAGACAATGGGTTTGGGATCTGGAACGCCTACCAAAATCAGTTCTGGCCCGCCCACTACCTGTACGACCGCACCGGCAAACTCATCGAAACCCATTTTGGGGAAGGCAACTACCCAGAAACCGAAGCGGCCATCGCGAAAGCCCTGGGAGTTTCGGTGGCATCCGGGGCGGTCCACGACGCCATCCCCATCGCCGAAGGCCCCAAGACCCCGGAAACCTACCTAGGCTATGGGCGGGGCGCCCGGTTTTCGAGCCCTGAAGAGGTCAAGACCGACCAGGTAGCCTCGTACACGGTCCCTGCCACCCTGGCTGCTGACCACTGGGCCCTGGGGCACCAGTGGTCCATCACCAAGGAGGGGGCCCAAGGGGTGGCCGGCAGTTCGCTGGAACTGCACTACCAGGGAGCCCGGGTGTACCTGGTCATGAGCCCCGTGGGCACCACCCCCGTGCACGTTCGGGTCACGGTGGACGGCCAGGCCCAGCCGACGTTGACGGTGGACGGTGACCGGATGTACAACCCCGTGGACCTGCCTCGCCAACCCGGGGGACGTCTGCACCTCGACTTTGATGGCCCTGTGGAGGTTTACGCCTTCACGTTCGGCTGATGCCCCTCGGGCCTGGCCCCGAAGACCCACTCCGTCACCCCGGCAGGGGAGAGATTCCCGCGAACCTCTCCTGTCTGGGNGTCTTTGTACTGGACACCCTCGTTGGTGCACTGGGCCACAAACCGGATTCCCTTCCCCTCGGCGTACTTGTACTGCTGGGCTACCTTGCGGTCGACCAGCATGACCTCGACGTTCAGACCCAACGGGCGTAATTCCTGGGCCAAGCGCTGGCCCGACGCATCCGGGGTCGCCAGGATCAGGACATGGCTCTTCCCTGCGGTGGTCTGGACCAGGCCCAATTCCTCGAGGCCGGCCAGGAGCCTGTCCAAGCCCACCGAGGCACCGACCCCGGGAAGGTCCTGTTTCGTGTACAAGGCGGCTAGATTGTTGTAGCGCCCCCCGCTCATGACCGAGCCCAGGGTGGGGAGGTCGTCCAAGAACGTCTCGTAGACAATTCCCGTGTAATAGTCGAGGCCCCGGGTGATCGAGGGGTCCAAGACAAAGCGGGCCCCCAGCCCCAGGTCCGTGACCAGGGCATAGACCTCCCGAAGCCGCCGGGAGGCCTCTCCCGGGCCCCCGGACAGGGCCTCGAGGCGGTCGAGCACCGAAAGGAAGGGCCCCTCGGCCCCGATGAATTCGAGGATTTGATCGGCCCCGGCCTCGTCCACCCATTCCCGGAGGAGGGCCTTCACTTCGTCGGCACCGATCTTGGCCAACTTGTCCACGGCCCTCAGGACGGGTACCGAGTGTTCCAGGGCCCCCAGGTGGGCGAGGAATTGGTTGAACNCTCCCCGGTGGCTCAACCGAATGGTGGCCCGGCCATTGACCAGCACATCCATCGCCCGGGTCATCATCAGCAGGATTTCAAAGTCCGCCGCCGGTGAATCGGCCCCTACGATGTCGAAATCGCACTGGACAAACTCCCGGTAGCGTCCCCGTTGGGTATTTTCCCCCCGCCAAACCTTGGCCATGTGGTAGCGCTTGAAGGGCAACGTGAGCTCGTTCCCGTGGGCCGCCATGAACCGGGCGAAGGGGACGGTCAGGTCAAAGCGCATGCTGACGTCCCGGTCCCCATGGTCGGTGAACCGATACACCTGCTTGTCGGTCTCGCCGCCCCCTTTCCCCAGCAACACCTCGGTGTACTCGAGGACAGGGGTATCGATGGGGACAAAGCCAAAGGACTCAAACACCGATTCCAGCCGAGCCATCAGCGCCTTTTTCGGAATTTCTTGGGAGGGTAGCGAATCGCGGAAACCCTTCAGAACTTGGGGAGAGATCAGATCAGCCATAGCTTCCCAGTGTACCGAGAAGTCCCTTGGTCAGGAACCCCCCGGGGGTCCTCGGTTGCCGTCTATATAGACGCTGTGATATATTCACCTCATGAGCGTAACCACTCTCGAGATGCCCACCTGCGATCCGTCCCGGTTGGAAGAATGGTCTTCCAAGTTGCGGGTGTGCGGGCATCCCACCCGGTGGACCATCCTCTGTCTCATCGAACGCCAGTCGGCCTGTGTCACCGACCTGTGGCAGTGCCTCGACCAACCTCAACCGGTGGTCAGTCAGCACCTAGCGGCCCTCAAGGACAAAGGGATCGTCGAGTCGTCGATCGTCGGGAACAAGCGCCTTTACCGGGTCTGCGATCCCCTCGTTCGCAAGATGGTCCAGGAGTTCCTGGCCAGCGAAACCGACGCGGCCCCGAACTCCTGTCCTTCCTGATTACTTGTCAACGAGCACCGATACAAAGGTCCCCTGGATGGTGCCGTCGGCATTGGCGGTTCCCCGGACCGACACCGGCACCCCTGGCTTCAGATCGGAANCCCCCGCATCCACCAGCCGATGGACCACGGTCGCTCCGGTCACCCGAAACGGCACCATGGCATCGGCGTTCTTGAGGACCAGACCATCCCCCTGGGGTCCATGGGTGACCTGGTCCACCACGGCGTTGGTCATGAGGTCCCCGGATGCCATGGAAAACTGACCCTTTCGGATCCGGCTCACCATCCCCGGGCTGAAGACGTTCACCGCCACCGACTCCTGGGAGCCGTCGGCCCCGGGCTTGGAATCGATGCCCACCCAGTCTCCGGGATGGATATCCGTCCACGTCACGGTGAGGCGACGGACGATGCCCCCGCCAGGGGGCAGAACCACCACATGGACGACTCCGTCGGCGCTCTTGACTTGCAAACGATCCATCAACACCGCTCCGACCGTTCCGTCGATGGACGCCGGGGTCTGCCCGTAGGCTGTCCAGCCCACCAACCCCATCATCAGAATCAATAGCAAACTCTTCATGCCGTTCCTCTCTTGCTGACCAATATACTCAGGGTTGGGGAACCGGGGCAGGGACCACCGGAGAAAATGAAAACGGCGTCCATTCCGGCAGGCTTGCCCCGGCCAGGACGCCCCAGCCGAACACAAACCGCAGAATTGTACGCCGTTTTCGGAAGTACAAGAAACTTCTTGCTCGAAGAAGTTTGATTAGCTCCCCCGACTGGACTCGAACCAGTGACACTCGGATTAACAGTCCGATGCTCTACCGACTGAGCTACAGGGGAAGGACGCTGATGACTTTACAGATTCTTCTAGAAACTGTCAAGCGACTTTAAACTACGAGCGAAACGCCTCCAACAAACCGCGAACAATCTTTTGGGCGCTGAGCTGCCGGGAGCTGCCGGCCCGCATGGCTTGGCTCTGTTCCTCGCTGGCCAGGTTGTGGACTTCGATCAAGGCCTTGAAGTCCGCATCGTTCCCCCGGAGCACGGCCAGGTTCTGGGTCCGGGCGTAGGCATCGGCCCCCATGAACGGGACAAGCTTCTGGGCCCAAGCCTGGCTCTTGGTGTCCACGACCCCCTCCCGGGTGGCCAGGGTATAGATCCCCGTTCCCAGGGGAGAGAAGGGATTGTTGTCGGCGTGGATGCTGAGGAAGATCCGGTGGCCGGGAGAAGCGTTCCGGAACTCTCGGTCGGCCACGGCCACCCGTTTGTCGAGGCCCTTCTGGGTTCCGTTGGGCCAGGCGTCGTTATCGTCGCTCTGGTTCATTCCCAAATCGTTGTAGACTTGGTTCTTCTCGTTGATCAGGGTGTTGTTCGCCGGTTCCGTATCCCGGATCAGGTGGTTCGGGGCCAACACCGTCAGTTTCACGTCGGCACCGTGGCGCTTGAGGAGGGCGTAGACCCGGAGGCTGATGTCGTACACGTATTCGTGCTCGGTCACGTAGGCTTCCTTGCCGTCGGCGTCCACAGACTTCACAATGGCCCCGGGGTCCAGGCCGCCATGGCCTGGGTCGAGAACGATGGTGTAGCCCTTCAGGATGGACGACAAGGGGGGCTTCTGGGCGATCAGGCCGTCAAACTTACTCAACAGTTGCCGGGCCTTTTGGTAGGCATCCAAGGGGGAGGGCCAACTGGTCTCGTAGTNCCCCCGGTTCGGCTGAGAAACTTCGCCGGGATGGGTCCAGTAGTAGTAGTCGTTGTTCCACTCAAACACCGGAATCGAGCGGTCGAGGACCACGTAGTTATCCCACTTAATCTTGGCCTGGTCCTCGTCCCGGAACGCCGGTAGGTCGCTGGACCCGGAGGTGGGCGCCGCGGCGTCCTCCGTCGGGAACGACACCGGGGCAGCCGCCTTCGGCAAAGGGGCAGGTTGGTCCAAGGAGGCGGGGACCGAGGGGACGGCCGTTGTTCCGGGACCCAGGTTGAGGGTCTGACCGACCCGCAGGCCCGAGTCCGCCGTGAGGCCATTCCAGGCCAGGAGATCGTCGAGCCTGACCCCGAAGGTTCGGGTGATCTTCAGCATCGTGTCACCCTTCTGCACGACGTAAGTCTTGGGGTCGCCGTCGGGAAAGGCCACGGGGGTCGGCGGGGTGGCCTTCTGTGCCAAGGTCTGTTGCCGGTCGGGGGATTGGAAGATCGACTGGCTGGCACTGGCGTAGGACCGCAGCTTCAGCACCTGGCCCACGTGGAGATTCAGAGCGTCAGGCCCGTTGATCCGCTGAAGCTCGGCCACACTCACACCGTAGAGGGCCGCAATCCCCGCCGGAGTATCCGTGGCCGCCACGGTGTGGTTCAGCGGCACCTCGGCCGGCTTGAACACCCGGAGAACCCGGCCGGGGGCCGGGGNGTCGTCGGGAAGCTGGTTGATCGCCTTGAGGTCCCCCGGGGCCAGGTCAAAGAGCGCGGCGATCTTGGGCACGGTGTCCCCGGGCTGGACCGTGTAGAACACCACACCCACGGGTCTGCGGATGTACAGGCGCTCCCCCACGTACAAGCCTTGGTTGACGTCCAGACCGTTGATCTTGCGAAGAACGTCCACGGGTGTATTGAACTTCATCGACAGGGATCCGACAGAGTCGCCGGTCCGCACACTGTAGAGAAAGGGCCCCAACCCGGGGTTGGCCCCGGGGGACGCCGCCACGGGCTTCACGATGAGGCTTTGCCCCACCCGGATCGCGGTGTTGTCGAGGTTATTCCAGGCTCGCAATTGGTCCACCGAGACGTTGTATAGCCTGGCGATGGAATACAGGGTCTGGTTCGGTTGGACCGTGTGGCTCTCCTGGGCAAAACCCAGGGCTGCGGTCAGCAGAAACATTCCCCAAAGGACGCGGTGTTTCATCAATTACATCTCCCCCGTCTGAATCGCAAGTTGCAGTTGTCCGTTGTTCTTGATGACCACGGCGTCGATGGTCTTCAAAGCGTCGGCGATCCGAAGGGATCCGCCGTAGAGGGCTTCTCCCTCGTCCAAGTCTACGACCTCATGGGCAAAGTCAGGTTTGAACGTGGCCCGGACACCGTCGTACTTCACTAGCATACCGGTGACCAAGTGTTTGCGCCGGGGGTGGCGGAACAAGAAGGCCAAAGGAGCCTCGGCGCCCCGGGCCCCGGGGGCGTCGGTCTGCACTTCAAAGGTTCCATACCGAAGGAAGACCTCCCGGATGCTGTTGGCCAGGAGTTCCGGGTTGCCCGGGTCTTGCAAGATCCCGTTGACCCCTAAGTACAGGGCCTTGTTCGCTTCCTCCAGGGGAGCCGCTCCGTGGCTCACCAACAGAAAAATGACCTCATCCTTGGGGTGCTCTTCCCGGAGATACTTCACCAAAATCTTCCAGTGCCGGGGAAAATCCTGCAGATCGTACAGAATGATCGAGGGCTTGGTTTCTTCAAAGTTGTCCAGGGCCTTCAACGGGTGTCGATAGTGGACAACGCTGATGCCGTAGGGGGCCAGGGCCAGGCCAAGGTCGGCGACCCAGGGAGTTTCGTCTTTCACCAGCATGAGGATCATTGTCGGCCCTTCCTTTCGGTCCCCAGATTCCGGACCTGATAGTCGTAGATTTCCCAGANCCCGCCATTCTTTTGCAAGGCGTACTTGTACTCCCGGGTTTCTAAATAGTCACCGGCGTCAAACTTCAGGTGGGCCGTCACGGTGGCCTCCCGGGCTGTGTAGTTGGTCGTTAGGATCTCAAAGGAACTGGGGACCTTGGCCAGGGTTTCCTCCCGGCGCCACAGTTCATCCTGGAACTCTGTGAGGATGCGCTCCCGCTCTTCCTCGCTGGCCGCCAGAAACGTCCGGCGGAACTGCGGCGCCCGCTTGTACAGGGCTTCGGTGTTCAGGTACAGGAAGAACTTCGGTTCCTCTTGGCTTTGCCGGGCCAGGAGCATGTAGGTGACCACGGCGTCGGGGGCCAAGGCTTCCCGCTTCAGATAATCCTGGGTGGCCTGGTCGAGATTTTCCCGCAGGCTGGGGGCCGTCCCCGTGGGGAGGGCAGGCCGGACGGTGAGGGTCAGCACGTTCGACTTCAGCACCGTGTCGTCCATGGCCCCGGCGGGCATCGCAGGGGTGGTCTGGGCTGCGGAGGCCCGGAGAGTTTGGCCCCGGGCCCCCTGGAACTCGGGGAGCAACGAGGGGTAGAAGGCACCCTGGATGGTGTACACACCCGGGTCCGTGAGGGCCACGAAGTCCCGGAGATTCACCGTGTAGTTGAACTCCTCCCCCGGGAGGATGCTGACGTCCCGGAAGAACACCGGCTGGTTATTGAATCGGTTCTCGGTGAACTTATCTGCCGGGGGAAGGGCCAAACCGGTTCGTCCCGCCGGAAGGACGGTGAGGGCCAACTGAAACACGGGTTGGCTCGGGAGGCTGAACCAGACCGGCGAATTCCCTTGATTCCTGAGCCCGACTTGGAGCAAGATGGCCTGGTCGGGGTCGCTGGTGTAGATTTCTTTGTTGTAGTACCTGAGGCTGAACTGCACATCGGGGGACAACGGATCCGCTTGCCCCCAGGCGACGACGATCAGCACAAGGACACTCATGACGGCTTGTTTCACGGACTCGATCCTCCCGGGACTCTCGCTTTATTGTCGGAACAATCGATGATTACCTTACTGGTGAATGAAATTTCCCAAGCTCTGAAAAAGGACCCACCGTTCCAGGGGCTCCTTGAAGACTTCCGGGCGGGGCGGTTGCCGGTGGAAGTCGAAGGAGCCCAAGGGTTTTTCCAGGCCCTGACGGTTCAAGCCCTGGCGAGCCGCAGTCCCGGAACCGTCTTCGTCGTGGCTCCCACCGACGCTGAAGCCACGGCCTTTGCCCACGACCTAGAGTCCCTAGGGCTGGAGGTGGAGCTATTTCCCTGGTGGGGTCCTCTCCTGTACCAAGGGATCAGCGCCCCGGCCCAGGTCTTTGGTCAACGAAGCCGGGTGTTGAGTCGACTGATTACCGGGGAAGCGAAGATCGTCTTGGTGAGCCTCCGGAGCCTCCTCTTTCCCGTCCCGCCCCAAGGGGACTTTCAGGCCCAACTGACCACGTGGCAGGTGGGAAATACCCTCAACGTGGCCAAGGTGGCGGACCAACTGGCCCGGTTGGGATATTCCCGGGTCCCTCGGGTCTCCGTTCCCGGGGAGTTTGCCCTCCGGGGCGAGGTGTTGGACCTGTACCTCCAGGGGGACGACGACGCGGTCCGGGTCGTTTTTGACTTCGACACCATCGACGAGATCAAGCGGTTCAACCCCTTGAGCCAGGCCTCCACCCAATCCCTGAAGCAACTCGTGGTGTACCCCGCCCGGGAGTTGGTGTGGACCGAACCTCACCTTAACNCCCTTCAGGAGCGGCTCGCCAGCCTCGGACTGGCCGAGGGCTGTTCCTCCTTCCTCGAAGACCTCCGGGAGACCGGCGACGCCCGGGGTGTGGAATTGTTTTACCCGTTGGCCTGGGAGCACCGGACCGGTCTTTGGGACTGGGCGGGCCCGGGGGNCAGCTTCCTGTTCTTGGATCGGGACCACCAGGACAGTTTGGACGCCACGCTCAAGAAGGAACGCTCGGAACTGTACCAACAATCCCGGAAGCTGGAGCTGTCGTTGCCTCCCCCCAAGGCGGTGTTTTTTTCCACCAGTGACCTAGAGGCCAGCGACCGACGCTCCATTTGGTTCCGCAGTCTCCACGACGAAGGGACCCCGGGACTCCGTCGGCATAAACTCGACTGCGACCCGCCACGGAGCTTCTTTGGGAACGTCCCCTTCCTTCAGGAAGAGATCGATACCCTGATTGCCAACCGGTACCAGGTGTTCCTGTTTGCCGAGAGCCAGAGTCAGGCCCAGCGTATCGAATTTCTGCTCAAGGGGAAAAGCGTCACGGTGATTCCCCAGGGGATCAGCGCTGGCTTCTCCTTGCCGAGGCAAAAGATCGCCGTCATCGGGGAGAATGAGATCTTTGGACGACGGAAGAAGGCGCCGGCCAGTCTGAAAAAGGTTTCCAGCGAAGTTATCGATAGTTTTGTCGACCTGTCCCCCGGGGATTTTGTGGTCCACATGAACTATGGCATTGGTCAGTTCCAGGGCATCGAGCGGATCAGGGCCGGTGGGAACGAGAGGGACTACATCAAGATCCTCTATGCCGGCGACGAAGTGATTTTTCTGCCCATTGAACAAGTCAATCTCATCCAGCGCTACATCGGGAGCGAGGGGCGAGAGCCCAAGCTCGATCTGCTCGGCGGCAAGAGTTGGGAAAAGAAGAAGGCCGGGGCCAAGAAGAGCGTCGAGGACCTGGCCGACCGGCTCATTGTGCTGTACGCGAAACGTCAAAACGCCCAAGGCTACCAGTTCCCCAAGGATTCGGATTGGCAAATGAGCTTTGAGGCCGCGTTCCCTTGGCAAGAGACGGAGGATCAACTCACGGCCGCCGCCGAGATCAAGGCTGACATGGAGAGCCCCCGGCCCATGGACCGCCTGCTCTGTGGTGACGTCGGCTACGGAAAGACCGAGGTGGCCATGCGGGCTGCGTTCAAAGCTGCGGTGGGGGGGAAGCAGGTGGCGTTCCTCGCCCCCACGACCATCCTTGCCGAACAACACTACGAAAACTTTGTGGAACGGTTCAAACGCTTTCCCGTGAGGATCGCCATGTTGAGCCGGTTCGTGCCGAAGGCGGAACAACGCCGGACCCTGGAAAAGGTGGCCACGGGCGACCTGGACATCCTCATCGGCACCCATCGCCTGTTGCAGAAAGACGTTACCTACAAGAACCTGGGTCTGTTGGTCGTCGACGAAGAGCAGCGGTTCGGGGTGAAGGACAAGGAACGCCTCAAGGAACTGAAAGCGAGTATCGACTGCTTGGCCATGAGCGCGACCCCCATCCCCCGGACCCTCCACATGAGTCTGCTCAAGATTCGGGACATGTCAGTGTTGAAGACGGCCCCGACCAATCGGCAACCCATCGAGACCTTCGTCCAGGAATTCCAAGACGAAACCGTGGTGAAGGCCATCCGCCGGGAGGTCGAGCGGGGGGGGCAAGTCTTCTTTCTCCACAACCGCATCGAGACCTTGGAAGCCACCGAGATCCACCTGAGGCAAATCCTTCCCGAATTGCTCATCCGATCGGCCCACGGCCAGATGGACCCCCAGGACCTGGAAGAGGTCATGCACGACTTCGTCCACGGCAACTTCCAAGTCTTGGTATCGACCACGATTGTGGAGAATGGCATCGACATTCCCAACGTGAACACCATCATCATCGACCGGGCCGATGTCTACGGCATTAGCCAACTGTACCAGTTGAGGGGTCGGGTGGGGCGGTCGGGCAAGTTGGCGTACGCCTACCTGCTGTACCCCGAGGGCCGGGCCCTGACCGAGTTGGCCATGAAGAGGCTTCAGGTCATCAGCGACTTCACCGAACTGGGAGCCGGGTTCAAGATCGCGATGAAGGACCTCGAAGTCCGGGGGGCTGGCAACCTTCTGGGGGCCGAACAGTCCGGAGACATCTTGTCCGTGGGCTTCGAGATGTACCTGAAGCTCCTGGACGAGGCCGTCGCCGAGAAAATGGGCGAAAAGCGGGACGAACCCGAGGAAGTGTTCCTGGAATTGGACTATTCGGGATTCATCCCCGACTCGTACATCGCCGACCCCACGGACAAGATGGACGTGTACAAGAAAATCGCCTCCGTGGTCACCGAAGAGGACCTGGAACGGGTCCACGCCGAGGTTCACGACCGGTTTGGGCCCCTTCCCGATGAGGTCCACAGCCTGCTCTCCCTCTCGGAGATTCAGATCTTGTGCCGCAAGCTCAGGATCAAGAGTTTGAGGGAACGGGGAGGGGCCTGCACCGTTGAGTTTGGAAGAATGATCGACTTCCCCTTTGAGAAGGCCATGCGGTTGCTCAAGGAATCGGGCGGCAAGGTGAAGAGCCTCCCGGCCAAGCCCAACGTTCTGATTCTCGAGACGAAGATGGTTGGATTGGCGGAAAAGTCCGCATTCATCCGAGAGCGCCTCTCTCGGCTCCTTTGAAGAATCGAAACTTCCGAAAAACGGTGGTTCTTGTCATTGCGGCGTATCGACCAATTCGCTACGATGGGAGCCATGGAACCCTTCCACCGGACTGTCCGGTCGTATGTCATTCGAGCAGCCCGTCTCACCCCTGGTCAGAAGAGGGCTATCGAAGAACTATATCCGACGTTTGGTGTTCCTTTTCCTCCCGCCCCGGATCTGGCAAGCCTGTTCCCGTTGTCGTCCCGCCGAGTGGTCGAGATCGGCTTTGGGAACGGCGAGGCGACCTTGGAGATTGCCCGGGCCTTCCCCACGACGGGGTTCCTGGGGATTGAAGTTCATCCCCCTGGGGTAGGGCACCTGCTCAACGAAATTCAGAAAGCTGGGCTGACCAATCTGAAGGTTTTGCGGCACGACGCCGTCGAAGTGGTGGGAGCCCTGGCGTCGAGTTCGGTAGACGCCGTTCACGTGTTCTTTCCCGATCCCTGGCCGAAGAAAAAGCATCACAAGCGAAGACTGTTGTCGTCGGAATTTCTCTCGGACATCGCGCGGGTCCTGGTTCCCCAGGGCATTTTCTACTTTGCCACGGACTGGGAAGAGTATGCCGAAGAAGTTCTCGCCTCGTTGACGGCCCTTCCGATGTTCGAGAACAGTTTTGACTCCTGGGCTACCGGGGTCACCTGGCGTCCTTCCACCCGTTTTGAACGTCGGGGGCTCCTAGAACAACGCCCCATCCGCGAACTACAGTTCCAGAAAAGGAGGGCTCCATGACCAAGACCAAGACCTTGCAACAGCTCGAAGGTGAGTTTCTTGAACGGTATGCGGTGGTGGCCGAACGGAATAACCTGTTCGACCAAACGTACTTCGACAAGTACAACGTCAAGCGGGGCCTTCGGAATGCCGATGGCTCGGGGGTGGTCGTTGGCTTGACCGAAATCGGGGAAGTTCACGGCTACGTCATCGACGAGAGCGAGAAAAGCGATGCCTACGGGCGCCTGAGGTACCGGGGCTACGATGTGAAGGACATCGTGCACGGGTTCCAAACGGAAAAACGCTTCGGCTTCGAAGAGACCGCCTTCCTTCTCCTGTTCGGGGCCCTTCCGAACAAGAACGAGCTCGAAGACTTTTCGACGTTCCTCGGTAGTCTTCGGACCCTCCCCAACGGCTTTGTGGAAGACGTGATTCTACGCTTTCCGAGCCCCGACATCATGAACCAATTGGCCCGGTCTGTGCTTTTTACGTACAGCTTCGACGCCAACCCCGAGGACTACTCGATCAAGAACATCCTGCGACAGAGTGTGGAACTGATCAGCCGCTTCCCCAGCTACGTTGCCTATAGCTACCAGGCCAAGCGCCACTACTACGACAAGAAGAGTCTGGCCATCCATCATCCCCAACCGCACCTGAGCACGGCCGAAAATTTCCTCTACATGGTCCGGCCCGACAACAGCTTTACCCCCCTGGAAGCCGAAATCCTGGACTTAGCCCTGGTCCTTCATGCGGAGCACGGGGGAGGGAACAACTCGACGTTTGCGATCCGGCTTGTTTCGTCGGCCGGCACCGATACCTACAGTGCCATGGGCTCGGCCATCGGCTCCTTGAAAGGAATCAAGCACGGAGGGGCCAACATCCGGGTGATGCGCATGATCGACGACATCAAGGCCAACTGTCCTAAGTGGGACGACCAGGAAGCTCTCTCGGCCTACTTGGCGAGGATCGTCCGGAAAGAGACCTTTGATCGCCAGGGCTTGATCTACGGGATGGGGCACGCCGTGTACACCCTGAGTGACCCCCGGGCCGAACTGCTCCGGGACAAGGCCCGGGAGTTGGCTGAGGAAAAGGGCCTCATGAAGAACTTCGAACTGTACGAAAACATCGAGCGCCTAACCCCCGGGGTCATGAGGGACGTGAAGGGAAGCTCCAAGGCCATCTGCGCCAACGTGGACCTCTACTCGGGGTTTGTCTACGAAATGCTGAACATCCCCCGGGATCTCTACACACCGATCTTTGCCATGGCCCGGGTGGCGGGATGGAGTGCCCACAGGATCGAAGAAATCGTGTCCGGAGGAAAGATCATCCGGCCGGCCTACAAGAACGTCAGCGACACCTACGAATACCTAGCGGTGGAAGCTCGGGGGGGCCAAGGGACCTAGGGGTTTACGAACAGCTCCACCTCGGCCGGTGCCGAGGCTTGGAGCTTCTCGTGGAGTTCCGCCACCCCGAGGCCGCTGATTCCCAAGGGTTGCAGATTGACCTCGGATATTTGCGAGTACTGCAAGAGACCGAGCTCCACCGAGCGAAGACTGGAAGCCAAGTACACCGCAGAGGCAACTCGTTGCAGTTCCGGAGGACTTTCGAGGGGGCTGTTCACATGGCCCAAAATCGTCACCAAGTCCCGGGGAAAATTCCATTTCTCCACAATGAGGGCCGCCAGTTTCGAAGGATTGACCGAGTGCGTCAGGCTATCAAACGTCTCGATGCTCAGGCGTTTCTGCCGGCAAAACTCCAGGATTTTGAGACTCAGTTCCGGGTATAGGAACGTCAAGACAATCTGCCCCAGGTTGTAGAGAAGCCCTACAATCTGGGTTTCTCCCTTCTCATTCCAATCGAATCGGTACTCCTTGGCCAACTCCATGGAGTACCGAGAGACCCGTACCGCGTTCTCCCAGAGCTGACGTTGGTCGGCCAAGTGCTTCCCGAGGATCTTGTGGGCGCCATAGGGGTACATGAGGTCTCGGAGGCCCCGGGTGCCGACGATTCGAATCGCTTGTTCCAGGTCATCGATCCGATTGTACCCTCGGTTGGAGGCGGAGTTGATGTATTTGATCAGCTCGGACGTCATCGCAGGGTCTTGGCCCAACTCCTGGGCCAAGAGGCGAAAATCCACGTCGGGGTCTTCCAGAAGGCGGAACAAGTTCTGCAGGTTAGGAGGGAACGGAGGGATCGATTCAACGGCTGCCGAAATTTCCCGGGTCACCTCAAAGACAGACTCGACCCGAACTCGGCTCATGGGAATCCGAATTGTTACCGTCGTATCGGCTTCCCCACAACCGATTTCAAAGGACCGCTCGTCCAGTCCCAGCCGCTTGAGGATGAGGACGACGGTCGACAACCCAAAGCCTGCCCCCTCCGGCTCCGCCGGTGCCAGAAAGTAACGACCCACCGGTTGCTCGGAGGCCCAGGCCGCCGCCAAGCCGTGACGCAGGGGCTCGAGCTCATACGGAGAGGCTTTGGCTGAGTTCCGGACACTCAGGTAAAACACATTGTTTCGGATCAGGAACGTGACCTTGACCGAAAGGTCACTCTTGATCAGCATCGCCCTGTACTCCGCCGACCGGGTCTCGCAATCCCGGACAAAGGACTCCATACCGAGCGAATAGTCTTCTGCACGGTCAAAGCCCAGGGCCAGACGGCGAAAGTGGACTCTTTTAAGGTTGGCCTTCCTGGCGTTGTCGACGAGTTCTTGGAGGCAGTAGGCCAGCAGGGGTGCATGTTCCCGCTGGTCGAGGGTTTCCAAGTACAGATCAAGGAGCCGACCGAGGACAACTTCCATTTCCCTGGGGACGGCATGCGTCTTGAGCACCAAAGGGATTCCGTTCTCGATGGCGTGGCGCACTTTCGTTTGGTCAATGTCCATCGAACCCCTCTCATTCCTTACCTGCGGCCTCAGGTTTGTGGTGTTCAGCTTAGATATTAGGATATCGAATAGGAATCTCGCTTCTATTATGGGGGAAATACAATTTTTGTCTAGCCAAAACGCGGATACTTGCTACAGAAGTCTTGAACTAAGCAAGGGTTTCCCGAAGGCCCAAAACNCCCCCGAATCGGCCACGAGCACAAGCCCGAAGGCTACGAGGAGGACCAAGGTAGCCAGGGTGTTGAAGCGTTCTGTATGGAGATGAAGCTTGGGAAGAATACGATCCCGAAGGACGAAGAAGAACCCAAAGAGAACCACGAGGGGAAGGGCGTAAACCACGTTGTACAAGACCACAAAGCCAACCCCTTCCAGCCCTGGGGCCGGAAAGGAGGCTATTTTCTCCAGGGCGGTCACGTAGGGCAGGGCACCAGGAAAGCCGCTGATGGAAAGGATCGCCCCCAGCCCGAGGGCCATCCACGGATTCATCCTCTGCAGAACACCCAACCACCGGCTCGTCGAGGAAGACTTCTTCGATTGGCTACGCCTCCAAAAGACGGGGCCCGCCACCACCAAAGCAACCCCGAGGAGGCCTTGCCCAAGGTAGTATTCGGGGTCCGAAATGGCGTCGAGGTTCGGCAGAAACAGCTTGAGCATGGCGTTGAGCTGGTCCACCAGAGCGAGGCCGACGAGGCCACACAGCAAGTACGCAACAAACNCCCCCACAATGAACGCAGCCGAGGTGAGGACGGGCCTCTGGGTCGAGAACAACAGAACCAGCACGAGGAGTTGTTGCGTGGTCGAAATGCTGTCGAAAAGGGCAGCCCCTGAGACGAGGAGGATAAGGTCCATCACCGGGAAAGTCTCCTCCAAAACTCTTCGAAGGTGTCATAAACGTACCGGTCGGTCCCGATGCGGTTCTCGTGGAGCGTTGCCTTCTCCGCTTCAGAAAACCAGCGACCCTCGATCACGTTCTGCGGTTCGAGTAGGGGCGACTCCCAATCGCCTTGGATGGTGACCACAAAGACAAACTCCCGCTTCAACACCCTTGGTCCGCCCTGGCTGGTTTCCCAGTCGACGACTTTCAGCAACCCCAAGACGGATTCCAGCGTCCAACCCGTTTCTTCCCTCAGCTCCCGCCGCAAGGCGTCCAGAGGACTTTCTCCGGCTTCCACATGACCGCCCACCAGGTCCCAACACCCTGGAAACGTAGCCCTCGTCAGCGAGCGTCTTTGGGAGAAGATCCGACCATCGGGCCTCACGACAAGGCAGCCGACCACTCCTTGCCGGCCTTCCCCCAGACCCTGGTGATACCGGCGGTGGATTTCTTCGAAGTCCGTTGGCCCCAGGGCCTCCCCAGTGCTATCATAAAAGGCATGAGACAACTTCGGGTCCTGTGTCAAACGATCATCATCCTGGATTCCATCCTCATCCTCGCGCTGGTGGTTCTCATTGCGATTCAACCGCACAAAGCGGGGTTGCTCCTCTTGGCCGGGGTCGCCGCCGGCCTGAATGCTAGCCTTCAAGCGTTCACCCTCGAAGAACTCCCGAGGGCCGTCCGGGGAACTCTGTTAGGGGGAGGTCTGGCGACCATCGCCGTGATGGTCGGGGTCAGCGTCCTCTAAAACTCCGCGTTTCCCACGGTCCGGGGGAAGGGAATCACGTCGCGAATGTTCCCCATCCCGGTCACGTACTGGACCAAGCGCTCGAACCCAAGGCCAAACCCTGAATGGACCACGGAGCCATACCGGCGCAGGTCGAGGTACCAGTGGTAATCGGCGGGGNCCATGGTCAGCGTGCGCATCCGAGCTTCCAATCGTTCCAGAGATTCTTCCCTCTGACTTCCCCCGATGATCTCGCCCAACCGAGGAACCAAGACATCCATGGCCCGGACGGTCCGCCCGTCTTCGTTCAACTTCATGTAGAACGCCTTGATGTCCTTGGGGTAGCCGGTCACGATCACCGGCCCCTGGTACACCACGTCGGTGAGGTAGCGCTCGTGCTCACTTTGAAGATCGATGCCCCACTGGACGGGAAACTCGAAGGGGTGACCCGACTGCTGGAGCACCTCGACGGCCTGGGTGTAGGTGATCCGGGAAAAGGGCTTCTGCACCACGGTCTTAAGGGTCTCGACCACACCCTTTTCCACCCACTGATCGAAGAAGGCCATTTCTTGGGGATTGCGTTCCAGGACCCTCCCGAGGACAAACTTCAAAAAGTCCTCGGCGAGGTCCATGTTTCCATCGATGTCGAGGAAGCTGACTTCGGGCTCGACCATCCAAAACTCTGCCAAATGCCGGGTGGTGTTGGAGTTTTCTGCCCGGAAGGTAGGGCCAAAGGTGTAGATGGACCCCAGAGCCGTGGCGTAGGTCTCCCCGTTGAGCTGGCCTGACACCGTGAGGTGGGCCTTCTTTCCAAAGAAATCCTTGTCGTAGTCCACCGTCCCGTCGGGCCGGACCGGCACCTTGTCCAAGGGCAGGGTAGTGACCTGGAACATCTGGCCAGCCCCTTCGGCGTCGCTGGCCGTGACGATGGGCGTGTTCACATACAGGAACCCCAGATTCTGGAAATACTCATGGATGGCAAAGGCAAGGGTGTTCCTGACCCGGGCTACCGCCCCAAAGGTGTTGGTTCGGGGCCGCAGGTGGGCAATCTCCCGGAGAAATTCCAAGCTATGTTTTTTCTTTTGCAGGGGGTACGACTCGGGGTCTGCTGGCCCCAGGACCACCACCTCCGACGCCGAGAGTTCCCACTTTTGACCGCTGGCCGGGCTTGGCTGAAGGGCACCGAAAACCTCGACGCTCGCCCCGGTGGTCACGGTGCCGAGCACGGAAGCCCCATCCCCCCCCTGGGCCTTGTCGATGACGATCTGCAGGTTGCCCTGGCAGGAACCGTCGTTCAGTTCCAGGAACGCCGTCTCTTTGGCGTCGCGCTTGGTCCGAACCCAACCGGCGACTCGCACCGAGGGTTGGGCCGACGTGGCTTGCAGTAGCTCCGCTATGCTGGGATAAGGCTTATGAAACACGGGGATTCTCCTGGATGAAAAGCTTGTCGCGACGCTGAATCATCGTCTTGAACGCCGAATCGGGCTTCTTCAGCTCCTTGCTTCCCCGGGTGATCTTGCACAGGCTCACCCCCAATTCCTGGGCGACCCTTCGCTGGGTCTCGCCAAGATGGATTCGGTTCACGAGTTCCCAACGGGCGGCGATGTCGAGGCGTTCGGCAGGCGTGAGAAGGGAGGTGAGAAAGTCCTTGACCAAGGTCGGGTCGTCGACCGACGCAAGGACCGCCGTCAATTCGTCAAAGGAACCCTCCAAGAGCGTGCGGCGGCTGGCTTCGGAGGGTGAGTTCATCGATTAGTCCCGGCGACCGAAGAGGCGGAGGAGCATCAAGAACAGATTGACGAAGTCGAGGTAGAGGGTCAGCGCCCCCAGGAGTCCTAACTTGCGGACCATGACGTCGTTGCCGGCCAGTTCTTCTTGGGCCTCTTTCAATTTCCACGCGTCGTAGGCGGTGAGGCCCGTGAACACGATGACGCCCACGAAGCTAATGATGTAGCTCAAGGCGTCGGACCGGAGGAACCAATTCACCAGACTGGCAATGAGAATGCCAATCAGGGCCATGAACAGAATATTGCCCCACTTCGATAGGTCTGACTTCGTTGTCCACCCGTACAGGCTCATCCCGAAGAACATGGCCGAACAGACGAAAAAGGTGGTCGTGATGCTACTGGACGTGTAGTACAAGAAAATGACCGACAACGTGACGCCGTTGAGAACCGAGTAGAGGGCAAACAGGGCCAACCCGGTTTCGTATTGCAGGTCAAACACCCGGGCCGACAGGTACCAAACGAGGCCAAACTCCGCCAGGACGAGGACGATCATGCCTACGGGCAAACCTCGTCCCGATCCGAAGATCAACTGAACCAGGGCAGGGCTTTGGGCGGTAAAAAACGCCGACAACGCTGTGAGCAGAATGGCGACGCCCATCCAGGCGTACACTTGATAGAGGAACCGCTTCTGGGTGACGGCCGCTTGTTCAGCAGCTAAAAACGATAGGGACATAGAACCTCCTTGGCCAAAAATACCTCAAAACCGTGGCTCCATCAACACCGCCTGTGACGCTCGGCCGAAGTTGCTTTATAGTGAGGGGCTGAAGTCTTTCCCACCGCACCCCGAAAGTGAGGCCATCATCGCCCTGAAAAGTACTGTCTACAAGGCCAAGCTCGAAGTCGTTGACCTCGACCGGCACTACTACGCCACCCACGACCTAACGGTGGCTTGTCACCCCAGCGAGACCGAAAGAAGACTCATGGTTCGCCTCGTGGTCTTCGCCGTCCATGCCCATGAGCGACTGGCCTTTGGGAAAGGAGTCTCGGAATCCGAAGAGCCTGACTTGTGGCTCAAGGACCTCGACTCCCAGATTGACCTCTGGGTGGAGCTGGGCCATCCCGATGACCGGACGCTCACGAAAGCCTGCGGCCGGTCCCGACGGGTCGTGGTCTACACCTACAGTTCCCACCCGCATCTGTGGTGGGACACCCTGGAAGCCCGGGCCAACCGTTGGAAAAACCTTCGGGTCGTGAGTCTGGATGCCGAAGACTGCGAAGCCCTGGAAACCTTTGTCGAACGAACCCTTGATCTCCAGGTCACCGTCCAGGAGGGTGAGGTGTGGGTTCGCAATGCCCAGGGTGCCGAGGTTCGCCTCGTCCCCACGATCTTGAAGGAATAAACGTGTTCGTTTACTGCCTCCCGAATCCCGGTTTCGAAACCCACTTGAAGGCCGAAGCCCTGGCCCACGCCCCCGATTGGCACCCGAGCTTCTCCCGCCCGGGGTTTGTGACGTTCAAGATGACCCGCCCCCAGCCCCTTCCCCGGTTCACCTTTGCCCGGGTCACGGGGACCTTCGTCGGGAAGGGAACCCGCGACGAGGCCCAGGCCGCCAGCCGTGGCCAGGGATCCGTGACCACCCACCAGTTTTCCCTGGGCACCGGTCAGGGCCAAGGCCCCGAAGTGCCTCCGGGGGAGACGATCTTCGACGTGATCGAAGTCGGCCCTAACGACTTTTGGTGGGGAACCCGAACCGTTGGTCCCTGGGACTGGGGCTTCCCTGGAGGGATCCCGCCCCTCGAACTGCCGGTGGACGCCCCCTCCCGGGCGTGGCTCAAGTTGGAGGAAATGCTGCTCTGGTCTCGCTGGTCCCCCTCGGAGGGGGTCACCGCCTTGGAATTAGGGTCGGCGCCCGGAGGGGCGAGTTGGGCACTCCTCAACCGGGGCGCCACGGTCGTTGGGGTCGACGTGGCCCCCATGGCCACGATCTGCCTCGAGCACCCTCGGTATTCCCACCGAGCCCTCTCGGTCCGCGACCTGAGGAAAAAGGATCTCCCCCCCATCGACGTGCTGTTCTGTGACTTGGGGTTGAAACCCGTGGAAGCCGTGCCCCAGATTCGCCACCTTTGCCAAATTCTGCCCATTCCTCGGGTGTACTACACCCTCAAAATGGGGGATGGCCAGTCCACCGCCGACCTCGACCGGTGGTGCGACGCCTTCCGGGCCCTCGGCTTTGCGGTTCACTCGACCCACCTCCCGTCGAACCGTCGGGAAATCCTGGTGGTCGGTGTTCGCACCCCCCGGTCCAACCCCTCCTAAGCCCCGGCTGACCGCGTTCCACGTCAGCTCGTTCTCCTTCAGGACGAAGGGAAGGCCGTCCTTGTGGTGCGAAACCGCATCACGTGACCTTCGGCCCGTTCAATCCACTCGGCATTTTGGTGGGTCAGGCCCGTGACCTGGGAGGTCATGGCCACAATGGTTTCGACCCCTGAACGGATCTCCCCCATGGATTGGCGGATGTCCTCGGTCATGGTCAGCAGCTCTTCGGCGATGGCACCGGCCGTGACACTCTCCTGGCGCATGGCGTCCGAGTCGGCGGCAATTTGTTCGGCGGTGGTGCTCACCTGGGCCACGGCTTCGAGGACCCGCCGACCCCCATCGGCCTGGACTTCCAACGAAGCCTTCACCTGTTCCGACAGGGTCTCGACCCGCTGGACGGCCTCGATCACCCGATCAAAGGCTGTCTCGACCAACCCCGACGAAAGCTCCGCCTCCTGGATCGCTCGCTCGATGGTCCCCAGTTCCTTGGCCGTGGCCCGGGCTTGCAGATCGGCTTCTTCGGCCAACTTTCGGATCTCTTCGGCCACCACCGAGAAGCCCCGGCCGGCCGCCCCCGCATGGGCTGCTTCGATCGCCGCGTTCATGGCCAGCAGATTGGTCTTCGAGGCAATGGCCGAGATCGTGGTGTTGGCCCCCACCAGAGTCTCGGATTGCAACGCAAGACTCCGGACCTTTTCCCGAGCCTCGTGGAGGGCCGACCGGCCCCCGTCGGTGGCGGTCATCAATTCCTGAAAGTTCTCGGCGAACACCACCATCACCGAGGTCACCTCCTGGATCCCCAGGATCAAACGCTCCACGTCGGACCCCGAATCCCGGGCGGCCGCCGACTGCTGACGGATCCTCTGGTCGAGTTCGCCGGTCCGGGACTCCACCTTCCGGATGGAATCCACCGAACTGATGACCTTCTGGGCCTGTTGGTACGTCCTAGAATCGACCAGGGTCACGCTGGATGAGATCTGGCCCAACTGGGCCTCGGTGGCCGTCATCGTCTCGGGGAGGGATTCCCCCACGGCCCTGAGGCCTGAGGTTTGTTCCTGGATGGCCAGGGTGAGGTTTCCCAGATCCTGAAGAAACCGGTTGAACGAATCGGCCATCGACTCCATTTCGTCCCGACCCACGAGGGGAACCCGAACCGAGAGGTCTCCGTCGGCCGCGGCTTCCAGGGCCTTCATCATGGTGAACACCCGGCGGCGGATCCCCGAGACCACCACGATGAACAATCCCACCGTCACCAAGAGGCCCAGGGCATCGACCCCGGTGGCAATCAAGAGATTTCTCCAGAAGGACGCTCTTCTCTCGTCCAACATCTGCCTCAGAATCGGGGTGGCCATCTGACGACTCTGCTCCATCCCGTCGATGACCTTGGCAATGCGATCGTGAAAGCCTTGGGTGTCGAGGCGACTGTTTTGAATGCCCTGCAATCCGACGTCGAGGACCCCCCGGATGGCGTCATCGAGGGTTCGACTCTTGTCAGCCAGGGGCTTGCGAGCGTCTCGCTGGGCCCCTACCAACTGGGACGACGATTTTTGAAGGTGTTCGATCCAATCCGAAGAAATGGTTTCCAGACTCTTCAGCGTGGCGAACAGATTCAATTTGGCGGCTTCGTCCAGGGGGCCCGAGTATTGCCGAGCCAGCCTTTGGGCCACCCCGAGGACCGAGAACATCTTGGGCAAATCCATGTAGACCCCGGTGATCAGGTAGTAACTACTGAGGTCCGGGTCGAGGCTGAGATTGCTCACATCGACCAGAAAGGAGAGTTGACCCAGGGCCTGACGATTGAAGGTCGCGAGGTCATCCTGGGACGCATTGGGGTCGAGGAGGGCCTTCGCTTTTTCCTGAAGGGACAAAAACTCTTGGGTGGTCGGGCCTCCGGTCTTCCCATCGGCCTGATCAATCCGAAGAAGTTTCTGGTAACGCCCCAACATTTGCTCGTAGGCCGCCATGGGTTGGGTGATCTGTTCGTTGGTCGAGGCTTGGCCTTCGAGGTGAGGGACAAGAAAAATCGTCTGCAATAGAGGCGTCACCGCTTCGACTCCGGCCACCTCGGCATCGACAAAACGAATCTGATCTCCTTCGTAGGCCAGCAAAAACGAGAGGGTGACCACGAGCGGTAACAGGAGCAGGGACGCAACGGCAAGGATTTTGCCATGGAGGGACAGCTTCATTGTAATCCTACCTGTATGTAACAGTACCAATCCTTTAATACGGTTCCGAACAATTATGCAAGGGCGAGATTTCGCAGGTACGACGAGGATCTTGACTTTTACTATTCACGTGTTTAGTGTATTGCCATGACTCGGAGTTCGATTCCTCTGCAAAAAGCCCACNCCCTCCTTCGGCCCCCAGGGGCTCCCACCGGAAGCCTTCTGGACTGGGAGAGGGTTGCCGGGCGGTTGGTCGAGGTGTCAGAATCTGGGTTCTTCGGCACGTTGAGTGTTCTGTGTGATCTCATCGTTCAGGTCCAGGCCCGAAAGGAAGCGATTGCTTGGGTGGCCCCGGGGAACCACATCTTCTTTCCTCCGGATTTTGTCTTCCGAGGGGTCGAGATCGAAGGCCTCTCGGTGATTCGGGTACCCGGTGACAAGGCCGGCCTCAAGGCCACGGATTGGCTCGTGCGCTCGGGGGCCTTTGGCCTCATCGTTGTCGACAGTCCAGGCCCCGTGGATGACCACGTCCTGGGACGCTTGTCCCGGATGGCCGAAGAAAAGAACACAGCGGTGGTCTTTCTCACCCGCAAGCAGCCTGAGGCCCCTTCTTTAGGGACCCAGGTCTCCCTTCGGGGGGTTGTCCTCCGGCTGGAGTCCGGTGAAACCGAGTGGTACGTCACCCGGGATAAAAGATCCGGGCCGCCAAGCCGAAAGAGGGTCAGGTTCCATGGACCGTCTGGCTTGTATTAACGTCCCCTCGCTTCCCCTGCAGATTGCCCTTCGACGGTTCCCCCGCCCCCTGGACCGGCCCGTGGTGCTTGTGGCCGAAGACCGCCCCTCGAGCCCGATTTTGCAGTTGAACCAGATCGCCCGAAACCTCGGTCTTCGGCCGGGAATGCGGTACAGCGAGGGTCTCTCGTTGGTCCGCCACCTCAAAGCCGTCTTGGTAGCCCCCCGGGACCTGGCCCTGGCCTGCGAAGAAATCTACGGAATCCTCGAGGGATGGAGCCCTCAAATCGAGCCTTGCCCCTGGGAGCGGGGTAGTTTTTGGGTCAACACCTCGGGCCTGGCTACCCTCTACGGCTCCGAGGCCCAATGGGGCGCGGGGGTCCGTCAGGCCCTGGCGGACCAGAGGTACCACGCCCACGTCGTCGTCGGCTATTCCCGAGGAGGTACCTACGTCGTGGCCAAGGCTCGCCGACGGTCCACGGTGATTAAGACATGGGAAGGGGAACACCGGGCCTGGGCCTCTGCGCCTCTCTCTCTTTTTCCCCTATCNCCCCGGAATCGTCGTCTGTTGGAACGCTTGGGGATTTCGACTCTCGCGGCTTTGGCGAAGCTATCGAGCGAAGAACTGTCCCGCCGCTTCGGCCCCGAGGTCGTCCAGGAGCTGCGTCGCTGGCAACGGTCAGCGGACCTGCCCCTCCAAACCACGGAACGGAAAGAGCCTTGGACCAGGACCCTCCGGTGCGAGGTCCCGTTGGTGGACCACCGGGACCTCGTGGATCGCCTGAAGGCCCCTTTGCACGAAGCCCTCGAGCTCCTCAAAAAACAGGGTCGCTTGTTGACCGAAGTCCGGAGCGTCTTCGTTCTGGAAGACGCAACCCTCGTGACCGAAGTCGTGCGCCCAGCGGAACCCACCACCGATTTAGTCACCCTGACCCGGTTGCTCGACCTTCGCTTGTCCCAAACTGTCCTCACCACAGGGGTTCAGGAGATCCGTTTATCGATCACCGACCAGGCAAACCAAGCCCCTTCGGGAGAGCTCTTCCGCATCGCTCCCGTCCGAGACGTCGCCCTGGGGGCCCTGGCCTTTTCCTGGATTCGGGCCCTCTGGGGGGATGGCTCGGTGGTTCGCCCCGTCTTGGTCGACAGCCACCTTCCCGAACGGTCCTACCGCTGGCAAGAGATCGATCGCCCCCTCCTGCCCCGGGCCGCCCAGATCCAACCCGGGGCGCCCACGGCCGTCCGGCGAGTTCCTTGGGATCTGAGCACCCCCGGGGCGAACCCTGCGGGGGCGAGGCTGGGGGGGCCGTTCCGACTGCGGGTCGTCTCGGGAACTCACCTCGTCGACCGAGACTACTGGTTCCTACGGACCAGCCAGGGGGAGGTCGCCTGGGTCTCCTGGGACCGTCTTGCCCAGACGCCTCGGTGGGAAGGAGTGGTCGACTGAAGCCCTCCGGCTACGCCCCCCTGTGGTGCAAATCCAACTACTCCTTCCTCGAAGGAGCCAGCCACCCCGGCGAGTTGATCCAGAAAGCCGGGGAATTCGGCTTGGGCCCCTTGGCCCTGACGGACCGAAACGGCGTCTACGGGGCCGTCCGGGCCTTCGACCAGGCCCGGGACCTCGGGGTACCCTTCGTGGTGGGCTCTCAGGTGACCGTCGATCCTCACACCACCCTGGTCCTCCTGGCCCAGAGTCGAGAAGGGTACGCACAGCTCTGTGCTCTCCTCACGTTAGGACACCACGACCAACCCAAGGGACAGTTTCGCCTTTCGTGGGAGCAGGTGGCCACCCACGCCCGGGACCTCGTGGCCCTCTGGCGACCCGAAACCCTGGGCCGCCCCCGGGTTGCAGAACTAGGCATCCTCACCGACGCGTTCTCGGATCGCCTGTTTCCCATGGTCTGCCGGCATCGCTGGCTCCAGGATCCGCTCTTGGAGCAGGAGACCTTGGCCCACGCCCGTCGTTACGGCTTGGCCCCGGTGGCGGTGACCGAAGTTCTCTACCACGCCCCGGAACGCCAAGAGCTCCAAGACGTGCTGACCTGCGTTCGTCATGGCGTCCGGCTGGCCGACGCAGGAACTCTGTTGCGACCCAATGCCGAACACGCCCTGAAAACCTCGCAAGAATTCGAAGCCCTGTATGCTGACCATCCCGACTGGATCCAGCGAACCTTGGACATTGCCGACTCCTGTCACTTTTCTTTCGGAGAGATCGACTACCGCTACCCCGAGGAAGGGGTTCCCCCGGGGTACACCACGGCGTTGTGGCTCGAAGAGCTGACCTTCCGGGGAGCCCGGAAACGATACCCAGGGGGGATCCCTGACGCGGTCGGCCACCAGATTCGACGAGAACTCGACGTCATCCAGGAACTGGGCTACGCGGGCTACTTCCTCACCATGAGCGACCTCGTCCAGTTTTGCCAAAAGAAAGGGATCCTGTGCCAGGGTCGGGGATCCGCCGCCAACTCGGTGGTCTGTTTTTGCTTGGAGATCACGGCCATCGACCCCCAGGTGGTAACCCTGCTCTTCGAACGGTTCCTCTCCCGGGAACGGGCCGAGCCTCCGGACATCGACCTCGACATCGAGCACCGACGCCGGGAAGAGGTGATTCAATACCTTTACGACCGCTACGGGCGCCATCGGGCGGCCATGGTGGCCAACGTGGTCCGATTTCGTCACCGCTCGGCCCTCCGGGAAGTGGGGAAGGTTCTCGGAATCTCCGAAGTCGACCTCGACCTCAGCGCCAAGCTCTTATCCCACCACGACGAAGGAATCCCCGGCGCGGTGAGGGACTCGGGGCTCGACACGACCCTCGAGGAGAATCGCCGGCTCATCCGCCTGTCGGGACAGATTCAGAACTTCCCCCGGCACCTATCGATCCACCCTGGAGGCTTTCTGTTGGGGAGCGAAGTCTTGTCCCGAATTGTTCCCGTGGAAACCGCCACCATGCCGGGGCGAACCATCATTCAATGGGACAAGACCGACATTGAGACCATGAACCTGTTCAAGGTGGACCTGTTGGGTCTCGGGGCTCTGACCCACCTCGACTACGGCTTCCAACTCTTGAAAAAGCACTACGGTGTGACCCACACCATGGCTAGCCTGCCCAGGGAGGACCCCCAGGTGTTCGCCATGGTCTGCCGGGCCGACACCGTCGGGGTCTTTCAAATCGAAAGCCGGGCCCAGATGGCGATGTTACCCCGGCTCAAGCCGAAAACCTATTACGACCTTGTGATTGAGGTGAGCCTGGTCCGGCCGGGGCCCATCACCGGAGGGATGGTCCATCCCTACCTACGTCGCCGGTCGGGCCTGGAGGCCATCACCTATCCCCATGAACTCCTCAGGCCGGTGTTGGAAAAAACCCTGGGGATTCCCCTCTTCCAAGAGCAAGTGATGCGCCTGTCCGTGGTGGCCGCCGATTACACCCCGGGGGAGGCCGACCAACTCCGCCGGGACATGGCCGCGTGGAAGTCCACCGGTCGGCTGGAGCGCCATCGCCAGCGGCTGATCGAACGGATGGTGGCCAAAGGGATCGAACGGGAGTTTGCCGAACGGGTCTTTGAACAGATCAAGGGCTTTGGAGAGTACGGCTTCCCTGAAAGTCATGCGGCCAGTTTTGCCCTCATTGCCTACGCCACGGCGTGGATGAAATGCCACTTTCCCGACGTCTTTGCCTGTGCGCTTCTGAACGCGTGGCCCATGGGGTTCTATGAACCCAGCACCATTCTTGCCGATGCCAAGCGCCATGGGGTTCCGCTCCTCCCGGTGGATCTTCGACACAGCGATTGGGATTGTACCCTGGAACCCCGGGCCGGAACCCCTCGCTTTGGTCTCCGGATTGGCCTGAGGTTTGTCCGGGGCCTGGTCAAAGCCGAGGCAGAGGAGCTGGTGAACCTTCGAAGGACGGTCAAGCCTCTGACCCTCGAGGATTGGAAAGCCCATCGCTCGATTTCCCGGGAAACCTGGGAGAAATTGGCCGTGGCCGGGGCCCTCGACGGCTTCGGGATCCATCGCAGGGCCGCCGTCTGGCAAATCTTGGATCGAAAGGGCCAGGACCCCCTCCGGTTCCCGTCGCAGGCCCAGAGCTTTCTCGCCCCCNCCTCCCGGGAGACCCTCCATTGGGACTACGAGTCCACGGGGTTCAGTCCGCAAGCCCATCTTATGGAGCCCTTCCGGACTAGCCTTGAAGCCACCGACTGCAGGACGGCCGCCGAGGTCGCCGGACACCAATCTCGTCAAATCATCCGCCATGTTGGTCTGGTGATCTGCCGCCAAAGGCCAGGAACAGCCCAGGGAGTGGTGTTTCTCACCCTGGAAGATGAAACCGGAGTCGTCAACGTGGTCGTCTGGGCCAGGGTGTGGAATCGCTTCCGAACCCTGATTCTGACGTCAGCCGTTCTAGGCGTCGAGGGGGAGGTGCAGGCCGAGGAGGGGGTCGTTCACGTGATTGCAGACCGGTTTTGGGTCCCCCAGGAAACCAGGAACCCCGAAGGGGNGCTCCCCCGGAGCCATGACTTCCGGTGAGTGCCCCTGCTTCGGCCCCGGCCCTGCGCTCAGCGATCCCCGGGAGGCGTCAAGGCTCCGGCCATTCCCCCGGACAACGCCTCCCCCCACAGCAATTTCTTTGTGGCATTGACCCACCCGACCTTGTAGGGCTTGTCGGTGACGTAGACCAGAACGTCCGCTTGGCTGGGGTACGTCACGTAGTAGATCTTCAGCTTGGCGTAGGCCGCTAAAGGACCAAAGTACCAAATCAAGGGTTGGGAATCTCCGCCGTCGCTGGCGTATTTGCTGGTGTAGACAATGACGTCGGCCTGATAGTCGTGGTCGACGGAGTACACCTTAAGGTCCGCCTGGGACGCCACCTTCACGGCGAACACGGTGATGGCCGGCATGGTTCCCCCGAACAGGAGGACGAGGACGGTACCGAGGCCAAGGGATTTTTTCATAGGACGTTTATTGCTCCTGACCCGGGGGGATAGGCTTGGTGGCCTGGATTTCCTGGGCCAACAACTTCATAAAGGCTACCACCTTCGTCCGGGTGGAGACATCGAGGTACAGGAACAAGAGACCCGTTTCATAGGTCCCCGTTCCCGTCAGGAAGGCCTGGGAGGGGGCGCACTCAATGGGCCCAAAGGACCATTTTCGAAGGTCATTTCCTTCTTCGAACACAAGGCGGTAGATATGAGATTTGTCCAGGGGCCGCCCCACTTGCACCCGTACGCCTTCGAAGCTGAGGTCCAGCACCTTGACGGGCATCGACGCTCCCGTCCTAGCATCGGTGAGGGTGCCCTCGGCGCGCTTCAAGGCCNCCCTCGAGTACCGCCGCTCGCTGGTCAGACTGACCTGGCCAGGGCGCCGGAGGACCAGACCCAGGTCTTGACGAGCATCCACAATCACCGAGGACCCCTGGAGGAAGTGTTTCCCGACGGTGTAGTTCAGTTGCACCGGAGTCCCCTTCCTCAAGAATTCGGGGAGGATGCCGGTGAACTCAACCACCAAGGTTTTCAGACTGACCTCCAGAACCCGGGACTTGATCAAATGCAGGGACCCCGCCGAGTGGAAATCCAGTTCCACTCCGTCGCCCTCCCGGATCGGATAGTTCCGATCCACGAACTCCTCCACATCTTTGATTTTTGTTTTCATCGTGTCGATCCGAGGGTAGAGAAACTCGGTGAACTTCTCCAGGATGGCCGAGGGAACGGCCTGGGCCACGGGTTCGTTCTTGCGGAACTCGTCGATTAAGTCTTGGAGGACCTTCTGCTGAAGGGGATTGAACCGGCCGGGGACCGCGGCGTACGGGTGACGCGACCCCGGAGCCTGCGCTTTCCCCGGGGAACGGCGACCCACCCGGCCCGAACGCTGGGCCTTGCGGTACTGCTCCGCAAGGTACCAGGCTCCCAGGGCCAGGCCACCGACAATCAAAAAGATCCACAGGGCCAGGCCGGCGCCCGGACCGAGACTCGCCGAGGCGTTGAAGCCCTGGGAAAACTGTCCTTGCCAATTGTCCATGCGTTCCCCCTCGGCCCGGGGACCTCAGTAGGTTTGGGGCCCCATGGCCTGGAATTGAGCCCGGNCCGCCGCCACTCGGTCGAGCTGCTTCTGGATGATCCTTGTATAGTCTAAGTCTCCTGTCTCGATTCGACTTTGTTCATCGATCCAAAATTGCAAGTTCTCAAACCACATGGGGGGCTTGTTCGAGGCCTGGGCGGCCCAGGTTTGGGCATCTTTCCAGTAGCCCTGGGCCGTTTGGTAAATCTTTTCCGCCTTAGCCAGACTATCGAGGTTCGCGGCTTTCCACGGATAGTTGTAAAAGTACGCCTGTTGCTTATCAAAGTTGGACCCGAGGGTGAGGGTCTGTTGGACGAGCATGAGGTTCACGTGCATCCGAAAGAGGGCCCGGTACCGTTCCCATTCCTTTTGGTCTTTGATGGGGGTGAGGGCGTTCAGCGGATTGGCAAAGTCTGAACGCAAGGCCTTTTCCAAATAATAGATGTTTTCTAGGACGCTGTCCGGGTCTTCGTAGAGATGCCGGTGCACGAGCTTGTACCACTGTTCTGCGTAAACAATTTTGTACGCGAACGCCGGGGTAACGGCCATCACCACCAGCAGCCCGGCGACCAACAGTCTCTTCATGGTTTTGTTATCGGCAGATTCGGGTCCAAATCGAGTCGGTTAGCACCTCGATGGGTAAGGACGCATCCAAGGACACGACCTCGAGGCCGTCGGCCTGGGCTTCGGCGATCCCCCGGTGGTAGTTGAGACGGATTTTCTCCTGGGTCGGGGCGTCCTCGAACTGCTCCCGGGCCTGACCCCGGCGGTCGATCCGGGATTGGGCTTCGTCCACCGGCACTTCGAACCAAAACAACACCTCGGGGAGGGGGAAGCCGGCGTTCCAGGCCCACACGTCGGCCCAGGGGAGGTCCAGGCTTTGGTACGCCAACGAGGAAAAAAAGTACCGGTCGCTCACGACTTTCATCCCGGTCGCCAAGGCCTCTCGAACGCCCCGGGCCCCGTCCAGGTGTTGTCGCCGGTCCGCGGCGAACAGGGGGGCCAGCACGGCGGGGTGGGCTTCGACCTGGTGCCGGAGGATGGATCGAATGAGGGCACCCACGGGGTGGGCGGTGGGTTCGCAATCGGCCCGGAGGGCCACCCCCCGGTCCTGGGCCCGGGCTTCGATCCTGCGGAGTTGGGTGGTGGTCCCGGCGCCATCGATGCCTTCCAGGACAAAAAAGCCCCGGAGGATCTCCCGGGACCCCGGTCCCAGCCCGTTGTTTTTGTCGGCCATTCGGGTATACTCCTCCTGTGCGCATTTTACGGATTGCGGTGCTCATTGTAGGGATTTTCCAACCCTTGGTCATCCAAGGCGAGCCCTTCGGGACCACGGAGATGCTGGTCTTTGATACGGATTTTCTTCCGGCTCCCCCGGGTCCAGACCTGGGTCCCCCGGTGGAACCTTCCCTCCCCGAATGGGTGGTTCTGGCTCCCCCGGTCAATGAGATGCCCACCCTCGTACCTTCCATCCCTTTGCCGGAGTTGACTTCATGACGGACTTTCTTTGGGCCATGGGCCCGTATTTATTGCCGCTGCTGGCCCTGTCGGTCTACAGCGTGGGATTGATTCTCCACAAACGCTGGGCCCTTCGGACTTCTCGGCCCCTGTCGCCGGCGGCCTTCGAAGAAGTCCTCGATGAAATTGCCCTGGGGGGACGGTCCTTTGCCCCTCTGCCGCCCCGACACCCTCTGGGCTTGCTCCTGGCCCACGGGGCCGAGGCTCCCCACTTGCTTCAAGCCCGGGCCCAGGCCCTGGTGGCCCGGATGGAGGATCGTCTGTCGTACTTCCCGGCCCTGGCCAACATCGCGACACTGGCTGGTCTCTTTGGTACGGTCTGCGGCATGATTGCCGCCTTCCTGGCCCTTCGGTCCGGGGGAGGGGCGGATCCCTCGTCGCTTTCTGGGGGATTGGGCCAGGCCCTCTTTGCCACGGCCCTCGGGCTGGTCACGGCGATCCCCAGTTTGGCAGCCCACGCCGTGTTTCAAAAACGGGTCCAGGCGGTGACCTCCCAAATGGAGGCGTTGCTCTCGGCCCTGTTGTCGTTGGAGCCTCGCCGTGCTTGATCCGAGGGCCCGATTGACCCGCAAGTCCCCCGAGACTCCGGCGCTGCTCTTAACTCCGTTCATCGATGTGTTGCTCGTCCTGTTGTGCTTCGTTTTGGCGGTGAGTTTTCATATCCGGGCGGCGATCGACGTCAAACTTCCCCAGGCCACCACGGGTCAGCTCATGACCGACGACCACCTGACCGTGTCCATCGGCCGGGATTCGTCCCTCGTCCTCCAGGGGCGGCCAGTGACCGTCGAGGGGTTGCCCGCGGTGCTGCGCCAGGTGCTCCAAAAGATGCCGGGCGGGGTGGCCCCGTCGGCCGTCATCCAGGGCGATGAACAAATCCCCTACGCATTGCTCGTCCAAGTGATGGACACCCTGAGGGCCCAGGGGGTCACCGACCTTTCCTTGCTCACGGAAGCCCGGGGAGGGCGCTGATTGACCGGGGCGGGGGGCCGTCCGTGGCTCCTCTCGCTGGGGATCCACGCCTTGGCCGTGGGCGTCATCCTTACGCTTCTCTCCCTCCCGAAACCCCCGCGCCCGGCCCTCATCATGCATTTCCTCCCGTCCCCCGGGAACCTTTCCGGTGCTCCGCTCGCCACGGGGAGGGGTCCCGCGGTGGCCGCCCCGGGGTCGCCGCCCCCCCGACCCCAGGAACCCTCGGCCCCCGCCTGGCAACCCACCGCCGCTGCCCCGGGCACCGAAGCGAGTTCGATCCCGGCGGAGGCTTCCCTGAACGACCTGCTTCCTCCCCAGGAGCCGTCCCGGCCTAGTTCCCCGTCGAGTCCGGCAGGAGGGNGGTCGTCCCCCGGGGGAGAAGGCTATGCACCCCCGCCCTTGCCCCCGCCCGACCTGGTTCCTCCCCAAGGGGCCCGGTGGAATCTCACGCTGTTCATCCCCGCCGGGGGAGGATTCGTGAGCCGGGTGGATGGGTTGACTTCCGGTCACACCGACCTTGACCGCTGGCTCGAGGCCTACCTCAGAACCGTAGCGTTTCCCTCGGGTCTCGACGGTCAGCCGTACCAAGTGCACTGGAACCTTCGGTTGGACACAGGACGTCCCCAATGATGCCCTGGCGTCGCCGGCTGGGCCTCGGAATCAGTCTAGGTCTCGTCCTCGTCGTGGCAGGCTTGACCCCGACGCTGTGGGGNGAACTGGACCAATGGGTCACGGTGCAACGGAGCGCCCTGTGGGCCCAGGTCGAGGGGATGGTGGGGCAAACCGTCGTCTACGATCGCATCGGCCCCACCGTCCTGTCGGCCCTGGATTTCCAAAACGTGAGGATTCTGGCTTCCGACGGGACCCCGATCTTGATGGGCGCTTCCATTCGGTTCTCCGTAGACTGGGGGCTGGTCTTCCAGGGGAAGTTCGCCGATGCCCTGAGGCGCATCCAACTGATCAACGCCNCCCTCAACCTCGACGCTCGCCGGGACCGAGACCTCATCGCCCGGTGGACCGGCTACCTGCAAGCGGGGAGCACGGTGGCCTACGAGGTCGATGGGTTTAACCTCAAGGGTGCCTGGACCGACGGGACCCATACCGTGTCCCTGGACCGCGGCTTCTTCGTTTTGACGCCCCACCAGGACCAGTGGGGGCTCCGGTTCCGGGGTGCCTTGACCTGGCAAAGCCCAGGGGAGGCCTTGCCCTGGGCCACGGCCAACCTCCGGGGCGATCTTCACAGCGATCTGGCCTTTGCCCACTGGAACCTCCGGACCGAGGTCGCCCGGGTCCGGACCGCAGCCTTTGACCTGGAGCCCATCTCGGTCCAAGTCTCCGCGTCCCCTGACCAAATCACTGTGGCGAAAGTCGCCGACCAGATTCCCTTGGACCTCCAAGCCATCTGGAGCCGTCAGGATGGAACCTGGACGTTCCAAGGGCGGTCGGAACGGTTTCGCCCGTCGGCCTTGGTCCACCTCAAGGCCCAGAATGCCTGGCGCGGTCTCGCCGATGGCACGGTCACCGGGACCTTCTCGTATCGGTGGGGAAGCGACTTTTCCCTCGATGGCCGGGGGGACTGGCCTGCGGGGTCCTGGCCGGCCCCGTTTGATACGGCCCCCGTCACGGCCCTCGGGTCGGTGCGGACCGAAGGGGGAGTCTATCGGTTCCAGGGCTTCCACGTGGAAGCCCCCCTCCTGGCCCTGGGCTTCGACGGGACGTTCGATGAGAAAGGTAATTTCCCCGAAGGCGTGTTTCGGCTGGAGCGGTTTTCTCTCCCAGGGGTCGGGGATGCGGAAGGAACCTGGGTGCTCACCCGCCAGGGATTCCGGACAGGCTTTGAGACCCAAGGCGTCCGGTGGAACGGGATCACGACCGACCGGACCCAAGGGTACATTGAAAAGACGGCCTCGGGGNGGAACTTCCAGATTGCCGGCCCCTTGCCCCAGACCCAGGGCGGAAGCGTGTCGATCACCGGATCGGCCAATTTGTCATCGTCCGAATTTGAGGCCCAGATCTCGGCCGTAGGGGTGCCCGGCAGCCTGGTGACCGCCGAAGCCCAGAAGCATTGGGCGATCGGCACCTTTCCCGAGGCATTGCAGAACCTTTCGCTCACCGTCCAGGCCCGGGTCACCGCCTCGCCGACCGCCTTTGCCATCCCCTCGGCCACCTTTGACCTTCAGGATCCTCACGGAGCCCCCCACCGGATAAAAGGCACCCTTCAGTGGCAAGACCAACGTCTAGACCTGGGGATCCAAACCCTCCAGTGGGACAGCGTTCAAGCCTCGGCCCAAACGGTGGCCGAGTTTCGCCGGGATGGAACCGTCGAGGGACGGCTCACCGGACAAGTGTTGGACCGGCCTGTGGATCTTGCGGGCCGCTGGACCCCTTCAGACCACACCCTGGTGGTGTCGGGGAGCCCAGGGATCCAGGCGACGCTTCACCAAGAGGCCGACCGGTGGTTGGCTTCGTTCACCGTGGACCCTTGGGAGTTCNCCCCCGGGTGGACCGTCGGATTCCAGGGCCGGGCCGACCTGGGCACCCCGTGGTCGGCCACGGCCGATACCTTGACCCTGACCGGGCGGTACCCCTGGAACCACGAGGCCTTCCAGGCCACCGGGCGGGTCAGTGTAACCCCGGACACCCTGCGGTGGGACAAGCTCACGGTCACCGATCCCCGGGGGTCCTTGGTCGGCCAGGCCGCCAGCTCGTGGTTCGCCGACGGCACCACCCCGTGGAAGGGCCAACTCTCCTTGGCGACCCCCGGAACCCAGAGGGAGGCGGTGGAACTCACCTGGGAAGGGGCCACCGTCCAGACGTGGCAGGGGACAGCCCGCCTGTCGGGGTTGGATCTGGCCCGGTTTCCCCGGACTCCCGTCCAGGGGAGACTCTCTCTGGTGGGAACCGTGGAGAGCCACAACTCGGCGGTCACCTGGAGCGCCCAGACCACCCTCACCGATGCCCGCTGGGGAGATTCCCCCCTGGGATGGCGGGGGGAGGTGTCGGGGACCGACCGGCGGCTCGAGGGGCGAAAAGGAGCCCTCTCGGTGGGAACCTTCCGGGCCACCGAAGGGACCCTGGACCTCGACCTCGACGCTCGAACCTGGAATGCCGGGGCCAACGTGGGCTTTCGATTCGGATCGGGGGCGTGGTCGAGTCACTGGCTCGGGGAGGGGAAGTGGACCCCCGAGGGGAGGCCCTTCCGGGGGGATTACACCCTTCGAACCGAGAACAACACCTGGTCCCAGAAGCCGTTCCCCAACGGCGGGTTATCGGGCCACTGGGGAGACGACGGGTGGAGTGCCGCCCTGGCCGATGGGACCGCCGAGGCCCGGGGCGACCCCCAAGGAACCTTTCACTTCCACGCCCAGGCCCCGTTCCCGGTCCGGGCCGACGCCGACGGAACCTGGACCCAAACCAAACTGGCGGTCCGGGNCCACGGCTTTCAGACCAGCATCGGGCTCATCAAAGACTTCGTGAGCACCCCCCAATTTGGCCTCAAGCAAGGGGACGCCACCGGAGACTTCACCGTGGGAGGGTCCCCGGTAGACCCCGAGGTCACCGGAACCTTGATGGTCCGGGGACTGACCATGACCAGTTCCTTCGTCCGACAAACCGTGGGGCCGGTGGACGTTCCGGTCACCTTCGACGGGCACCAGATCCGGGTGGCTCCGATCAACGTTGGACCCCGGGGCCAAAGTTGGCTGGTCTCGGGGGTGGTCAGGCTGGACCACCTGATTCCCGAGGAGTTCGAGTTTTCCCTCGACACCGGTCTGACCTCGTCCCTTCCGGTTTCGTACCCCTACAATGGCATCTCCGCTGCGGGGTCGGTCACCGGCACCCTCGTGGTCAGAGGGACTCCCCTGGCCATCACGGTAGGGGGTCGCCTCCTCCTGGAAGAGACGTCGATTACCCTCAAGAAGTCCCCGGACGAAGGAAAGGGCCTCGGCTTCAACGTGGACCTCACCCTCATCACCGGGAAAAAGGTCGAGTTCCTGTGGCCCAACGAAACCCTTCCCCTGATCCGGGCCGTGACCGCCCCCAACCAGGTCCTCGTCATCAAGGCCAACGACGTGGCGTCCACCTGGTCGGTGATCGGCAAGCTGGGCCTGAAGACTGGGGAGGTCAACTACCTGGGCCACACCTTTGTCCTCAAGGAAGGTTGGCTCGGTTTTCAGGAAAGCCAGTTGGGCTTCGATCCCCAGGTGTCGGTCCGGGCTTCGTACGTGATCCAGGCCAACACCGGACTGGTCACCATCAACCTCAAGGCCCACGGACCCCTGAGCCAGTTCTCGCCCCAATTTGACTCGGTGCCCTACCTCAGCCCCGACGAACTTCAGCAACTCGTCGGTCCGGGTCTCACGGCCTCGTCGGACTACGGAACCACCTCGGATGCGGCCCTCTCCCTGGCTTCGGACGTGGGAACGAGTTTTCTCCTGGCGCCCTTCGAGGAGACGGTTCGAAAGAATTTCCACCTCGATCAGTTCACGGTCCAAACACAAGTGCTGAAAAGGAGTCTTTTGAACCGAAATGGGGCCCTGGCAGCCGCAGATTACCTTGACAACACACGGCTGTTTTTTGGAAAGTATATCGGCGATGATTTCTTCCTCCAGGGAACTCTAGCGTTCAGCCAAGGGACCCTAATTTATAATGAGGACGGAACGGTGACCACCGAGGGAGCCGCTACGTTGGTTGTTGAGCCAGAGCTCCTCATGGAGTTCCAGACCCCCCTATTCCTTTTGGACTGGGACCTGCTCCCCCGACACCCCGAGACCCTCTACGTTACCGACAATACGGTAACGTTCCGATGGAATTGGAGTTATTGATGCGCAAGGAGACTGCATGAAGCCATCCCCCCTGATTCTTGTTTTGGGCCTGTGGGGGGCCCTGAGCCTGCCTGTCATGGCTCAGACCGCCACGGATTGGTACCTCGATAAGCCCATTACAGAGATTCGTTTCGACGGGTTGGTCAATGTGCAGCGGAG